>LNFM01000633.1_pt1 | contig 118243 bp, 120 predicted proteins | sample 596031 | NCBI WGS metagenome assembly LNFM01 (sample SAMN04254537, study PRJNA301005) | activated carbon metagenome | isolation source: dual media filters at the Ann Arbor, Michigan drinking water treatment plant | place: USA: Ann Arbor | reverse complement strand
TGCGGGTTGCCGCTCAGCTCACATCACGGTCGGGATGCGCTGGCCGGTCTGCTTGCTGATCTGCATCTGGCATTCCTTCTCGGTGCCCCAGACCTCGGTCATGATCGTGCCGGAGGCCTTGCGGCCATACCAGCCGGTCTTGATGCCAAGGCGCGCGGCCTCGACGGGATTGATGAGCTGGGCGGTGAGGTGTTCCATGAAAACTCCGGTGCGGGATGTGCAGGTTTGCGTGCGGGGCAGGATGCGAAAAAGCCCGGCGACAAGCCGGGCCTTGAAAGCGTCAGGACTTCACCGGCGCAACCGGGACATCGGCGGGCGCGGTGACGGGAACGGGCGCCACCGGCTCCGAAACGGGCGTATTGCTCATGGCATGTCCTTTGAGAGGCGCGCGCTGCAAGGAGGTCGATGCAGACGCGGCCTGTCGTCATCTAACCGGCAAATGCCAAAGCACAAGGCGCGGGCGCGAATATAGTCGGGATTGTCCCCGGTGCGCGTCCGCCTCAGCGATGCGAGTCCGGCGGCGAGGTGGGATAATCCCAGATGCTGAGCAAGGGCTTTTGCGGCTCGTCGTCCTCCGAGCAGAATTCCGAGCAATAGAACCGCTCGGCGCGGAACTTGCTGGAGCGCACCTCGTCGAGCGACCGGCCGCAGCCGGCGCAGCGGAAACCGCGCATGGAAAAGATCCTTCTTGCGAGTGTTCTTGTTGCGAGTGTTCCTGGGCGCGCTGGCGTCGGCTGGCGTGGGCTCTCAATGCGCGGGGCGGGCGGGAGGTTCCGGTTCCCCGCCGCAACATTTGCCCGGCCTGTGCGTTGATGCGGCGGAGATGAGGGAGAGCGACATGGCGCGCAAATATTCCCGCGCGGCGTCGAAGGACGTGGAACGCGCGATGAAGAAACGCAAGAAGGGCACGCTGCGCAGCGGCCGCAGCAGGAAGAAGGTGACCAGCCGCAAGCAGGCGATCGCCATCGGCCTGTCGGAGGCGCGCGCCAAGGGCAAGAAAGTGCCCAAAAGCAAGTCCCGCAAAACTGCGAAACGCAAGTGACAAAACCGGACAGGCGGGCCGGGGCCGCGCAACTAGCTAGAACGCCCCCGCCAGCTCCCTTGCGCCGGGATTCTGCGCGTAGCGGTCCATGCGGGCGTCGATGTCCGCGATCAGTCTTGCCACCGTGCCGGTGCGGCGCGCGATCGGATTGCGCTCGTAGCCGCGCTGCTGGAAGAAATTCGCGGTCGGCACGATCTCTCGCAAGGCCGGCGGCATCAGCACCATGTCGATGCCGTTGCCGTCGCCGGTGAAATTCATCAGCTCCAGCTCGGCGCCGGTGAGCGGGCGCTTCACCCCGCGCGTGCGCGCGAACAAGACCGAATTCAGGAGCTTCTGCGTCTGCAGCAGCGGGCCGATGTCGCGGTCGAGCAGGATGGCGTGCAGGCCGAGGCCTTCCGGCGTCTCCGCCAGCTTGTCCTTCGCGGCCCAGTTCTTCGGCACCGTGCGGCTCTGCGCGATCATTTTCCGCAGGGTCTCGATCTTGCGCACCAGCGCCGCTTTGGCCGCGCTCTCGCGCGCAGACGCCTTCTGCGCCAGCACGCGCACAAACTCTTCGCCATGCTCGGCCAGCAGCGAGACGCTGTTGGTGGCGAGCAGCTGGTTGTAGCCCATGGCGGGCGAGATCGCGCGGCTCTCGGGTTTCGCCGGATTGACACCGGCCTGCATGTCATAGGTTCCGCCGCCGCCGGTCTCGAACGCATAGACGCGGATGATCTGCTCGCGCGTGAGGCCGGCGGCGAGCGCTGTCTGCGCATAGGCGCGCTTGAAATCGCGCTCGCTGGCGGGCCGCTCGGGGACGAAATCATAATGCATGCGGGCGTGTCGCAGGAAATCCGCCATCACCGGAATCGGCTTTTTCGGCGGGATGGTCTCGTCGCGGTCCGGGATCGAGGGATCGACTGGCCGCGGCGGACCGGCATAGACCGGCGGCTGGGTGAGCACATAATCCTCGCGCGTCACCGGTTCGCCGCTGCGGCGCTTCTGCGCGCGCAGCTTTCGTTTCCCGGCGATGGCCGTCCAGTAGGCTTCGCTCTCGGCGAGGAACGCCTGGCGCGCGCGGGTGTAGTCGTCGAGCTGTCTTTGCAAGGCGGGCGAGAGCTTTGGCGCCTGCGCCTGCGCGAGGGGCGCGGCGAGTCCGATAACGATCAGCGCCATGAGGATGCGGTTCATCGGAATTGTGTCACCGTCCAGAGCAGGCCCATGAGCAGCGGCTGATGCAGCAGATACACGACCAAAGAATGGCGGCCGGCCAGACATAACGCGCGGGTGGCGGCGGAAGAGGGCTGCCAGCGCGGCCATCTGTCCGGCGGCACCAGCCGCGCGGCGGCGATGCCGAGCAGCACATAGCCGAACCACGGCAGCAGCGGATTGTAGTCGTTGGACGGGATGACGTCCTGCGCCAGTCCGAGCCACACCCAGCCGAGGCCGTTGAACATCGGCGACGCCAGAAGCGGCGGCACGGCGACGCAGGCCATGCCGGCGGCGATGACGGCGATCACCGGCACACGCAGGAAGGCCAGCCCGAGCACGCTCGAAACCGCGATGCAATGCAGGATGCCGAACCAGATGATGCCGTCGGGATCGGCGAAGGCGCTGAGCGCGGTGATCGCCGCAGCGGCGGCGACGATCATCGCCAGCCGGCGCAGGAAGAGCTTTGGCTTCACGCCGTTGCGATGCGCCAGCACCAGTCCGACGCCCACCAGCGCCAGAAAGCTCGCGGCGATGGCGCGCGCGAACAGGATCCAGACCGCGTGTTCGGTGACGCCGAGATCGGCGAGGCCGAAGAATTCCAGGTCCCAGAAGAAGTGGTAGATCGCCATCGCCAGCAAGGCGAGGCCGCGCATCAGGTCGACGAAGGGGATGCGCAAAGGCAGCGGGGCGGGGGCCAGCATGGTTCGGAAGCTTTCTCACCCGCGTTGTGCCGGATGTGGCAAGAGCATCCCATGTCGCGCGATTCACATGCCAGGACAACTGACAAGACAACAGCCGCCGTGATCGGCGGCGGCCCGGCCGGGCTGATGGCGGCGGAAATGCTGGCCGACGCGGGCGTTGCGGTCACCATTTATGACCGCATGCCGTCGCTCGGCCGCAAGTTCCTGATGGCCGGGCGCGGCGGGCTCAATCTCACCCATACCGACGAGATCGAGCGTTTTCTGTCGCGCTACGGCGCAGCGGCCGACCATTTGCGCCCGGCAATTGCGGCGTTTTCGCCGGATGCCCTGCGGGCCTTCAGCGAACAGCTCGGCCAGCCGACCTTCATCGGCACCAGCGGGCGCGTGTTTCCGAAGGACATGAAGGCTTCGCCGCTGCTGCGCGCCTGGCTGCGGCGGCTGTCCGGCAAGGGCGTGAAGGTGGCGCTGCGCCACACCTGGACCGGCTGGGACGCGCAAGGCCGTCTTCTGTTTGTCGACGGTGCGGGCGCGGCCAGGACAATTCAGGCCGACGCGGCCGTGTTGGCGCTGGGCGGCGCAAGCTGGCCCAAACTCGGTGCCGACGGCGGCTGGGCCGGCATCCTTCAGCGCGACGGCATCGCGGTCTCGACGCTGCGCCCGTCCAATTGCGGATTTCTGGCGGACTGGTCGGACCTGTTCCGCGACCGTTTCGAGGGCCAGCCGCTGAAACGCATCGCGCTGTCCTTCGCCGGCCAGACGCTGCGCGGCGAGGCGATGATCGCGCGCAGCGGCCTCGAAGGCGGCGGTGTCTATGCCTTGTCGTCGGCGTTGCGCGATGCGATCGAACAGACCGGCGCGACGACCCTGACGATCGACCTGCTGCCCGATGCGCCTCTCGACGAACTGACGCGCAAACTGGGCGCGCCGCGCGGCAAGCAATCGCTCTCGACGTTTCTCCGCAAGGCCGCAAGTCTGTCGCCGGTCGCCATCGGCCTCGCGCAGGAGGTGTCGCGCGGCAAACTCGCCGCGCTGGCCCCCGATGCGATGGCGTCGCTGTTCAAGGCACTGCCGGTCAAGCTCACCGGCGTTGCGCCGATCGACCGCGCGATTTCCACCGCCGGCGGGGTCGCGTTCGGCGAGACCGACGAAAACTTCATGCTGCGAAAAAAGCCCGGTGTGTTCGTGGCGGGCGAGATGCTGGACTGGGACGCGCCGACCGGCGGTTATCTGCTGCAGGCCTGTTTTGCGACGGGTATGGCGGCGGGGAGAGGAGCAGCGTCATGGCTTGGGCGCTGACGTCGTCATGGCCGTAACGCGCCCGCGATGACGCAGACGATGTGGCTCTCCGGCTGTCATTCGACCGCCGTTTCGCCAGCCAGTTGTCGAAGAAGAAATGCCTCGGTCCGACGGCAGGCACCTGGGTGCGGTGAGATTGCCGACAAAAGCCCGCCGTGTTCATCAGCTTGCCCCGGCCGGCGGAGATGAAGAGCCAGCCCAGCAGGATGTGCCCGGCGAGATTCACGGTATCGGCCGAGTTCGCCGGCGTTTAGCGAGAATTAACTTCAATTCCATCGCGGATAGTTCTCCAGCCGCGATTTGTAAAATTCTTGAGCTTTTGAACCTAACAATTATCCGAGGAAAAATGGCCGCTGCCGTCTTGTCCCGGACGCGCTCCATTGATCCGAAAAAGGATAAACGGGGGGCGTTGCGCCGCGGGGCGCGATGTGTGGTGCCGTGGAATATCTGACCGGTCCGCTTGATATCGCGCAGCGTGCGCCACGCAACAGCACCACCCTCGACCGGATCGCAGCCGCGCCTTCGGTCATTCCCGATCTGCCGGATAATCTCCCGGTCCTGGTGCTGGGGGGCTCGCCGCCCGATCTCGCCGACATCGTTTGGTCGACAGATGCGCGGTCGCCTTTTTCCGCCATCGTCCTGCTCGATCGTGCCGGGCCCGCCGATCTGGCTGCGGTTCTTGACAGCGCCGAAGATCCCGCTTTGCCAATCGCCGATTTCAGCGGAGCGCACTATCTCCGGCACGATTTCACCGCTGCGGTTCTCGATCGTTCATCGGTCGCGGACATGAAGCGATGCTTTTCGCCGATCTGGCGCCGTCTTGGCGATCTGCCATTCCATGCCGACCTCGACGACCGCGCCGATCTGATCATTCTGAGGCTCGCCTATTCGCGCGCCTCCGCCATCGAAGCCCGCTTCGCCGCGGATTCGACATTACTGGTCGAGTATCCGTTGTTGGGGCGAAGTGCCGATCTGCGGCGGCGGCTGGAGGCGATGGCCGATTGCGATCTGTTGCGCCGGACACATTTCACTCGCACGCATGTCTGCGGCAAGTGCAATTCCTCGCGGCTTCACACCTATGAAGCCTGCCCGGATTGCGGCGGCAGCGATCTGCATGACGAAGCGGTGGTGCATCATTATTCCTGCGGCTGGCAGGAACCGGAATCGCGTTTTGTCCAGGATCACCAACTCGTCTGTCCGAAATGCCGCCATGAATTGCGCCATTACGGCGTCGATTACGACAAGCCCGGGGTCGTTGCCGTCTGTCACGGTTGCGGTGTCAGCAATTCGGAGCCGGTCGTCAATTTCGCCTGTCTCGATTGTTCGGCCGTCACCGGAAGCGAGGATGCCACGGCGATCGACTGGTATCATTACCATGTCACCGAGGAAGGCCTGCGGGCGCTTCAGGAGGGCCGGCTGCCCAACTTGCATGTAGAATCCATGCTCAATGGACATTCCCGCGCGTTTTCTGCGAGGGAATTTCGGTTGATGGCGTTGGCGTCCATGAAGGTAGCGCAGCGTTACGATCGCCCGTTCGCGATTGCCCGGCTGTGGGTCGACAATCTGGACGCGCTTATCCGCGAGCATGGGCGGATGCGGGTTCACTCCGGGTTTCAGCTTGCGATCGACGTGATCGTCGAGACACTGGCGGACAGCGATTTTGTGACCGCCGACGACGATTCGGCGTTTTTGATCGCCTTTCCCGAGACGGCCGGGCACGACGCAGCCAGTGTGATGGAGCGCTTGACCCGGACGCTAGCCGAAAAAGTCGCGCTGCCGTTCGATCTCAAGGCCCGTATTGCCGAGCGCGGCGCGGCCGCCGAGCTGGTGCCGGAAGGCTGAGGTCATGCAGTCGCTCTCATTTCTTGGTTCGCTGGACATCACGGGTCTCGTCTTCCTGTTCTGGTACACCACATTCTTGGAGATCCCCCGTTATCTGGTCGGAGCCTTTGCCGTTGTCACCGCCGCGCTCTGGAGCCCACCGCGCAGATGCGGTGAGACCGGTCTCACCATCAGTGTGGTGCTGCCGGGCCATAACGAGGCGAATTCGCTGCGTGTCTGCGTCGAGGCGCTCACAGAGCAGACGGTCGCCGCCGACCGCAGCCGCATGCAGATCATCGTGGTCGATGACGGCTCGACCGACCGGATGACCGAGGTCGCGCGCGAGCTGCTCGGCGAAGGCAAGATCGACCGGGTTCTACGGCTGGAGCATCGCGGGGGCAAAAGCGCGGCGGTGAATTTCGGCCTCACTGCATGCACCGGAGACATTGTCGTGATCGCGGACGTCGACACGTCGTTCGATCGCGACGCTTTCGCCATCTTGCTGAGCTACTTTTCCGATCCCCGCGTGGGCGCGGTCGGCGGCGACATCGCCGCGCGCAACGCATTCGCCACCCTTATCACCCGTCACCAGACCATCGAATATGCGATCGGTCTCTCGCTGGGGCGCCGGATCGGAGACATGTTCGGCACGCTGCCCATCGTGTCCGGAGCCTTTGGCGCCTTCCGCCGTTCCGCTCTGGACAGCGTCGGCGGTCAGGATGTCGAGGTCGGAGAGGATGCAGATCTTACAATGAAACTGCGCCGGGCGGGCTGGCGGATTCGCTTCGCGCCCGAAGCGCATGCCTTGACCCTGGTTCCCGAAACCGTTCCCGCGCTGATCGCGCAGCGGCTGCGCTGGGATCGGGGGCTGGTGACGATCTGGTTGCGGAAATTCCGTGGTGCGACCGATCCGCGTGCCGCGATATTCAGTATCAAGGAAGTGGCGACATTCGCCGACGTCGTGGTGTTCCAGATCCTGCTGGCGCTGGCGTTTCCGGTCTATCTTGTCTGGTTATTCTATCACTTCGGCGAGTTCAGCGCGGTCATCATCGGGGCAACCCTGGCCGGATATGTGGTCCTGGATCTGCTGGCTTTCGTCGCCGCCGCTGCAATAGGTCTCAGGCGGCCTTTGCGGCTGCTGCCCTATCTTCCGTTGCACAGCGTTCTTCAGGTCTCGCTGATGCGGATTGTTCGTCTGGTCGCCATCGTGCAGGAACTCGTCTTTCGCAGTTCGTATCGTGATCCTTACGTTCCGGCACGAGTGATGCAGCAAGTGGAGAGAGTGTAATGCGCCGTCTCAAATTGCGCCGCGTCCCGGACACGTTGCAGAACCAGACCCGCTCGCACCGCCTTGCGATTGCGCGGACGGTCTATCTCGCCGGCCTGGCCGGGCTCGCGATCTGGGTGGGCGATCTGTTCTTTGGCGGCATGCTCTACCTGCGCAGCGAGGGGCTGGTGCTGGGCGAGCCGGGCGTCATCGCGGCGGAGTTTCCGGTCACCGTGCGGGATGTCGTGGTGCGTGAGGGCGATATGGTGCAGAGCGGACAAGTGGCGGTCGTCGTTTCTTCCCAGAGCGTAGCGGAACGCATCGCGAACCTCGCTACGGAACTGGCGACGCGCGAGACGCGGGTCAGCGAACTGAGAATCCGCACGCAGATGATCAATTCAATCACCGAGGCCGCCGAGAACCGGCAACGCGTGGCCAGCGACGCGCGCAAGGAACTGGAATCACTACTGCAGCGCGGATTTCTCTCGCTGGACAAGCGGACGGCCGCGGTCGAAAGCGAGTTTCGCAGTCAGCAGGAGCTTGAGAAACTGCGCGCCGAAAAGCGGGGCGCGGAAAGCGAGATCGAAACGCTGAAAGCAAGCTTTGCGCTCGCTGAATCAGCGATCTCTGATCTGCGGCGTCTTTATGATGAGGGGCGCATGCGCGCTCCGATCGACGGCGTGGTCAGCCGGCTGGCGGCCGACCGCGGGGCCGTGGTGCGGGCCGGCGATCCGCTGATCGAGATCTACGGAAAGCAACGATTTGTGCTGGCTTATCTTCCCACCGGCGGGCTTTATGACGTGGCTCCCGGCGACCGGGTGAAAGTCAAAGCCGGCTTCAGAACATTCGAGGGCGTTGTGACTCGCATCGAACCGGTCGCGGCGGCGCTGCCGCGCGAGTTTCAGCAGGCCTTCAAGCCGGTCGAGCGGCAGCAAGTGATTCGGGTCGAATTCGCAGGCAGCGAGACGCCGCCGTTGTTCGCAAAAGTGAAGCTGAGGTCTCCGGATGTCCTGCCGTCCTGGATGACGAAGGTCTGGAACAAGTGGCAGCAATCGTCTTCCGAGGCGATGGTGGCCGGGGAGACGGCATCGTCCGCGATCTCCGGCTCGTGATGACGCGAGAGCGCTACGCCCCTTCGATCTCCTCGCGCCGCATTTCCAGATGCAGCCAGCGCTCTTCCGCCGCCGCCAATTCGGTCTGCGCAGCGGCGAGCGCAGTCGAGGTGGCGTCGAATTTTTTGCGGTCGCGCGTGAAAAGAGCGGGATCGTCGAGCGTGCTTTGCAGCGCCTGGACATCCTTTTCCAGCTTCGCCATCTGCTTCGGCAAGGTTTCCAGCGCGTGTTTCTCGTTGAACGAGAGCTTGCGCTTTTCCGCCTTCGGTTCGGCCGCCGCCGCGGCGCGCGTCTCTTTGCGGGCGGACGGGCGCGCCGGCTTCTTCAGCGAGATATCGGCGCCGCGCTGGGTCAGCATGTCGGAATAGCCGCCGGCATATTCGTTCCAGACACCGTTGCCTTCCGGCACGATCACCGCATTGACCACGCGATCGAGGAAGTCGCGGTCATGGCTGATGAGAATGACGGTGCCGGCATAATCGCCGAGCGTCTCCTCCAGCACGTCGAGCGTTTCCAGATCGAGATCGTTGGTCGGCTCGTCGAGCACCAAGAGGTTCGAGGGCTTGGCCAGCGCGCGCGCGAGCATGACGCGGCCGCGCTCCCCGCCCGACAGCGCGCGCAACACGGTGCCGATCTGTTCGGGCGAGAACAGGAAATCCTTCATGTAGCTGACGACATGCTTGGTCTGGCCGCCGACGGTGACGGTGTCGCCTTCGCCGAAGGTGAGCGCGTCCTTCAGCGTCCATTCGGGATCGAGCGAATCGCGGCTCTGGTCGAGCGCGGCCATCTGCAGATTGGCGCCGAGTCGGACCGTGCCGCTGTCAGGAGCAAGCTGGCCGATCAGCATCGAGAGCAGCGTGGTCTTGCCGCTGCCGTTCGGTCCGACGATGCCGATCCGGTCGCTGCGGTAGATGCGCGTTGAAAAGTCGGTGACGATCGGGCGCCCGTCATAGGACTTGCAGATGTCGTTGGCCTCGATCACCAGCGTGCCGGATTTTTCCGCTTCCGCTGCGGTGATGGCGGCCTTGCCGGCGCTGCCGCGATAGTCGTTGCGGGTCTGCCGCAGCGTCTGCAATTCCGCCATGCGGCGGACATTGCGCTTCCGGCGCGCGGTGACGCCGTAGCGCACCCAGTGTTCTTCCGCCACGATCTTGCGGTCGAGCTTGTGCTGTTCGAGTTCTTCTTCGGCAAGGATCTCGTCGCGCCGCGCCTCGAACTTGCCGAAGCCGAGCTCAAGCCTGCGCGTCTTGCCGCGATCCAGCCAGACGGTGACGCGCGACAGCGTGTCCAGGAAGCGCCGGTCGTGGCTGATGATGACCAGCGCCGAGCGCCGGCTTTTCAGTTCGCTTTCCAGCCATTCGATGGTGGTGAGATCGAGATGGTTGGTCGGCTCGTCCAGCAGAAGAATGTCGGGTGCGGGGGCCAGCACCCGCGCCAGAGCGGCGCGGCGGGCCTCGCCGCCGGACAGATGCGCGGGGTCTTCCGTGCCGGTCAGTCCCAACTGGTCGAGCAGATATTGCGCCTGATAGGGGTCGTCGCCCGGGGCGAGACCGGCCTGCACATAGGATAATGTGGTGGCGTAGCCGGAGAAATCCGGCTCCTGTGGAAGATAACGGATGGTTGCGCCCGGCTGCAGGAACACGCTGCCACGGTCGGGCTCGATCAGGCCGGCCGCGATCTTGAGCAGGGTCGACTTGCCGGAGCCGTTGCGGCCCACAAGGCACACACGCTCGCCCGCCGAAACCGACAATTCGGCGCTTTCGAGCAAAGGCGTGCCGCCAAAGGTGAGCGCGATATCGCGCAGCTGGATCAGGGGTGGGGGAGCCATCGGCCGCTATATAGCGCGGCCGACCTGAAGAGCCATGGCTAAAATGACGGCCTTCGGACAGAATGACGGCGCCGCCGAATCACCTTCATGTAAAAGTCATAACTCGCCGTCTGAATACTCCGCGAGGACGACTATATGGTGCGTAACGCCTGCGCATGCCGGACTCATGGAGCGTTCAATGACCGATGCCTTCATCTATGACCACGTCCGCTCGCCGCGCGGGCGCGGCAAGGCGGATGGCTCCCTGCATGAGGTCACGACCCTCAATCTCGCCACCCAGGTGCTGAAGGGCCTGCGCGAGCGCAACACGCTCGACCCGGCGCTGGTGGACGATGTGGTGCTGGGTTGCGTCGATCCGGTCGGCGAGGCCGGCGGCGACATCGCGCGGGTCTCGGCGCTCTGCGCCGGGTTCGGCAACGGCGTGCCGGGCGTGCAGATCAACCGCTTCTGCGCCTCCGGGCTGGACGCGGTGAATTTCGCCTCGGCGCAGGTGATGTCCGGCCAGCACGACATGACCATCGGCGGCGGCGTGGAATCCATGAGCCGCGTCGGCATCGGCGCCTCGGGCGGGGCCTGGCCGGTCGACCCGATGATCGCGCTCCCGTCCTATTTCATGCCGCAGGGCATTTCCGCCGATCTGATCGCGACGAAATATGGCTTCAACCGCGACGACTGCGACGCCTATGCGGTCGAAAGCCAGAAGCGCGCGGCGGAGGCGTGGAAGGACAACCGTTTCAGGAAATCGATCCTGCCGATCACGGACGTCAACGGCATCACCCTGCTCGACACCGACGAGCACATGCGGCCATCGACCACGATGCAGTCGCTGGCCTCGCTCAAGCCGGCTTTCGTCGAGATGGGACAGATGGCGGGCTTCGACGCGGTGGCGGTGCAGGCGCATCCCGAGATCGAAGAGGTCAATCACGTGCACCACGCCGGCAATTCCTCCGGGATCGTGGACGGCGCGGCTGCGGTGCTGATCGGCAGCAAGGAGGCCGGCCAGTCGGCCGGACTGAAGCCGCGCGCGCGCATCAAGGCCTTCGCCAATATCGGCTCGGAGCCGGCGATGATGCTGACCGGCCCGATCGACGTGACCCACAAGGTGCTGAAGCGCGCCAAGATGACGCTGAAGGATATCGACCTGATCGAGATCAACGAGGCCTTCGCCTCGGTGGTGCTGCGCTATCTGCAGGCGATGGATCTCGACATGTCAAAGGTCAACGTGAATGGCGGGGCGATCGCGATGGGGCATCCGCTTGGCGCGACCGGAGCAATGATCCTCGGCACTGCGCTCGACGAACTGGAACGGCGCAATCTCAAGACTGCACTCGTTACATTATGTATCGGCGCCGGCATGGGCACCGCCACCATCATCGAGCGGGTGTGAGGCCACCATGAGCGACAGCAATTTCAAGGTCGACACCGATTCCGACGGCATCGCGCTCATCACCTGGGACATGCCCGGGCGCTCGATGAACGTGATCGACCTGACGGTGATCGAGGAACTGGGGGCGATCGTCGAGACGCTGGTGGCGGATTCCGCCGTCAAGGGCGCGGTGATCACGTCGGGCAAGGACACTTTTTGCGCCGGCGCCGACCTGACCCTGCTGGAATCGCTGACCCGCGCCTTCGCCGAAATGGCGAAGACCCAGGGCGAGGAAGCGGCCTCGAAAGTGCTGTTCGAGGAAAGCCGCAAGCTCTCGCAGCTCTATCGCCGCATCGAGACCAGCGGCAAGCCGTTCGTCGCCGCGATCAACGGCACGGCGCTCGGCGGCGGCTTCGAGCTCTGTCTCGGGTGTCATCACCGCGTGGCCTCCGACAATCCGAAAACCCGTGTCGGCCTGCCCGAGATCAAGATCGGCCTGTTCCCCGGCGCCGGCGGCACCCAGCGCGTGGCGCGGATGCTGCAACCCGCCGATGCGCTGCAATTGCTGCTCAAGGGCGATCAATTGCGCCTCAGCCGCGCCAAGGCGATGAAATTGATCGATAATGTTGTCCCCGCTGCGGACCTCGTGAAAGCGGCGAAGGACTGGATCAAGGCCGGTGGCAAGGCGGAAGCGCCGTGGGACGTGAAGGGCTTCAAGAATCCCGGCGGCCTCGTCTTCTCCAAGGCCGGCATGATGGTGTTCCCGGCCGCCAACGCGATCTACCGGCGCGAAACCTATGATAACTATCCGGCCGCGCGCGCCATCCTGCAGACCGTGTTCGACGGCCTGCAATTGCCGATGGATCTGGCGCTGCAGGTGGAGTCGCGCTGGTTTGCAAAGATCCTGCGTTCGAAGGAAGCGGCGGCGATGATCCGCACGCTGTTCGTGTCGATGCAGGATCTCAACAAGGGCGCGCGGCGGCCGGCCAATGTGCCGGCAACCAAGCTGAAAAAGGTCGGCGTCATCGGCGCGGGCTTCATGGGCGCCGGCATCGCCTATGTCTCGGCGCAGGCCGGGCTCGAGGTGGTGCTGATCGACCGCGATCAGGCCGCCGCCGACAAGGGCAAGACGCATTCGCACGGCCTGATGAGCGATCAGGTCAACAAGGGCCGCGCCACCGCGGCCGACCGCGACGCCGTGCTCGCGCGCATCACGCCGACCTCCGATTACGGCGCGCTGCAGGGCTGCGATCTGGTGATCGAGGCGGTGTTCGAGGACCGCAAGGTGAAGGCGGAGACCGTCGCCAAGGCGCAGGCGGTGGTGCCGGACATTGTGTTCGGGTCCAACACCTCGACGCTTCCCATTTCCTCGCTCGCGGAAAACGCGAAGGATCCCGCGAAATTCGTCGGCATCCACTTCTTCTCGCCGGTGGAGAAGATGCTGCTGGTCGAGATCATCATGGGCGAGAAGACCGGCGACGTGGCGCTGGCGACCGCGCTGGATTTCGTGCGCGCGATCAGGAAGACGCCGATCGTGGTCAATGACTCGCGCGGCTTCTACACCTCGCGCGTGGTAGGCACCTATATCCGCGAAGGCCATCTGATGCTGACCGAGGGCGTCCCCGCGGCCATGATCGAGAATGTCGGCCGCATGGCCGGCATGCCGGTCGGACCGCTGTCGCTGAACGATGAAGTCGCGGTCGACCTGGCCTGGAAGATATTGAAAGCGACCGAGGCCGATCTCGGCGCCGCCGCCATCGATGCGCGGCAGAAACAGCTATTGTCCGATCTGGTGGAGAAGCACGGCCGGCTGGGCCGCAAGAATGCCAAGGGCTTCTACGATTATCCGGAGAAGGGACCGAAGAAGCTGTGGCCGGGTCTGGCCGACCTGCAGCCGCAACATCTCGATCCCGACACCATCGATATCGACGGGATCAAGAAACGGCTGCTGGCGATCCAGGCGCTGGAAACCGCGCGCTGCTTCGAAGAGGGCGTTTTGACCGACGTGCGCGAGGCCGATGTCGGCTCGATTCTCGGTTTCGGCTTCGCGCCCTTCAGCGGCGGCACGCTGTCCTATATCGACATGATGGGGACGAAGGCGTTCGTGGCGCTCTGCCAGACGCTCGAAAAGGCCCATGGCGCGCGCTTCAAGCCCACCAAGCTGCTGCTGGAGATGGCGGAGCGCAACGAGACCTTCTATGGCCGCTTCGCGCCGGGCGCCCGCAGGGCGGCGGCGTAGGCGCTAGCGGGTCAGCACCGCCGCAATCCGCTTGCACGCGTCCTCGATCTGCAACGGATCGCGCGCAAAACACAGCCGCACGAATTGCTCGCCGCCTCGGCCGAAGGCGGTGCCGGGCGCGAGCCCGACCTGCGCCTCGTCCACCAGGCGCCGGGTCAGCTTGTGGGTGTCGGTTTCACCGTCGACCGCAAAGAACAGATAGAACGCGCCCTGCGGCACCGCGAAGCGGCAGCGTCCGGTCTTGCCGAGAATGTCGCAGGCGATGTCACGGCTTTTGCGGGCGCGCGCGACCTGATGGGCGACAAAACTCTCGCCGCGTTCCAGCGCCACGATGCCCGCGCGCTGCATGAATTGCGCGACGCCTGAGGTCGAATACTGGATGAGGTTCTCGATCACCTGTCCGAGCGAGGGATGCGCGGCGATCCAGCCCATGCGCCAGCCGGTCATGCACCAGTTCTTCGAGAAGGTGTTGACGAACAGGATGTGATCCTCCGGCGCCATGATGTCGAAAAACGAGGGCGCACGTGCCCCCTCGTCATACCAGTAGCGCGCATAGATCTCGTCGGCGATGATCCAGAGCCCGTGCGTTCGGGCGAGCGCAAGCAGGGCCGTTAGATCGTCGTGCGTCGCGGTCCAGCCGGTCGGGTTGGAGGGGGTGACCACGAACAGCACGCGGGTCTTCTCGTTGATCGCGGCGGCGATGCCCTCGATGTCCAGTGTCCAGCCGTCATTGCCGAAATGCAGCGGCACTTCCACCGGATGTGCGCCGATGATCCCGGTGGCGCCGGCCGCATTCGGCCAGGCCGGAGTCGGGATGATGACCTCGCTGCCGGCCGGCGCGGTCATCGCCAGCGCGATCTGGATCGCCTGCATGCCGGAACCGGTGACGTAGAATTCCTCCGCCGAGAAGTCGCGGCCGTAGAGGCCGGTGAAGTATGTCGCCAAGGCCTCGCGCAGGAGCGGGATGCCGCGCTGCCAGGTGTAGAAGGTTTCACCGGCAGCGAGCGCGCGCGTCGCCGCTTCAATGATGAAAGGCGGCGTCGGCGTGTCGCCTTCGCCTGCCCACAGGCCGGTGACGCCAGTGCGCGCGCGGCCATACTTCATGATCTCGACAATGCCGCTGTCGGGCGCCTCGCGCGCGTCCGCCCGCAAAGCCTTCAACAGATTGTCGGTCAGCGGCGTCATGAGAACCTTCTTGGCCGTGCCGTCTTCTGCCGGACCGGCTTATTTCTTCGCCAACAGGTCGCGGATTTCCTGCAGCAAGACTTCCTGCTTTGGCGGAGTGGCGGGTGCTACCGGCTTGGCGGCTTCCTGACGCTTGAGCCGGTTGATCATTTTGACCACGAAGAAGAGTGCCGCGGCGATAATCGCGAAATTGATGGCGACCGTCAGAAAATTGCCCCAGGCGAAGACCGCACCCTGTTTTTTTGCCTCTTCCAGGGAGGTCGCGGTCACCGCGCTCGACAGGCCGAAATAGTAGTTGGAGAAATCCAGCCCGCCGGTGATCGCTCCGATGATGGGCATTATGATATCGCCGACCAGCGATTCCACAATTTTCCCGAAGGCGGCGCCGATGACCACGCCGATGGCGAGGTCCACCACATTGCCTTTGACTGCGAATTCCTTGAATTCCTGAAGTATCGCCATGGACTCCTCGCTTGGCTGGTTGCCGCCTTAACGATACGGCAGCGTCCCGGAGTGGACAATGTGTCACCATATGTGATGACCTGTGGCTCGCGGGTGACACAAACCCGTGAGGAGGCGGCGCAGGAGCCGACATGCTGCAAGGCTGGGTCGTCATCGCGATCGCGCTCGGTTATATCGGGCTGCTGTTTGTGGTGGCCAGTTACGGCGACCGGATGCGTCTGCTTGGCCGCAGCAGCCGCTCGCGTCTGCTGATCTATCCGCTCTGTCTCGCGATCTACTGCACCTCCTGGACCTTTTTCGGCTCGGTCGGTCTTGCCTCCCGCTCGGGCTTCGACTTTCTCACCATCTATATCGGCCCGATCCTGATGATCGGACTGTTCTGGCCGCTGATCCTGCGGATCGTGCGGCTGGCGAAGTCGCAGAACATCACGTCCATCGCCGACTTCATCGCGGCGCGCTACGGCAAGCAGCAGGCGGTGGCGGCGACCGTCGCGCTGATCGCGATTGTCGGCACGATCCCCTATATCGCCTTGCAATTGAAAGCGGTGTCGTCGTCGGTCGGCACCATTCTCGCGCATATCACGGTAAATGCCGGTCCGGCGACGCCGGTGATCGGGGACGTGTCGCTGTTCGTTGCGCTGCTGATGGCGGCGTTCGCTATCCTGTTCGGCACCCGGCATATCGACGCCACCGAGCATCAGGACGGCCTGATGCTCGCAATCGCGACCGAGTCCATCGTCAAGCTTGCGGCATTTCTGGCGGTCGGCGTCTTTGTGATCTGGTGGATGTTCGACGGCGCCGCCGATCTTTTTTCCAGGGCCATGGTGCGTCCCGACACCGCGGCGCTGTTCAGCCACGTCCCGAGTTTCGCGACATTGCTGTCGATGACGATGCTGTCCTTCGTCGCCATCGTGCTGCTGCCGCGGCAATTTCACGTCACGGTGGTCGAGAATCATTCCGAATCGGAGGTGAAGCGCGCTTCCTGGCTGTTCCCGATCTATCTGGTGCTGATCAACCTGTTTGTGATCCCGATCGCGCTGGCCGGCCTTCTCACATTCCCGTCCGGCGGCGTGGACGGCGACATGTATGTTCTGGCGCTGCCATTGTCGGCCAATTCGCCGTTCTTCACGGTGGCGGCCTTCGTCGGCGGCCTGTCGGCGGCGACCGCGATGGTGATCGTGGAATGCGTCGCGCTCGCCATCATGGTGTCCAACGATCTGATCGTGCCGCTGGTCCTGCAGCAGCGCGCGGCCCTGATCACCGGGCGGGCGGATGTCGGCGCTTTGCTCCTGAAGGTGCGCCGCATCGCGATTTTCGTCATCCTGCTGCTGGCCTATCTCTATTACCGCTCGGTCGGAGACGCGCAGCTCGCGGCGATCGGGCTGTTGTCTTTTGCCGCCGTTGCGCAGCTGGCTCCGGCCTTTTTCGGCGGCCTGTTCTGGCGGCACGGCACCGCGCGCGGCGCTATCGCCGGCATGACGGCCGGCATCTTGGTCTGGGCCTATACCCTGCTGCTGCCGAGCGCAGCCGGCAGCGGAATCCTGAGTCCGCTGGTGCTGACCGATGGCCCGTGGGGGATTGCGATGCTGCGGCCGCAAGTCCTGTTCGGGCTGGACCTGCCGCCGCTGGCGCATGGCGTCTTCTGGAGCCTGGCGCTCAACATCCTCGCCTATATCGGTTTCTCGCTCGGGCGCGCGCCGACCTCGATCGAACGCATGCAGGCCGATATTTTCGTGCCGAGCGGCCTTGCGCCGGTGCCGAGCTTCCGGCTCTGGCGCTCCACCGTGACCGTGGACGAAGTGATCGCCACCGTCACCCGCTATATCGGCGAAGAGCGCACGCGCACGTCGTTTGAGAATTTCGCCGCCGCCAATCGGATCAATCTGGCGCCCGCGAGCGAAGCCGATTTCCAACTGCTGCGGCATGCCGAGCATCTTCTGGCCTCGGCGATCGGCGCGGCGTCCTCGCGCCTTGTTCTTTCGCTCTTGCTGCGCAAGCGGACCGTGTCGACCAAGGCCGCGCTTAAGCTGCTCGACGACGCCAATGCGGCGATCCACTACAATCGCGAAATCCTGCAGACCGCGCTGGAACACGTCAGCGAAGGCATTGCGGTGTTCGACAAGGATATGCAGCTGATCTGCTGGAATCGGCAATTCGGCGAAATTCTCGCCCTGCCGCGCGACATGATCGGCATGGGCGTGCGGCTCGAGGACATCCTGCGGTACCACGCTGCGCGCGGTCTGCTCGGCGAAGGCGATACCGACGATCTGGTCAACGAACGGCTGGCGCGCTATTCGGCGGCGGCCGAGCCGTTCCATGAGCGCTTCCCGGAGCGCGGACTGGTGATCGAGGTGCGCGCCAACCGCATGCCAGATGGTGGCATCGCCACCACCTTCACCGACATTACGCCGAGCGTGGAGGCGGCCGAGGCGCTGGAGCAGCGGGTGCGCGAACGCACCACCGAACTCACGCTTCTGAATGCCGAGTTGGGTCGCGCCAAGGCCGACGCGGAAGAGGCCAATATTTCCAAGACCCGCTTTCTCGCCGCGGCCAGCCACGACATCCTGCAGCCACTCAACGCGGCGCGGCTCTATGTCACCTCGTTGGTCGAGCGCCAGGGTGCCGGCGAGGATGCGCGCCTGGTCGGCAATATCGACGCCTCGCTCGATGCGGTGGAGGAGATTTTCGGGGCGCTGCTCGACATTTCACGGCTTGATACCGGCGCCATGAAGCCGGAACTGGGGTCGTTCCGGATCGACGACCTGCTGCGGCAGCTCGAAGTCGAGATGTCGGCGCTGGCGCGCGAAAAGGGCCTGCAACTGGTCTTTGTCCCGTCGTCGCTGACGGTGAGATCGGACCGCCGCCTGCTGCGCCGTCTGCTGCAGAATCTCATTTCCAACGCCATCAAATATACCCCGAAGGGCCGCGTGCTGGTCGGCGTGCGCCGGCGGCAAGGCCGGCTGCGTATCGATGTCTACGATACCGGGCTCGGCATTCCGCGAACGCAGCAGCGCATCATCTTCCGGGAATTTCACCGGCTCGACGAGGGCGCCAAGGTGGCGCGCGGGCTGGGGCTCGGCCTGTCGATCGTGGAGCGTATTGCGCGCGTGCTGGGCCATAGGGTCGAGCTGGAGTCGCGGGTCGGGCAGGGGTCGCATTTTTCGGTCGAGGTGCCGCTGGCGGCGCCGGTCACGTCCAGTACGACGCTGCAGCCGCCCTTGCGCGTCGATCCCGGCCAGCTCGCGGGCATGGCCGTGCTCTGCATCGACAACGAGCCGCAGATCCTCGACGGCATGGAGGCGCTGCTGGGCGGCTGGGGCTGCCATGTTCTGAAAGCCGCCGATCTCGCCGCCGCAATCGCGGCGACCGAACAGCACAAACAGCCGCTCAGCGGCTTGCTGGTCGATTATCATCTCGACAATGCCACCGGCATCGACGTCATCGTGGCCCTGCGCGAGCGGTTCGGAGCCGATCTGCGCGCCATCCTGATCACCGCCGACCGCTCGCCGCGCGTGCGCGACGAGGCGCGGCGTCACAACATCCCGGTGATTCACAAGCCGGTGAAACCGGCGGCGTTGCGCGCGCTGCTGGCGCAATGGCGCATGCAGCGGGTGGCGGCGGCGGAATAGACGCGGATCAGTTTTCCAGCGGCGCGACTTGCGGCCATTGGCCGACTTCGATCTTGGCGGCTGCGATCACCGCCTGGGTGCGGCTTTCGACCCCGAGCTTCTGCAGGATGGCGGAGACATGCGCCTTCACGGTTGCTTCCGACACGCTGAGTTCGTAGGCGATCTGCTTGTTGAGCAGGCCTTCCGACAGCATCATCAGGACGCGCACCTGCTGCGGCGTGAGCGTCGACAGCCGGCCCATCAGTTCGGCCGACTCGGCGTCGGTGCCGGCATTGAGATCGATGTCGGGCGGGGTCCAGACGCCGCCCTTCAGCACCGCGGCGATCGCCTTGCGCATGCCGTCGATGTCGAGCGTCTTGGGAATGAAACCGGAGGCGCCGAAATCCATGCAGCGGCGGATCACGGAGGGATCGTCATTGGCGGATACCACGACGACCGGCACGCTGGGATATTGCGCGCGCAGATACATCAGTCCGGAAAAGCCGCGCACGCCGGGCATCGACAGATCGAGCAGGATCAGGTCGACGTCGCCGCTATTGTCGAGCAGTTTGGCGACGTCGTCGAAAGCGCCCGCTTCCAGAATGTCGACGCGCTCGAACAATCCGCCCACCGCTTCGCGCAAGGCGCCGCGGAACAGCGGATGATCGTCGGCGATGACGAGGCGATAGAGGGTGATCTCGGTCAAATCGCGCGCTCCGGCAGCCACCCGGCCGGAGGGGCAGGCGACTGTGATGACTTTACAACATTTTATACAAAGGACAGAGGCAGTATCAGCGCACCTTGTCCTGAATCAAAGGCCGGGGTTAACGCCGCAGCCCACGAATTGCAGCAGAATCGACCTGTGGTGCGGACGCGTGCGGTGCTCGGCCAGATACAGGCCCTGCCAGGTTCCGAGCGCCATGGTGCCGTCCCGCACCGGGACGTGAAGCGAGAGTCCGGTCAGCATGGTCTTCACGTGGGCCGGCATGTCGTCCTGCCCCTCGATGCTGTGAACCCAGCCGGCATTGTCCGGCGCCAGCCGCCGCAAGGCGGTGACCAGATCGCGCCGCACATCGGGGTCGGCATTTTCCTGGATGACGAGGGACGCCGAGGTGTGCCGCAGATACAGCAGGAGAACACCGTCCTGCGCGCCGGCTTTGGCGAGGAAGCGCGCAGCCTCGCGCGTGATCTCGGTAAAACCTTCGCCCGCCGTGTCCACCGACAGTTCGGCGCTGGCCATGATCTGCGGCGTCGCGCGGCGGATGGCGGACAGATTGATCGTCGTCACAGGATGCCCGTTAGGTCTTGCCGAAATAATCCCGCTGGATCGTGCCCATCTTCTCCGCCAGGCGCCGCCAGACCTTCTCCATGAAGGTGAAAACCCGGTCCAGATCGGAATCGCTTGGGAGCTTCAGCTCGACCTCCGGCAGCTTCACGGCCGGCGGGTCCTTCTTGATGGAGCCGGGCAGGGTGCCGCCGCGGGCCAGCAATTCCTTCTTGAGTGCGCCGTTGTCACTTTGCAGGCGGGCGATTTCGCCCTCCAGCGCGATGCGCTCGTCGGGCACCGGATGGCAGGCCCAGCCGACGGTCTTGCGGCTGCAGGTAGAGACCTGGCCAGTCCGGGTGTCCAGCCGCAGATAGCCATCCTCCACGCGCTGGAAGGTGAAGCGGCCATTCTCGCCCTCGGGCGAGCCGCCTTGCGCCAGCGCGGCCCCGGATCCGCCCATAGCCAAGCCGGCCAGAAGCGCGGCAAAAACGATTCGGATCATGCTGTCCTCCCGATACCCCACCCAAAACTATCATCGCAAACCGGGGCAAACCAATGACGCCGGGCGATCCGCGCGGCTTGGTCCAAAGTCTCGTTGCAGGCGCCTGTGCGCGCTTTGTCACTGGGTCATAAGACGTTGATTGGCATGAGATTTCTGGCGAATGCAGGAGCCGCAGCCATTCTTGACTCGCTATGACCCCCTCAGTATGGTCCGCGCGGCTTTAAGGGCTGCAAGGATTGATCTATCGCCTTGAATCAGCGCGGATGTCGAAAGCATGAGCGACGACAAACGCGGCACAGGCGGTTCTGAAAATCGGGCACCCGACGAGGCTTTCTCCGCGAGGCTCCGGAGTCTCGGCACCCGGCTCGGCAAGGCCGGGACCGGCAAGCCAGTCGAGACGCAATCCGGGGGCAAGTCGGTCTCCGATCCGTCGGCGATGGCACGCGGCTTTCGGCTTTCCACAGAGCTTGTGGCGGGCGTGATTGTCGGGGCGCTGATCGGCTGGTTGATCGACCGGTGGCTCGGAATTTCGCCGTGGGGAATGATGTTGTTTCTGCTGCTCGGCTTCGCCGCGGGTGTGTTCAACGTGATGCGCGCGGCCGGGATAATGCCGGGGAACAATCTTCCCGGAAACGACGTGGACAAGAACTGATCTTCGCCGCCGCCGGCGAAACTCTTTAAGGACCTGACCCGGCCATGGCCGACCCGATCCAGCAATTCGAGATCAAGAAATTCGTCACCCTCGGCCATATCGGCGGGCACGAGATCGCCTTCACCAATTCGGCCCTGTTCATGGTGATCGCGGTCGCCACCATCTCGCTCCTGATGCTGGGCACCACGGGGCGCCGCGCGCTGGTGCCGGGGCGCATGCAGTCGCTGGCGGAACTGTCCTACGAATTCGTCGCCGATACCTTGAAGAGTTCAGCCGGCACCGAGGGGATGAAATTCTTCCCGTTCGTGTTCACGCTGTTCATGTTCATCCTGACGGTGAACATGATCGGGCTGATCCCCGGGACCTTTACGGTCACCAGCCATATCGTTGTGACGGCGGTGCTGGCTTTGCTCGTGTTCTTCACCGTCATCATCTACGGCGTCTACAAGAACGGCTTCAGGTTCCTCAAGCTGTTCGTGCCCAGCGGCATTCCGATCTACATCCTGCCGTTGATCGTATTCATCGAGGTGCTGTCGTTCCTGTCGCGCCCGATCTCGCATTCGGTGCGTCTGTTCGCCAACATGCTGGCCGGCCACATCACGCTGAAAGTGTTCGCGGGCTTTGTGACCATGCTGGGCGGGATGGGCGTCTTCGGCTGGCTCGGCGCGACCTTGCCGCTGGCGCTGACCGTGGGACTGACCGCGCTCGAATTTCTGGTCGCATTCCTGCAGGCCTACGTCTTCACCATCCTGACCTGCATCTATCTCAACGATGCCCTTCACCCGGGCCATTGACGCCCGATCTTCAATCTCTCAACGGACGAACGAAAGAGGAGTTTTCTATGGATCCGGTCGCAGCGAAGTACATTGGCGCGGGCATTGCCTGCATCGGCATGGGTGGCGCGGGCGTCGGCGTCGGCACCATTTTCGGCAACTACCTGGCCGCCGCTCTGCGCAATCCCTCGGCCGCCCAGGGCCAGTTCGGCAACCTGATTTTCGGCTTCGCCGTGACCGAAGCGCTCGGCATCTTCTCGCTGCTGATCGCGCTGCTGCTGCTGTTCGCTCTCTAAGAGAGACGGAACTGCCGGAGCGGGCGGAGCGATCCGCCCGCGTCATGGCCGATACTGAGCAAGGCTAAGGCTTATCATGGCGACGAGCGCGCATACCGAAGTGCCGGGCGGCGGAAAACCGCAATTTCCTCCGTTCAATAAGGACACCTTCGCATCCCAGCTGGTCTGGCTCGCGATCACCTTTGTCCTGCTCTATCTGCTGATGTCGCGTCTGGCGCTGCCGCGCGTCGGAGGCATCATCGCCGCCCGCTCGGGCCAGATTGCGGACGATCTCGCCGAGGCCCAGCGGCTGAAGGAAGAGACCGAAACCGCCATCGCCGCGTACGACAAGACCATGGCGGATGCCCGCGCCAATGCCCAGGCGATCGCTGCCAAGACCCGCGACAAACTGATGGCGGAAGCCGAGGAACGCCGCAAGTCGGTCGAAGGCCGCCTCAACCAGAAACTGGAAGAGGCGGAAAAGACCATCGCGGCGACCAAGGCCGCCGCCATGAGCAACGTGGCGGGCATCGCAACCGAAGCGGCGTCCTCGATCGTGGAGCGCCTGATCGGGACCGCGCCGGCCGAGAAGGTCGTCGCCGACGCCGTTGCCGACAGCCTGAAGCGGTGAGGAGAGAGCGATGCTGATGGAAGCTGAATTCTGGGTCGCTGTCGCCTTTGTGCTGTTCCTCGGCATCCTGGTCTATACCGGCGTTCACAAGACCATCCTCAACGCGCTCGACCAGCGTTCGGCCCGCATCAAGGCCGAACTCGACGAGGCCCGCCGTCTGAGGGACGAGGCGCAGAAGCTTCTGGCCGAATACAAGCACAAGACCGGCGACGCCCAGCGCGAGGCCGACGCCATTATCGCCGGCGCCAAGGGCGAGGCCGAGCGTCTGGCCGAAGAAGCCCATGCCCGGCTTGAGGAATTTGTCGGCCGCCGCACCAAGATGGCCGAGGCCAAGATCGCCCAGGCCGAGGTCCAGGCTCTGGCCGATGTCCGGAGCGCCGCAGCCGACGCCGCAGCCAGCGCCGCCGAAAAGATCCTGATCCAGGCCGCCAAGGGCAAGGTGGCAGAGTCGCTCATCGCCCAGGGCATCGACGACGTCAAAAAGAAACTCAATTGAGTTTTGTGATTTCGGCGGGCTATCGCCTTCGATTCACTCTGCAATCCTGACGCCTTCAACAGGCTTTGCACACAGGCCGGCGTAATCTGTGCACAGCGTCTGGTTGTACGGACGTTGTGCTTTGTCAACTCTTGCATTCTTCATATTCTTTGATCGCGAATCAGGTGAATGCGGGGCAGCCGGTTCGGGAAGGTTTCCCGGTGATCATCTTCGATTGCAATGGCGTTTTGGTCGACAGCGAGCCGATCGCGACCGTCGTGGTCGCGCAGGAATTGCAACGCGTCGGCATCCAGGTCACCCCGCAGGTCATTGCGCGCTATTTCACCGGCCGGCGACCGGCGGACGTTTTTGTCGAAATTGAAGCCGCGACCGGTCATAGCCTGCCGGTGAATTTCGCCACCACCGTCGCCCTCGCCACCCTGCGCCGCCTGCGGGCCGAATTGCGCGCGACGCCGCATATCGCGTATGCCCTGTCCTGGCTGCGCGGTCCGAAATGCGTTGCATCGTCCTCGCCGCTCGACCGCGTCAAGCTCAGCCTCGATGTGACGGGTCTGGCGCGCTATTTCGAGCGGAATGTGTTTTCGGCCAGCGACGTCGCGGCAGGCAAGCCCGAGCCCGATCTGTTCCTGCACGCGGCCGCGAGCGTCGGCGCCGCGCCCGCGGATTGCATCGTGGTGGAGGATTCGCCGGCCGGCGTCTCGGCGGCCGTGGCGGCCGGCATGACCGCGGTCGGATATGTCGGCGGCAGCCATGCCGCGCTCAATCTCAGTTCAGAATTGTCGCGCGCGGGCGCCCGCGAGGTGATCGCTGACATGCGGGCGCTGAAAGGCACCGTGACGGCTCTGCGCGGGTATTGAATAATCCGCCGCCGCAAAGTCCCGATATTTATCCGGTTGGCTGTGCGCGCTTGCGCTGCGGCGGATTTTTTTGCGGCTGGGTTTTGGCGCCCAGGGCGTCAAAGCCGATATAGACCACATAGGATTCGATGTCGCCGCCGGCCGGCATCGGCACCGTCAGGTCTTCCTCGACCAGCGTGAAGGCGACATGCGGAGTGCCATCCGGCATCGTCACCGGAATCCGGTAGAGTTTTGTCCAGAGCGTTTTCGGCGACGGGCCTTCATGCACCAGCGCGAGACGGAGCGGGACTTCGACCGTGCCGGGACCGCCGGCGGGGCCGAGGATCATGCGGCCCTGCACACCGACCTTCATGTTGAGATTGCCGCCAACGGCGTGGCATTCGCGTGCGGTCTGTCCCAGCGTCGCCTGATAGCGCAGTCCCATCGCGCCTTCGGCGCCCGCGGCGCTGAAGGCGAGCGACGACGCGCCCGTGCGCACATCCACGGGCGGACAATACGACACGGTGGTAGAGGCTGTGGCGGAACTGCTCTGTGCGTCGGTTCCGGCCGCGCTCGCCTGCTTGAACCGATCTGTGAAGGAGGACAGGCTGGATGTGCCGTCCGCGGAGCATCCGCCGATCGCGATCGCTCCGGCGATGGTCGCAAAGGTCAAAGTGGCCCTGATCCGGCCCCCGCCAAACTCGACTCTACCCATCCGCTTTTCCCGACATTGTCCGCAGGGGCACGGCCCTTGCGTCCTATAGCATCCGCATCATGGCCCGCCCAAGGCGGACCGGCAAATTGGTTAAGCCCCGACATCCTGTTTCAGCCGCGCATAGAGCAGATGATCCTGCCACACACCGTCGATACAGAGATATTCACGCGCATAGCCTTCGCGTTTGAAGCCGGTTTTTTCAAGCAGACTCACTGACGCAGCGTTGGACGGGATACAGGCCGCTTCCAGCCGGTGCAGCCGCAGGGCGTCGAACGAGAACGGAATAACCGCCTGCACCGCACGGGTCATGTAGCCTTTTCGCGCATAATGAACGCCGATCCAGTAGCCGAGGCTGCCGGCCTGCGCCACGCCGCGGCGGATATTGGCCAGCGTGAGGCCGCCGACCAGATTGTTGTGCGGACGATCGAAGATGAAAAACGGATAGGCCAGATCGTTGCGGATGTCCTCGGCATAGCGGCGCAGCCGGCGGCGGAATGCCGCGCGCGTCAGATCGTCGGCCGGCCAGATCGGCTCCCAGGGCGCCAGGAAATCCCGGCTGGCTTCGCGCAACGTCGCCCATTCCGCGAAATCCGAGAGTTGCGGTGCACGCAGGTAAACCCCGTCGCCAGGGACGGCGGGAAAGATCTCGGTCGACGGCACGCTGCGAAAGAAAGCCATGGGACGCTGCAATCTGCGCTGAGGCGGCCAGTCTAGGATCGGCGGCGTTCCCGTGGCGAGTCCTCATGCCGCCTGGCGGGCGAAATTCTCCACGATGGCGGCGGCGCGTTCCAGGCCCTTGCCCGGCCCCAGCGCGGCGATGGCGGGCCGGCTGCGCGCGATCAGCGCGCGTCCGGCGGCGCGGGCACTTTCGACCGTCACGGCATCGATCTTGGCGGTCAGTTCCGATGTCGGGATGACACGGCCATGCACCATGATCTGGCGCGCGATCTGTTCGGCGCGGGCGCTCGAACTTTCCAGTGCCATCAGCAGGCCGGCTTTCATCTGCGCCTTGGAGCGGGCGATTTCGACCTCGTCGAGGGTAGCGGCGGCGCGGGCGATCTCGTCGATCACCACCTGCATCAGTTCCGGCGCATCCTTGGCGTCGGTGCCGGAATAGAGCCCGAATAATCCGGTGTCGGAATAGGGCATGTGGAACGCCGAAATGGTGTAGCAGAGCCCGCGGATTTCGCGCACTTCCTGGAACAGCCGCGACGACATCCCGCCGCCGAGCGCGCTGGTGAAGACCTGCAGGCTGAACAGCGAGGGATCGCGCTGCGGCACGCCTTCGAGCGCGAAGGCCAGATGCGCCTGTTCGAGATCGCGGGTTTCGACAAAGGTGCCGCCGGCATATTTCGCGGGCTGCGGCATCGGGCCGGCCGGTCCGCCGAAGCTTGCGAACATGTCCTCGACCTGGCCGACGACCGTCTGGTGATCGACCGCGCCGGTCGCCGCCACCACCATGTCCGGTGCGCGATAGTTGCGGGCCAGATAGGTGCGCAGGCTGTCGGCATCGAAGGAGCAGACGCTGGCGCGCGTGCCGAGCACGGATCGACCCACCGGCTGGTTCGGGAAGGCGGTGGTCTGCAGATGATCGAACACGATGTCGTCCGGCGTGTCTTCCGAGGCGCCGATCTCCTGCACGATCACGTTCTTCTCGCGCGACAGTTCCTCCGCATCGAATGCCGGATTGGCGAGAATGTCGGACAGTACATCGAGTGCGAGCGGCACGTCGGCCTTGAGCACCCGCGCATAATAGGTGGTGGTCTCGATGCTGGTGGCGGCATTCAGGTCGCCGCCCACCGCCTCGATTTCCTCGGCGATCTGGCGCGCGCTGCGGCGCTTGGTGCCCTTGAACGCCATATGCTCGAGCAGGTGCGAGATGCCGTGCTCGCCCGGCAATTCGTCGCGGCTGCCGGCGCCGACCCAGACGCCGAGCGAGGCCGTTTCGAGATGCGGCATGGAATCGGTGACGACGGTCAGGCCGGAGGGCAGGGTGGTGACGTCGACGCTCATGCGGCAGCTCCTTCTTTCGCGGCACGACTGGCCGCGAGTACGCAACGTTCGATCTGCCCCTGGTCGGACGGCAGGTGAGTGACTTTCTCGGCGCGCCGCTCGAGATCGCCGAGCCAGTCGGGCAAGGCCGGCCGCACGCCGCAGGCGGCCTGCACGGCGTCGGGAAATTTCGCGGCATGGGCGGTGGACAGCACGATCATCGGCAGGGCCGGATCGCGCTGCTCCTTCTCGGCGACGGCGACGCCGACGGCGGTATGCGGATCGATCAGCTGGCCGGTTTCGCGCAACACCGTGCGGATCGTGGCGGCGACTTCCTCCTCGCCGGCGCGATCAGCGGAAAAGCCCGCGCGGATTTCCGCCAGCGCGGGCGGGGCGACGACAAACCGCTTCGACTGCGCCAGCGTATTCATCAGCGTGCGCACGGCCTGGCCGTCGCGGTGATAGGCTTCGAACAGCAGGCGTTCGAAATTGGACGACACCTGGATGTCCATCGAAGGCGACGAGGTTGCCACCACGTCGCGCAATTCATAAGCGCCGGTCGAAAGCGTACGCACCAGAATGTCGTTGGTATTGGTGGCGACGATCAGCCGGTCCACCGGCAGCCCCATGCGGCGGGCGACATAGCCCGCGAACACGTCGCCAAAATTACCCGTCGGCACGGTGAAGGCGATCTTGCGGTAGGGCGTGCCGAGCGCGACCGCGGCGGTGAAGTAATAGACCGCCTGCGCGACGATGCGCGACCAGTTGATCGAGTTGACGCCGGCGAGCCGCACGCGGTCGGCAAAGGCGTGATGGCTGAACATCGCCTTCACCAGTGCCTGGCAATCGTCGAAGGTGCCCTCCACCGCAATGGCATGGACGTTGTCGTCGTCCACCGTCGTCATCATCCGGCGCTGCACCTCGGAGATGCGGCCATCCGGAAACAGCACCACCAGATCGATGCGCGAGCGCCCGCGAAAGGCTTCCACCGCGGCGCCGCCGGTATCGCCGGAGGTCGCCACCACGATGGTGGCGCGCTCGCCGCGCTGCTCCAGCGCGTGGTCCATCAGCCGGGCCAGGAACTGCATCGCCAGATCCTTGAAGGCGAGCGTCGGGCCGTGAAACAGCTCCAGTGCAAATGTGTTGGTGTCGAGCTGCACCACCGGGGCGATGGCGGGGTGCCGGAAGGTGTCATAGGCCTCGTGCGCGATGCGCGAGAGCTCGTGTTCGGAAATGGTGTCGCCGGTAAACGGCCGGATCACCTCGACCGCGACCTCGGCATAGGGACGGCCGGCAAAGCCGGCGATGGCCGCTTCGGTCAGCCGGGGCCAGCTTTCGGGCACATAGAGGCCGCCGTCGCGGGCCAGACCCGCCAGCGTCACATCCAGAAAGCCGAGCGGCGGGGCCTCTCCGCGGGTCGAAAGATAGCGCAATGGGTCGTCCTTGCCTGCGTCCAGGGGCCCTGTTTCGGCCCGCGGGCGAGAGTTTAACTCATTGAATTTTTTAAGAATTCCCCGTCTTCGGCAGCCGGGGAATGCCGTGCGGGAAAGAGTAATGGCTGCCCCCGCCTTTCACAAGGAAGGCTTGGTCTCTGCGTTTACGGTTTTATGTCGCCCGCTCCACAACCAAAAGATGAAAACAGCGGCCAGCGCCCCGGCCAGCCCGAACCAGGTCCAGGCGTAGCCCAAGTGGTTGTTCCGCAGGTTCACGGTCAGCGGCGCCGGCCTCGGCAGTCCGCCGGCCGGAACCGGACTTTCCATGTCGAAATAGAAGGGGGCGACCTCGCCCCAGCCGCGCAGGGCCGCCATGGCGCGGGGATCGCGCACGAACCAGATGTCGCCCGTCTTGTCATGATCGGAAACGAACCAGCCCGGCTGTTCGGGCCAGCGCAGAAAGCCGGTGATCTCGCGCCGACCGGCGCTCCAGGGATATGTGCGGTCGAGCGGCACGGCCCCGGCGTTGACGACGATGATTCGTCCGTCCGGCAGACGCGCCGGCGCGAACACGAAATAGCCGGGCGCCTTGATGTCGCCGCGCAAGGCCGGTGCACCGGCATAGACAAGGACCGGCGGGCTGTCGGGAAATTCGGCCTGCAAGGTGACGCGGCGGAATTCGAAATCGTCCTGCGCCATCCCCGGCCACTGGCCGGCATCAGGCAACGGAACGGGCGCGGCCGACAGTCTGTCCTGCAGGGTCGCGATCAGCGTTTCTTTCCAGGCCTTGCGATCGAGTTGCCAAAGACCAAGGCCGATCAGGATCGCGAGTCCGGCCGCCACCACGATTGCAGGAATGACGACGCGGCGAAGGCTGAGCGATGCGTCCGCCGTCATTGTTTCGGGTCTCGCATCTCAAGCCGTCCTTCGGCGGCCTTGTGATGATATTGCAGCGCGACCATCAGGCTCTTCATCGGCCGCAGCGGCAGCAGCGTGACCGCAAGGATCAGCGGCAGCCACAGCACCGCATGCAGCCAGAAGGGCGGCTGATAGACGATCTCGATGACCAGAGCCGCGAACACCACCACAAAGCCTGCCAGCAGGATGATGAACACCGCCGGTCCGTCGCCGGAATCCATGGCGGCGTAATCCAGCCCGCAATGCTCGCAGCGCGGGCGCAAATTCAGGAATCCCTGAAACAGTTTTCCCTTGCCGCAGGCCGGGCAGCGGCAGGTGAGTCCGGCAACGATGGGAGACGGAGATTGGTCGGTCATTTAGCGATCCTCGGCCACCAGCTAAGCCCGTTTCGAACCGGCGACAATAGCGTCCGTCAAAAACAAAAAGGGCGGCCGAAGCCGCCCTTTCCGGAAGACAATCGCAGCGTCTAGTGACTGGCGCCGCCCGCCACCGGGCCGCCATAGCCCCAGACATAAATGCAGGCGAACAGGAAGATCCACACCACGTCGACGAAATGCCAGTACCAGGCGGCGAATTCGAAGCCGAGATGCTGCTTCGGATTGAAATGACCCGCATAGGCCCGGAACAGGCAGACAGTCAGGAAGATGGTGCCGATGATGACATGGGCGCCGTGGAAGCCGGTCGCCATGAAGAAGGTGGCGCCGTAGATGTTGCCTTTGAAGCCGAACGCGGCGTGACTGTATTCATAGGCCTGCACGCAGGTGAACAGCACGCCGAGAATGATGGTCACCCACAGGCCCTTCTTCAGGCCGTCGCGGTCGCCTTCCAGCAGCGCATGATGCGCCCAGGTCACCGTCGTGCCCGAGGTAAGCAGGATCAGCGTGTTGAGCAGCGGCAGATGCCAGGGATCGAAGGTCTCGATGTTTTTCGGCGGCCAGACGCCGCCGATCAGTTCGGTCCGCATCACCTGATGCGCGTCGGAGGGAAACAGGGCGACGTTGAAATAGGCCCAGAACCAGGCGACGAAGAACATCACTTCGGAGGCGATGAACAGGATCATGCCGTAGCGGTGATGGAGTTGCACCACGCGGGAATGATGGCCGAGATGCTCGGCCTCGTTCATCACGTCGCGCCACCAGCCGACCATGGTGTAGAGCACGCCGAGCGCGCCGGCGGCGAACACCAGCGGTGCGACGGCGAACATCTTGTGCATCCACATCACGGCGCCAACGGCGAGAATGAACGCCGAGATCGAGCCGACGATCGGCCAGGGGCTCGGATCGACGAGGTGGTAATCGTGGTGTTTGGTATGCGCGCCGGCCATGTTGGTCGTCTCCATTCAAAGTCTTCGCGCAGGCGGCTTGCCGCCTGCCATTCAATTTCTAAATCCGTCCCTGCGAACCCGCCTTGCGTTCCGCCACCGGCCGTTGCGGCTCGCGTTGCGGATAGAACGTGTAGGAGAGGGTGATGGTGTTGTGCTCGCGCGCGTCGCTGTCGTTGAGCAGCGCCGGATCGACGTAGAACACAACCGTCATGTCACGTTTCTCGCCCGCCTTCAGCGTCTGATCGCTAAAGCAGAAGCAGTTGATCTTCTGGAAATAGGAGCCCCAGTTGAGCGGCGTGACGTTATAGGAGGCGACACCACTGGTGGTGCGCGCCGATTCATTGATGACGGTGTAGTCGACGGTCACGACTTCGCCCAGCTTGACCTGGATCGACGTTTGCGCCGGCGCGAATTTCCACGGCAGGCCGGAACCGACATTGGCGTCGAAGCGCACGGTCACGAGGCGATCGAGGACCTGGCCGGGTGCGGCGGTTGCCACCTGGGTACGGCCGCCGAAGCCGGTCGTGCGGCAGAACCAATCATAGAGCGGCACCGAGGCATAGGACAGCCCGACCATGCCGGCGACGAACGCGCCACATGCGCCGGCGACGAGCATATCGCGGCGGGTCGATCGGACGGGGTGATTGCCTGTGCTGCTCATGGCGCCTTCACAATGGCCGGTTCAAAAGGCCGGGGCCTTTCACCAGCGTGATGACATAGAAGAGCACGACAAGCGTCGCGAGCGTGACTGCGATGGCGATGGAGCGTCCGCGGCGGGCGCGCTTCTGCGCCTCGGTCAGGACGATGCCGTTGTCTTTTTTGTCTGCCACGGCGCTCACCACGAAAGCCGGCCGATGGCGAGGCCGAAGCCCCGCTCAACCAGCAGTGCGGCAAACAGCACAAAGAGATACAGGATCGAGAAGCCGAAGAGCTGCTTTGCGACCCGGTCGGCGCGCTGGCCGACGGCGCGCAGCAGCCGCATCGAGAACGCCACCATCAGCGCACCGCCGAGCAGCGACAGAGCGGCATAGGCCGCACCGGCAAAGCCGAACAGCCAGGGCGACATGCCGACCGGCAGCAGGACGGCGGAATAGATCGCGATCTGGCGCTTGGTTTCCTGCGCGCCCGCCACCACCGGAAGCATCGGCACGCCGGCGCGCGCATAGTCGTCGGCGCGCGAGAGCGACAGCGCCCAGAAATGCGGCGGCGTCCAGAAGAAGATGATCAGGAACATCAGGATCGGTTCGAGGCCGATCGCGCCGGTGGCCGCGGCCCAGCCGATCATCGGCGGGAAGGCGCCGGCGGCGCCGCCGATCACGATGTTCTGCGGGGTGAAACGCTTCAGCCAGATCGTATAGACGACGGCATAGAAGAAGATGGTGAAGGCGAGCAGGCCGGCAGCCAGGGCATTGACCATCAGTCCCATGGTCACGATCGAAAATACCGAAAGGATGATGCCGAAGGCGAGCGCTTCGTCACGCCCGATCCGTCCGCTCGGCAGCGGACGCTTGGCGGTGCGTTCCATCACCGCGTCGATGTCTGATTCGTACCACATGTTGAGCGCACCGGCGGCACCGGCGCCGACCGCGATGCAGAGCAGCGCGGTGAAGCCGAGTACCGGATGGATATGGCCGGGCGCGATCACGAGGCCGACCAGCGCGGTGAAGATCACCAGAGACATGACCCGCGGCTTGAGCAGCGCGATGTAATCGCCAGCCGTCGCCAGGCTCGGCTCGAAACGCGCGTCGTCCGCCACAGCGGAGGGCTGCAGCGGATGACGGGCGGCAAGAGACGGGATTCGGGTCACGTTCTGCGTCTCACTTGATCTTCGGCAGGATTTCGAACTGGTGGAACGGCGGCGGCGAGGTCAGCGTCCACTCCAGCGTGGTCGCGCCGGGACCCCACGGATTGTTGCCGGCCACTTCCTTGCGCATGAACGCCTGCGCCACGCCGTACAGGAAGATCACCACGCCCAGCGCCGACAGATACGAGCCGTAAGACGAGATGCGGTTCCAGTCGACATAGGCGTCGGGATAGTCGGCGATGCGGCGTGGCATGCCGGCAAGGCCGAGGAAATGCTGCGGGAAGAAGATGATGTTCACGCCGATGAACGTCACCCAGAAATGCAGTTTGCCGATGAATTCCGAATACATGTAGCCGGTGAATTTCGGGAACCAGTAGTACCAGCCCGCGAAGATCGTGAACACGGCGCCCATCGACAGCACGTAATGGAAGTGCGCCACCACGTAGTAAGTGTCGTGCAGCGATCGGTCGACGCCGGCATTGGCGAGCACCACGCCGGTAACGCCGCCGACCGTGAACAGGAAGATCATGCCGATCGCCCACAGCATGGGCGTGCGGAACTCGATGGAGCCGCCCCACATGGTGGCGATCCAGGAGAAGATCTTCACGCCGGTCGGCACCGCGATCACCATGGTGGCGGCGACGAAATAGGCCTGCGCGCCGGTATTCATGCCGACCGTGTACATGTGGTGCGCCCACACGACGAAGCCGATGCCGCCGATCGCGACCATGGCATAGGCCATGCCGAGATAGCCGAACACCGGCTTGCGCGAAAAGGTGGCGATGATCTGGCTGACTATGCCGAAGCCCGGAAGGATCAGGATGTAGACTTCCGGGTGTCCGAAGAACCAGAACAGATGCTGGAACAGGATCGGGTCGCCGCCGCCGTCGGGCGAGAAGAAGGTCGTCCCGAAATTGCGGTCGGTGAGCAGCATGGTGATGGCGCCCGCCAGAACCGGCATCGACCACACGAACAGCGGCATCTTGTGCAGGGTCATGCCCGGCGCGCGCATGTTGAAGATCGTGGTGATGAAGTTGATGGCGCCGAGGATCGACGAGGCGCCCGCAATGTGCAGCGACAGGATCGCGAAGTCGACCGCCGGCCCGGGATGGCCCGAGGTTGAGAGCGGCGCATACAAGGTCCAGCCGCCGCCGACGCCGGGTGCGCCCGGCTCGCCTTCCACGAACAGCGAGATCAGCAGCAGCGCGAACGAGGCGGGCAGCAGCCAGAACGAGATGTTGTTCATGCGCGGGAAGGCCATGTCCGGCGCGCCGATCATCAGCGGCACGATCCAGTTGCCGAAGCCGCCGATCATCGCCGGCATGACCATGAAGAAGATCATGATCAGGCCGTGCGCGGTCGTGAACACGTTGAACATGTGCGCGTCCGCGAAGATCTGCATGCCCGGCTCTTGCAGCTCGAGCCGCATGCCGATCGACAGAATGCCGCCGATGATGCCCGCGATGATCGCAAACACCAGGTACATCGTGCCGATGTCCTTGTGGTTGGTCGAATAGACGTAGCGGCGCCACCCGGTCGGATGGTCATGCGCGTCATGATCGGCGTGAGCGTGGTCGGTTTTCGCCGTCGTAGCCATGATGTAACCCTTCGATCCCGTTGGTTTTATTGGTTATGGCCAACCATAACACACATTCAGGTAATCCTATATGTCTGCGGCGCCTATTCGGCGGCCGCAGCCACTGTGACAGCAGCGTTTTCGCCGCGCGCGAACTTCTTCTTGGCCTGATCGATCCAGGCTGCGAAATCCTTGTCGCTGACGACGCGGACCGTGATCGGCATATAGGCGTGATCCTTGCCGCACAGCTCCGAGCATTGGCCGTAATAGACGCCTTCGCGCGTTGCCTTGAACCAGGTTTCGTTAAGCCGGCCGGGGATCGCGTCGATCTTGACGCCGAAGGACGGCACCGCGAAGGCATGGATCACGTCGGCGGCCGTGACCTGCACGCGCACCACCTTGTTGACCGGAACCACCACTTCGTTGTCGACGGCGAGCAGGCGAGGCTGGTCGGGCTTGCGGTCCTTGTCCTGCAGCATCAGCGAGTCGAACTCGAAGCCGCCATTGTCCGGATAGGCATAGCTCCAGAACCACTGCTTGCCGGTCGCCTTCACGGTGATGTCGGCCTGCGGGATGTTGAGCTGGAAGAACAGCAGGCGGAACGACGGCACCGCCACGGCCACCAGGATGACCACCGGCAGGACGGTCCATGCCACTTCGAGCAGTGTGTGATGGGTGGTCTTGGATGGCACCGGATTGGCGCGCGCATTGAAGCGCACCATGATGATTACCAGCAGGATCAGCACGAAGACCGTGATCGCGGTGATGATGTAGAGCAGGAAGTCGTGGAACCAGGTGATGTTCTCCATCACCGGCGTCGCCGCCTGCTGCAGCCCGAGCTGCCAGGGCGAGGGCTGTCCGATACCGGCCAGCGCCGCGGCCGGGAAAAGGACAGCCGTGAGAAAGGCGGCCTTGGCCGCTGCCAAAGCGATCAACTTTATCTGCGCCCGCATTGTCTTTTTCGCTCCTTCGCCAGATCGGCCATGGTCACACCCGGGTAAGGTGGGTTCAGCCGGTTCGCGGCAGCCCGCTTGAGGACGTGGCCGTCTCGGGAGCAATCCGTCCGGCAGAGACCGGACCGGAGCCCAAAAGACGTCATCAAGAGACGCCGATTTGGCGGGCGCGCGACAGGATTTATGGGTAAATCCCGGCCTCTCAAACCATAATTTAGACCTACTCGCAATGACGCTCATGTCGCGAAAAATGCGACAAACTGCTTAGGGCGCCGACTCGCCGCCAAGGCACGGAATCCGGGCGGTTTGGAGCGGTTCCAGCCCGGATCGGGACGCAGCGGTCGCGGGATTGTGTGTCCTTGACACCGGGCCTTCACGCTGTAGGCAGGCATTTCTCGCCCTCCCTGGCGCGCGATTCGGGGGGCGCATGACGGCGAAGGGCAAGAAACGGCCGGCCGAGGAGTGGTGATGATCCTTTCCAAGACTGCAATTCTCCCCCGTTGCGCGGGCGTTGCATGGGCTGTCCTGTTCCTGGTCCTGCAGACCGGGACCGGCCTGGCGCAGGGCGCCGTAAAGTCTGTGCATAACGACTGGCAGGTCCGCTGCGACACCCCGCCGGGCGCCCAGGGCGAGCAATGCGCCCTGATCCAGAGCGTGACCGCCGAGGACCGCGCCAATGTCGGCCTGACCGTGATCGTGCTGAAAACCGCCGACCAGAAAAGCCGCCTGATGCGGGTGGTGGCGCCGCTCGGGGTGCTTCTGCCCTCGGGCCTTGGCCTGAAAATCGACAATGCCGATGTCGGCCGCGCCGGGTTTGTGCGCTGCCTGCCCAATGGCTGCGTCGCCGAGGTGATCATGGACGACACTTTGCTCAAGCAGTTGCGTGCCGGCCAGACCGCGACCTTCATCATCTTCCAGACCCCGGAAGAGGGAATTGGCTTTCCGATGGGCTTGAAGGGCTTCGGCGAGGGGTTCGACAAGCTGCCCTGAGCGAATAGCAGGGATAATCCCCTCTTTGCGGGCTCTCGCGAGACCGGTTTCAAGGCATTATGTAAATATTCATGACCAGCAAACTCGTCTCCACATCCTCCCTCATCGACCGCGCCGGCCTTGATCGCGGACGCGTCAGAGCCCTGATCACGCGCGGACTGGAAGGCGCCGATGACGGCGAACTCTTCCTCGAATACCGCCAGTCCGAAGCGCTCGGCTTCGACAATGGGCGGCTGAAACAGGCGACCTACGATACCTCGCAGGGATTTGGCCTGCGCGCGGTGAAGGATGAGGCGGTCGGTTACGCCCATGCCTCCGATCTGTCGGAACAGGCGCTGGTCCGCGCCGCCGACGCCGTGCGGGCGGTGAAGGGCGGTTATTCCGGCCGTTATGCCGATGCGCCCGGCCGCAGCAATGTCCGCCTCTATGGCGACGAGAATCCGCTTGATGCGCCCGGCTTCGAGACCAAGGTCAAATTGCTGCAGGAGATCGACGCCTATGCGCGCGCCAAGGATCCGCGCGTGCGGCAGGTGTCGGCGAGCCTCGGTGCGTCATGGCAGGTCGTGGAGATCGTGCGCGCAGATGGCGAAACCTATCGCGACGTGCGGCCGATGGTGCGGATCAATGTCTCCATCGTCGCCGGCGACGGCACGCGGCAGGAAACCGGCAGTCACGGCTATGGCGGCCGCGAAGGCTATGCGCGTTTCATCGAGAGCGGCGCCTGGCGCGACGCGGTCGACGATGCCGTGCGACAGGCGCTGGTCAATCTCGATTCGGTTCCGGCGCCCGCGGGCGAGATGGATGTGGTGCTCGGTCCCGGCTGGCCCGGAGTCATGCTGCATGAAGCCGTCGGTCACGGTCTGGAAGGCGACTTCAACCGCAAGAAGACCTCGGCCTTTGCCGGCCTGATGGGCCAGCGCGTCGCCGCGCCCGGCGTCACGGTAGTCGATGACGGCACGATCAATGCGCGGCGTGGTTCGCTGTCGATCGATGACGAAGGCACCCCGACCAACAAGACCCTGCTGATCGAGGACGGCGTTCTCGTCGGTTACATGCAGGACCGGCAGAATGCGCGGCTGATGAACATGAAGCCGACCGGCAATGGCCGCCGCGAATCCTACGGCCATGTGCCGATGCCGCGCATGACCAACACCTACATGCTGGCCGGCGACCGCGATCCCGGCGAGATTCTCGCGTCCGTGAAGAACGGAATCTACGCGGTGAATTTCGGCGGCGGGCAGGTCGACATCACCTCCGGCAAATACGTGTTCCAGTGCACCGAGGCCTACAAGCTCGAGAACGGCAGGATCGGCGCGCCGCTGAAGGGCGCGATGCTGATCGGCAACGGTCCGACCGACTTGCACCGCATCTCGATGGTCGGCAACGATCTGGCGCTTGACCACGGCATCGGCACCTGCGGCAAGAACGGGCAGGGCGTGCCGGTCGGCGTCGGCCAGCCCACGTTGCGGATGGACCGCATCACCGTCGGCGGCACCGGCTGACGCTAGAGATACGCAATCGTCCGCCCCGCTGCGGCGACCGCGATCCACAATCCGATCGAAATGAACCCCGCTCTGCGCGCGGCCGCGGGCAGTGGCGTGAGCGGCGACAGCGACTTCACCTTCGGGGCGGTGAAGAATTCGAACCAGGTGACGTTGAGAAGCGCGAGTGCGATGAGCGCCAGCTTGAGCTGGAACACAGGGTTGGTGATGACGTGACTGGCCTCGGCGGTGAACAGCACCGCGCCGGTCGCCACCAATCCAACGAATGCGGCGATCGCCACCCGTCGCGCGGCCTTCAGCACATAGCCCGGCGACGTGGCGGCGAGCGCGCCCGTCATGCGCACATCCATCACCGCCACCGCGCCCGCAAACACCACCAGCGAGACGATGTGGCCGACATTGGCCGTCATGTAGATCCACGTCGATTGCCGGATCGCCGCGCCGATCGCCGACGCTTCGAGTGCGACGAAGATCGTCGGTGCGGCGTCGGTCATCAACGCATCTCGACGGTTTTGCCGTCGACGGTGATGCGCTCGGCGCGCATCTCGTCCTTCTCGACCGTGGAGGGATAGCCATAGGCCGTGATGGTTTTGCCCACGGCGATCATGCCGGCGAGCGCGCCGCGATTGGTCATGCGGAAGGTTGGCGCCAGCGTCACCGTCCAGACCTTGTCACTGCCGCGCACCGTAAGCGTGGCGTGCGGATTCTCGTATTTGGACGTGAGAATGACCCCGGTCACGCTGACGGGCTTGGAGGCGTCATAGCTGCCCCAGCCGTGATGCGCGGCGGCGGTGCCGGTCAGCAGCGTGGCAACGGCGAGAAAGATGACGGGTTTTTTCATTGACGGCTCCTGATGTCGCTCGACAGGAAAACTATCTGACAACGCCTGAGATGCAGCAGGGTTTATGCCGCGGCCTTGTGATGCGGTCTTTCAGGAAGCAGCGGGCGCCTGGGCCGATATAGCCGGGCCGCACATAGGTGAAGGCGCGACACCTGGGGTCGGCCTGGCAGGCATCGGCGCAGGCTTTCCCGGTGGGATCGGCGGGCAGATCGATGTTGCGGTAGTCGCCGCCGAGCCGGTCGATCGCGAATTCGAGCTCGCCGGTGCGCGGCTCGGCCACGGCGGCCCCCCTCACTCCTGAAATGCAGCAGCTGTCCTCCTTGGCCGGCGTGACCTGATTCTTCAGCCAGCAAATCGCATCGCGCGCGGCGGTGCGGGGATAGGAAAAGCTCCAGGCCCGGCATTTGCCGTCGCGTTCGCACCGCGCCGCGCAGACCGCCGGATCGCCGCTGCGAACCGCCATGCTGGCATAATCGCCACCCGGCCGGTCAAAGCCCACTTGCGCCTGCGCGCCCCGCGGTCCGGCCAAGAGCAGGACACAACAGGCCGTCAGCACGCAGAAATGCCGGATCATTTGCGATCAGCCCTGCCCTGAAAGGTTGCCCGGCCGCCATGTTAAAGAACCCCCCGAGCCGAGGCGAGACCGATATCGGCGTCATACAATTTCGTGAATTTGGTCCATACGGATCGATTTCCAGCGGCCGTTGTGCGGGGCAGCATGACAGCGTCCCGGAAACCGTTCATCTATGGTGGCATGGGGCGAGGAGACGTCGGCGGGAAGCAGCTTAGCGTGCGGTCCGGCCTGGGTGAGCGAGCGTATGATCTGGCCTGCGGCGTTCTGGTCGCGGGCCTGTTGCTGCTGGTGGCGCTGACCTTCCGCGATTACGGCATTTCCAACGACGAGGAGGTCCAGCACCGCTACGGCGAAATGATCGTCTCCTATTACACGAGCGGGTTCACCGACCGCACGCTGTTCGACTATCGCAATCTGTATCTCTACGGCGGCATATTCGACGTTGTCGCCGTGTTGATTGCGAAAATTCTCCCTGCCGACATTTATGCCATCCGCCACGCGCTGAGCGCCGTCATCGGTGTCGCCGGCGTGGCGGCGACCGGCGCCGTGGCACGGCTGATCGCCGGTCCGCGCGCCGGGTTGCTGGCCGTCGTCGCGCTTGCGATTTGCGGCCCCTGGTTCGGGGCCATGTTCAATCACACCAAGGACATTCCCTTCGCCGCCGCGATGATCGGCGCGGTCTATTTCCTGCTGCGCGCCGCGCGCGATTTTCCCGCGCCGCGCTGGATCGACATCCTCGGCTTCGGGATGCTGCTGGGCGCGGCTACGGGCTTGCGCGCCATCGGACTGTTGCTGGCCGGCTATGCTTGCCTTGCGATCGCGCTGGCCATGCCGTGGCCGGACCTGCGCTCGGCACAGGGAATTGGCCGCAGCCTGTGGTTCGCGGTGCGGTCGGGCCTGCGGCTGCTGCCGGCTTTTGCGCTCGGCTATCTGATCATGATCGCGGCTTGGCCTTGGGCGGCGCAGGCGCCGTTGAATCCCTTGCGCGCGCTCTTTTCATTCGCGCATTTCCATTACGAGATCCGCACCATCGTCGCGGGCGAGATCTACAAGATGGCCGACGTCCCCTGGTGGTACGTTCCGTTCTATCTCGCCATCAAGTCGCCGCTCGTGATCCTGGCCGGTGCCGCAGGCGCGCTGGTCATCACGGCCTGGCCTGCGCGTGGTGTTTCCATCTGGCGGTCCAGCCGGCGCCGCATCGAGATCGCGTTCATTGCGTTCGTCGCAATCTTCCCGGTGCTGTGCGAGATGGTCACGGAAGGCCCGGCCTTTACCGGCATGCGGCATTTCCTGTTTGTGGTGCCGCCGCTCGCGGTGTTGTCCGGCATCGGATTCGACGCCTTGTTACTGTCGCTTGATCCATGGCGATGGGCGAAGGCGGGCGCTGTCGCGGCGCTGATCGCGGCCTTCGCCTGGAACGCGAGTCTGCTGGTGCGGCTGCATCCCTACGAATATCTGTTCTACAACTCCGTGGTCGGCGGATTGCCGGGCGCCGAGCGCCGCTACGAGATGGACTACTGGGTCAACATGATGCCGGAGGCGGTCCGCGCGCTCGAAAGCTATCTCGACCTCGCCAACGAAAAATCGCCGCGCAAGTACACGATCGGTGTCTGCGGCGAGAAATTCGCGTTCGAGAATTACGCCGACAGACGACTGGAGGCATCGCCGGGCTGGCTGGAGGCGGATTTCTACATCGCGCCGACACACATGAACTGCGACAAGCTGGTGGATGGCCGGGTCATCGCCAGGATTGAGCGGCTCGGCGTCACCATCGGCGTGGTCAAGGACCGGCGCGGCTTCACGCAAAAGGCGCTCGGCCGCGCATTCTGATTTTCCTGCGGGTAAAAAGAAGCGCCCGCCGAGGGCTCGGCGGGCGCGGATCCGCTGACGTGCGAGGGGAAGCGCGGGCGGATCGTCTGGCCGGCCCGGGAGGGGACCGGCCGGGGCAGAGGGTCACACCGTGTGCCGCGAGGGGCGGTTGGTGTCGGGCACGGTGAAGCCGTCGTGCGGAACCAGCGAGGGCGAGGCGAGAAACGCCTTGGAGTCCGGCGTGGACCGGTGCTGGCGGCGGTCGCGAGCGCGGCCGGCCAGGATGTCGGTCGGGTCACGCCAGAGCGGCTCGGCATAGGCGTCGCGCAGGTCGCTGCGGGTCAGTCCGATGTCGCGCAGCATGCGCTCGTCCATGTCGGCCAGCTTCGCGGCCTGGCGACGATTTTTCAGCGTCAGGACCAGCTTGCGAAGGCTTGCCAGAAGCGCCGACAGCGGCGTGCTGAAAAAGTGCGGCGACGCCGCGGACGGGCAATGGGTCGAAGCCATGAGGGCCTCCTCAAATCCTTTCTGGGACGGGGAAATTTGGCTTCCGGACCGCGCCGGAGCCACCCGATTTCCCGCCCGTTTTGGGGTTGAGGAGAATATGGCGGAGGCCAATTGATAAGTGAAACGAATGTTTTTAATCTGATCAATCAGAGACGGTGATGTATTGAAACGAGCGCTGCCATGACCGCCATGATCGACGTCGACCAGCTCCGGACCTTCATTGCGATTGCCGAAACCGGCAGTTTCACCAAGGCGGCGGAGGTGGTGCACAAGACCCAGTCGGCCGTCTCCATGCAGATGAAGCGGCTTGAAGAGCGCCTGGCCAAGCCGATCTTCGCGCGCGACGGTCGCGCCTCGAAGCTGACTGAGGACGGCGAGAAGCTGCTCGATTACGCGCGGCGCATCGTGAAGCTGAATGTCGAGGCGCTGGCCGCCTTCTCCAGCGCGGAGCTGAGCGGTCGCGTCCGGCTCGGCGTGCCGGACGATTATGCCGACCGCTACCTGCCGGAAATCATGGCGCGCTTCTCACGCGCCTATCCCGGCGTCGAACTGACGGTGCTGTGCGAGCCGTCGGTCGATCTGCTGGAGCGCATTGAATCCAACGAACTCGATCTTGCCATCGTTACCGCGACCGAAGGCCAGCGTCCGTCGGAAGCCTTTCGCCGCGAACGCCTGCTCTGGGTGACCTCGTCGCGTCACGGCACGCATTGCGAGGATCCGTTGCCGCTCGCGCTCGGCAAGCAGAGCTGCTGCTGGCGGCGCGTGGCGCTTGATTGCCTGGAAAAAGTCGGACGTCCGCATCGCATTCTCTACACCAGCTCGAACGCCGGCGCTTACGCTGCGGCGGTGCTGGCGGGACTGGCGGTGTCGGTGATGCCGGAATCGGGCTTGCGGCCCGGGATGCGCGTGCTCACGCCGGCCGAAGGTTTTCCGGAATTGCCATTCTGCCGGATCGGTCTTGTGCGCAACCCGCATGAAAGCTCGGCGCTGGCGGATGCGCTCGCCGAACACATCATCTCCTCGCTCGACAACCTGTCGGACGCCGCGCAGGCGGCGGAGTGACGTCTATCGCGTGCAGATGTCGGCCGACCTGGCGCCGAGCAGGTTCAAAATGTCCTGCGGCGCCAATTCGATCTGCAGCCCGCGCCGCCCGCCATTCACGATGATGGTCGGGTGTGCGAGGGCCGATGCATCGATGACATAGCTGGCGCGTTTCTTCTGCCCGAACGGCGAAATCCCGCCGACGTGATAGCCGGTCGCGCGTTCGGCTTCGGCCGGCGGCAGCATCGCGGCGTCTTTCGCGCCAGCCGCCGCGGCGAGTTTCTTCAGGTTGACATCCCGGTCGGATGGCGCGAGCACGCAGACGGCGGCGCCGCCGGCTTTTGCCATCAGCGTTTTCAGCAGCCGCGCCGGTGAGACGCCCAGTGCTTCCGCGGCCTGCATCCCGATGCGCGCGGCATTCGGGTCGTAATCGTATTCGTGCAGGGTGAAGGCGATACCGGCCTGTTCAAGCGCAACCGTCGCTGGCGTGCCTTTGGCCATGATCCGCTCTCAATAGGCGTACTCGGTGAAGATCGGCTCGACCGAGCCGTTCCAGGCACCGTAATATTTTGCCAGCAATTCCTCCGCCGGAGTCGCGCCGCGGGACACCAGATCCTCCAGCGGCTCAAGATAACGCGTCTCGTCGGTGCCGCCGGGGTCGAGGCGCTTGCGGCGAGCGAGGCCGTTGCGGGCGAGCGCAAGCGTTTCGGCCGCAAGCGTGAGCAGACTGTGATTGCGGATTCTGGCGGCGAAGCCGAGCTTGGGCACGTCGTCGCGCAGTTTTTGCCGCTCCTCCGCCGTCCAGTCCTTCACCAGATCCCAGGCCGCATCGAGCGAGGTCTGGTCGTACAGCAGGCCGACCCAGAAGGCCGGCAAGGCCGGCAGGCGGCGCCACGGACCGCCGTCGGAGCCGCGCATTTCCAGATAGCGCTTCAGACGGACCTCCGGAAAGATCGTCGAGATGTGATTGGCCCAGTCGGAAATCGTCGCATGCTCGCCGGGATGCGACGCGAGCTTGCCGGCGAACAGGTCGCGGAAGGATTCCCCCGAGACGTCGAGATAAGTGTCGCCGCGCTTGATGAAATACATCGGCACGTCGAGCGCGTAATCGGCCCAGCGCTCGAAGCCCATGCCGTCCTCGAACGCCCAGGGCAGCATGCCGGACCGGTCGTTATCGGTGTCGCGCCAGATTTCGGAGCGGAAGGAGAGAAAGCCGTTCGGCTTGCTTTCGGTGAACGGCGAATTGGCGAAGAGCGCGGTGCCGACCGGCTGCAGCGCGAGCGAGACGCGCAATTTTTTCACCATGTCGGCTTCGGAAGAGAAGTCGAGATTGGTCTGCACCGTGCAGGTGCGGTACATCATGTCGAGGCCGAGCGTGCCGACCTTCGGCATGTAATCCGTCATGATGCGGTAGCGGCCTTTTGGCATTTTGGGAATGTCGGCGCGCGTCCATTTCGGCGTCATACCCATGCCGAGAAAGCCGATGCCGAGCGGTCGCGCCACTTCGCGCACCTGCGCCAGATGCGCCATCAATTCGGTGCAGGTCTGATGCACGGTTTCGACCGGTGCGCCGGACAATTCGAATTGTCCGCCGGGCTCCAGCGAGATCGCGCCGCCGCCGGTGACATCGTAGAGGCCGATGATGTTCTCGCCCTCCATGATCGGGTCCCAGCCGAGCAGGAGTTTCATGCCTTCCAGCAGCGCACGGATGCCGCGCGGGCCTTCATAGGGCACCGGATTGTGGCGATGCACGGTGAACGGGAATTTCTCGTGCTCGGTGCCGATCCGCCACTGCGCCTTTGGCTTGCAGCCCGCTTCGAACCAGGCGACGAGTTCGTCGCGCCGCTCGACCGGTGTCATGTCGATTTGATCACGGGCCATTTTTTATCGCGCTGACAGTTCCGACCAGAAGGGCCGCGACCTTAGACATGGAGCCGGGCAAAGCGCAATCCGCGACCGGGCGGGCCAGACCGTTTCCGCATATCGGCTCTTCCATGCCCCGGCCTATCCGGAGTCCGGCTTGGGTCATATCTAACTATGCGGCTTTTCCGTTCACGCCGCCCGCTGCGGCAGGGCATCGAAGGCCGTCATGATGCGCGCGCCGGACGCTGCAAGCTCGGCCTTGCGGGCATCCAGGCCCGCGAACAGCAGCTTGCCGTTCCGCTTGACCGCACGGCCTGCGATGAACACCGAATCGACGCTCGACACGCCGCCCTGCATCACGACCGAGCCGACCGGATTGCGGACCGGGAACATGGCCAGGTCGTCGGCGCGCAGCAGCACAATGTCGGCCTGCTTGCCGGGCGTGAGCGAGCCGGTGCGGTCGCCAAGGCCCGCGACGTGCGCGCCGTTGATGGTCGCCCATTCCAGCGCATGGCGCGTCGTCAGCGGCATGGCGTCCGGACGCTTGCCGGTTGTCGTCAATTCTTCGATCATCCAGCGGTTACGTTCATGCTGCAGGGTCACGCGCATGGCGGTGAACATGTCGCCGCGCGCCGCCGGCTCGACGTCGGAGCCGATGGTCACCGGCGAGCCGAGCTTGTGCAGAATGCCGGTGAGCGGATCGCCGTAGCCCATCTGCAACTCGACCTCGGAGGTGACGACGAACGTGCCGCCTGCGCCGACGATCGCGCGCACAAGATCCGGCGCGATGTCGTTGCCATGCACGATGTTGTAATGGGGACCGACCAGTTTCTCCTTAAGCAGCCGTTCATGCCCGTCGGCGACCATCGGCTTGCCGCCGCCGACATGCATGCTCGCCATTAGATCGAGTTCTTTTGCCAGCAGGACGTCGGTGCGCGTGACCTCATAGGTTGAATAATACGGGCCGAGAATCGCCAGGCCCAGGGTCAGCAAGCCGTCCTTGCTGGCGAAGCGCCCCTTCATCAGGCGTTCCACTTCCGGACGCGGCATCGGGATTTCGCTGAAGTGCTTTTGCCCCGGTTTCGGATTGGGTTTTGGCGAGCCGTGCAGAAACAGCGCTCGGATGCCGGACTCGTCGAGGCCGCGCACGGCGGCGTCGGTATGATCCGGAGTCGGATTATTGTGCGACCAGTCCACCAGTGTGGTGGTGCCGGAATTGATCTGGTTCAGCGCCCCCATCAGGTTGGCGATGTAGATGTCTTCCGGCCGGAACAAGGTGGCGAGGCCGCGATGCATGGCCTGCATGTAATGCGCGGCCGTCCAGTCCGTCGCAATTCCACGCAGGGCGCTTTGCCATGTATGGAGATGTGAATTTACCAGTCCGGGAATCGCGATCATGTTGCCGGCGTCGATGACCTCGGCGCCGGAGGCGTCGAGCGTTTCACCGACGGCCGAAATCCGGCCGTTTTCGATCAGGATATCTCCACGCGTCAGGTCGGCAATCTCGGGGTCCATCGTGACGACGGTGCCGCCCTTGATCAGAATGCGTGACATCACCGGTCTCCTTCCAAGCCTGCAGACGAGCGCGCTCCTTAACGCGAGCCTTTGGCCTGTGCAACGTTATGGCAGTCATGCGGCTTTGCGCTTTGCCGGAATCGGGGGGCGGGTCATAACGCAGCATGCGTCCCACCTGGCGTCCCACGTGGATTCCGTCCTGGCTGATCCGTCTGGCGGAAACGCTGCTCATCGGCGCGGTGGGCGGCGCGATATTCGCGTGGCTGGGCTTTCCGGCCGGCTGGCTCTCGGGATCGATGATCGCGGTGGCCGCGGCGGCGCTGGCACAGCGCCCGGTCCATATCCCGGTGCCTTTCGGACGGGTGGTGTTTGTCGCTGTCGGCATCTCGCTCGGCGCGGCAGTGACACCGGAGACATTGCGCGGCATTGCGACCTGGCCGTTCAGCGTGGCCATGCTGGCCGTCGCGGTGATCTGCGCGACTTTCGCGAGCGCCTTTTACTTACGCAAGCTGCATCGCTGGGACATGCTCTCGGCCCTGTTCGGTTCCATGCCGGGAGCGCTGTCGCAGGTTATCGTGTATGCCAACCGGAACAAGTCCGATCTGCGCGGCATCGCCATCGTGCAGACCATCCGGGTGGTGATCCTGACGGCCTGCCTGCCGGCCACGCTGGTGGCGCTCGGACTGGTCGATGCGGCGCCGGCGAATCTCCGGTCAGGTTTTGAGGCTCCGCTGCACGAACTCGCCATCCTGATCGTCGCCTGCAGCGTCATCGCTGCCCTGCTGCAATGGGTGCGTTTTCCCGGCGGACTGATCTTCGGCGCCATGATGGTGTCGGCCGTGCTGCACGGCACCGGCTGGATCCACGCCGTGCTGCCCTGGTGGGTGGTGAATGCCGCGATGGTGTCGCTCGGCGCCATTACCGGCTCGCGCTTTGCCAACACCGGCATGCGGCTGTTGCTGCAATATCTGGCCGCGGGGCTGGGGTCGTTCGCGGTCGCGATCGCCGTGGTGTCGGCCTTCGCATGGGTTGCGATCAGCCTGATGGCGTTCCGGATTCCGGATGTCGTGGTGTCATACGCACCGGGCGCGCTTGATGCGATGATGATCCTCGCGCTCGCGCTGCATCTCGATCCGGTCTTCGTCGGCGCGCATCACGTCGCGCGCTTCCTGCTGGTGTCGCTGGCGCTGCCGGTCTTCGTGCGGATGTTCGGCGGAAAGCAGTAATTATTCAGCGGCCAGCGCGGCCTTCTTCAGCGGCAGATCGAGGCGCTGCCAGACGTCGACCAGAGCTTCCGCCAGCGCATCGATCAGTTGGTCGTTGTGATAGGGGGACGGCGTGACGCGCAGCCTTTCGGTGCCTTTCGGAACGGTCGGATAATTGATCGGCTGGATATAGATGCCGTGCTCGGCGAGCAGCAGGTCGCTCGCGGCCTTGCACTTTTCCGGATCGCCCACGAAGATCGGAACGATATGCGTGTCGCTCGGCATCACCGGCAAACCGGCGGTGGTGAGGACGGCCTTCACGCGGGCGACGCGATCCTGATGCCGATCGCGCTCCCATTGCGATGTCTTCAGATGACGGATCGACGCCGCCGCCGCGGCGCAGACCGCCGGCGGCAACGCCGTCGTGAAAATGAATCCCGGCGCGTAGGAGCGCACCGCGTCGCAGATCGTTTCGTTCGCCGCGATATAGCCGCCGAAACAGCCGAACGCCTTGCCGAGCGTGCCTTCGATGATGTCGATGCGATGCATCAGCCCGTCGCGTTCGGCGACGCCGGCGCCGCGCGGGCCGTACATGCCGACCGCATGCACTTCGTCGATATAGGTCATCGCGTTGTACTTGTCGGCGAGATCGCAGATGCCTTCGATCGGCGCGATGTCGGCATCCATCGAGTAGATGCTTTCGAATACGATCAGCTTCGGACGGTCGACTGCGGCCTTGAGCAGCTCTTCAAGATGTTCGAGATCGTTGTGGCGGAAGATCTGCTTGTCGCAGCCGGACTGGCGCACGCCCTCGATCATCGAATTGTGGTTATAGGCATCCGACAGGATCAGCACGTTCGGGATCAGCTTGGCGATGGTCGCGATGCCGGTCTGGTTGGAGACATAGCCCGAGGTGAAGATCAGCGCGGCCTGTTTGCCGTGCAGGTCGGCGAGCTCGCGCTCCAGCTCGACCAGGGGATGATTGGTGCCGGAGATGTTGCGGGTGCCGCCGGCGCCGGTGCCCATGCGGGTGGCGGTCTCGACCATCGCCCCGATCACCTTGGGGTTCTGGCCCATGCCGAGATAGTCGTTCGAGCACCACACGATGATCTCGCGCGGCCCTTCCGGGGAGTGCCAGATGGTCTCCGGGAAACGCCCGGCGATCCGCTCCAGATCGGCAAAGACCCGGTAACGCCGCTCGTCATGCAGGCGATTCAGGGCGGCTCCGAAAAAATCGTTGTAATTCATCTATTTGCCGTTCCACGCAGGGATCAGGGCCGAATCCGGCCCCTCAGCTTGGTCGCAGCCTTTATTAGAAGCGTTCAATGGACTTTGTCGAGGTGGAATGGGTCCCAAATCCATGCAAATCGGCCTTGATTCTTATCAAATGGGCCGGTCGCGAGTCGTTTTTACCGGCCGGGGAACCAGAGGGGACATTCAGCGTTTTATTGCGGATTCGGACGCCAGCTGAGGAGGCTTCATGGGACGCGGACTTTTGCTGTGGCTGATCGGCATTCCCCTGCCGATCATTCTGATCATCTGGCTGTTTGGCGGTTTGAGCTGACAGTCAATGGATGACGGCGAGAGCCGCTCGGCCAGGCCGGGCGGTTTTTCGTTTGTCGAGCCGGCGTCTCAGGGCCCGCGAATGGCCCTGAGATAGACGATCAGGGCGCGCGCTTCCTCCGCCGTGAAAACGAACATCGGCATCGCGGGATGCCCCGCCACCAGGCCGTCCTGCAATCGCCGCTGCAGGTCGTCGTAGTCGACACGCGCTTCCATCTGTCTAAACGGCGTGGCATTCGTCAGCGGGCTGCGTTCCCATTTGCCGACGGCGTGGCAATGCGCGCACATCCGGGTGGCCAGTTCCCGGCCCTTCTCCAACCCATCCTCCGTGCGTGCCGCTGTCGTCGCGAACAGCAAGGCAATGCAGGCCTGTACCAGGATACGCATCAGCGATCTCCAGGCAAACTCAGGATATAGGCCACGATCCGGTCAATTTCATCCTCGTTCAGAATGAGATTTGGCATCTCCCGGTGCGAGGAGCGTAGCGCGACCTTCAGGGCGATGGCGGTGATGCCGGATATGCCGGCAATATCCTCGAAGCTCGGCGCATTGCGATTGGGGGACTGCACCTCCGCCGCCCGCACTGCATGGCAGTCGGCACAAATCTGTCTGGCGAGCTTCAATCCCTCGCGGACATCGTCGGCATCCGCGGCCATCGCCGCACCGCCGCCGAACAGCAAGGCCAGCGCAACCGCCGCCGTCCGCATCGTCGCGAATTTCGGCAAAATGAAAGTGAATGCATATGGTTTCATGCGGACCTTGTCGCTTCGGACCGGCGTCGCCGCATTGAGATAGGTCAGGGTTTTGCCGGTCTCGCGGCCAGTCTACACCTTGAATCCGATGCGCAGCCCGCCCCAGTGGCGGCCGCGCACCGTGATGGGCGCCGACACATCCTTCATCAGCACGAAATTGCCCCCGCCCATGTCGCGGCGGTAGGTCTGCAGCAGGAACGGCCGTGTCGAGCGTCCGGCCGCGAGCCCGGTGCGGTCGTTGAACATGCGGCGGTTGCGGCAATTGGCGGAGTTCCAGGCTGGATCGGAGCCCTGCGGCTTCGAATAGATATTGTTGTGGGTCGGCAGATAGCCGTTGCGGTCAACCGCCGCGCAAAACACGATGCGCGGATCGAATTTCAGCATCGGCTCCTGGATCTGCGGCAGCAGGCGGTCGGTGAGCGCTACGAACCGCGTCATCATCTGCTGCGGATCAGTGTTCGCAACCGGACGGTAATTCTCGTCGAACAGGTCGGCCATCGTGATCTCGCGGCGATCCAGCGCCTGTTCGAACAGCGCGCTGATTTGGCCGGCATTGTCCTGGCAGAAGGCCACGATCGGGCTGTCGGGCGTGTCGATGCCGCTCTCGGCGATGAACAGGATGAAATCCTCGCTGATACCGAGGATTGAGTCCGCGCGCGCCTGCGCCAGCGTAAGCTTGGCGTCGCATTCCTTGACGGTGCCGACGAGCGCCTTCAGTTCATTGCGGAGATCGCCATAGCAGGCATTGTTGGATTCGACCGATTGCGACATCGCGTCGATATCATGCGCCAGCCGCTGCGCCGATTCCACTAGTGCTTGCAACGTGGTGGTGGTTTCGCGTGCGCTGTTGGAATCCGCGATCGCGGTTTGCGCGATGGCCGCGTTCTTGTCGGCCTCCGACAGCACGCTGATGAGCGTCCGGGTCAGCGCCTCGAGATTGCGCTGGTTCTCGGCGGTGAAGGGCCGGATCTTGTCGGCCAGCACTTTTACCGCGTCGGCGATGATGGCGAATCCCTTGCCGGCCTGGCCGGCGCGCGCGGCCTCGACGCCGGCATTCAACGCCAGCAACTGGGTCTCGCGCGCGATTTCCTGGATGGCCTCGCTGGCCTGTTGCACGGTCTTGATCGTGGCGCAGACATTCTCGATCGAGCCTTTCAGGCTGATCGCGCCTTCGCCGAGCGTGCCGAGCTTGTCGATGGTGCGCGTCAGCGTGTCGGAGACGGTGCTGGCGGTGTCGCTGAGCGTAGCCCGGGTCGAATTCGCCGAGGCGCGCGCTTCCTCCATCGAGGAGGCAAGGGCGGCATTGGTGATGCTCATCTGGCGCGCGGCAGTCACGGCGGCACGCGCCTGATCAGTCTGGGCGTGGCCGAGCGCGGTGAGGTCGCCGATGATGCCGGCCATGTCGGCGATTTCGACACCCAGTCGTCCGCCGCGTTCGCCGATATCGGCGAGCGATTGTTTCGGACGCTGCGCTTCGGGAATTGGCAAGCGAAGGACGGCCTCGTGCATTCCCGACGCCTCCTCGAGCTTCTTCAGATACCTGCAAGCTTGTTCCCGTATGATTAACGAAATCTTAAAATGCGACGAAGGTATAACAGCGATGTGCTGCGCGATCCGGCGGGCGGCTGAAACAACAGGCGTTTTGGTCGATCAGCTGCGCTCAAGGGCGCGATCAAGCCGCTTCCCGAGCAACCAGGCGAGTCCGAGGAATATCACCAGCATCGCCAGCCCGAAATTCGACGCACTGTCGTTCATGGTCTTCTCCGACAGATGCCCGAAAGCATAGCCGATCGACACGATCGTGATCGCCCACAGACCGGCCGACACAAAATTCAGCGCCAGAAATATCACCCAGGGCATCCGGGACATCCCGAAGGCAAAGCCGGCCACACTGCGGATGCCGTTCGGATAGCGATGAATGAGCGGAAGCCAAAGATAGTGGCGGTCGATCAGGCGCACCGCCTTTTGCAATCCGCTTTCAATACGCGGAAAGGGGCGCAGCCACGTCACACCGTAGCGGCGGCCGACCCAGAACCGGACCACATCGCCGACACAACTGCCGGCCCAGCACGCCATGATGACCTTGCCAATGTCGAGCGCCCCGGTCTGGGCGGCAAAACCCGCGAACAGCGCCATCAGCATGCCGTGCGAGGCACCATACGCAAAGACGAAGGCATAGACGGCCTCGCCGTGCTGGCGGACTAGATCGAGGATATGCGCAAGGTCCATCAAAATCCCGGCGGTTGCATCGGAACGGTACGTAGCCCGGCGGCGACCCGCTGCCGATCATGGCGTCGGGTCACGAAAGATGGTGCTGCTGGACAGGATTGAACTGTCGACCTCTTCATTACCAATGAAGTGCTCTACCACTGAGCTACAGCAGCGCTGAGCCGGGATGCGGATCAGGGACAAATCGCCGGAAGACGGGGCGATCCTTGCCATAAAGGGGGCAACCGGCGCAAGCGGCGCTTGCCAGTCCGGCCGGATTGCCCTCAAGTCCGGATTATGTCCGAACGGTCGAAATCCCGATCCGAAGAGGCGCGGGCCGAGCGTCTGCGCAAGGCCCTGCGGGAAAATCTCAAGCGCCGCAAAGTCCAGCTCCGGGGGCGCGACCGGGTCCAGGAGCCTCCGGCGCAAAATTCTTCCGGCGGAAAGCCCGATCGTTAGGATTCCTCCCAATTTCGCCCCAATCCCAAGGCGATTTACGGTAAAGAGGGCGTCAGGCGGGGCTCCCGCCAAGGGTTGAGGGCTGAATGGACCGCATTCGCATTACCGGCGGCAAGCCGCTTCACGGCAAGATCCCGATTTCGGGCGCCAAGAACGCCGCGCTGCCGCTGATGATCGCCAGCCTGCTGACCGAGGACACGCTGGTCCTCGACAATGTGCCGCATCTCGCCGACGTGGTGCAGCTGCAGCGCATCCTCAACAATCATGGCGTGGACGTGACCTTGTCCGGCAAGCGTTCGGGTGAGGCGGAGCATGCCGGCCAAACCGTCAAGATTTCGGCCGAGACCATTGTCGACACCGTCGCGCCCTATGACCTCGTGTCAAAGATGCGTGCCAGTTTCTGGGTGGTGGCGCCGCTGGTCGCGCGCATGGGACAGGCGCGGGTGTCGCTGCCGGGCGGCTGCGCTATCGGCACGCGGCCGGTGGATCTGCTGATCATGGCGCTGGAGCGGCTGGGCGCGAATATCGAGATCGAAGCGGGTGACGTGATCGCGACCGCGCCCAAGGGATTGCGCGGCGGCGACATCGTCTTTCCGAAAGTGACCGTGGGCGGCACGCATGTCGCGATCATGGCGGCGGTGCTCGCCAACGGCACCACCGTGATCGAGAACGCCGCGCAGGAACCCGAGGTCAAGGACGTCGCCGATTGCCTGGTGAAAATGGGCGCAAAGATTTCCGGCGCCGGCACCTCCCGTATCGTCATTGAAGGCGTCTCCAAGCTCGGCCCCACGCGTCACAGCGTGCTGCCTGACCGTATCGAGACCGGCACCTACGCTTTTGCCGTTGCGATGACCGGCGGCGATGTGCTGCTGGAAGGGGCGCGACCGGAATTGCTGCAATCCGCGCTCGATCTTCTGGCCGAAACCGGCGCCACCGTCACCGCAACCAATGAAGGCATCCGCGTGGCGCGCAACGGCGCAGGGCTCCGCCCCGTCACCGTGACGACCGAACCGTTCCCCGGCTTCCCGACCGATCTGCAGGCACAGCTCATGGCGCTGATGACCCGTGCCAAGGGCACCTCGCGTATTACGGAAACCATTTTCGAAAACCGCTTCATGCATGTGCAGGAACTGGCGCGGCTGGGTGCGCGCATCACGCTCGATGGCCAGACCGCCATGATCGAAGGCGTGGACCGGCTCAAGGGCGCGCCGGTGATGGCGACCGATCTGCGGGCCTCGGTATCGCTGGTCATCGCGGCCTTGGCCGCCGAGGGCGAAACGGTGGTCAACCGCGTCTATCACCTCGACCGCGGTTTCGAACGGCTAGAGGAAAAGCTCGGCGCCTGCGGCGCGATGGTCGAACGCATCAGCGGATAATGTCTTGTCCCTTCTTCCTGGCGAAGAAGGGATGAGAATGCGCCTTGCACCTGCCCCGTCTGCTTCCTAACTTTCATCACATAGCTCGCTGAAACGGCACCCGTGTGAGGTCGTGTCATGACTGCGTCGAAACTCCTGAAACTGATTGCTCTCGATCGCGACGATCTCGAAATCGTCGCCGCCCATCTGCAGGACTCCGTGGTCAAAATTGGTGAAATTTTGTGGCGTCCCGCCGAGAATCGGGTGGTGATCGCCCTCAACCGCTTCGACTGGGAAGCCGCCCAGAGCGAAATCCCGGCCTGGCAGCGCCGCCGGACGGCGCTGCGTTTCGACCGCGTGCTCTCCTGCAAGTGCCGCGATCTCGATTGTTCGGCCCGGGAGCAGGTGCTCAACCTGCTGGACGTGCAATTTTCCGAAAGCAATAGCCCCGGCGGGGTTGTGACCTTGCTGTTTTCCGGCGGCGGTGCGCTGCGGCTGGACGTCGAGTGCCTGGAAGTGGAGGCGGTGGACCTCGGACCGGTCTGGGCTACGGGGAAATGTCCCGAACACGCGGACGGCCAGCCGATCGAGAGCGACGCCCGGCGGGCGTGAGGTGCGGCGGAAGCTCCTTCTCGGCCGGCAAGGCGAATGACAATCGAACGCATAAACCATCGGGCCGGAATTCCGGCGTGACCTCGCCGTCATGGCTTTTCAGCAATCGCGTGATCAGCTTGGCGCCGAAGCCAGGCTCGAAAGGCTTGGTGATGAGGGGGCCGTTTTTTTCGATCCAGTCCAGCAACAGCCGCCCTCCGTCCGCCGTCCATTCAACGGACAACTGTCCGTCCGGCTTGCACAAAGCGCCGTATTTCGCCGCGTTGGTCGCCAGTTCATGCACGATCAGGGCGACCGAACGCGCGAGTTCGGCCTCGAGCTGGATATCGCCTCCGCGCAGGCGCACGCGCGCGCGGTCGTAGGGATGCAACTCCCGCTCCAGGATGGCTTTCAGGCCCGCCCGCTGGTGCTCGGACTTGGTGATGATGTCGTTGGTCGCGGAGACTGACCGGATGCGTCCGACGATGGTTTCGGCCAATTCGCTTTGACCCTGCAAGGTCTGCGTGACGATGGACTGCACGATGGCGAAGGTGTTCTTGCCGCGATGTTCCAATTCGCGCACCAGAAAGGCGCGCCGCTTCTCTTCGGCATGCACGCGTGCGATGGCGCGGCGATAGAGTTCGGCGACCGCCAGCATGGTTCCGGCGGACAGAAGAAAGACCAGAATGTTGACCGCCTGCGCGCCAAACGACGATGACCATGCCCACCACCAGATGATGACCAGACTGAGCATGGTCGCGAACATGCCTGCGCCCAGCCCGCAGGCCAGCGCCGACAGCAGAATGGCGGGATAATAGGTCGCAAAGGGAAGGACGTTGTCGGCGATCAGGTCGAAAGCGGCGCGGACCGCGGTCGCAGCCAGAACGCAGACCAGCGCAAAAGCATAGGCCGCCAGCGAATCGGGCGACTTTCCGTCTCGCGCCAGATCACGCCACCATCTCGCAAAGCGCTCGGCCATCGCGTCATCGCCCTCATTGGAAGAATAGGGCGCTCCATGACGGCGCGTATAGGCAAGTTAGCGCAAAAAAAGATTTCAATCGGACGGAAACGCTGCTCGCGCTTGCGACCATTCCTCAAGAACCGATGCATCGGTCTCGGTCGGGCGGTATTTGTGCGCGATCGCCGCGACCTTTTGTGCCGGTAACAACTTTGCGAGCGCCCATACCGCGGCACCGCGCACCAGCGGCGAGGGATCGTCCAGCAACTTTTCTGCCTTCAATACCAGTGATGGATCATTAGAATTGCCGATGGCGATCAGCACATTGCGGATGAAACGGTCGCGACCAGTTCGTTTCACCGGGGATTTGCGAAAGAGTGCGCGGAAAGCTGCGTCATCAAGTTCCGCAAGCGCGGTAAGAGCGTGGGCGTGCTGTGTGTCCCGCGCCGCGAGTTTCGCTTTGTGACCTTGCTGCGCGAACTTGTTCCAGGGGCAGACCGCGAGGCAATCGTCGCAGCCAAAGATGCGGTTGCCCATCGCGGTCCGCAGGTCGCGCGGGATCGGGCCCTTGTGCTCGATCGTGAGATAGGAAATGCAGCGGCGTGGATCGAGCTTGTAGGGGGCATCGAACGCCCTGGTCGGACAGATGTCGAGACAGGCGCGGCACGACCCGCAATGATCGATTTCGGGGTCGTCGAACGGCAATTCGAGCGTGGTGAAGATCGCGCCGAGGAACAGCCATGAGCCGAATTCGCGGGAGACGAGATTGGTGTGCTTGCCCTGCCAGCCGAGTCCGGCACGGGCGGCCAGTGGCTTTTCCATCACGGCGGCGGTATCGACGAACACCTTCACGTCGCCGCCGGCCTGCGCGATCAGCCAGCGCGCAACCGCTTTCAAGCGCGGCTTGATGATCTCGTGATAGTCGTCGCCTTGGGCGTAGATCGAGATCGCGCCGCGGTCGCGCTCGTTCAGGATGGCGAGCGGATCAGTGTCCTGTCCGTAATTGACGCCCAGCATGATGACCGAGCGCACATCCGGCCACAATGCGCGCGGATCGGCACGACGTTCGGCGGTCGTCGCCAGCCAGGCCATGTCGCCATGCGCGCCCTCGGCGATGAATTTTTCAAACCGCTCGCGCGCCTGCGGGATTTCATCCGGCCGGGCGATGCCGAGTGCGTCGAACCCGTGCGCGCGCGCCGTTTCGGCCAGAGCCTGTTTCAACCGGTCGGGATCGTTCAGAAGTCGAGATCGGCGTAGGTCTTGGCCGGCGGCAGCCCCGCCGAGACGTCCGCCAGGATCGGACGGAACGACGGCCGCGATTTCACCCGCGCGTACCAGTTCTTCGCGTTCTCGTCTTCGGTCCATGGCACATCGCCGAGATAATCGGCCACTGAGAGATGGGCGGCGGCGGCGAGATCGGCATAGGACAACCGGTCGCCTGCGAGCCAGTCGCGCTTTTGCGCCAGCCAGCCGATATAGGCTAGATGATAGCGGATGTTAGCCCGCGCGGCACGCAGCGTATCGGTGTCGGGCGGCCCGCCGCCCTGGTCCACGGTCATGTGTCGCTTGAAAAACCGCTCGGTCACCAGGGGGCCTGAGACCTCGGCGAAGAACTTGTCGTTAAACCACGCGAGCAACCGCCGGATTTCGACACGATCATGGAGCTCGCGTCCGAGCAACGGGTATTCTTCGAGCCTGTCGCCATGCGCTTCGTGCAGATATTCCGCGATCACCGAGGCCCCCGGAATTGGCGGGTATCCCTCAACCACCAGAACCGGCGTGGTGCCGGCGGGGTTCAGCATCAGGAAGCCGTCGCGGCGTTCCCACGGCCTTTCCTCGCCCAACGCAGCCTCAAGCGCATATTCGCCCAGCGCGAGCCGGACGAAACGCGAATGCGGGCAGAAGGGATGGTGGAACAGGGTGAGCATGGGAATGTGCGGACGATCCTGACGGCTCAAGGTGTAAGAGGGGTAAACGGAATCTTCCGGCCGGAAGGCGGTCTTTGCCGTTGCCGATGGTGGCGGGTTGCGCGAAAACGCGGGCTGACGACGATTCCTTCAGATTCCTCCCGCCTTTATCCCGCCTGACGGAGATTTCCCATGTCCTTCGACCTTTTCAAGGCGGCCCTGCTGGGCGTTGTCGAGGGACTGACGGAATTCCTGCCGGTGTCATCCACCGGGCATCTGCTGATGCTCGAGCGGTTCTTCGGCTTCGACGACGACGCGTTCGGCAAAACCTTCGTTGTGCTGATCCAACTCGGGGCCATTCTCGCCATTCTCTCGGTCTATTTCGGCAAGCTCTGGGCCATCGCGCTCGGCATGTTCTCAAACCCCGCCGCACGGCGTTTTGTGCTCGGCGTGCTGATCGCGTTTCTGCCCGCCGCCCTAATCGGCGCCGTGGGGCATTCGTTTATCAAGAGCGTGTTGTTCAATGTCTGGATCGTCTGCTTCACGCTGATCGCGGGCGGCGCGATTCTGCTCTGGGTCGACCAACTGGAGCTCAAGCCGAGCTATCACGACGCCACGGAATTTTCGCTGCCGATGTATCTGACCATCGGCATATTCCAGTGTTTTGCCATGATCCCCGGTGTGTCGCGATCGGGCGCGACCATCGTGTCGGCCATGCTGCTCGGCGCCGACAAGCGCTCGGCGGCGGAATTCTCATTCTATCTCGCGATGCCGACCATGGCCGGCGCCTTCGCCTACGACCTTTACAAGAACTACGATCAGATGACGTCGAACAACGTCATGCTGGTTGCGGTCGGATTCATCTGCTCGTTTTTCGCCGGCATCTTCGTGGTGAAGACGTTTCTCGGCTACGTCTCGCACCACGGCTTCAGGCTGTTCGCGTGGTGGCGCGTGATCATCGGCTGTCTTGGACTGATCGGGCTGGCGATCGGCTGGTGAATTAAGCGAGGCGCCCGGTGCGGAACTGGCCGGCCTTGCGGAAGCGCCACAGATAGCTCGGCACGACCGCTTCGACCGGCGTCGGCAGAATGCCGAGACCTTCCAGCGTGCGGCGTTCGCCGATCGCCTGCTCGGACACCACATTGTCGTGGCGCAGCAGTTCAACCTGATCGGGCGTCAGCGGTGGATTCGGCAGGAATTGCAGGAACTGCGCCTGCAGTTTTGCCAGCGCGAAGGGCAACGGCAGCAGCAGCCGTTTGCGCTCGATGGTGGCGAGCACATATTCCATCAATTCCTTAAAGCTGCGCACGTCAGGTCCGCCGAGCTCATAGATCGTACCGCCGCGTGTCTTGCCCTCGACGGCATTGGCGATGGCTTCGGCGACGTCGCCGACATAGACCGGCTGAAAGCGCGTGTGTCCGCCGCCGACCAGCGGCAAGGCCGGCAGGAACCGCGCCATGGCGGCGAAGCGGTTGAAGAACTGGTCTTCCGGCCCGAACACGACCGAGGGGCGGAAAATAACTGCGTCCTTGGCCGCGGCCAGCACCGCTTTCTCGCCGCGCGCCTTGGATTGCGCATAGAGCGATGATGCATTCTCGTCGGCGCCGAGCGCGGAGACATGAATCACCCGCGCGCCGAAGGCGGAAGCGGCGAGCGCCACCTGTTCGGCACCATAGGCCTGTACCAGATCGAAATGCTGGCGTCCGCGCTCGAACAGGATGCCGACCAGATTGATGGAGACGGCGGCGTCGCGCGTGGCGGCTTCCACCGAGCGGGGATAGCGCAGATTGGCCTGCACGGCGTGAATCTGTCCGACGCTCCCGAGCGGCTGCAGATGGCCGGCCAGCTCCGGCCGGCGCACAGCAACGCGGATGCGAAATCGTCGTTTGGCGAGGGCCCGCACGACATGGCGGCCCAGAAAGCCGGAACCGCCAAAGACGGTGATCAGGGTGTCGGCATTGCTCTTGATGGGCATGAGATTGCTTTAGCTGGCCATTGGGGCAAGGGCGAGACGCGAATACAGGATCGTTTTTGGACTGTATAGGGGGCGGCGGCGTTGACAACGCGCGATCCCCCCTCTTATGTCTGCCGCAAGCCCAGGTGGCGGAATTGGTAGACGCGCTGGTTTCAGGTACCAGTGGCGCAAGTCGTGGAGGTTCGAGTCCTCTCCTGGGCACCATTTTACGCCGCAAAGGCGCGACGAGCATTGAATGACCATCCGCCTGCATCGCGGCGATCTTCCTGACATTTCGCGCTATACCGGCGCCGTCGCCATCGATACTGAGACCATGGGTCTCGACCCCCACCGCGACCGCCTGTGTGTGGTGCAATTGTCGCCGGGCGACGGTTCGGCCGACGTGGTGCAGATTCCGCAGGGCGCCCAGGGCGCACCCAATCTCAGGCGCCTGCTGGCGGACCCCGCCATCGTCAAGATTTTCCATTTCGCCCGCTTCGATATGGCGGTGCTCTACAATGCTTTCGGGGTGATGCCAGGGCCGGTTTTCTGCACCAAGATCGCCTCCCGCCTGACCCGGACCTATACCGACCGCCATGGCCTGAAGGACATCGTCCGGGAGCTTCTGGGGGTCGACCTCTCCAAGCAGCAGCAATCCTCGGACTGGGGGGCAGAAATCCTTTCCGAACCGCAGGTGGCTTATGCGGCCTCCGATGTCCTGTATCTGCATGGATTAAGGGAAAAACTCGATGTCATGCTGGCCCGCGAAGGCCGGCAGGGCCTCGCCCAGGCCTGTTTCGGCTTTTTGCCGGACCGGGCCCGGCTGGATCTGTCCGGCTGGGGCGCCGAGGACATCTTTTCGCATTCCTGAAGCCCTCCGCCGTGCCGAGGCCATATTCCCGGGCGATTTTCCCCCGGCCGGGCAGTAACATAAGACCGGGCACCAACGATTCTCGGCACGGAATGGCTGCTCCAGAATGAACCGCATGGTGGTCGGATCGAACGACATGAGGACGCCGGGCTTCGCGGCCCAACGGCCGCAATCGGAGAGCGACACCGCTTTCCGGGGCGCCGCCCGTCACAGCCGCAATGTCCGCTTCCTGCGCAAGGCGGTTCCGATCGGGATCGGCGTGTGCGTGCTGGGAATCGTGGTCACGACGTTCTTCAATCCGCTGCGCTTCGTCTACAAATTGCCGAACGATCTCGGGACGCTGGTGGTGTCGGGATCGAAGATCACCATGGAGTCTCCGCGGCTCGCCGGCTTCACGCGCGACGCGCGCGGTTATGAAATCAACGCCAAGGCCGCGGCGCAGGATTTGAAGAAGCCGAATATGGTCGAGCTGAAGGAGATTCGCGCCAAGGTGGACATGCAGGACAGAAGCTCGGTGGAAATGACGGCGGTCGACGGCCATTACGATACCAAGGCGGAATTGCTGACGCTGGGCCAGAAGATCATCCTGTCGTCGTCCACCGGCTATCAGGGAATCCTGACCGAGGCGACCGTCGATATCAAAAAGGGCCGCATCGTTTCCGACCAGCCGGTCGAAGTGAAGCTGTTGCAGGGCACGCTCAACGCCAATCGTCTGGAAGTGACCGAAACCGGTGCGCTCATTCGGTTCCATGGCGGCGTGACGATGATGCTGACGCCGGAGGCGCTCAATCGCAATCTACCGCAGCCGCAAGCCGGCTCCGCGGAGGCGAAATGATGCCGGCGATGTCATTGATCGCGCGCATGTGTCTGGCGGCGCTGGCATTGTTGGCCGTTCCTGCGGCGGCAACTGCGCAGACCACCGGCGTGCCCAATGCACTGCAGGGCTTTTCGCAGAACAAGAACGAGCCGGTTCATATCGAGGCTGCCTCGCTGGAAGTGCGCGACAAGGACAAGGTCGCGACCTTCAGCGGCAATGTGGTCGTCACCCAAGGCGACACGGTCCTGCGCAGCAAGACACTGGTGGTGTTCTACGATCAGGAAGATGCCAAGGGCGGCATGAAAGCGGCGCAGCCAGGGCCGGGCGGCAAGCAGTCGATCCGCCGTCTGGAAGCCAGAGGCGGCGTCGTCGTGACGCAGAAGGATCAGACCGCGACCGGTGCCAACGGCATTTTCGATATGAAGTCGAACACGATCACCCTGAATGGCGGGGTGGTTGTAACGCAGGGACAGAATATTTTGCGCGGCGACAGTCTGGTGGTGGATGTCGCGACGGGGCATGCCAAGGTCGAAGCTGGCAAGGGCCGGGTGTCCGGCATGTTCAGCCCGAATTCCAAGGATTCGAAGGACTCCAAGCCGGAGGCCGCGTCCACGGGCAGCCCCGGCAAACCGGCTCCGAAAGGGACCACGCCACGGCCTCAATCCGGCCTATCGCCCCTTTATTAACTTGTCCTCAATTAACCTGTCGCGGGTTGCGCCATTGAAAGTCTCGGGGGCTTTCGATTATCACCGTCCCCAGCGACCGTTAGCCTAAAGGGCCAGGCGTGCTCGACATTCTCTCGCTGTTCCGACGCAAACGCCGCGTGCCTCCACGCCGGCGAAAATCGTCGTCGGGCAATTGGCGGCAGGAGCTCGAGAAGATTGGTGGGCTGATCGGCAGCAAGGCTCCTGCCCCGGTCCGCGAGGCGCCGAAGCGTTACGAGCCTCCGGCTCCCGTCTACGATCCGCCGCCGCCGCGGTATGAATCGCCGCCGCTGCAGGACGGGCCGCTCCCTTACGATCCGCCGTTGCAATACGAGCCGTCACGCGCCTTGGCGGAAGCGCCGCCGCGCCCCGCACCGCCGCCGCGTCGCGCCGAGCCGGAGGCGCCGCGCCGTGCACAGATTGCGCGTGCGCCTGCGAAGCAGGGCTATCTCGCTGCGCACAGCATCGAGAAAACCTTCGGCACCCGCAAGGTGGTCAAGGGCGCGAGTCTTTATGTCCGCCGCGGCGAGGCGGTCGGCTTGCTCGGACCGAACGGCGCCGGCAAGACGACGATGTTCTACATGATTACCGGTCTGATCAAGGCCGACCGCGGACGCATCGAACTTGACGGTCACGATGTCACGGCGCTGCCGATGTATCAGCGCGCGCGCCTGGGCATCGGATATCTGCCGCAGGAAGCGTCGATCTTTCGAGGCCTGAATGTCGAAGACAATATCCGCTCGGTGCTGGAAGTGGTCGAGCCCGACAAGAAACGCCGCGACCGAGATCTCGACGCGCTGCTGGACGAATTCAACATCACGCGGCTGCGCAAGACGCCGTCCATCGCGCTGTCCGGCGGCGAGCGCCGCCGTGTTGAAATTGCGCGCGCGCTGGCGAGCCGGCCAAGCTACATGCTGCTCGACGAACCCTTTGCCGGCATCGATCCGATCGCGGTCGGCGATATTCAGGCGCTGGTGCATCATCTCACCCAGCGCGGAATCGGCGTGCTGATCACCGACCACAATGTGCGCGAGACGCTCGGCCTGACCGATCGCGCCTACATCGTTTATTCGGGCGAGGTCCTGATGGAGGGCCGCGCCGAGGATATTGTGAACAATCCGGATGTGCGGCGCCTGTATCTGGGCGAAGAATTCCGCCTCTAGGCGAGGGGTTCGGTAAAAATTTACCGAGCATGGCCATCAGCCAATTTTCTACATGCACAAATCGTGCCGAGGCGCTAAAAGCGGCCTATGGCACTGACCACCCGCCTCGAATTCCGCCAAAGCCAGGCGCTCGTGATGACGCCGCAGCTGATGCAAGCCATCAAGCTGCTGCAGCTCTCGAACATGGATCTGGCGGCCTATGTCGAGGAAGAGCTTGAGAAAAATCCCCTGCTGGAGCGCGCGGCCGACGACGAAACCCCAGTGGCGGATCCCTCGGCGTTGGCCGGGGCCGAGGGCGACCAGGCTGGCCCCGCCGGTCCGGAGGGCGAGGGGCCAGGCGAATGGATGGGGGACAACCTCGAAACCAGCCGTGACGCGCTGGAGGGCCAGCTCGGCACCCGGCTCGACAATGTCTTCCCCGAGGACGGCGATCAGGCCAATGCCAGCGCCCGCGGTGACGATGCCGCGGCCGCCTATTCGGAATGGGCCAGTGTCGGCACCGGCGGACGCGACGACGGCGAATACAATCTCGAGGCCTTTGTCTCGGCCGAGCGCACGCTGCCTGAATATCTGGCCGAGCAGTTGGCGCTGGCGGAACCCGATCCGGTGCGGCGCATCATCGGGCAGCACCTGATCGATCTGGTGGATGAGGCGGGCTACCTGACCGGCGACCTGCCGTCGGTGGCCGAGAAGCTGGGTGCGCCGGAAGCGGAGGTCGAATCCGTCCTCTCGGTCCTGCAGACCTTTGATCCCGCCGGCGTCTGCGCGCGCAATCTGACCGAATGCCTCGCGATCCAGCTGAAGGACCGCGACCGCTATGACCCAGCCATGCAAGCCTTGCTGGGCCGGCTTGATCTTCTCGCCAAGCGCGATCTGGCGACGCTGCGGAAATTATGCGGCGTGAACGACGAAGATCTCGTGGACATGATCGCCGAGGTCAAGCGGCTCAATCCGAAGCCGGGTCTGGCCTTCGGCTCCGCCACCGTGCAGGCGATTGTCCCGGATGTGTATGTCCGGCAGGCGTCCGACGGTTCGTTCGCGGTTGAACTGAATTCCGACACGCTCCCCCGTGTTCTGCTCAACCAGAGTTATCACGCGCGGGTTTCGAAAACCACGGCGACGCCGGCAGACAAATCCTATCTCGCCGAGCAATTGCAGTCGGCCACCTGGCTGATCCGCGCGCTCGATCAGCGCGCCCGCACGATCCTGAAAGTCGCAACCGAAATCGTGAAACAGCAGGATGGCTTCTTCGTGCATGGTGTCCAGCATCTGCGCCCGCTCAATCTGAAGACGGTGGCGGACGCAATTTCGATGCACGAATCGACGGTTTCGCGCGTCACCGCCAACAAATACATGGCGACGAGTCGCGGCATTTTCGAACTGAAGTATTTTTTCACGTCGGCGATTGCATCGTCCGACGGCGGCGAAGCACATTCCGCCGAGGCCGTGCGAAACCGCATCAAGCTGATGATCGAGGCCGAATCGGCCGACAATGTTCTGTCCGACGACACGATCGTCGACAAGCTGCGTGAGGCCGGTATCGACATCGCGCGCCGCACGGTGGCGAAATATCGCGAAGGCATGCGTATCGCGTCGTCTGTGCAGCGGCGGCGCGACAAGCAAAGCATGTCCTCGTCGCGATGAAATAAGGTATTCTTGCCAATGTCATCGTCCAGACGTTATTTCGCGAGGACTGAAGGCAGCCATTGACGCAGCGCCTGACCGTCCTTATGGTCCGCCGCCTTCCAGCCAATTCGTCGTCACCGCAACGGACCCCCGGACCGTTTTATGCCGCTCACTGATATCGTTGCCCCGAACGCCATTATTCCGGCGCTCAAAGTCAACGGCAAGAAACAGGCGATTCAGGAACTCGCAGCGCGCGCCGCGGAGCTGTCCGGGCAGAATGAGCGCGTGATTTTTGAGATTCTGTTGCAGCGCGAGAAGCTGGGCTCCACCGGCATCGGTCATGGCATCGCGATTCCACACGGCAAATTGCCGAAGCTCGAACGGCTGTTTGGCCTGTTCGCGCGGCTCGAGCGCGCTGTCGATTTCGAATCGCTGGACGGGCAGCCGGTCGACCTGGTGTTTTTGCTGCTGGCGCCGGAAGGCGCGGGCGCGGATCATCTCAAGGCGCTGGCGCAAGTCGCACGGCTCCTGCGCGATCCGGAAACCGCCAACAAGCTGCGCGAGTCACGCGACGCCGAGGCGCTTTACGCCGTGTTGACAATGACGCCACCGGCCACGGCCTGATTCCAGATTCGATTTTACGGAAATGCGTGCGGAGCCTAGTGGAGGCTGACCGCTTCAAGCCGTTCATTGTGCGCGTTGGCGATCGCGGCGTCGCGGCTGTCGGTCACAAGAATAGGCGTGCCGTCGGCGGCGTGCAGCACGAAGACCCGCTGTCCGCCGCCAGCGGCGGCGCATTGGGGCAGATGAAAGCCACGTCCTCGGAACGCGCGGCGCGCACATAGGCCAGCCTGCTGCCGCCCAGGCGGGCGAAGGCTTCGGCGGTCATGGCTGGCGCAAGCGCCGCAGGCGCGGTGACGTCGGATCGCATGGCTGGGTCCTCATCCTTCATAGGTCGCAAGAGGAGACCTTTCGGTTCGTCGCCAATGGAAAGATTTCACCCCGCAGATGCGGCGCAGTCAGTGCACGCTCACAGTCTCGAGCTCATGGCTCCACGCATTCGCCACGGCGGATTCGCGGCTATCGGTCACCATGATCGGCGTGCCATCGGCTGCGTGCAACGCAAAGAGCTGCATGCCGGGCTGCAATTCCGGAGCCGTGGGATACAATTCGTTCACCTGCTCGGATCGGATCGCCTTCACATAGGCGATCTTGCCTCCGCCCAGCACGGCAAAATCCTGCGTCGACATGTCGGGCTTCAAGATCAACGGTTCGTTGGTCATGGCCATCTCCTTCTTGTTAATGCCCCCTGAAACACTTTGTTCCGCTCACTCATGCGGCGTGATCGAGATCGTCCGCACGAGGCGTTCCGGCTCCGGCCGCACCAGATCGACGGACAGCAGGCCGTTCTTCAGATCGGCGCAGAGCACTTCCATGCCCTCGGCCAAAACGAAGGTGCGCTGAAACTGACGCGCCGCGATGCCGCGGTGAAGAAACTGCCGGCTCTTGTCCTCGACCTGACGGCCGCGAATGACGAGCTGGTTTTCCTCCACCGCCACGTCGAGCTGGTCGAGGGTGAAGCCGGCGACCGCGAGCGTGATCCGCAACCGTTCGGGGCTGCGGTCGTCGCGCGCCACACGCTCAATATTGTAGGGGGGATAGCCGTCGGAGGCCTTGGTGACGCGGTCGAGCACGCGCTCGATTTCGTCGAAGCCCAACAGAAACGGACTGGATAACGACGGCACTCTGGACATCTCAAAGCCCTCGCGGGAAGCGACTTTGACGGGCCCTCATCAGGCACCCCCGGAGCCGGCAGACCTGCCGGCTCCGCAAGTAATATGGGGGAGGCGGGTTAAGTCTTCAAGAACACCCTTCTGGCCCCGTTCGGGGGCGTTATGCTGCAAACGGCCGCCGCGCGCACAATTCAGGAGGGGTATCATGCATGGCCGTCCGCAATCGCAGCCGCTCAATGTCCGCGGTTTCCGCGCCATCGGCGTGGAAGTGCCGATGACCTTCGCGCTCGGGACCAGCCGCGGCGCCATCACCAAGGCCCCCTTGCTGTTGGTCGATCTCGAAACGCAGCAAGGCGTGACGGGACGCGCCTATCTCTGGTGTTATCTGCGCGAGGCGCTGCCCGCAGTCGCCAGCATCTTGCAGGCGGTGCTGGAAACGGTGAAGGGCGATGTGCTCGCGCCGTCCGATCTCTCGGCCAAGCTGTCCAAACGTTTCGCGCTGATCGGCAATGAGGGCATCGTGCGCATGGCGACGGCGGGTTTTGACATGGCCGCCTGGGACGCGCTTGCGCAGTCTGCCGGATTGCCGCTCGCCACCATGCTCGGCGCACGGCCGAAGCCGATCCCCGCCTATAATTCCAGCGGGCTTGGCCTGATGCCGGCCGAGAGGCTTGCGGACGAAGCTGAAGCTTTGCTGTCCGGCGGCTTTCGTGCGGTGAAGCTGCGGCTCGGATATCCCACACTCGAGGACGACTTGCTGGCCGTGCGCACGGTGAAGAAGCGGCTCCCGCCGGGCGTCGCTCTGCTGATCGATTACAATCAGGCCCTCGACCTGGCTGAAGCCCAGCGCCGTGGGCGGGCACTCCAGGATGAGGGTGTTGACTGGCTGGAAGAGCCGATCCGGCATGACGATTATGGTGGCTACGCCACGCTCGCGCGCGAATTAGATCTCCCCATCCAGATCGGCGAGAATTTTTCCGGCAGCGACGACATGCAGACCGCCCTAGACGCGGGAGCCTGCGATTACGTGATGCCCGATCTGGAGCGCATCGGTGGCGTCACCGGCTGGCAGCGTGCGGCGGCGCTGGCGGCGACCCGCCGGATACGCATGTCATCGCATCTGTATCCGGAGATCAGTGCGCATCTGCTGGCGGCGACGCCGACCTGTCATTATCTTGAGTATGTCGACTGGGCCGACAAGATTCTAGAACAACCTCTTGTGATTGAAGACGGTCACGCGGTGGTTCCGGAGCGGCCGGGCAATGGCATCGCGTGGAACAACGCGGCCGTCGAACGGTACCGGGTCTAGCGGGAGGACCTCGCTACCGGCTGCTTTTCTCGAATTGCCGCAGCACCTCGTTGCCGCGGCGGACGGCGTCGTCGAGCGCCTTCTTGACCGGCTTCTTACCTGAAAACGCCTGCTCCAGTTCGTCGTGCACGATCTCGCGGATGACCACGAACGAACCCAGCCGCAATCCGCGCGAGTTCGCCGTCGGCGGATTGAGCGTGATCTGCCGGATGGAAATGTCTGTCCCCGGATTGCGATCGTAGAAGCCGATCGAGCGGGTCAGGTCATAGGCCGCGCGGGTGATCGGCAAATAGCCGGTCCATTGATGCCAGCTGGCCTGCACATCAGGTCGCGACAGAAACGCGAAGAAGCGTGCGACGCCTTTGTATTCCGGCTCGGGCCGGCCTTTGAGCACCCACAGGCTGCCGCCGCCGATGATCGAATTCTGCGGGGTGTCCGGCAAATGGGGCCAATAGGGCAGCATGCCGTAACCGATTTCGAATCTCGCATTGGCGATGATGTCCGCGCGCGCGGCGGACGAGCCGATGAAGATTCCGCATTCACTGTCGTAGAATTTATGTTCGGCCTGGTTGGCGCGGCCGCCGTAATCGAACACTCTGGTCTTCTGCCATTCGGCCAGCGCGGCGACGTGATCGATGACCGCCGGATTGTTGAATTTCAGCTCGGTGCTGACTCCGCTCAGGCCGTTGTCGAGACTGGCGATCGGCAGATTGTGATAAGCAGAAAAATTCTCGACATTCACCCATGACGGCCAGGCGGTGGTGAGACCGCAGCGGATGCCTCGCGCGCGCAAGGCTTGCGCGGCTTTCTCGATGTCGGGCCATGTCGCCGGCGCCTGGTCGGGATCGAGACCGGCGAAGCGGAACTGGTCCTTGTTGTAATAGAGGATTGGCGTCGAGGAATTGAACGGAAAGGACAGCAGGTTACCCTTGGCGTCGGAATAATAGCTCGCGATGGCGGGCAGATAGGCATTGCGGTCGAAGGTCACGCCCTCGTTGCGCATCAAATCGAAGACCGGATAGACCGCGCCCTTGGCCGCCATCAGGGTCGCCGTCGCGACTTCGGCGGCCTGCACGATCGCCGGATGCTGACCGGAGCGGGTGGCGAACAAAGCCGCCGTCAGCGTTTCGGTATAGAGGCCCTTGTAGGACGGGACGATGCGGTAGTCGGATTGCGAGGCATTGAAATCCGCCGCCAGCCTGTCGACCTCGCGGCCGAGTTCGCCGGGCATCGCATGCCACCATTGGATTTCGACGGCGGCGAACGTCGGCGCTGCTGTTGCCAGACAAAACGCCGCGACAGCACCGGCCAGACGGCACCCCGACATGACATTCCCCCAGTCCATCCCAGACCGGCAGTGTAGCGTCGCCGCCAAAACAAGAAAGCCGCCCCGGGGGCGGCTGTCATGTCATTTCGAGGGGGTTTGGTGGAGCCAGGCGGGATCGAACCGCCGACCTCTTGCATGCCATGCAAGCGCTCTCCCAGCTGAGCTATGGCCCCTGAACTCGTCTCGGCCCCAGAGCTGGGCGCTCCGGGCTGGCTGCAACTATAGCCGCAAGCCCAATATCAAGTCTCTTCTTCCTTCTCAATGCCGTCGCCGATGATGTCGGTCACGTCGGCGTCGCCTTCCTCTTCATCGGCGATGAAGGTGGCGTCGTCCATTTCATCATCGTCTTCGACCTCGACTTCGAGATCGTCATCGGCTTCCACGGCATCGCCAACCGGCTTCTTTTTGCCCTGCGCTTCGGCGTCGGCATCCTCCAGTGAAACGAATTCGGCGCCTTCGGTCTCGGCGATCTCGACTTCCTTCGCCTTGGCGGCCACAGGCACGGCCGCCGCTGCGGCGGCCTTTGCTGCGGCGGCGTCGGCGCGGCCGCGCGTGACGACCGGCGCGATCGGAACAACCTCACCCGTATAGGGCGAGATCACCGGATCCTTGTTCAGATCGTAGAACTTGCGCCCGGTTGTGGGGCAGACGCGCTTGGTGCCGAGCTCTGACTTTGCCACGGTCGGGTGATCCTCAGAGGATTTTAAAATGAGGGGCTTCAATTGGCCGCTTGCATAGCCCCTGTCAATAGCGCTTCGCAAATCGTTTCGGACCGTCCTCGCAGGTGTGCCCCGGATGACGCAGGATCGGCCCCCGTGCTAGGAGGTCGCCCCGAGCCGCCCGGCCTATATCCAGGATTAACCCCTTGAATCACTCGCTGGTTTCAACGCCGCTGACCGCCCATCGCTCGAAGGGTCTGAAGGGCCGCGTTCGCGTTCCGGGGGACAAGTCGATCTCCCATCGCGCGCTGATCCTGGCGGGGATGACGGTCGGAACCACCAGAATCACCGGCTTGCTGGAAGGCGCGGATGTCCTCAACACCGCCCAGGCCATGGGAGCCTTGGGTGCTTGGGTCGATCGCGAAGGCGAGGGCGCCTGGACGGTGCAGGGCGTCGGCGTTGGCGGTTTCCGCCAGCCTGGCCAACCGCTGGATTTTGGCAATTCCGGCACCGGCTGCCGGCTGGTCATGGGGGCGGTGGCGGGCTGCTCCGTGACGGTGACCTTCGACGGCGATGAATCGCTGCGCAAACGTCCAATGCGGCGTGTGCTCGATCCGCTGGAACGCATGGGCGCCCGCGTGCTCAGTGTCGCCGAAGGCGGACGTCTGCCGATCACCTTGCAAGGCGCGCGCGACGCCATTCCGATCGTCTACGAACCGCCGGCCGCTTCGGCGCAATTGAAATCCGCCGTGTTGCTGGCGGGTCTCGCCGCGCCCGGCGAAACCGTCGTGATCGAAAAGGAAGCGACCCGCGATCATACCGAGCGCATGCTGACACATTTCGGAGCCGACGTTCAGGTGGCACCGCATGGCGCGCATGGCCGCAGAATTACGCTCAAGGGACAGCCCGAACTGGTGCCGGCGCCGATTGCCGTTCCGGCCGATCCATCCTCGGCGGCGTTTCCGATGGTCGCGGCCTTGATCGCGGCGGGTTCGGATGTGGTGCTTGAAGGCGTGATGATGAACCCGCTGCGTACGGGCTTGTTCCAGACGCTGCGCGAGATGGGCGCCCGGTTCGAAATCGCTGCGGCGCGCAACGAAGGCGGCGAGGATGTCGCCGATCTGCGGGTGCGGTCGTCGCAGTTGCGCGGTGTTGACGTTCCGGCCGCGCGCGCGCCGGCGATGATTGACGAATATCCGATCCTGGCCGTGGCCGCGTCCTTCGCCGTCGGCACGACGCGGATGCGCGGTCTTGCCGAATTGCGCGTGAAGGAATCCGATCGCCTCGTAGCCACGGCCGACATGCTGCGTGCGAACGGCGTGGATGTGACCATCGACGGCGACGACCTCGTGGTCGAAGGGTATGGCCGCGTCGCCGGCGGCGGTATGGTCGCGACCCATATGGATCATCGCCTGGCGATGTCGGCGCTGGTCATGGGGCTGGCGAGCGATGAACCGGTGGCCGTGGACGACATGAGTTTTGTCGCCACCAGCTTTCCCGGCTTCGCTGACATGATGCGTGGACTGGGCGCGGAATTCTCATGATCATCGCGATCGACGGACCCGCCGCCTCCGGCAAGGGCACGCTCGCGAAGCGCCTCGCCGCGCATTACGGTTTCAGGCACCTCGACAGCGGGCTGCTTTATCGCGGCGTCGCCAAGGCCGTGCTCGATGTCGGCAAACTGGCCGACGACAGGGCCGCGGCGATCGCGGCGGCCAAAAGCTTCGATCCCGCCCGTTATGACGAGGCTGTTCTCAAAAGCGATGACGTGGCCAAGGCGGCGTCCTTTGTCGCCGCGATCCCGGAGGTGCGGGCTGAACTGGTCGCGTTCCAGCGGGCTTTTGCGCAGTCAAAGCCGGGGGCCGTGATCGACGGCCGGGATATCGGCACCGTCATCGCGCCCGAGGCCGAGGTCAAAATCTTCGTAACCGCCAGTGCCGAGGAGCGGGCCCGCCGCCGGGTGGCGGAATTGCAGGGCCGGGGCGAAACCCCCGACCCGGCGGGGGTTCTGGCCGATATCCTCAAGCGCGACGAGCGAGATGCGGGCCGGGCGGTCGCCCCCCTGAAACAGGCCCCGGACGCGCACTTGCTCGATACCACGCATTTGGCTATAGACCCGGCAGTCCGGGCCGCCATCGACATTGTCGAGGCCGTCCGAGCGGGCCGAAGGCCGGCTTAACCGCCCTTCGCTGTTGGAGGATAGCCCGTCTCGCGCCGCCTCTTCCGGAGGCTTCGGATCAAACCATCGTTCCGATCGAACGGCTTGACGCGCCGGCCCGCCTGTTTTCAGGCGGTTGTCACTGGTCTTGCGGGACCTTTGGCCCGTGCGTTCGGAACCCCTTTTTCCAACCCGGCGCACCGCTATCAGGAGAATTCATGGCCCAGGCCGCTACCGCCACGCCGTCGCGTGATGATTTTGCCGCGATGCTCGAAGAGTCCTTCACCTCAGGCAATCTGCAGGAAGGCTCCGTCATCAAGGGAACCGTTGTCGGAATCGAAAAGGACGTCGCCGTTATCGACGTCGGGTTGAAGACCGAGGGGCGCGTCGCGTTGCGGGAGTTCACCGGTCCCGGCCGCGGCAGCGAGATCAAGATCGGCGACGAGGTCGAGGTTTATCTGGAGCGCGTCGAGAATGCGCTCGGTGAAGCGGTCCTGTCGCGCGACAAGGCGCGCCGCGAGGAGAGCTGGGGCAAGCTCGAACAGGCTTTCAAGAACAACGAGAAAGTCACCGGCACCATCTTCAATCAGGTCAAGGGCGGCTTCACCGTCGATCTCGACGGCGCCGTGGCCTTCCTGCCGCGCTCGCAGGTCGATATCCGTCCGATCCGCGACGTCACCCCGCTGATGAATGCGCCGCAGCCGTTCCAGATCCTGAAAATGGATCGTCGCCGCGGCAACATCGTCGTTTCCCGCCGCACCGTGCTGGAAGAGACTCGCGCCGAGCAGCGTCAGGAGCTGGTGCAGAATCTCGAAGAGGGTCAGGTCATCGACGGCGTCGTCAAGAACATCACCGATTACGGTGCGTTCGTGGATCTCGGCGGAATCGACGGCCTGCTGCATGTCACCGATATTGCGTGGCGCCGCGTCAATCATCCGACCGAAGTGCTGAATATCGGCCAGTCGGTAAAAGTGAAGATTATCAAGATCAATCACGAGACGCACCGCATCTCGCTCGGCATGAAACAGCTGCTCGACGATCCGTGGCAGGGCATCGAGGCCAAGTATCCGGTCAATGCGCGCTTCAAGGGCCGCGTGACCAACATCACCGACTACGGCGCGTTCGTTGAACTGGAGCCGGGCATCGAAGGCCTGATCCACGTGTCCGAAATGTCGTGGACCAAAAAGAACGTCCATCCCGGCAAGATCGTTTCGACTTCTCAGGAAGTCGAGGTCCAGGTTCTGGAAGTCGATCCGGTCAAGCGCCGCATTTCGCTCGGTCTCAAGCAGACCATGCGCAATCCGTGGGAAGTCTTCGTGGAGAAGTATCCGCCCGGATCGATCGTCGAAGGCGAAGTCAAGAACAAGACCGAGTTCGGTCTGTTCCTCGGCCTCGACGGCGATGTGGACGGCATGGTGCATCTTTCCGATCTGGACTGGAAGCGTCCTGGTGAGCAGGTAATCGAGGAATACAAGAAGGGCGACATGGTCAAGGCGACCGTTCTCGACGTCGACGTCGAGAAGGAGCGCATCTCGCTCGGCATCAAGCAGCTCGTGGCCGGTGATCCGATGGAAGAAGGCGCCGCCGGCGAAATCAAGAAGGGCGACGTCGTGACCTGCGAAGTGACCGAGGTGAAGGAAGCCGGCATCGACGTGAAGATCGCCGGAACCGATCTGGAGTCCTTCATCCGCCGCGCCGATCTCGCCCGCGATCGCGGCGATCAGCGGTCGGAGCGGTTCCAGGTCGGCCAGAAGGTCGATGCCCGCGTCACCCAGTTCGACCGCAAGTCGCGCAAGGTGTCGGTCTCGATCAAGGCTCTGGAAGTGGCCGAGGAGAAGGAAGCCATCGCTCAATACGGCTCCTCCGATTCGGGCGCGTCCTTGGGCGACATTCTTGGCGCCGCCCTCAAGCAGCGCGCCGGCGAGGACAAGGCCGAATAACGGCCTCGTTCGGTCTGGTATTCAGCTGACCGGACCCCCGGGACGACCGTCCCGGGGGTCCAAATTTTGTCGCTACAATTTGCCTAAAGTCGTGCGGCATATCGTTGCCATCCGCTGGAGGCGGTTTGGTGTAAACTCGTCATCGACTCACAGGAAAGGAGCGAGAGGCCATGACGCCCAATCATTCATCGCTCGACGCCGACCAGATCGTCGATCGCCGCCGCATGCGGCGCAAGCTGACCTTCTGGCGCGTGCTGACCGTTCTGGTTCTGGCGCTTGCTGTCGGCGGCATTGCTTTCATGTCGCAGCGCGGGACGCTGTCGGGCGTGACCGGGGCATCGATCGCCCGGGTCAAGATTTCCGGTCTGATCCGCGGCAATCAGGACCGCGTCGAGGCGCTGGACCGCTTGGGGCGGTCATCCGCGCGCGCGGTTATTATTCATATCGACAGCCCGGGCGGCACCACGGCCGGCGCCGAGCAGCTCTACGACGCATTGCTGCAACTGAAGGCGAAGAAGCCGATGGTTGTCGTTGTCGATGGCCTCGCGGCCTCCGGCGGCTATATGGCGGCGCTCGCCTCCGACCACATCATCGCGCAAAGCTCCTCGCTGGTGGGTTCGATCGGTGTGCTGGTGCAATATCCGAACTTTACTGACCTCCTGAAAACCGTTGGCGTGAAGGTGGAGGATGTGAAATCCTCTCCCCTCAAGGCGGCACCGAACGGCTTCGAGCCGACGAGTCCGGAAGCGCGCGCGGCATTGGCCGCCATCGTGATGGATTCGTATGAGTGGTTCCGCGGTCTGGTGCGTCAGAGCCGCAAACTCGACGGTCCGGCCCTTGAGCGGGTGACCGACGGCCGGGTCTTCACCGGGCGGCAAGCGCTCGACCTGCGGCTGGTGGACGAACTCGGCAACGAAAAGACCGCACTGGCCTGGCTCGCGCGCGAGAAAGGCATCAGCGCGACGACGCCGGTCCGCGATTACCGGCTGAGTCCTCGTTTCTCGGAATTTTCATTCCTGCATCTCGCGGCTGTGTCGCTGCTCGACGTGGCGGGCTTGACATCGCTCGCGCGCCGGATCGAAGAGACCGGAACCTTCTCGACAATCGAGCGACTCAACCTTGACGGTCTGTTGGCGCTTTGGCACCCTTCGGCGGGGAACTGAGCGGCGGACGAGAATGAGCCGGTAAAACCGGCCGGCGCCCGTCGATAAAACGACACTGAACAGTCAGGCGGGCGGCGGCGATGATCAAATCCGAACTGGTGGCGCATATTGCTGCGCAGAACCCACATCTCTATCAGCGTGACGTCGAGAATATCGTCAACGCCATCCTCAACGAAATCACCGCGGCCCTGGCGCGCGGTGACCGGGTCGAGTTGCGCGGCTTCGGCGCTTTCTCCGTGAAGCACCGGCCGGCCCGCACCGGCCGCAACCCGCGCACCGGCGCGCATGTGTCGGTGGAAAAGAAGTCGGTCCCCTTCTTCAAGACCGGCAAGGAAATGCGCGAGCGGCTGAACCGCGAAGGCGCGTAGGCGGTCGATCGTCGCCGCCCGCGTTCGATCTCGGCTTTACCCGAGATCGGATTCTAAAAGTGCACAAGTCGGCTAGAGCCGACTTGTGATCGGGCGGTCCAGTATTCGATGACATGATATGGATATGGTCCGCTTGCGCGGGGCATAACCGCGGCAATAGTCGAGTTGGAGCGTCTCATGGCCCGCAAACTGCTGATCTGGCTGGTTCTGGTGCCGCTGGCGATCGTCATTCTGATGTTCGCGGTGGCCAATCGCGACCTGGTCACGGTCTCATTCGACCCCTTCAGCGCCGCGCAGCCGGCCGCTTCGCTGACCATGCCGCTCTTCGTGCTGATTTTCATTCTGGTGCTGCTCGGCGTGTTCGTCGGCGGCATCGCCGCCTGGATGCGGCAATCGCACTACCGCCGAACCGCCCGCGTGCTGGAAGGCGACGTCGCAGGCCTGCGGCGCGAAGTCGCCTTGCTGAATGAACGGCTCGCGGCCGTTCCTCCGCAAGGCGAGGCTCCCGATGAGTCCGCGCACCTCGCCTTTCATCCGCCCCGAAGCTGATATTTGATGCGCTGATGGACCGCATGCGCATTGTCAGCGCCGACGACATCACCCGTGTGATGACCTACGGCGCACTGGTCGACGCGCTGGCTGACGCCTTTCGCGCTGAGATCGCCGTGCCGGTGCGGCATCATCACACCATTCCGCAAAGTGGAACGGACGCGACGCTATTGCTGATGCCGGCCTGGACCGAGGAAGGCGAACGCTATCTCGGCTGCAAGATTGTCACCGTCTTTCCCGACAATGCCAAGCAGAACCGCCCCTCGTTGTACGGGCAGTATCTGTTGATGTCCGGCGAGACCGGCGAATCCCTGGCACTGATCGACGGCCGCGCGCTCACCGCCTGGCGCACGGCGGCGGCCTCCGCACTCGCCTCCCGCTTCCTGTCGCGCCAGGAGTCCGCGCATCTGGTCATGGTCGGTGCTGGCGCATTGGCGCCGCATCTGGTGCAGGCGCATGCCAGCGTGCGCCCGATCCGGCGGGTGACGGTCTGGAATCGCACCAAGGCGAAAGCGATCTCGATGGCCTTCGGGCTTGCGGTCGCCGGCGTCGAAACCGAGGTCACCGACGATCTGGAGGAGGCTGTGCGCGACGCCGATATCGTGTCTTGCGCGACCTTGTCGGCGACGCCGCTGATCAAGGGCGCCTGGCTGAAAAAGGGCGCGCATGTTGATCTGGTCGGCGGCTTCACCCCGAAGATGCGGGAGGCCGACGATCAGGCCGTGAAGCGCGCCCGCATCTATGTCGATACCCGCGCGGGTGCGACGAAGGAGGCAGGGGACATCGTCGTCCCTCTCAAGAAGGGCGTGATCGCCCGCTCCGCCATCAAGGGCGATCTGTTCGATCTCTGCCGCGGCAAGGCCAAGGGACGCGATGCGGGGCGCGCTGCGGCCTCCCAGATCACCCTGTTCAAGTCGGTCGGCACCGCCATTGAGGACCTGGCGGCCGCCATGCTGGTCTGGAAGGGCCTCAATCCTTGAGGGCAGACAAGGGGGCCGGGGCAGGGTAAAAACCGCCCCGAAGGCTGGGCCTGAGGCCCTCCAAGGACCCCTCGATGTCGCTTTTGGTTAAAATCTGCGGGCTCAGGACTCCCGACGCTCTCGATGCCGCGCTCGATGCTGGCGCGGACATGGTCGGTTTCGTGTTTTTCGAGCCGTCGCCCCGCCATGTCGGCTTTGAGGCCGCCCGCGCGCTCGGCGCCCGGGTGAAGGGCCGTGCCGCCAAGGTCGCGTTGACGGTCAACGGCGACGATGCGGCTTTCGAGCGCATTGTCGCGGAGCTTCAGCCCGACATGCTGCAGCTTCACGGCCAGGAAACGCCTGAGCAGGTGCGCGTGCTGAAGAAGAAGTTCGATCTGCCCGTCATGAAGGCCATCCCGGTCGAGACCGAGGCCGATCTCGGGGCCATCGCGATGTACAGCAAGATCGCCGACCGCCTGCTGTTCGATGCGCGCGCGCCGCGTGATGCGACGCGGCCGGGCGGGCTCGGAAAGCCGTTCGACTGGCGGCTCCTGCGAAACCTTGAGCCGGGAATTCCGTATATCCTGTCGGGAGGGCTCGATGCCGGCAATGTCGCCGAAGCCCTGCGCATCACCCGTGCGCCCGGTGTCGATGTGTCGTCCGGCGTGGAGCGGGCGCCGGGCGAGAAAGATCCCGATCTGATCCGGACGTTTGTCCGCGCCGCGCGCGCGGCGGCGGACGGTCTCACGAATTCGAAAGTTGCGAGTACGGCATGACGATCCAGCAACCCAACACCTTCCGGTCCGGCCCCGACGAGAGCGGGCATTTCGGCATTTATGGCGGACGCTTCGTCGCCGAAACGCTGATGCCGCTGATCCTAGACCTGGAAAAGGCTTACGCCGAAGCGAAGAAGGATCCGGCTTTCCGCAAGGAGATGGACGGCTATCTCAAGAATTATATCGGCCGTCCTTCGCCGCTCTATTTTGCCGAGCGGCTGACGCAGCATCTCGGCGGCGCGAAAATCTACTTCAAGCGCGAGGATCTCAATCATACCGGCGCACACAAGGTGAATAATGTGCTGGGCCAAATCATGCTGGCACGGCGCATGGGCAAGAAGCGCATCATTGCGGAGACCGGCGCCGGCATGCACGGCGTCGCTACCGCGACGCTTTGCGCCAAGTTCGGACTCGAATGCATCGTCTATATGGGCGCCGTCGACGTTGCGCGGCAGGAGCCGAACGTGCTGCGCATGCGCGCGCTCGGCGCCACCGTGCGTCCCGTCACCTCGGGCGCCAGGACGCTGAAGGACGCCATGAACGAGGCGTTACGCGACTGGGTGACCAATGTTGAGAGCACATTCTATTGCATCGGCACCGTCGCCGGGCCGCATCCTTATCCGATGATGGTGCGCGATTTTCAGTCGATCATCGGCGAGGAAACGCGCGTGCAGATGCACGAGGCGGAGGGCCGTTTGCCGGATTCCCTGATTGCCTGCATTGGCGGCGGTTCCAACGCGATGGGCCTTTTCCATCCCTTCCTCGACGACACGAGCGTGGAAATCTACGGTGTCGAAGCCGCTGGTCACGGGCTGGCCAAGCTGCACGCGGCCTCGATTGCCGGCGGCCGGCCCGGCGTGCTGCACGGCAACCGCACCTATCTGCTCATGGACGCGGACGGTCAGATCGCCGAAGCGCATTCGATTTCCGCCGGTCTCGATTATCCGGGCATCGGCCCCGAACACGCCTGGCTGAACGATATTGGCCGCGTGACATTCCTGTCGGCGACCGACGACGAGGCCCTGGCTGCGTTCCAGCTGGTGTCGCGCCTGGAAGGCATCATCCCGGCTCTGGAGCCGGCGCATGCCGTCGCCAGGGTGATGGAGATCGCGCCAACAAAACCGAAGGATCATCTCATGGTGGTCAACATGTCCGGCCGCGGCGACAAGGACCTCGCCTCCGTCGCCGAGCATCTCGGAGGCAAGCTGTGACCACGCGTATCGACAAACGTTTTTCAGCGCTGAAAGCCGAAGGCCGCGCCGGACTTGTCACCTTCCTGATGGCCGGCGATCCCGACCATGCGACGTCGCTCGCGATCATTTCGGCGCTGCCCAAGGCCGGCGCCGATCTGATCGAGATCGGCATGCCGTTCACCGATCCGATGGCGGATGGGCCGGCCATTCAGGCCGCCGGCCTGCGCGCCTTGCAGGGCGGCGAAACGCTGACAAAAACCATCGATCTGGTGCGCATCTTCCGCAAGACTGATACTGACACGCCGATCGTGCTGATGGGTTATTACAATCCAATCTATATCTATGGCGTCGATCGCTTCCTGACCGATGCGAAGGCGGCCGGGGTGGACGGGTTGATTGTGGTCGACCTGCCGCCCGAGGAAGATGCCGAGCTTTGCCTGCCGGCGCTCAAGGCGGGCATGAATTTCATCCGGCTGGCGACGCCGACCACCGATGACAAGCGCCTGCCGGCCGTGCTCGCGAACACGTCGGGCTTTGTCTATTACGTCTCGATCACCGGCATCACCGGCGCTGCCGCGCCGGACGCCGCGCGGGTGGCGCAGGCGGTGGCGCGCATCAAACGCCACACCCCCTTGCCGGTCGCGGTCGGGTTCGGCGTGCGCGATGCCGCGCGTGCGCGCGCCATCGCGCAGGATGCCGACGCCGTGGTGGTTGGGTCGGCTCTGGTCGACGCCCTGGCGCAAAGTCTCGACAAGAATGGTAAAGCCACAAAAACGACGGTAAGCGCGGTTACCGATCTCGTTGCGTCCCTGGCCGAGGGTGTTCGCTCGGCCGGGCGCGTGGCCGCCGAATAACAAGGGCTGAATCATGAACTGGATATCGAACGTCGTTCGCCCGAAAATCCGCTCGTTCCTGAACCGGCGCGACACGCCGGAAAATCTCTGGATCAAGTGCCCGGAAAGCGGCCAGCTCGTCTTCTACAAGGACGTCGAGGCGAACCAGTTCGTCATTCCCGGCTCGAACTATCACATGCGCATGAGCGCGACCGCGCGCCTGAAGACGATGTTCGATGGCGAAACCTGGCTCGATGTCGGCATTCCCGAAGTGCAGATCGATCCGCTGAAATTTCGCGATCAGCGCCGCTACACCGATCGCCTGAAGGACGCGCGCACCAAGACCGGCATGAACGACGCCATCAAGCTCGGTGTCGGCAAGCTGGAAGGCCTGCCGGTCGTCATCGGCGTGCAGGACTTCGATTTCATGGGCGGCTCGCTCGGCATGGCGGCAGGCGAAGCGGTGGTGAAGGGATTGCAGACCGCGGCCGAGCGCGGCACGCCCTTCATCATGTTCGCCGCCTCGGGCGGTGCGCGCATGCAGGAAGGCATTCTCTCGCTGATGCAGTTGCCGCGCACCACGGTGGCGGTGGAGATGCTGCGCGAGGCGGGCAAGCCCTACATCGTCGTGCTGACCAATCCGACCACCGGCGGCGTCACCGCCTCCTATGCCATGCTGGGCGACGTTCACATCGCCGAGCAGGGGGCCTTGATCGGCTTTGCCGGCCCGCGCGTGATCGAGCAGACCATCCGCGAGAAGCTGCCGCCGGGCTTCCAGCGCGCGGAATATCTGAAGGAGCATGGCATGGTGGACATGGTCGTGCACCGGCATGATCTGCGCAAAATGCTTGCCAATCTGTGCCGTCTGCTCACGCGCGCGCCTGCGTCCGGCGCGACTTCGGCCCTGTCGACGCCGGCTCTCTCCGCGCCGGCGTCGGAGGGCGTTCCGGCCAACGCTTGATGCCGGCCGACTTTCGATAGCATCCTGTCGCCATGACACCGCTCGACGCGACACTGGCGCGGCTGCTGACGCTGCATCCCAAGCTGATCGACCTGTCGCTTGACCGGATGTGGCGCCTGCTTGAGCGCCTCGGCCATCCGGAACGAAACCTGCCGCCGGTGATCCATGTTGCCGGAACCAACGGCAAGGGATCGACGCTGGCGTTCATGCGCGCCATGCTGGAGGCGGGTGGCCAGCGCGTGCATGCCTATACGTCGCCGCATCTGGTGCGCTTCAACGAACGCATCCGGCTGGCCGCGCCGGGCGGCGGACAACTTGTCGACGATGCGCAGCTGATCGAAACGCTCGAGGAATGCGAGCGGGTGAATGCTGGCGACACCATAACCTTCTTCGAGATCACCACGGCGGCGGCGCTGATGCTGTTCGCGCGGCATCCGGCCGACGTGCTGCTTCTGGAAGTGGGATTAGGTGGGCGGCTCGATTCGACCAACGTGATCGAGCGTCCATTGGTCAGCATACTCACCCCGATCTCGCTCGATCACGCCGACCATCTCGGCGGCACCATCGAAAAGATTGCGGCGGAAAAGGCCGGCATCATCAAGCGCGGGGCGCCGGTCGTCGTCTCGCCGCAGGTCGCGGGAGCCTTGTCCGTGATAGAACGCCAGGCCGACAGATCGCGCGCGCCGCTCCATGTTTGCGGGCAGTCATGGATGACGAGCGAGGAACATGGCCGTCTGGTCTATCAGGACGAAGACGGGCTGCTCGATCTGCCGGCGCCGAAGCTGACCGGCCGTCATCAATTCACCAATGCCGGCACCGCGATCGCGGCCCTGCGTGTCGCAGGCTTCAAGCTTCCGGTCTCCGCATATGAAGCCGGTCTGCTGAGAGCCGACTGGCCGGCGCGCATGCAGCGGCTGACACAGGGCAAGCTGATCGCGCTCGCGCCGGCGGGCAGCGAAATCTGGCTCGACGGCGGACACAATCCCGACGGCGGCCGCGCGATCGCGGCGACGCTCGCCGACATCGAGGAACGTGTGCCGCGGCCGCTGGTGCTGATCATCGGCATGCTGGCGACCAAGGACCTGGACGGTTATCTGCGGAATTTTGCCGGTCTCGCGCGGCACCTGTTCGCGGTGCCGATCGCCAAGGCCGACAAGCCGTTGCCGCCGGAGGCCATCGCGCACGCGGCGCGCCGGATCGGTCTGACGGCGGAGATGGCGCCCGACATCGGATCGGCTCTGGCCGCGGCCGGACGGCTGTCGCTCGACCTTCCGCCGCGCATCCTGATTTGCGGATCGCTCTATCTCGCGGGCGAGGTGCTGGCGCTCAACGGCACACCGCCGGAATGAACAACAAAACGGCCGGCATCGCTGCCGGCCGTTTTGCAAAAATCCCTACGTCAGGCGATCAGACCGAAGCGGTAATCCACTGTTCCAGCTTGGCCTTCGGCGCGGCGCCGACCTGGCGTGAGGCCATTTCGCCGTTCTTGAAGATCATCAGGGTCGGGATCGACATGATTCCGTATTTCTGGGCGGTCTGCGGGCTTTCGTCGACGTTGAGCTTGACGATTTTCACCTTCTCGCCCATCGCGCCCTGAATTTCCTCAAGCGCCGGCGCGATCATGCGACAGGGGCCGCACCATTCGGCCCAGAAATCGACCACAACCGGGCCGCTGGCCTTCAGAACCTGGGCCTCGAAATCGGCATCCGACACTTTTCCAACGGCCATTTCAGCACCTCTCGAATCGGGAAACTCTCAATTATCCGGACCGGGAACCTATGGATGCCCCCGGGCAGGGTCAAGGCAGGGTCACGGCGAGGTGAGGGGCGCGAGCGCTGCGTCCAGCGCATGCCCGGGAACCTCCACAAGTTCCGGGGTTTCCGTCCAGACCAGGGCTGCGCGCACGATCCGGCCGGGATAGATGGCGCCGAGCACGGCGCGGTAGAGCGCGAGCTGCAGCACGTATTTCGGGTAAGCGGCCAATGTTTGTTCCACGCCGCGCGGCGGTGCGTGATTGGTCTTGTAGTCGGCGATCAGGATCGTGTCCGCCGTCACGATCAGTCGGTCCGTCTGGCCAGCGACCGGCAGCGGCGCGCGTCCAGGACGCGGAATGCGTCCGATGATCGGGACCTCGGCGCGGCTGCCCGGGGTGAAAAGCTGCGCAAAGCGCGCGTCCGTGAGAAGCGTTTGAACCTGCGCCGCGATCTCGCCCCGTTCTCCCTCCGTCAGGTCGCGGCCGGTGCGCAGCAGATAGGCGCGCGCGGCTTGGGCGCGTCGTTCCGCCGGAATGTCGGGCAACGACTGCATCAGGCGATGCGTGAGTTTGCCGCGCAGAATCGCCTTCGCCCGCGCACCGTCGGCCGGCGTCCCTGCGGCTCCGTCATCGTCGGCGCCCGCGTCCGAGGGAGAGATCGGAACCATGCGCGGCTGTTCGGCGGCGGCACCATGCACCAGCCAGTCGGGCAACCTGGTGTCCGCCATTCGTACCTGCGGCGCGCGCGCTGCGGGCGCAGCCGGCTCCGATTTCAGGTATCGCCAGATTTTTCCCTCGCCGTCTTCGGCGTCGATTTCGGTGGTCAGCGTTTGCTCCGACGATGTCCGGATCAGCGCGCTTTCGACCAGTTCGTACCAGCAGCCTTTTGGCACTGGCACCGTGCCGTCCTGCTTCGGCGCGCCGCCGATGCCGCAGACGACAAGCCGGTCCTTGGCGCGGGTCATGGCGACGTAGAGCAGGCGGCGATACTCATTCTCGTTGGCCGACAGAATGATCTGCCGCGCGCTTGCCACCGCGGGCGGATCGCTGGTCCTCGCGCCGGCCCAGACGAGTCCGTCCGCCGCGTCTACCGGCAGCGGAATCAGCCGCGGCGGATGATGGCCGGCCGGGCGGGTTGTCGTATCGGCGAGGATGACAATGGGCGCTTCGAGTCCCTTCGCGCCGTGCACGGTCATCACCCGCACCTCGTCGCGGCCCTGTTCCATGTCGCGCTTCACTTCCGCCTCCGCCGCCCGCAACCAAGCGACGAAGCCCTGCAATGACGGCGTTTCACGGCTTTCGTAATCGAGCGCGAAATTGAGGAATTCGTCGAGCGCGTCGTCGGCCTCCGGCCCCAGCCGGGCCAGGATTTTCCTTCGGCTGCCGCCCGGCCCGAGCAGGTGCGCATAGAAGGTAAAGGGACTGACGCGCCGCGCCTCGTCGGTCAGGCGTTCGATGGCATGCGCGGCTTCGGCAAGCTTGCTGTCACTTGCGGAGCGTCCGAGCAGCGCGGAACGCAGCGAGGCTGTGCCGCGGTCCCAGGCGATGGTGAACAGGTCGTCGTCGTCGAATCCGAACAGGGGGCTTTTCAGTACCGTCGCCAGCGCCAGATCGTCTTCCGGCAGCAGCAGCGCATCGGCAAGGGTGACGAGATCCATCACCGCGATATGCTCCGTCAGTACCAGACGGTCGGCGCCGGCCACCGGAATATGCTCGCATTTCAGAGCGCGGATGACGGCTTCGAACAGCGGGCCGCGTTGGCGCACCAGAACCAGAATGTCGCCGGGCCGGGTGCCGGCCCTGGTCCAGAGCGCGACATTGCGCGCGATCCGGCGGGCAAGCCGGATTTGCGGGCTGGTTTCGCTCTGGGTGTCGAACGGCGCGTCCCAGCCCTCCGGTTTCTCTTTCGGGTCGGGCACGGTCAATGGCCAGATGTCGACGCAGCCAGGCGCGGTGTCGGGCAAGGCGATATGCGGCGGGATCCCGCCGGCATCCGACGTGAGGCTGCGATACACCGTTTCCTGCGCGAAGACCTGATCCACCGCGCTCAGCACGACTTTCCCGGAGCGGAACGAAGTCTGCAGCTTGACGGTGCGCAATTCGAGCGCGGCGGCCTCGAAAGCGCGGCCAAAGCCGCTTTGCATGTCGGCGAATTTCTCCGGCGCGGCGCCCTGGAACGAGAAGATCGATTGCTTGTCGTCGCCGACCGCGAACAGCGTTCGCCGGATCGGCCGCGCGCCGGCGCCGGCGGTGAACTCGCCGACCAGCGTGGAGATGATCTCCCATTGCTTCGGGCTGGTGTCCTGCGCTTCGTCGATCAGAACATGGTTGACCCCGAGATCGAGCTTGAACAAGACCCAGGCCGCCGACGTCTTGCGGAACAGCGCAAGGGTCTTGTCGATCAGGTCGTCGTAGTCGAGCAATCCGCGCCGCTCTTTCTCAATGCGGTAGCGGTTGATGATCGTGTAGGCGAGGGTGAGCAGGGCGCGGGTCTTGTCGCGGCAGATCAACGCATTCTGCTGTTCCAGCAGCGCGCAGATCCGCTGCTGTTCGGCCCGCAGCCGATCGGCGAGTCCGGGATTGGCGTCGGTGACGGCCTTTGTGACCAGTCGGGCGCGGGGTGTCATCTCCTTGGTGCAGAAAATCGTGAGATAGCTCGTCAGCCGCTCCGCGCCTGTCAGTTTCGGCAGGTCGGCGAACAGCGCGGCCTGACCCTGATCCGTCTTCTGGCCCTGCGCCAGAAGGGCCGCCAATGTGCCCCATTCGCTGGCCGGGATCAGTGATTGCGAGAAGAACCTGTCGTCGATGGTTTGCAGCGTATCGGAGGGATCGAGATCCAGCGCACGTGAGAGTTGCGCGATGGCTGCCTCAACCGAGCCGGCACCCGCGACCCATTGCAGCACAAGGTCGCGCTCGCCGATCGCCTCGCGGATGACGTCGTGCAGCGTCTGGTCGGCGACGGAAGCGATTGCGGTTTCCAGCGCGCGCCCGAGTTCGCTGTCGCGTTTCGCGGCGCCTTCGAGCATCACGCCGAGGGTGAGCCCGTTCAGCAATTGATGCTCGGTGGCATCGTCCAGCACGGTGAAGCGCGCGGCGACATCGGCCTCGAACGGAAACTGGTGCAGCAGCCGGGTGCAGAAGGCGTGGATGGTTTGCACCTTCAGCCCGCCCGGCGTTTCCAGCGCCAGCGCAAACAGCCGCCGCGCACGGGCCCGAAGGAGCGCGTCGGGCTTGCCGCCGATCTCGCGAATCTTTCTATCGAGTCCGTCGTCGTCCAGCGCGGTCCATGCCGCCAGCTCCTTGAACACCCGCGTCGCCATGTTGGCCGCAGCCGCCTTGGTGAAGGTGATGCAGAGGATTTTTGCCGGGTCTTCGCCTTTCAGCAGCAGGCTGATCACACGCTGGGCCAGCACATGGGTCTTGCCCGAACCGGCATTGGCGGTGACCCAGGCCGAGACTTCAGGGTCGGAGGCCTTGAGCTGTTCGGCGATGACGCTGTCGGGAATCTGCCGGGGCGCGATCATTCGCCGTCCCCCTCGCTTTCGCCGCCTGACGCCGACCATTCCTTCACCCGCGCCAGATGATCGTAGTCACTGTAGGTGCGGCCGACCCATTGCGGGCGCACGAAGGACTGATAGGGCGTCTCGATGTTGTCGAAGCGCGCGATCACCTCGCGCAGCCGGGCGAGCGCCTCGTCGGCTTTGTCGTCCGGCGTGCTGTCCTTGAATTTTTTTGGTCTGGGCTCGCCCGCAGGCACGCCGCCGCTCAGCCGCACATACGCCAGTTCGCTGACCGAGGAGTCCGCAGGAATATCCTTGAAAGCGCCTTGCCGCAGCATGGCGGCTTCCAGTGTCAGTTGCGGCGCAAGGCCGATCGCGACTTCCCGATCGCCCGGCGGCTGCCCGGTCTTGTAGTCCAGAATGGCGTAGGTCCCGTCCTGCCGCCGCTCGATACGGTCGGCGACCCCGCTGAGTTTGAAATGTGGTGTGACAATCAGTTCGGCGCGGATTTCGGAATGGAGCTTTGCAATGTCCTTGCGCCGTTCCATCTCCCAGCTGATGAACCATTGCGCAATCCGTTCGAAGCGCGGCCACCAGAACGCTCTCGCTTCCGGATAATCGTCATAGGGCGCAAACGCCGCGCGGCCGGACGCAAGCAACTCGTCAAGCGGCCGGTCCGGCCATCGATCGGCAAAGGCGCGGCTGAAATCTCCGAGCGCCTTATGGATGATCGTGCCGCGGTCGGCGGCACCCGGCGTGGCATCGACCTCTTCCAGCGCGATCAGTTTGAGAATGTGCTTGGCGTAGATCGTGTAGGGATCGCGCAGCCAGTGTTCGATTTCGGTGACGGTCAGCCGTGTCGGCCGCGCCGCAAGCGGCGGGGTCGGGGCCGGTCGTGCGGCCGGCTTCGGTTCGCCCTCCGGGCGATCCAGAATGCGCGACCAATCCAGGTATTTTTCGCCGCGCGCGACGGCGTCGGTCCAGCGGTCGCCGGAGATCGCGGACAGGCGCTGCACAAATCGTGACGCCACGGTCGGCGTGCCGGCGAGCTTCGCCGCGCGGGTCAGAATCACCTCGCGCGCACCGAGCGCCTGCGCGAAATCATGCGCCGACAGACCGATGCGCCGCTCCGGCAGATCGAGACCGAGTTGCTGGCGCATCGGGCGGCTCAGCCACGGATCGGTGCGCGGCTCGGGCGGCCAGATGCCTTCGACCAGCCCGCCGAGAACCACGCGGTCGGCATCCTGCAGACGCGCTTCCAGCGGGCCGTAGATTCGCACGCGCGCACCCGGTGCGCCGGGCCGGCGCACGATCCGCTCGCTGATGGCGGTGCGGAACAACTCGATATAGTCAGAAAGCGCCACTGGCATTGTTCTGGCTGAAGCGCTGGCGGCGATTTCGTCGAATACGCGGGCCAGTTCGCGTCCGTCGGCGCCGGCGAAAGCGGCAAAATCCTTCTTCTGGTCGAACGACACCGTCTCGATGCACTGCCGGTGGCGGCTCGCCAGATCGCCGAGCGTGGTCTGCTTTGCTTTCAGGTCTTCCAGCGGAGCGAGGGCCCCGCCCAGCGTGTTGACCAGGGCCATCGCGATCTCAATATCCTGATCGCTCAGGCGCTGGCGCGGGTCGCTGCGATGCAGATTGTTTTTTGTTTCAAGCAAGGTTTGCAAGGCATGGCGCAGGCCGGCGGCGCCGGGCAGGGGACGGGGACCGCGCAGGATCGCGCGTTCCAGCAACGCGGTGGCAGGCGCCTGCGCAAATTCATGCGCGCCCAGCCGGCACAGCGGATGTTTCAGCAGTGCGAGCAGCGGCACCGGCTCGCATCTCCCAAGCGCCACGCTCGCCACCAGCCGTGCAAAGATGCCCGCCGGACTGTCGGCGAGCGAATCGCCGCCGGAATCATCGACCGGGACCTGCCAGCGGTCGAGCGCCGCCAGCACGCGCCGCGCCAGCGCGCGGTCCGGCGTTATCAGCGCCGCGGTCCTGTCCTTGCTCTCCTGCGTGCCGTCATCGACCGCCTGCCGCAGGGCCGTGGCGATGGCGAGTGATTCCTCCTCCGCGTTGGCGGCCTCGATGACGGTCACGCCGGCGATGGCCTTGTCGAGATTGGACCGGAATGCACTGGCGGTGACCCGTGCCTGCCAGTGATCGGTCGCTGCGGCGGGACGCAGCGCTTCTGACAGACAGGCCTCGCGGCCCTCAGGTGCGCGATGCCCGATCACGGCCACGCTGTCACGGCGGACGCCAAGCCGTGAAAGCAGGGCCTGCATGGCGAATTGCGGATGGCCCGGCGCGGGCGGCACGGCGAAATGTCCGGTCGCATCGCGCACGCCGCCGATCATGTCCCAGGACGTTTCGTCGAGATCGGTATCGAGACCCGGCAGCACCACCGCGCCATTCGGCAAGCCGGCGATTGTTTCCAGCAGCAGGGCGGTCGAAGGCATGGAGCCGGTCGAGCCAGCCGCGATCACGGGACCGGGATGCGCACGCTTCAGCCGTTCGGCTTCCGCGGCAATCAGCAGATCGCGGCGCTCGGCGGGTTCGATGGCGCCATGGGCTTCGAGGATCGCCGGCCAGTGGTCGCGTACGTGGTGCAGGAACTTGAGTGTCAGCGCCCAGTATTGATCGAGCTCGACTGGTACGACATGGCTGTCGAGCTGCTCCCACGTCACCTTGCGGGTGATCATGTCGTCCAGCAGCTTGGCCAGATCCCCCGCCAGCGCGAGGGCGGTCGCGGGATTGTTGGCGACCAGCGGAGCGCCTGTTTCCGTGCGGACCTCCGGCATGGATGCCCATCGCAGGATGAGCTGGGCAAGAATGAGTTTACGTTCCAGCGCGCCGAGCGCGTCCGGCGTCTGCAGCACGGCCTCCGGAAAGCCTTCATGCGCTGCCTGCGCGAAGATGAATTCATCTTCGTCCATGTCGCCGATGGCGGCGATGCGCGGCAGGATCGCGGCGTCGGTTTCCAGCACCTCGAGAAACAGGTCGTGCGTCAGGCGACAGGCGCGCCGCGTCGGCAAATACAGCGTCGCCTTCGCCAGCGACAAGGGATCGCGGGCGTCGAAATCCGCCACAAGCCGCCCCGCGACCAACTCCGTCAGGAGTGTGCGGAGGAACGGGGCGGAAGACGGAATGGTGAAGAGCCGAGGGGGGCGGTCAGCCATGAAACCAATCATAGGCGGCAATGCGTGCGATTGCCCACCCCTTTGCGGCGGCCTTCATGCCGCGCTGTCGTGGATGGCGGTTTCCGCGAGTCCGATCGCGTCCGGCGTTCCGACATGCATCCAGACGCCTTCCAGACGCAAACCGAACAGGCGGCCGGCATCGGCTGCGCGATCGAACAATGCGGTCAGCGAAAACGGCTTCTCCTCCGCGCCCGCGAACAGCGCTGGCGACAGAATAGCCGCGCCGGCGAAGACGAACGGCACCACCTCGCGCTCGGCGCGGCGGCGCAGCCGTCCGTCGGGCGCCATCGCAAAATCGCCGCGGCCGGAATAGCCGATGCTCCCGGCCGCGGGTGCCAGCAGCAGCAGCGCATCCATGATCGCCGGATCGTAGATTGCGGCCAGCCGTTGCAGGTTGCCGTCCACGCCGTCGATCCAGATGCTGTCGGAATTGATGTGGAAGAACGGCGCGTCGCCGAGTTCCGGCAGGGCCTTCACCACACCGCCGCCGGTGCCGAGAATCTCCTTGCGTTCGTCGGAAATCACGACGCGCGGCCTGGCGCGTTTCGTCACGTGCTTCTCGATCTGGTCGGCCAGATAATGCACGTTCACCACCGCCTTCTCCACGCCGGCATCGGCCAGACGATCCAGCACGTGATCGAGCAGCGGCTTGCCCGCGACTTCGACCATCGGCTTGGGCATGCGCTCGGTCAGCGGACGCATGCGCTCGCCGAATCCGGCCGCCAGCACCATGGCGGCACGCGGCATCGTCACAAGGCGGAATTTCGCCATGCAGGTCTCCGGAAACACGGGGCGTTTGTCATCACGGCCGGGGGGTGGGAACGTTCTGGCGATACCATGCCTGCAGCGACGCAAGCGAGGGATGGGTGAGCGAGCGCTGCAGATATCCCCATATCCGCGGTATGTGGCGAAGATATTGCGGCTTGCCATCGCGGTGATCGAGCCGCGCGAAAATACCGAGAATCTTGGTCGCGCGCTGCGCGGCCAGGATGGCATAGGTCTCGGCAAAGGGGGCGACCTGGAAATGCGGATCGCGATACTTTCGCGTCCGGCAATATTGCGTCAGCAGCGCCAGTTCCATCGCTTCCGGCACGTCCACGCGCGCGTCCTGCAGCAGGGAGGCGAGATCATAGGCGGGCGGGCCGATGACGGCGTCCTGGAAATCGAGCAGCCCAATATGCTGGATGCCCTCGCGCTCGGGCAGCCAGAGCAGGTTGGGCGAGTGGAAGTCGCGCAGCACCCAAGTCTTTTCCGCCGTCAGCACCGGAAGCATGGCGGCATGCCACAGCCCGACAAATGCGGTTCGCGCGCTTTCGACCGGCGCGCCGCCAGCATGCGGGATGTACCAGTCCAGAAGCAACTCGGCCTCGATCAGAAACGCATCGACGCTGTAACGCGGAATGACGTGGTCGATTCCGGGAGCCACGTACAGAATGTCGGGCAGCCGCAGGCTGTGAAGCGCCAGCAGGGTATCGACCGCGGTCGCATAGCGCTTTTCGACGGGCGCCGGAGGGATGCCGGCGACGACCGGCTCGGAGCCCAGATCCTCGAGGATCAGAAATCCATGATCGAGATCGGCTTCGAGAACCGCCGGAGCGGAAAAACCGCGTTCGCGCAGTCCGTTCGCCATGGCGACAAAGGGCTTCACGTCCTCGGCAAGATGCGCAATGGCGCTGTAGGACTTGTTGCCGCGCACCGGGGGGCCGTCCGGCCGGCGCGGCGAATTCATTAGGATGACGCTGTGGCCGTCGCGCAGGAGCTGTTCATAGACGCGCGTCGATGCATCGCCCTGCATGCGGCGGCGGTGGGCACCGGCATAGCCGGTGCGTTGCAGAAAGTCGCGCAACGCCGCGATGCGTTCCACCCGACCGGCCAGCGCGCCATAGCCGGTGACGCACACGTTGCGATATTCCAGCCCGAGTTGCGGCTCCAGCGTGAAGGCGATGTCCAGCCGGTCGGCGGACAGGTAGCCGGTTGCGCGATCCGGCCATTCCAGCAGCACGACGGTATCTTCCGGCAGATCGTCGAAGCCGAGCTCGGCCAGTTCCTCCGGTCCGGACAGCCGGTAGAGATCCACATGCGCGACCGGAAAGCGCGGCAGGTCGTAGGACTGCATGATGGTGAAGGTCGGACTCGGAACCGGGATGGTGGGATTGTCGGCCAGGTAGCGGATCAGCGCGCGGGCGAAGGTGGTCTTGCCGGCGCCGAGATCGCCGGACAGGGTCACCAGATTGCCCGGCTCCAGCGCATTGGCGATATCGACTACCAGCTGCAGGGTTGCCTGTTCGTTTTCGAGCGCAAGGTTGAAGCTCGTGCCGCCTGATGGCGTCGGAAGCATCGGGCGGCCTGTCAGTTTGTCACGCGGCGGCGATGTGCCGGGCCGTTTGCTCGAGAGGGAAAGTGCATATCACGGTGGTTCCGCGACCGACGGTGGAATCGACCTCGACTGTACCACCATGCAGTTCCACGAAGGAACGCACGATTGAGAGGCCGAGCCCTGCGCCGCGATGATGGGAGCCGAGCGGATCGGACTCGAAGGACTTGAAGATCTTGTCCTTCATGTCCGGCGGGATGCCGGGTCCCTCGTCGGTGACCGAGAACACGACGGCGTCGGTGCGCCGTTCGGCGGTCAGACTGACGCGTCCGCCAGTCGGGGAGAATCCGGTCGCATTCGACAGCAGATTGTAGAGAATCTGGCGCACGCGGCGCTCGTCGGCGGTGAAGCTGCCGATGCCGGACGGGGCATCGATATCGAGCCGGATCCCGCTATTGACCAGGCGGTCGCGAATGCCTTCGGCGGCTTCGTCCATAGTCCTGCGGATATCGACCGGGCCGAGATTGAGCGGCATGGCGCCGGCATCGATGCTGGCCAGATCGAGGATGTCGTTGATGATCGCCAGCAGGGCGTTGGTCGAGATGGTGATGTAGCCGAGATATTCCGTCTGTTTGGTGTTCAGCGGGCCGGTCGCGGGATCGCCGAGGAAATGCGCGAAGCCGATGATGTTGGTGAGCGGGGAGCGCAATTCGTAGGAGACGTGATGCAGGAAATTGACCTTGATCTGGTCTGCCGTTTCCAGCGCCTCGTTGCGTTCTCGCAGCGCCCGCTCGACATGGACGGTGTCGGTCACGTCCTGGAAGGTCACGAGCGTGGCGCCGTCGGGCAGCGACAAGGTCGCGCAATCGATCACGCTGCCGTCGCGCCGCTCCAGCCGGCCTGAGACCGGCTCGCGCTGGCCGATCGATGTGATGGTCGTGCGCAGCGCGCGCAGGGTGGCGTCTTCCGGATGCATCGGCGCGCACCAGGCGATAACCGCTTCGATATGCGGTCGCTCGGCAAGGACTTCCGGCGCGAGCTTCCACATCTTTGCGAAAGCCGGGTTATGCAGCCGCAGGCGCCCGTCGCTGGCGAACACTGCCACTGCCTCCGCCAGATTGTCCAGCGTTTCGCCCTGCACGCGGATCAGCGAGTCGAAGCGCCGTTCGAGATCGAGCCGTTCGGTGACGTCGTCGAACAGATAGGTGACTCCGCCTTCCGGATTGGGCGTGGTGACGACGCGTAATGTGCGTCCGCCGGGCAGATGCCACATATCCTCCCTGGCTTCGAGCGCACGATAGGCTTCGTGCAACTGCGCTTTCCAGGACCGGAAATCCTGCTGCTCGGGCAGTTTGCGCGCCGCGCGCAACTTGTCGAGGACGGCGGAATCGGTCGGGCCCTGATCCAGAAAGCCGCTGTCGAAGTCCCACAACGACCGATACGCGGCGTTATAGAAGGTGAGCGTGCGGTCGGCGCCGAAGATCGCGACGCCGGTGGCGAGCTGGTCGAGGGTGCGGCGATGCGCATCGACCACACGGCCGACGGCCGCGCGCATGCTCTCGACTTCCGACGCGTCGATCGCTGCGCCGGCGCTGCCGGAGCGTGCCGGGACCTCCAGGACGTCGAAAATCTTTCGGGCGCCGGCCACAACGGCCGGTGCCCGGCCGCGAAACACCTCGCCGCTCGCACGCATGGCCGCGGCTTCCTCGCGTTCCGTGCTGTCGAGCAATTCCAGCCCGCGCTCGATCGCATCGGTGGCGTCGGCCGCTTCGACCGCGTTGACATAGGCGGCGTTGACGAAGGTGAGACGGCCGGCCGTGTCGCGGGCCCAGACCGGGGACGGAAGCGCGTCGATCAGCGTGCGCAGAGCTCCGATGTGGTCGAGCAATTGCTGGTGCCCCGCGGAGAGTTCTGCGAGTTCACCTTTGACCCCGCTGACGTCGCGCAAGCGCATCACCGCCCGTCCGCCGATGGCCCGGCCGTCGGCTTCGACGGGCCGGCCGCCGAGCGTGGTGACAGTCAGGGAGAAAGACTGGCCCTTCGCGCGCAAGGCGTCGACGGCACGCTCGAGCGTGGTCGCCTGTTCGGGATCGAGCCACGATCCGAAGGCGAGCACGCGATGAGGCACGGTCGACGAGGTGACGATGCCGATGTCGCCGATGATTTCCGGTGCCTCTGATCCGGCTGCCCATGCCACCACGATCTGCGGTTCGGACAGCAGAAGCGTGTTGGCGCGATCGGCCTCGGCGACCAGCGCGTTGATCTGGCTGCGGAGCACGGCTTCGTTCTCGCCCGCCTGCCGGCGGGTGCGGACCAGCAGGATCGATGTCACGACGGCGAAAAAGCTGACGCCCAGCGTCAGCGCCATGGTCACCACGTCATGTCGGTCGAAGAGGGAAAATGCAGTGAGGTAGAGATCGAGGCTGGTGGAGGCGATGTTATCTTCGGCTGCCGCGGCTGCAGGCGTTGCCAGACATGCGAGGACGAAAGCCGGCCATCCGCTTCGCAGCGAATCAGCCCGAAGCCAGGCGCGTGTCGTCCGATTCATGCCCGCATACCTGCTGCCTTGGCCCCGGTTTGACCTGCTTGCGCGCGATCCGCCCGGTGCTCACTCGTATGTCGATTATGCCTAGATGACGCAGAACCAGACTGCGGGCAGCGCCCGCATCAACCCGCACGAATCGTTTGACTTTAACTCCAAGCGGAGTCGCGCCGTAAGAGTCCAGACCGTGAACGCCGCGCCGTTGGTCGGCGGGGCTCAGCGCTGCTGACGGGCGGCGCGCAGGACGAGTTCTTCGATATTGATCTTGCCGAGGGCCGCGGCGAAGGTGCGTTCGGCTTGCGCCAGCGCCGGAATGACGACGTCGTTGACCTGCGACGAGGCGTGCAACTCGGTGTCAGCGCCCTCCTCGACGGTGCCGGCAGCACGCAGGATTTCGACGGCCGTGATGGTCCGCTGATCGCGTCCCAACTCGTAGCCCCCGCGTGGACCGCGAACCCCTCTCAGGATTCCGTCATGCACCAGAGCTTGCAGCACAGGCTCAAGATGCCGCGGCGGCAGGTTATGCCGGGTCGCCAAGGCCTTCGCCGAGACGGGCCGGTTGCGGGAGTGAAGCGCAACGTCGATCACCGCTGCGATGGCCAAAATGCCTTTTCGAGACAGCAGTGGCATTCCAAGGACTCACTTCATAAAAAAATTTATAGTGCATAACGGTAATAAATTACACGCAGGTGTCTAGCCTTTCCTCTGCCTAATCTCATGTTTTTACACCGGTTGAACCGAATCCACCCATCCCGCGCTTGGTATCCGCGAGGGTCGGGACGATTTTGACCTCGGCATGAGCGACCGGGGCGATCACCATCTGCCCCACCCGCATCCCGCGCGTGACTTCAAAGGGCTCGCGCCCGTGATTGATTAGAATGATTTTAATCTCGCCCCGGTAGTCGGCGTCGATGGTCCCGGGACTGTTCAGCACCGTGACCCCGTTTTTAGCGGCCAGCCCCGAGCGCGGGCGCACCTGGGCTTCGGTCCCCGGCGGCAATGCGATGCAAAGACCGGTCGGGATCATGGCATAGGTCCCCGGACCGATGACGATGGGCTGGTCCTGCGGGACGGCGGCCATCAGATCGAGACCCGCCGCGTGTTCGGTCTGATATTCGGGCAGCGGTAGCCCCGCAGCATGCGAAAGCTGCATCACCTGCAATTGGATGGGGCTCACGGGCGCTCACCGCCCAGTGCCTCGGCCACGCGGGCGACCAGGGCGCGCGCCACCTCGGCCTTGGTTTGCGGCGGCCAGGATTCGACGCCGTTGTCCGTCACCAGATGGACCGTATTGCGGTCACCGCCCATGACGCCGCCCTGCGGCGACACGTCGTTGGCCACGATCCAGTCGCAGCCCTTGCTGCGCAGCTTGGCCTTGGCGTGCTCGATGACCTTTTCGGTTTCGGCGGCAAAGCCGATCACGAGCTTCGGACGATTTGATTTCAGGTGCGCCACGGTCGCCAGGATGTCGGGATTCTCCACCAGCGGCAAAGACGGCAATCCGCCCTTGTTCTTCTTGATCTTCTGCTGATCGGGCGCGGCAATGCCCCAGTCGGCGACGGCGGCGGCGAAAATCGCGGCGTCCGCCGGCAGTGCTTTTTCCACCGCCGCCAGCATGTCGCGGGCTGTGGTCACCCGGATGGTCTTGGCGCCGGCGGGATCGGGAAGATGAACCGGTCCCGAGACCAGCGTCACCTCCGCGCCCGCCAGTGCCGCAGCCGCGGCGATGGCGTGACCCTGTTTGCCGGACGAGCGGTTGGCGAGATAGCGCACCGGATCGATCGGTTCGTGGGTCGGTCCCGATGTCACCAGCAGTCGCCGTCCCGCAAGCGGCTTGCCGGCGCCTGGCTTTGCGAACAGTCCTTCGATGGCGGCGACGATTTCCAGCGGCTCGGCCATGCGGCCGACTCCGCGCTCGCCGCTTTCGGCCATCTCACCGTCGTTCGGCCCGATCATGCGGATGCCGTCGGCGCCGAGTTGTGCGACATTGCGCTGCGTGGCGTGATGGTCCCACATGCGCGGATTCATCGCGGGCGCGAGCAGAACGGGTTTGTCGGTAGCGAGCAGAACTATGGAAGCGAGATCGTCGGCATGCCCGCCGCTCATCTTGGCCATCAGGTCGGCGGTGGCCGGCGCCACCACCACCAAATCGGTGTCGCGCGCCATCCGGATATGCCCGACGTCGAATTCGCTGTGCGGATCGAACAGGTCGGTGAATACGCGCTCCCCGCACAGGGCGCTGACCGACAGCGGTGTGACGAATTCATGCCCGGCCCGGGTGAGGATGCACCGCACCTGCGCGCCGCGCTCGCGCAGCCGCCGGATCAGGTCCAGCGACTTGTAGGCGGCGATACCGCCGCCGATGATCAGAAGAATGCGTCTGTTGGCGAGCATGGGCTGCATCATAGCAGGTTACGCTTAACCTTTCGGCCGTGGCCGGAGGGCAGTCTATCCCCTGCGCGGGGGATGGTTAATGCCTGCGCGGTTACAGGATCGAATAGGCGATATACCCCAGAAGCGCGGCAATCACCCATAAAGCTGCCGCCGTCCAGCGGTTGCGGCGGGCTTCCGCCCTGCCGATCGCGGCCACCGTTTCGGGCGCCAGCACGATGCCGTTGCGGGTGGCAGCGTCCAACTGCTCCATCAGCGCCGCGCCGCGCGACAGCAGGCCGGGCACGCCGGATAGAAAACGCCCGATTTCCATCGCTCCATCGGCGGCGCCTTCGATGCGGCCGGCCGGCCCGAGATGGCGCTCCATCCATTCCCGCACTACGGGCTCGGCGGTCGACCACATGTCGAGTTTGGGGTCGAGCGTGCGGCCGACGCCTTCCACCACCACCATGGTCTTCTGCAGCAGCAGCAGTTCCGGCCGCGTGCGCATGTCGAACAGTCCGGTGACCTCGAACAGCAGCATCAGAAGCTTCGCCATCGAGATTTCTTCGGCGGTGCGATTGTGAATCGGCTCGCCGATGGCGCGGATCGCCTGCGCAAAGCTTTCGACGGAATGATGCGGCGGAACATAGCCGGCTTCGAAGTGTACTTCCGCCGTGCGCTGGTAATTGCGGGTGATGAAACCGTAGAGGATTTCGGCGAGAAAGCGGCGCTCCTTCGGCCCGAGCCGGCCCATGATTCCGAAATCCACCGCGACAATGCGGCCGTCGGCATCCACGAACAAATTGCCGGGATGCATATCGGCGTGGAAAAAACCGTCACGCAAGGCGTGACGCAGGAAACTCTGGATCACCGCGCGGCCGAGCTGCGGCAGGTCGTAGCCTTTCGCCAGCAGCGTCGCGTGATCGTTGAGATGCGTGCCCTCGATCCATTCCAGCGTCAGCACGTCCTTGGCGGTGCGCTCCCAGTCGACCGAGGGAACGCGGAAATCCGGATCGTCCTTCGTGTTCTCCGCCATCTCGGAGAGGGCGGCGGCTTCCAGACGGAAATCCATCTCCAGCACGACCGAGCGCCGCAGGGTTTCCGCGGTTTCGATCATGCGCAGGCGCTGCGCTTCGGAGGACCAGGCCTCGGCTTTGCGCGCGGCGAAGGCGAAAGCGTCCTGATCGGTCTTGAACCGGCGCTCGACGCCGGGGCGGATCACCTTCACCGCCACCGTCTTCGGGCCGTCCGGCGTCATCACTTCACCGCGATGCACCTGCGCGATCGAGGCGGCCGCCACCGCCGGCCCGAAGGTGATGAAAATCTCGTTCAGCTTCTTGCCGAAGGCGCGCTCGATCGTGGCTTCCGCCTGCGCCTGCGGAAACGGCGGCATGCGGTCCTGCAGGCTTTCCAGATCGTGTGCGAGCGCGGTGCCGACAATATCGGGCCGCGTGGCGAGAAACTGGCCGAGCTTCACGTAGGTCGGACCGAGACGTGTCAGCGCGGCGGACAGCCGTCCGGCCTTGCTGACACTCGACGGCCGCTCGATCAGGCGCGCGAGCCGCAATCCGGCGCGCGCCGGTAATGGCAACGGCGTCGGATCGACAAGGCCGAACACGCCTTCGCGCGCAAACACGTAATTCGCGCGGGCGAGGCGAACGAGATGGGCGAGGGACGAGATCACGGCTTTACGCAATACGCTCGACTGAAATGGTTCACAGCCGCCAGCCGGAATGCAGGGCGACCACGCCGCCGGTCATCTTTCGGTACGACACGCGTCCGAATCCAGCCCGGCGGATCATTCCGGAGAAGGCTTCCGGTTTCGGAAACTTGCGGATCGATTCCACGAGATAGCGATAGGCTTCGGCGTCTCCGGTGACCGCGCGACCGACCGCAGGAATGACGTTGAAGGAATACAGATCGTAGATTTTCTCCAGGCCGGGAACGTCGACCGACGAAAATTCCAGACAGAGGAAATGCCCGCCCGGTCGCAACACGCGAAATGCTTCAGCGAGCGCCGCGTCGATGCGCGGCACGTTGCGGATGCCGAAAGCGATCGTATAGGCGTCGAAGGATTTGTCCGGGAAGGGCAGGGCTTCGGCATTGCTCTCGGTGAATGTGACGGCGTGATCGAGCCCGCGCTTTTCGGCGCGCTCGCGGCCGACCGTCAGCATGTCGCCGTTGATATCCAGAATGGTGGCGCGGGTGCCGGCCCCGCCGCTCTCGATCACCCGGAAGGCGATGTCGCCGGTGCCGCCGGCGACGTCCAGCAGATGGAAATCGCGGTCGGTCTTTGGCGGGTTGACGGCCACCACCAGGTCGTTTTTCCAGGCGCGGTGCAGCCCGCCCGACATCAGGTCGTTCATCAGGTCGTAGCGGCGGGCGACGCTGTGGAAGACGTCGTCCACCAGCGCCTGTTTGTCGGCCAGCGGCACCTGGCGGAAGCCGAAATGGGTCTCGGGGTCGGTTTGTGGCATGAATAATCCTGTCCGGCCGGGACCATAGCGCGATAGCCCCAAGGGCGCTATTAGCTCTCTCCCGCCCGTTCGGACAAGGTGAACGCCGCTTTCATGCCTGAATTGCCTGAAGTCGAGACGGTCCGCCGCGGTCTTGCGCCCGTGATGGAGGGTGCGCGCTTCGAAAAGGTCGAGGCCCGGCGCGGCGACTTGCGCTGGCCGTTGCCGAAAGACTTCGTGGCGCGGCTGGAGGGCCAGACCGTGACCGGTCTCGGCCGCCGCGCCAAATACATTCTGGCCGATCTGTCCTCCGGCGAGGTACTGCTGATGCATCTCGGCATGTCGGGCTCGTTCCGGGTCAGGATGGCCGGCGACGAAAAGACGCCCGGCGATTTTCATCACGAACGCTCGAAGCTTGCGGCGCACGACCACATCGTCTTTCACATGTCCAGCGGCGGCGTTGCGACCTTCAACGATCCGCGTCGCTTCGGCTGCATGAAGCTCATCCCGCGCGCCAGACTGGACGAAGAGCCGCTTTTGCGTGCGCTCGGGCCGGAGCCGCTCGGCAACGCATTCAATGCCGCGATTCTGGCGCGTGCCTGCGCCGGCAAGAAAGCCAGCCTGAAGGCAGCCCTGAGCGACCAGAAAATCGTCGCAGGGCTCGGCAACATTTATGTGTGCGAGGCCCTGAGCCGCGCGCATCTCTCGCCGAGGCGCAAGGCGTCAACCATCGCCGGCCGACACGGCGCACCGAATGAGCGTGCGGAACATCTGGCGCAAGCCATTCGCGACGTGCTCACCGACGCCATCAAGGCCGGCGGCTCGTCCTTGCGCGATCACCGGCAAACCGACGGCGAACTCGGCTATTTCCAGCATTCCTTCCGCGTCTATGATCGCGAGGGCGCGCCCTGTCCGACAAAGGGCTGCAAGGGCAGGATTCGCCGCATCGTGCAGACCGGCCGCTCGACCTTCTATTGTCCGCTCTGCCAGAAATAGATTTTATTTTCCGGATCGGCCGCCACGGCCTTTCGCGCTGCGTCGCTGCGTGAGCGAGGCCAGTGTCTCGTCCGCCCGCGAGCGATACTCCTGATGAAGCTTTTCCAGTTCTTCGTCGGAGAGATCCTCTGCCGTTGCGAGCTTGTTCTTGGCGCCATGCATGACGATGATCAGTTCGGCGAGCTTGATCTGCAACGCCATGGTGTCGCGATTCTGTGTATTCTGGATCAGGAATACCATCAGGAAGGTGACGATGGTGGTCGAGGTGTTGATCACCAGCTGCCACGTGTCGCTGTAGTTGAAGAGCGGGCCGGTCGCCGCCCAGGCGATCACAATCCCTGTCGCAGCCATGAACGCCGCCGGCTTGCCGGAAAGATGCGCGATGGCGCAGGCAAACCAGCTGAACCAGCCTTGCGCGAGGACAAGGTTGTCCGGGTTGATCTTTGCAGTGGCTTTTTTCCGGGCCATGGCATGCTCCGCAACAAAGGGTCGTTTGGAAGGCCCGTGACGGCCGGGGCATTAACTCAACGCCGCCGGACCTGTTCCTTGATCTGGAACAAAACGCGCGGCTTCGCGGTTTCAATTTCAAACAGGCGCTAGAGGAGATGCACCATGCTTGGCTGGGCGTTGACGTTTCTGATCGTGGCCCTGATTGCGGCCTTTCTGGGCTTTGGCGGCATCGCGGCGTTTGCGGTCGATATCGCCAAGGTCGTGTTCTTTGTGGCGATCATTTTGTTTGTCATTTCGGCGATCGTCGGGCTGGTGCGCGGCCGTTCGCCAAGTGCGCCGTAACAAACAGTACCATGCCAAAACGCCGCGTCCTTTCGGGCGCGGCGTTTTTGTTTGTGCGTGTTTTTTTAATGCCTGCGCCTATCGATCCTGTCCGACAAGCACGGCGCGGGTGGCATGGTCGGGACCAAAATCGTCGACATTGTCGATTGACAGCAGCTTGGCCAAACGGCTGCGCGCGCGGTTGACGCGGCTCTTGATGGTGCCCACCGCGCATTCGCAGATGTCGGCGGCTTCCTCATAGGAAAAGCCGGACGCGCCGACCAGGATCAGGGCTTCGCGCTGCTCGGCCGGCAACTGTGCCAGCGCGGTACGGAATTCCTGGAATTCCACCCGGCCGAGCTGGTCGGGGTAGGACTTCAGGCTCTCGGCAAAGCTGCCGTCGGTATCTTCGACTTCTCGCTTGCGCTTGCGGTATTCCGACCGGAATAGATTGCGCAGGATTGTGAAGAGCCAGGCGGAGAGATTGGTGCCCGGCTGGAACGAGTGAATATTGGCGAGCGCGCGCAGGAGCGTCTCCTGCACGAGATCGTCGGCCCGGTCGACGTTGCCGCTCAACGAGATGGCGAACGCGCGCAGACTCGGCACGGTTGAAAGAATTTGATCGCGGAGAGCCGGATCAATCTTCATTCCGCCTTTCCTTCGTCTGAGGGGTTGTCGATCCGGCGCAGCAGGTCGGCGAAGCGGTCCGGCACGCCCTCCTGCACCACGTCGTCGTACATGGCGCGGAGCTGCTGTCCGATTTTTGACTGGATTTCCCGGTTGAGGCCGGACGGGGCTTTGCCCCCGTTGGGGTCCGTTTGCATCTTTTCCGATGGATTGCCTGGTTTTCGCGTGCTCATTTAATCCTCGTCCCGCCCTCTTTTGTGGCGCGGGTCCCCGTACGTTGGCTGTCAATGCATTGCATTTGAATTGGTTCCCTGCGGGGGAACTTTATTTGATAAAAGGCGTTAGGACCCTGTTCATGCCTTAACGGGAGGGTTTTTCGTGTCCGCTTCGCAGACTATTGCTCCTTATCTGCCGTTTTTGCGCCGCTATGCCCGGGCTTTGACCGGCAACCAGAGCTCCGGAGACGCCTATGTGGCGGCTTCGCTGGAGGCGCTGATCGAAGATCCCTCCATTCTGGCGGCTTCGGCCTCCCCCCGGGTGGCCCTCTACCGGCTGTTCAGCAAGATCTGGAATTCGGTGGTGGTGAACGGCGGTCTGGATGCCGACGACAAGACCATGCCCGCTGAACAGCGGCTGGGCCAGATCACCCCCCGTCCGCGCCAGGCCTTCCTGCTGGTGGCGCTGGAGGGCTTTTCGGAGGGCGATGCCGCCCAGGTGCTGGACGTGGATATTCCGACCCTGCGGCAACTGGTGGAGGAATCCGGCCGGGAACTGGCGGCCGAAATCGCCACCGATGTCATGATCATCGAGGACGAGCCGTTCATCGCCATGGATCTGGAAGGGCTGGTGGAGACCCTCGGCCACAAGGTGCTGGGCGTGGCCCGCACCCACGGCGAGGCCATCACCCTGGCTAAGGCCAAGCGGCCCGGCCTGATCCTGGCCGATATCCAGCTGGCCGACGGAAGTTCGGGTCTGGATGCCGTCAACGAATTGCTCCGCTCCTTCGAGGTGCCGGTGATTTTCATCACGGCCTATCCCGAGCGCTTCCTGACCGGCGAGCGGCCCGAACCGGCCTTCCTGATCGCCAAGCCGTTCCAGCCGGCCACCGTCTCCGCAGTCGTCAGCCAGGCGCTGTTCTTTGAGAGAAAAGCACGCCGCAGCGAGCGGCGGGCCAGCGCCTGATAAGGTCTGGGACCGCTGCTCATAAAATGAAAGCGGGGGCCCTTCAGCCCCCGCTTCTTTTTGAACGCTCGCAGACGACAATCCTAGTCGCGCGGCCGAGTGGCTTCGCCCTTGCCGCGTGTGGACATCGCGAAGCCCATCATCACCGCTTCGATGATCATCGAGATTTTCTGATCTCGGGTCAGCGAGTCGCTTTCCGCCCGGGCCTTTTCGACGACGCTCTGGGTGTGAAACAGCCGCGGCAACAGGATGGCCGCGACCGCGATGACGATGAACGCAACGGCGATCAGCAGCCGGGCATAGATGTCGCCGACCACCGGTTCCAGCGCGAGCAGCGCGGCCGACAATCCGAAAAACACCGCCCCTATGGCGCTGGCGGCTGCGACGGCAATCGCAATGGTCTGCCGCCGCACCGCCGAGATCGGTCCGTCGAGACTCGATCCGATATAGTCGGAGAGCGACATGCGCCGTCAATCCTGACGGCGGGCAAGACCGGCCACAAAGCCGATCCCCGCCGCGATCGCCAGCGTGAGCAGCGGGCGCTTGTCGATCTGCTGTGCAATCTGGCTGATCGCCTGGGTGCCGATCTTGGTGGCATCGTCGCTGACGGAACGGGCATTGTCCCGCACGCGACCGGTCACGCCGGTAAGCGCATCGAAGACTAGATTGTTGACGCCGTCGACAGCGTGGGTGGCGCCGCGCTTGGTCAGCATGTTCAGGCGGTCGAGCCGTTCTTCAAGGTCGCTCATCAATTGGCGGACTTCGGCCTGCATGTCCTCCACGTCCGGAGAGACGGCCTGCGCCATTACCTTGCCGGCGCGCGCCAACGTACCACGGGCGCCGCCGCGGCGCCGCCTCGACGAGGCGGCCTTTCTGGTTTTGCGACGGGACTTCGCTGCACCGTTCTTGCGCTGAGCCATTGCCATGACACCCTCATGCTAACTGAAAAATGACTGATTTATCGCAGCCCAACGCCGGACCAACGTCAAAGTTCCCTCGGTACGTGCGTGGCGCAACGCCAAGCAAGAACGGCGCAGCCGGGTGACCGGCTGCGCCGAAGACTGAACCAGCCGAGCACGAGGGGGAGGGGATGACGGCTGGCCTGAAGAAAAATCCCGTATCGGCGTCAAGGTTCCGGAGAGCAGGATATTTTTCCACCAACTGCGTCAAAACGTCCGTTTTTATCTGAAAAATCTTGGAAACACTTGGGGTTCCCGTGCGTTGAAAATGACGGCGTTTCCGGGTTGGGAGGATCCAGAATCGACCATTGGGGAATGCCTCGCTGCTGCGATCGTTGGGCGCGCCTTCAAGCCCTTGGCTTGGCGCCAGAGTGATCTCTCGACGACAGCCGCCTGTCCTCCAAACTTTTCGCCTCCAGGAAACTTGCAACAGCGATGACAGAGAGTTCGATCAGCAACAAGGCCCATTGCGTCCGCGAGCAGCCGGAAGAGGAACCTGAATCCGTCACCGGTGTAAACGACAACGCTGCTTCTCTTCAGGCCCGGCTCGAACAGGAAGTCGCGGCGCATGAGGCAACGCGCCGGGAGCTGGACGACGTGCGCCGGGAATTGTCATCCACCCGGCGCGATCTTGAACGCCGCGTCGAGCAGCGCACCCATGAACTCAGTCTGGTCAAGGCCCGGTTCGAGACGGCATTGCATGGCGCCAAGGTCTATGTGTTCTCGCAGGACCGCGATCTTCGTTACACATGGGTTTACAGCCCGCGCGGAGAGGAAGCCGCCGCGCAAATGATCGGTCGTACCGACGACGAAATCATTCCTTCGTCCCCCGAGCACGATGCCGTGATCGCTGTGAAGCGGCAGGTGCTGGAGACCGGACAATCGGGAGATTGCGAAGTCTCCTACATCATGCCCGAGCGGCGCGCGCTGTTTGCATTGCATATCGATCCGGTTTTCGGCGTCGGCGGCAAGATCGAAGGCATCATGTGTGCGGCGATCGATATCAGCCGCATCCGCTCGCTGGAGAGCGAACAGCGCCGGCTGACGGAAGAACTTGGCACCGCCGTTCAGCGTTATGACACGGCGCTCCGCGGCTCGCACGTCGCGGTCTTCACGCAGGATCTGGATCTTCGCTACACCTCGCTCAGCAAGGCACTGTTCGGCCGCGACAGCGCCGAGATTCTCGGTCGCACCGATAACGATATCCTGCCGCAGGAGAGTGCCGCCGCCATTATGGCGATCAAGCGCGACGTGCTGGACAGCGGTCATCCGAAAGATGCCGAAGTCCGTGTCGATACCGGAACCGGCGTGCGCTGGTACGACCTGCATATCGAGCCGTTGCGCGACGTGACAGGCGGCGTGGTTGGCCTCACCTGCGCGGCGGTGGATATTACCGAGCGAAAGGAAGGGGAGGCGCATCTTCGCCTGCTGATGCGTGAACTGACCCATCGCTCGAAAAATCTGCTGGCGGTGATCCAGGCCATGGCGCGGCAGACTGCGCGCCAGGGCGGTACGGTGGCAAATTTTCTCGAGCGCTTTGGCGCCCGGCTTCAGGCGCTGTCGCGTTCGCATGATCTGCTGGTGCAGGAGAGCTGGCATGGCGCCTCGCTGGAGGACATCGTCCGCTCGCAGCTCGGCCACTATCTTGAGCGCGACAACCCGCAGGTGTCGCTGCAGGGGCCGGATGTCCAGCTCAAGCCGGAAGCCGCGCAAAGCCTCGGGCTGGCGCTGCACGAGCTTGTGACCAATGCGGCGAAATACGGCGCGCTGTCGAAACCGAAAGGGCGGGTCGATATCGAATGGCGTCTGGACAGCGGTGGTCTGGAGATCCTCTGGACCGAAAACAAGGGCCCCAAGATCGGCGAGCCGAAACGGCGCGGTTTTGGCAGTTTGGTGATCGAGCACAATCTGGCGCGTGCGCTCGAGGCCGATGTCGAACTGACCTTCGCGCCGGAGGGCCTACGCTGCCGGATTGCGGTCCCGGCCTCGCATTATTCAATCGGCCGCTAGGCCCGGAACGCTTCGCCGGCTCCGGCGTTGATCAGCGGACGAGCGGTCTGGCGGACGCTTCCGTGACAGACCGCTGAAACAACGCAACTTTCGAAGAGACATTCCGATGTGGTGCAACACAGCTTGCGCCGCTGGCGGGCTGATTGCGGCCTGTGCGGCGGCCTATCTCGTTCCCTCCTTCGTCGAAAATGCCGGGGCCACCACATTCGAGGCCCGCTGGCAGGCGGCCGGGCCCGGCCTGAAGGCGGACCGGATTTCCGGACCGCGCAATACCGGGCGGGACACGTTGTTCTCGTTCAGCGTGCCGTCGGCCCAGACCTCGGTGATCATGAAGAAGACGCCGGCGCCGCCCGAAACGCGCCAGAAGCCGGTACGGACCGTCCCGCAGGATGTCACCGGCAAGGACAAGCTGCCGGTCGGGTGCGAACCGTCTTTTAGTCCGGTGACCATGCCGTCTCTGGCTCATGTCAGCGGCCGCTGCCTGTCGTGACATCGAAGCTGTCAATAAAAAAGGGCCAGAAACAATTTCCGGCCCTTTTTTATGTTGATCGAATGCTGTCGTGCGTCAGATGCGGCCGAGCAGAAGCAAGATCAGAACGACGACCAGAACGACGCCCAGAATTCCGGACGGACCATAACCCCAGCCGCTGCTGTAGGGCCATGACGGAATCGCGCCGATCAGCAGAAGTATCAGGATGATGATCAGAATGGTGCCAAGAGACATGGTTGAAACTCCGCGTGAAGTGAAAATGTATCGCCCAGATAATTCGTGGCGTCCTCGAGACGCCCAAGAACCAACGTCACAAAGACATATTCGTTCCAATGGAATGAACCCTAATGCGTCGCTGTGTCGAACGAATTCCCGGAACCAAACGGCTCCAACAACGTTCTGCCACATTGACACGTGCTTTGTTGATAGCTCGCTCTGTGATGTTTCACACAGCGCGCCGATTCCAGCTTCGATTTCCCTCAGACTTGTTTCAGGAGGTTGTCCATGATTCGTTTCGCTTTGGCCGGCGTCGCCGCGCTTGCTGCTCTGGTCGCTTTTCCGCTCGGCGCTCAAGCGCAGAACCGGGTCAAGGTCGGCACTCTTTCCTGTGAAATGTCCGGCGGTATCGGCCTGATCGTAACCTCGCGCAAGGAATTGCTCTGCCGCTTTTCGCCGAGCGCGCGCGGCTGGCGCGGCGAATCCTATGCCGGCTCGATCACGCGCATGGGTCTGGATCTCGGCGCCACCGCCGGCGGACGTCTGCTCTGGACGGTGTATGCGCCGACCAGTGCCGGCCGTTATGCGCTGGCCGGCAGCTATGGCGGTGCCAGCGCGGAAGCCACTGTCGGCGCCGGCGTCGGCGCCAATGCGCTCGTCGGCGGCAGCAACCGCACGGTGACCTTGCAGCCGCTGTCGGTGCAGGGCCAGGCCGGCGTCAGCATCGCGGCCGGTGTGGCCGGGCTTGAACTGCATCCGGCCCAGCCGGCGCGTCGCCGCTGATTGCGAGAATCTCGAAGTTGAACGGCCGCCGTGTGCGGCCGTTCTGCTATCATGCGAACCATGCGCGCGATCACGCTTGCACCCGGCGTTGCGGATTCTGCCCGGCTTGACGAGGTGGGCGAACCGCCTGTCGCGGAGGGCTCGGTGCTGGTGCGGACCACGGCGCTGGGCGTCTGCGGCACCGACCACGAGATATTGTCGGGCCTCTACGGTTCCGCGCCGCCCGGCGAAGAGCGGCTGATCCTCGGCCACGAATCGTTGGGTGTTGTGATGGAGGCGCCGCCGGACAGCGGGTTGCGCACCGGCGATCATGTTGTGGGGATCGTGCGGCGGCCCGATCCGGTGCCGTGCATGGCGTGCGCGTCAGGCGAATGGGATATGTGCCGCAACGGTCTTTATACCGAGCGCGGCATCAAGGAGCGGCATGGCTTCGGCTCGGAATTTTTCCGGCTGGAGCCGGATTTTGCGGTGAAGGTCGATCCCGCGCTCGGCCTGACCGCGGTGCTGACGGAGCCGGCCAGTATCGTGGCCAAGGCCTGGGATCATGTCGATCGCATCGGCCGGCGCAGCCGGTCCTGGCAGCCGCGCAGCCTGCTAGTGACCGGCGCGGGGCCGATCGGTTTGCTGGCGGCAATGATGGGCGCCCAGCGCCGGCTCGATCTGCATGTGCTCGACCGTCATGCGTCCGGACCGAAGCCGCAACTCGTGCGTGAACTGGGAGGCCATGTCTATTCCGATGTCAGCGCCCTCGCGGGACTGAGCTTCGACGTGGTGATGGAATGCACGGCCGCCACGCCGCTGATCGCGCAAGCGATCGCGCATTGCGCGCCCGCAGGCATTGTCTGCCTGCTCGGTGTGTCGATTCCCGGACAGAAAGCCGAATTCGACATCGGCGGCTTGAACCGGACGCTGGTTCTGAGCAACCAAGTGGTGTTCGGGTCCGTCAACGCCAATCGCGGCCATTATGAAATGGCGGCGACGGCTTTGGCGGCCGCCGACCGGCCGTGGCTGGATCGTCTCGTCACGCGTAGCGTGCCGCTGTCGCGGTGGCACCAAGCGCTGCGGACGCAGCCGGACGATATCAAGGTCGTGATCGATTTCAGGGAAGAGTTGTCCAGTGGATGAAAGTTCAATAGCGCAGCAGCAGGATGGCAAAGGCGATGCAGATCAGCGCCGTGCTCGCCGCCAGCACGATCAGCACCGGGCGATCCAGGAAACCCTGCCGCGCTTCCACGGCGTTCAATTCCGGCCGTCCCAACCAGCGTCTCCAGATCATGATTGCCTCCCGAATGATTGTCAGATGACAACGTTTTCGCGCGGGATCTGGTTCCGGCTGTCGAATTGCTGTTGAAACGTGCTATTCTTGTGTCAGCTTGGTGGCGAATTGTGCCGACGATTTTGTCTGTTTCCTGAACGGAGATTTTTATGTCCACCTCCACATTGATTGTTCTTGGCGTGATCGCGGCGGTCGTCCTGTGGGCCATCTCGATTTACAACGGCCTTGTCGCCATGCGGCAGCGCGTGAATCAGGCCTTTGCCGACATCGACGTGCAGCTCAAGCAGCGCCACGACCTGATTCCGAATCTCGTTGAGACCGTGAAAGGCTATGCCTCGCACGAGCGCGAGACGCTCGACGCCGTCGTCAAGGCGCGCAACGCCGCGATCGCGGCGCACGGACCCGCCGCCCAGGCAAGCGCGGAGAATGTGCTAACCGGCGCGCTGCGGGGATTGTTCGCGCTGGCCGAGGCCTATCCCGACCTGAAGGCCAATACGAACTTCCAGCAATTGCAGACCGAATTGTCCGATATCGAGAACAAGCTCGCCGCCGCCCGACGTTTCTTCAACAATGCCGTGCAGGAATACAATACCGGCATCGAGCAGTTTCCCGCGGCGCTGTTCGCCGCGTCGTTCGGCTTCTCGCGCCGCGAATTCTTCGACCTCGGCGAAACCCGCCCGCAGATCGAACAGACACCGCAGGTCAAGTTCTGAGGGTGCTGGAACGCCGCCTTGAAGGGCGCTGACGCATGGCGGCTTACGGGCTCTATACGCATATCCGGAAGAATCGGCGGCGTTCGGTCGCGCTGCTGATCGGCCTGTTCTTTCTGGTCTATCTAATGGTCTTCGCGGGCGCGCTGATTGCGCGCGCGTTCACCCATGACGCGCCGCTCGATTTTCTGATCGCGCGCGCCTGGCAGGACATGATCGTGGCCGCGCCGGTCGCCACCATCGGCACGGCCATCTGGATTCTGATCGCCTACAAATTCCATCAGTCTTTGATCGACGCGATTACCGGTGGACATGAAGTAACGCGAGCCGAGCAGCCGCGGCTCTACAATCTGCTGGAAAACCTCTGCATCTCGCGTGGCATCCCGATGCCGAAGCTGAAAATCATGGACAGCGAGTCGCTCAATGCCTTCGCTACCGGCATGAACGAGAAGCAATATTCCATCACCGTGACCAGCGGGTTGGTGGCCCGGCTGGACGATGCCGAACTCGAAGCCGTGCTGGCGCATGAATTGACGCATATCCGCAACGGCGACGTACGCATGATGGTGATCGCGGTCATCATCGCCGGCGTGATTTCGTTCGTGGCGGAATTGTTTTTCCGCGGCATGTTCCGGTCCGGTGCGCGCTGGGGCGGCAGTTCCGGCAGCTCTTCTTCCGGCGGCGGCAGGAAGGGCGGCGGCGCGGGTGCCGCGATTCTGCTCGCCATCATCATCATCGCGGTGGCATGGGCCTTGTCGATCGTGATCCGGTTCGCGCTGTCGCGGGCGCGCGAATTCCTGGCCGACGCCGGCGCGGTGGAACTGACCAAGAATCCCGACGCCATGATCACAGCATTGCGCAAGATCGAGGGGCGGGGTGAATTGCCGGGCGTGACGTCGTCGGTGATGGAGATGTGTGTCGACAATCCGCGCGAGGGATTTGCCGATCTGTTCGCGACCCATCCCTCGATCGACAGCCGCGTCGAGGCGCTGGTGCAGAATGCCGGCGGTCGGGATCCGGGGCCGCTGGAACTGCCGTCGCCGGAGGAAGAAACGCCGGTCGAGGATACAACGCAGGGTGAGTCCGTTGATGCCGAACCGGGCGATCAGGCGTCGCCGTCACAACCGCAACGGCCGGCGGGCCCCTGGAATCCGACCGAAGTCCTTACCCGCGGTCCCTGGAGCGGCAACCGCAACTAGTCGTGTCAGGGATGATAGATGCCGGTGCGCGGATCGCGCCGGAGCGTGGGATGCCGCGCGCGCTCGGTCTTGCTGGCGACCGGCGTGGCGCGGGCCCGTTCCAGCTCGTCATTGATGCGCTTGTGCTCACGCCGGATCAGCCGGACCAGGGCGATGGCGCCGAGCACGCCAACGCTCCACAACACAACGGGGGGAAATACAGGGGGCATCCAGTCTCTCCTCATCGATTCAAAGTCCGTAGCGGGCCCAGAGCGCGCGCGTCTCGACCGCCGATACGACGTTTTCGGCAAGACCCATATCCGTCAATGCCTGTTCCAGTTGTCCGATCCCGACGCCGGGAACGCGACGTCCGAACCAGCCGCGCTCGACCATGAGCGGGGTTCGCACCTTGTCGCCGTAGCGCCGATGCAGGAGCGCCCGCACATCGTCCAGCCCATCCACCAGACCGAGTTCCATGGCCTGTTTTCCGGCCCAATATTCGCCGGAGAACAAGGCCGATTCTTGGCCCCTCAATCTGGCGCCGCGGCGCTCCTTCACCAGCGCGATAAAGCTTTCGTGAATGTGCTCCTGGATCGCCTTCAGACGCCGCACGTCGTCGGGACTTTCCGGCAGGAACGGATCGAGCATCACCTTGCGCTTGCCCGCGGTGTAGACGCGGCGCTCCACCCCGATTTTCTTGATCGCCTTGTCGAGACCGAAGGTCGCGCCGACCACGCCGATCGAGCCCACGATGGACGAGGCGTCGCAGAAGATTTCGTCCGCCGCGCAGGCGATCATGTAGCCGCCCGACGCGCCGACATCCTCCACGAACGCGATCACCGGAATCTTCTTTTCTTCGGACAGTTGGCGGATGCGCCGGTAGACCAGATGCGACTGCACCGGAGAGCCGCCGGGCGAATTGATGACGAGCGCCACCGCCTTGGCATTTTTGACGCCGAAGGCGCGATCCAGCAGCCGCGCGGTTCCGGCCAGCGTGATCCCCGGTCGCAGCGGCGTCGAGAATCCGATCGTGCCGGTCAGCCTGACCACGGGAACCACCGGCATGCCGGTCCACAGTCGTTCGGGAATCAATGAGCGGATGAGATCGCGCATGAGACTTTGTCCTTTGTGATCACAAAACGTTCATAAGGCGGTCGCGACACCTGCTCAAGTTACGCAACATTAACCCTTATGATGTCTTTCTCCGGCCCCTGGAACCGCAGCCACGCGGCAGTGTTGTCGTGCGACGAGTGATGGAGAGCCGCCATGAAGATCTACCTGCTTGTTCTTCTGCTCGGCGCGATCACCGCTTTCGCACATCTGTCGTGGAACTCCGAGACGCCAAAGGCCCGGACCGAGTAGCGATCAATCCGCGCCTAGTCCGTCATCGATAGCGACATTCCGCCGCGCAGGATGGCTTCCGCCTCCGCACTGGGGCACCGGTCCTGGTCGGCGAGGATCAGGCCCGGCAGACGACGCAGCGCGGCAGGTGCGCCCTTGACGGCATGGACCAGAATGCGGATGGCCGGCTGCGCCGGTGCCGAATGAACGGGCCGGATCGCGGCCGCGCCGAAGCCTTTGGCCAGTTCACGGAGCACCAAGTCCTCTCCGTTGGCGCGCCAGATCAGCGACACGCCCCCGGCAGGTCTTAGCAATACTTCGGCGGCGTCGAGCCAGGTCCGCAGGGTGTTGTCTGCCGCCATGTGCGCGGTTCGCCGCGCCGGGTCGGGTGACGCCTGCAGCGAGGGATCGTTGAACGGCGGGTTCATCAGCACTTGATCGAAAGACCCGGCCCTCAGTCCTGCGTTTTCAAACGCCTGCGCGGGCGACGCCGCATCGAGCGTCACTGCGCGCGCCCGGTTCTGAAGTCCGTTTCGCGAAATATTTTCCATCGCCAGCGCCGTCAGGGCAGGATCGATCTCCACCAAGGTGACGTCCGCATCGGGACTGCGCGCGAGCAGGGCAAGACTGGCCGCGCCGACACCGGCGCCCAGTTCGGCCACGCGGTCGCCGGCTCTGGCCGGGGTCGCCGCCGCCAGCAGGATGGCGTCATGCCCGAAGCGGTGGCCGCGCCGGGGCTGAAAGAGCCGCATCCGCCCGCCCAGGATGGCGTCGTCGGTGACCTCGCCGCGGTCAGGCGTCATCGGGACGCAGCTCGTGCCCCAGCCCGGCGTCGCGCAGGACATTGCGCGCATTGCGCTCCTGCTCGTCGGCGACCACGATTCGCCGCTGCAAAAAGCCCAGAGAGCCTTCCAGCACGCTCATATTCTGGTCGAGCACGATATGTACGATCCCGGCGCCCTTGAGCAGGGCCTCGATCGCCGTGAGCAGGACCGGATCGTTGGTGCGGACGATTTCGCGCATGGCGGCGTCAGGACCGCCGCCGGCCGGCCGGCTCCGGAGAGGCCGGGCATCCGGCTTCGGAACGCGCTGTTTCACATGACATCGGGACGTCGCCTCCGCAAACCCGGTCTGCTTGCGGCAAACCGGCCACTTGCCGCATGAGCATAGCGTTTCTATTCTCGCCCGTCATTTCCGCAGGAGAGCCCGTTGGCTGTCGTCGTTCCCTTTGAAAGCCCGCAGGCGACCATCGATCGCCTGGTCGCCTTGGTCGCATCCGACATGGAGCGCGTGAACAGCACCATTCTGTCGCGCACCGGCTCCGAGGTGACGATGATCCCGGAGGTTGCCAACCACCTGATCAGTTCGGGTGGCAAGCGGCTGCGGCCGATGCTGACCTTGGCCATGGCGCAGATCTCGCGATACCAGGGGGACGGCCATATCAAGCTCGCCGCGGCGGTGGAGTTCATGCACACCGCCACGCTGTTGCACGACGATGTCGTGGACGAAAGCGACATGCGGCGCGGCAAGCCCGCCGCCCGCAAGGTCTGGGGCAACGAGGCGAGCGTTCTGGTCGGCGATTTCCTGCTCGGCCAGGCTTTCCGCATGATGGTCGAGGTCGGCAATCTGCGCGCGCTGGAAATCCTGTCCAACGCCGCTGCCGTGATCGCCGAAGGCGAAGTGATGCAGCTCGCCGCCGCCAAGAATACCGCGACCACGGAAGATGAATATCTGGCGGTGATCCGCGGCAAGACCGCCGAATTGTTCGCCGCGGCTTGCGAGGTCGGCCCGGTTCTGGCCGATCGTCCCAAGGCCGATCTCGCCGCCTGCCGCTCCTTCGGAATGAATCTCGGCATCGCCTTCCAGCTTGTCGACGACGCGCTGGATTACGGTGGCAAGGCCGCCAAGCTCGGCAAGAATACCGGTGACGATTTTCGCGAGGGCAAGATCACCTTGCCGGTGGTGCTGTCGTTCCGGCGCGGCAACGCGGAGGAACGCTCGTTCTGGACGCGTGCGCTGGAGCAGGGAGACGCCAGCGACAGTGAGCTCGAACAGGCCATCGCACTGATGAACAAGCATCGCGCGCTCGAAGACACCGTCAAGCGCGCGCAGCATTACGGCGCCATGGCGCGCGACGCGCTGGCGCTGTATCCGTCATCGCCGATGAAGACCGCGCTCGAGGAAACGGTCGATTTCTGCATCGCGCGGGCGCACTAGCTTTATCCCAGCAGGACCGGCGCGATCCACCATTCGGGGTGCGCGGCCTTGAGGTCGTGCGCGGCGGTGTCGCGACGCTCGGCATCGAACAGTCCAAAGCAGGTCGCGCCCGATCCCGACATCCGCGCGAGCCGGCAGCCGGGCAAGGCGCGCAAGGCAGCCAGGATATCCGCAATCGCGGGATGCAGCGCGATCGCCGGTCTTTCCAGATCGTTGCCGGATGTGCGCAAGGCGCCGATCAGCTCGTCCGGTTCCGGCGCAGTTGCTTGCGATATGGCTGTTTCGGCCAGCGCGATCGCCGGGTCTGAGCGGGCGGCCTCGGAATTTCCTCGCGCGCGCGCGGCAAAGACCGCGGCTGTGGGCACGCTGATGCGCGGATTCACCAGAATGGCCGGCAGCCGCGGCACATGCAACGGTGCCGACAATTGGTCGCCGATGCCGCGCATGATGCGCGTGCGCGGATCAAGGCAGACCGGAACGTCGGCGCCGGTCCTGCGCGCCACCGTCATCACGCGCGGATCGTTCGACACAACCTTGTCGGGATTGGCCTGCGCGAGCAGCCGCAGGGCCGCTGCGGCATCCGACGAGCCCCCGCCAAGGCCGGCAGCCACGGGCAGGGACTTTGTCAGTTCGAAATGTCCGGTCGTCAGGTCCGGAATGTCCGCCGCCAGCGCGCGGGCGGCCTTGAGAACCAGATTGTCGCGGGTCTCTCCGGCGTCACGGGCGGTCGCGCCATCGACGGTCAGGGACAGATCGCCGCCGGGGCGCAGCCGCAGGCGGTCGCCGATATCGGCGAAGACCACCAGGCTTTCCAGATCATGATAGCCGTCCGGCCGGCGCTGCCCGATGCGCAGCGTCAGATTGATCTTGGCGGGCGCGAAATCGACGAGCATCTGCCGAGTTTATCCGTCCCGAGGGGGAGGATAAAGGAGATCAACCGCCGTTGCCGGTCTTCGCCTTGTCGGCCGTGGTCGAGGTTTCGTCCGGCAGGCCGACGCGAAGCTTTTCCTCGATCTTCAGCAGGTCGGCCGGTTCCGGCTTCAGGTCGCGCGCATGCGCCCATTGGAATCTCGCTTCCAGTTCGCGTCCGGTCTTCCAGTACACATCGCCGAGATGGTCGTTGATGGTCGGATCGTCCGGCTTCAACTCAACGGCGCGTTCCAGGTGTTTGCTGGCTTCGTCGTATTTGCCGATGCGGAAATAGGCCCAGCCGAGCGAGTCCACGATGTAGCCGTCATCCGGGCGCTGCTCGACCGCGCGCCGGATCATCCGCATGCCTTCCTCGAGGTTGATGCCCTGATCCACCCAAGAATAGCCGAGATAATTCAGCACATGCGCCTGGTCGGGAAACAGCTCCAGCGCCTTTTTCAGGTCGGGCTCGGCTTTCGCCCATTGCTTGCTGCGTTCGTAGCAGATGCCGCGGAAATAGAAGATCAGCCAGTTCGGCTTTTCCGGCTTGGCGATGGTCGCGATGCCCTTGCTGTAGACGTCGGCGCATTCGGCGTAATGCTTGCGCGCGCGCAGGATATTGCCGAGCGCCATGATGGCCTCGGTGTCCTTCGGATTGTCGGCCACAAGCTTTTCCAGATGCGCGCGTGCCTCGTCGGTGCGGTCGAGCGAATCGAGATTGGTCGCCAGCTGGATTTCCGAATTGCGCCGCAGCGGCGAGTCGGCGGGAATCTGTTCGTAGATCTTGATCGCCAGCGCTGGCTTCTTCATCGCCTCGTAGAGGTCGGCAAGCGAGAGCAGCGCCAGCGTGTGTTGTGGCGCGAGATACAGCGACAATTGCAGATAGGCGAGGCCGAGATCCTCGCCGCCGCGCCGCCCGAGCGCGGCGCCAAGTCCATAAAGGACTTCGGCCGCGCCGGCCTGCGCCGATTGCGCGATCGGAGGCAGCTTGCGGCCGGCCTCGATGTCGCTCATCGCCCGCACCACCAGCGGATGATTGGGCAGCGTCTTGTCGAAGGTCTGGAACACCTTCAGCGCCTCTTCCTTCCGGCCTTCGCGCGAGAGATAGCTGCCATAGGCCTCGACCACGCGCAGCGCGGTGCCGTCGGCCTTGTAGGCGCGCTCCAGCCGGCGGCCGGCTTCCTTGCGCTGGCCGGCGGCATCGAGCAGCATGCCGGCATGCAGATCCTTGAACAGCGCATACCAGTCCGCGCCCACCAGACGGTCGATGGTCTCGGTCGCGGCCTTGAAATCGCCGGCGCCGTATTGCGACCACGCGATCAGCAGCGCCGCCGTCAGATCGGTGACCGGGCCGCGCACCGACGCCGTCAGATGCTGCCGCGCGAGCTGCCATTGCTTGCCCTTGACCGCCTTGATGCCGACCACCAGCCGGGCGACGCGATCGTTCTTGTTGACCTGCAGAACGCGTTCGCCGAGCTTCACGGCTTCATCGATATCGCCTTCCGCCAGCACCGAAATGAAGGCGCGTTCCAGCAATTCGGTATTCTTGGGATCGGCGCGCAGGGCGGCGCGGTAATAGACGGAAGCGGCGGCGGCGTCGCGCTGGGCGCTGGCATGGCGGGCGGCGAGATAGCTGCCGGACGAGGTCGCCCGCGAAGACTCGGTGCGCACCGGAGATTTGGGCTGTTCCTGCCGCGCCAGGGATTGTGCCGCCAGGGCGTTGGGAAGAATGGCGATGCCGGCGGTCAGGCCAAAAGCAGCCGCATACCTGAGCAGGGTCGGAACGGTCACAGGTCGATGATCTCCATGAGGCGGGGCATCAGGTCGCATGTCCCGCGGGCCTCCGGTCGAGAATGGCCTTTTTGCGCTTGCGCCGCAACAATGGGCCAGAACCGCCCCTGATCTTTCGGATTTATGCGGCGGCATCGTGACGTAGAGGTCAATTGCTTCTACATGCTCGGATAATTCGGACCGCCGCCGCCCTCGGGGGGAATCCATGTAATATTGCGGTTGGGGTCCTTGATGTCGCAGGTTTTGCAATGGACGCAGTTCTGCGCGTTGATGACATAGCGCAGATCGGCCCCTTCGCCGACCCATTCATAGACCCCGGCCGGGCAATAGCGCGCCGAAGGGCCGTCATAAATATCGTGTTCCGAAGCCTTCTGCAGCGCCATGTCGGCGACCACCAGATGAGGCGGCTGGTCTTCCTCGTGGTTGGTATTGGACAGGAACACCGACGACAGCCGGTCGAAGGTGAGTTTGCCGTCCGGCTTCGGATAGCTGATGCGTTCGCAATCCTTCGCCGGCTTCAGGCAATCCGGATCGGCCTTGCCGTGTCCCACGGTGCCGAACAGCGAAAATCCCAGCGTATTGGTCCACATGTCCAGACCGCCCAGCGCGACGCCGAGGATGGTGCCGAATTTCGACCAGAGCGGCTTGACGTTGCGCACCTTCCACAAATCCTTGCCGACCGGCGAGGCACGCCAGGCATTCTCGTAGCCGGCGAGTTCGTCATTGGCGCGGCCGGACGCCAGCGCCTCCGCGATATGTTCCGCCGCCAGCATGCCCGACGCCATCGCATTGTGTGTGCCCTTGATCCGCGGCACGTTGACGAATCCGGCGGCGCAGCCGACCAGCGCGCCGCCCGCGAATGACAGCTTCGGCACCGATTGATAGCCGCCTTCGGTGATGGCGCGCGCGCCATAGGCGATGCGCTTGGCGCCTTCAAATGTGTCGCGCACCGAGGGATGCGTCTTGAAGCGCTGGAACTCCTCGAACGGCGACAGAAAGGGGTTCTCGTAATTGAGATGCACGACAAATCCCACCGACACCAGATTGTCGCCGTAGTGATAAAGGAACGAGCCGCCGCCGGTCGTGTTGCCGAGCGGCCAGCCGAAACTGTGCTGCGTAAGGCCGGGTTTATGCTGGGCCGGATCGATCTGCCAGATTTCCTTCAGGCCGATCCCGAATTTCGGCGGCTGCCGGTCGCGCGCCAGATCGAAGCGCGCCAGCAATTGCTTGGTCAGGCTGCCGCGTGCGCCTTCCGCGAACAACGTGTATTTGGCGTGCAGTTCCATGCCGCGGGTGAAGCTGGCATTGTGTTCGCCGCTCTTGCCGACGCCCATGTCGCCGGTCGCAATGCCGCGCACGGCGCCGGTCTCGCCATACAGAATCTCGGCGGCCGCAAATCCCGGATAGATTTCGACGCCAAGGGCCTCGGCCTTGGCCGCCAGCCACTTGCAGGTGTCGCCGAGCGAGCCGATGAAACAGCCATGATTGCTCATCAGCGGCGGTGCGAGAAACAGCGGTACGCTGATCGCCCTCGACTGCGTCAGCCACAGGAAGCGGTCGTCTGTCACTTCGGTCTGCAATGGCGCGTCGGCTTCGCTGCGCCAGTCCGGCAGCAGCCGGTCGAGCGCGGACGGATCGATCACCGCGCCGGAGAGAATATGGGCTCCGACCTCGGAGCCTTTTTCCACCACCACCACGGATATGTCCGGCGAGATCTGCTTGAGCCGGATGGCCGCCGCCAGTCCGGCGGGCCCGGCGCCCACGATCACGACGTCGAATTCCATGGATTCGCGGGCGGGCAGGTCGGTCATTCAGGGCTCCGTTCGGATCGATTCCAATTTTCCACTTTTACACACAGGCCACAATCGTCCAGCAAGGGATTGTGCTAGGTTGCCGGCCATGACCCCCGATCACAGCAAAGCGGCCCGCGATCTGCTCGCCTTTTATGCGGAGGCGGGCGTGGACGCGCTGTTGGGCGAGACGCCGGTCGACTGCTTCGCCGCGCAGGCCGCGCCGCCTGGGCCTGCCGAGCCCGCCGTTCCAGCCGAGCGCACGCGCATGCCGGCGTCGCCCGCGTCCGCTGCCGTCCCGGCGCCGCCGCCGCCCGAGGAAGCGGTCATGGCGGCACGGTCGGCGGCGAGATCGGCCGCCTCGCTGGACGAGCTCCGTGCCGTGCTGGAGAAATTCGAGGGCTGCGCGCTGCGCTCGACCGCCAAGCAGCTTGTCTTCGCCGACGGCAATCCGCAGGCCAGGGTGATGTTTGTGGGCGAGGCGCCGGGATATGACGAGGATGTGCAGGGCGTTCCCTTCGTCGGGCGCTCCGGGCAGTTGCTCGACAAGATGCTGACCGCGATCGGGCTGGACCGCAAGGACGTCTACATCACCAACATCGTTCCCTGGCGGCCGCCGGGCAATCGCGACCCGTCGCTGCACGAGACCGCGATCTGTCTGCCCTTCATCCAGCGCCATATCGAGCTGGTGGACCCCGATGTGCTGGTGTGTCTCGGCAAGCCATCGACAGCGGCTCTGCTCGGCATTTCGGACGGCATCCGCAAAACGCGCGGCAAATGGTTCACCTACAATACCGGGCGGCGCGACATCCGCGCCATCGCCTGCTTCCATCCCGCCTATCTGCTGCGCTCGCCGCTGGAGAAGCGGCTGGCCTGGCGGGATTTTCTCGCGATCAGGAAAGCGCT
>LNFM01000344.1_pt1 | contig 118276 bp, 89 predicted proteins | sample 596031 | NCBI WGS metagenome assembly LNFM01 (sample SAMN04254537, study PRJNA301005) | activated carbon metagenome | isolation source: dual media filters at the Ann Arbor, Michigan drinking water treatment plant | place: USA: Ann Arbor | reverse complement strand
TGAAGTGCGCGAGCAGCGGGATGAAGATCGGCATGAAGATCACGATGATCTCGGTCCACTCGAGCGGCCAGCCGAGCAGGAAGATGATCACCTGTGACAGCAGCAGGAACTCGATCGGCGTCAGGTTGAGCGACAGCACCCATTTCTCGATCAGTTCCTGCCCGCCGAGCAGCGCGAAGGTGGCCGAGAACAGCGCCGAGCCGACGAACAGCCAGCACACCATCGCGGTGGTGCGCGAGGTCAGGAACACCGCCTCCTTCAGCCGCGAGAACGTGAGCTGCCGGTAGGCGAGCGCGAGCAGGATGCCGCCGAGCGCGCCCATCGCCGCCGCCTCGGACGGCGTGGCCAGCCCGAACACGATGCTGCCGAGCACCGCCATGATCAGCACCGCCAGCGGGAAGAACGAGGTCACCAGTTCGCGCAGGATGTCGAACGAGTTGTAGTCGAGCCGGCGGTAGTAGACCAGCAGCAGCACCACCACCACCGCGACGAAGGCGGCGAACCACTTGTAGAACGTCCCGCGGTCGACCGGTCCGGCCACTGCATCTGGCGCGCCGCCTCCGAGCGCGACCGGCGCATCGCCGCCGACGGCACTCGCAGGAGAGCCGTCGAGCGGTGCGGGCTCGCCGCTGCCCAGTTCCCGCGGCTGCTCGGCGAGCGCCATCGGCGCCTCGGTCGACGCCCCGAGTTCGCGCGGCTGTTCGCCGAGGCCACCCGACAGTTCCTGGGGCGCCTCGGCCCCCGTCAACCCCGGCACGGACAGCTCGACCGGCGTCGCACCGCCCTCGGCCGGCTGCGCGCCACCGCCCAGCGTGCCCATGTGGTGGATGAACCAGACCAGCGCGAGCATGCCGAGCAGCGGGAACAGCAGGCTGCCGGAAGTTTTCAGCACCGTGGACCAGGGCGTCGCCTTCAGCGTGGCGTCGCCATCGGCGGACAGCCTGGCGCGGGCCATCGAAAGCGGCGCGAACAGCACCGACAGCGTGAAGTTGCGTCCGGCCGGCCCCTGAAGTGCACTCACCCACGCCGGCGCCGGCTTGACCGGTTCCGGCGGCAGGCGCGGCGCCAGCGACGGCTGCAGCCAGGCGCGCACGATGACGTAGACCACGTAGAGCGTGGCCAGCATCACGCCGGGGAAGAAGGCCCCGGCATAGAGCTGAACCACCGATACGCCTGCCGTGGCTCCGTAGAGGATCAGCAGCACCGACGGCGGGATCAGGATGCCCAGGCAGCCGCCCGCGGTGATCGCGCCGGCCGACAGGCGCACGTCGTATCCGGCACGCAGCATCGCCGGCAGTGCGAGCAGGCCCATCAGCGTGACCACGGCGCCGACGATGCCGGTGGCCGTCGCGAACACCGCGCAGGTGACGATGGTCGCCACGGCGAGGGATCCCGGCAGGTTGCCCATCGCCCGCTGCACGCTGCCGAACAGCTTGTCGATGATGTTGGCCCGCTCGACGATGTAGCCCATGAACACGAACAGCGGCACCGAGATCAGCACGTCGTTGGTCATCGTGCCGTAGGTGCGCTGGACCATCAGTTCGAAGATGGAGTTCTCGAACCACTGCTGGTCCGACCGGTGGAACGCGACGAAGCCGAACAGCATGCCCAGGCCCATCAGCGTGAACGCGGTCGGGAACCCGAGCAGGATCGCGACCACGATCAGGGCCAGCATGAGCAGCCCGAAATGGCCGTTCTGCCATTCGGCGAACGGCGGCATCAGCAGCAGGATCGCGAGCACGATGGCCGCGATGCAGCCCAGCCCCAGGAACATGGCGCGGTTCATCAGCGCGCTCCAGGTGCGGACGGGATGGTCGGCGAGCCGCTGTCGCCCGCCAGGCCGGCGCCGGCGCTGCGCGCCTCGACCATGCCCTTCAGGCCTGCCACGTCGACCTCCTCGACGTCGTGCAGGCGCCGCGGCCACTCGCCGGTCTTCAGGGCGAGGATGCAGCGGATGATCTCGGCCACCCCCTGCAGCAGCACCAGCGCACCGGCGATCGGGATCAGCGTCTTGAAGTGGTAGACCGGCGGCCCGCCCGGGGTCAGGCTCGAGTGCTCGCCGAGCGACCAGGATGTCTGTGCGAAGCCGATGCCGAAGTAGGCGAGTGCGGCGATGCCTGGGATGAAGAACACGAAGTACAGGACCAGGTCGAACCCGGCCTGCATGCGCACCGGGAGGAAGCCGTACAGCACGTCACCACGGACATGGCCGTTGCGCGCGAGCGTGTATGCACCGGCCATCATGAACAGCGTTCCGTACAGCATGTAGCTGACGTCGAATGCCCACTGGGTGGGCGCATTGAAGACGTAGCGCGCGACCACCTCGTAGACGATCGCCAGCATCAGCGCGACGATCGTCCATGCGAAGGCCTTGCCGGTCCAGGTGCTGATCCCGTCGATCAGCATCAGCGTCTTCTGTACGTTCAATGGAAGCCCCCCGGCACCCGCCGCGAATGAGGATACGGCACCACCCCACTATATAGCAGGGTGGCGCCGCTGCGCCGCGGATCAGCCTTTCTTCGCGGGTGCTGCCTTGCGCTGGAAATAGTGCGCAAAGGCCATGCCGTTCGGCACCACGGTGTCGTTCGACCAGCTGACCACCCGCTCCGCCCATTCGCGCTGCGAAGTCAGGATCTTCGCGAACAGGGGATTCTCCTTGGACTTGGCAGCCACGACGCGGTCCCATGCATTGAGCTGCGCCTGCAGCACCGAGTTCGGCGTGCGGTAGAAGCGCACGTTCTGCTTGGTGCGCATCTCGATGTAATCCTGCGAGTAGCGCGCCATTCCCTTCCACGACATGTCCGCCGACGAAGCGGTCGCGGCATTGCCGATCACTTCGCGCAGGTCCGCCGGCAGCGAGTCGTAGCGCTTCTTGCTGAACAGGATCTCGAAGCACTCGAGCGGCTGGTGGTAGCTCTGCAGCATGCAGATCTTCGACACATCGGGAAACCCGAGCAGGCGGTCACTGGAGGCGTTGTTGAACTCCGCCGCGTCGATCAGTCCGCGGTCGAGGCCCGGCACGATCTCGGCCCCGGGCAGCGCCACCACCGACGCACCCATCTCGCGGAACACGTCGATCGACAGGCCGACGGTGCGGTACTTCAGGCCCTTGAAGTCCTCCGGCCCCTTGATCACCTTCTTGAACCAGCCCAGCGGCTGGGTCGGCATCGGACCGTACAGGAACCCCTCGACATCGAAGCCCATCACCTTCTGCTGCAGCTCGGTGTAGAGCTGGCGCCCGCCACCGTAGTGGATCCAGCCGAGCAGCATGTTGGCATCCATGCCGAAGGACGGGCCCGTGCCGAACAGCGAGTAGGCCGTGTTCTTGCCGTACCAGTAGGCGGCCACGCCATGCCCGCCGTCCAGGACGCCCTTGTTCACGGCGTCGATCAGGTCGAACGCCTTGACCACGGCGCCGGCCGGGAGCACCTCGATGCGCAGGCGCCCGGCGGACATGTCGTTCACGCGCTTGGCGAAGTCGAGCGCGTACTCGTGGAAGATGTCCTTCGTCGGCCACGTGCTCTGGAACCGAAGCGTGATCGGTGCTCCCTGGCCGCGCACCACGGCCGGGAACGCCAGGGTGGCTGCGCCTGCCGCTCCGGCCGCGCCGGCCAGGAACCTGCGGCGCTTCGGGGCCTGGCTCTTGTTGTCGCTCATGGTCATGCGTGCTGCCTCCTCAAGGATGGAAGACGCGCGACGGCCTGGCGCGCGTGGCGCTTCCGTCACTCGTGTTGGATGCACCCGCTCCTCCCGTCCCTCTCTGCCCGTCTCTCGAACCGGGTGTCGCCGTTGGCGACGGAGGGTACGCGACAGTGCTAACCCGTGAAAATGATAGCGCTCCCGGGCCTCCACGGAAAGGTCGATCCGCTTGAACCCCCTCCGTCAGACGAAAAAAGCGTCCCGGAAGACATCTTTTCCGGGATTCATCATCAATTTTCCGGAATTCATGCCGCTAGACAGATTCGTCCACCCTCCTTCACTCCCGCCCGGGCCAGGACCGATCCGCAGCCATGCAGATCTCCACCAACCTGTTTTCCCTGAATGCGCAGCGCTCGCTCGACCGCACCTCGAACGACCTGACGCGTTCGCTGTCGCGCCTGTCATCGGGCCTGCGGATCAATTCCGCCGCAGATGACGCGGCGGGACTGGCCGTGGGTTCGCGGATGACGGCGCAGCTGCGGGGGATGAACCGGGCGGAACGCAACGCGAACGACAGCGTGTCGCTGCTGCAGACCGCCGAAGGGGCGATGGGGACCGTGGTCGAAGCGCTGCAGCGCGCGCGCGAACTCGCGGTGCAGGCGGCCAACGCGACGAACAACAGCAACGACCGTGCCGCCCTGCAGGCCGAAGTGTCGCAACTGATGGCCGAGATCGATCGCGTCGGCCGCGCCACCACGTTCAACGGCACCCAGGTGTTCGCACAGGAGACCCAGGGCATCGCCGGCGATACCAACGTACGGGCCGTGCTCGACGGGCTGAAGCTCGGCTGGCTGGAAGAGGCGGAATCGCGGATCAGCCGCTTCTTCGGCATCCAGGGCGACGGCGCGGAGCTGCGCATCCAGCTCACCGCCTTCACCGACAGCGCCGGCGGCGCCGCGGCCCGCGTCGTCGGCGCGTTCACCAGCGCAGGCCCGGGCGTGAAGGGAACCGACCTCCGGCTGCAGGTGGACATGGCGGACTTCACGCCGCCCAACCTGCCCAGCGGCGGCAACGCGCCGTTCTACAACGACCGCATCATCGCGCACGAGATGGTGCATGCGGTGATGTACCGCGCAATGGACAACTTCCAGGCGCTGCCGACCTGGTTCACCGAAGGCGTGGCCGAGTTCGTCCATGGCGCCGATGAGCGCCTCGCGGCCGACGTGCAGGCCGCCGGCGGCATCGGGGCCCTGCTCACCGCCGCCCCGCTCGGCAGCTGGGCCAGCACCTCGGCGCACTACTCGACCGGTTACCTCGCGACGCGCTACCTGCACGATGCACTGAAGGATGCGGGCGCCAGCGGCGGCCTGAAGGCGTTCATGCAGGCCCTGTCGCAGCCGGGCGCGACGATGGATGCCACCTTCAGCCAGTTCTTCGCGGCCTCGGGCGGGCCGACTTCGCTCGCCGCGTTCGAGGCTGACTTCGCGGCGAACGGTGCCGCCTTCTTCAATGCAGGCATCGACCTCGCCAACGCGGACACGGGCGCCATCGGCGGCCTGGACGCGGACCGCGGGCCGGCCTTCACCGCCGAGAGCGTGATCGACAACATCAGCGGCACCGCCTACGGCGACAATACGCTCAAGGGGTTCAGGCTGAGGTACGACGAATCGAACCCGACCGGCACCTCCACGCGCAACCTGTCCTTCCACGTCGGCACCCAGTCCGCGTTGCAGGAAGGCGGCCAGACCATCGACAGCCGGGTCGGCGCCGTCAACGTGCAGGCACTCGGCCTGGGCGAGGTGGATGTCGCGAAGGACGCACGCCGGGCGATCGTGCATATCGACGAAGCGCTGACCTTCCTCAACAGCCAGCGTGGCGAGATAGGCGCCCAGCTGTCGCGGATGGACGGCGTGATCGCCAACCTGCGCAGCGGTTCGGTCAACCTGGCTGCCAGCCGTTCGCGCATCATGGATGCCGACTTCGCGCAGGAGTCTGCCAGGCAGGTGCGCGCGCAGATCCTCCAGCAGGCGGCCGTCTCGATGCTCGCGCAGGCGAACGCCATCCCGCAGCTGGCGCTCTCGCTACTGCGCTGAGCGGGGTCCTGCCGGTCCGCCGGCGACCGGCGCGGCCGGCACCGGCGCCTCGGCTGCCGGGACAGGGGCGAGCGGAGCGCGGCGATGCGGTTCATGGGGATTCCAGCCCATCACCAGCAGCATCGCAAGGAAGCCCGCGACGTAGCCCAGTACCACATGCCAGCCGTGGCGAAGCCAGGCCGCCACCGAGCGCGCCTGCGGGAACTGGTTGGACAACGCGACCCCCGCGGACGAGCCGAACCACAGCATGGACCCGCCGAAGCCGACCGCGAAGGCAAGGAAGCCCCAGTCGTAGCCGCCCTGCTCCAGCGCGAGCTTGGTCAGCGGAATGTTGTCGAACACCGACGACACGAAGCCCAGGCCCAGCGCGGTCTGCCAGCTCGCCGCCGGCAGGTGTTCGACCGGCATCATCGATGCGCACAGCACGAGCGACAGCAGGAAGACCGCGCCCTTCGCGGCCTCCGGCACCACGCCCCAATCGGGCCGGCGCAGCAGCGCGCTGGCGAGGATGGCACTGAACACGGCGCAGCCGATGAACGGGAAGCTGTCGGCGAGTTCGCGGTGCCGCAGGTTCACGTACACGTTGGTGCAGATCGCCGACAGCAGGATGAACGCGACGATGCCCACGCGCACCCAGTCGATCCGCGTCCCGGGTTCGACGTCTGCGGCGATCGGCTGGTGGCGATGCTGCTGCAGCGCCGCGGGGACGCCGAACACCAGCAGCGCCACCACCGCAGCGACATAGGCAGGCAGCACGTCGAGGGGAGCGATGCCATCCATCCACATCATGGTCGTCGTGGTGTCGCCGACCACGCTTCCCGAGCCGCCGGCGTTCGATGCCGCGACGATCGCGGCGAGGTAGCCGATGTGCACCCGCCCCTTGAACACGCTGGCGGCGACCGTGCCGCCGATGATCGCGGCCGCGATGTTGTCGAGGAAGCTCGACAGCAGGAAGATCAGCACCAGCAGCACGAAGCCACCCTTCCAGTCGTCCGGCAGGAAACGCGGCAGCATGTCCGGCACCCGGCTTGCGTCGAAGCAGCGGGCCAGCAGCGCGAAGCCCACGAGCAGCATCAGGAGGTTTGCGAGCAGCACCCATTCATGGCCGAGGTGGGCGGCAAGGCCGGCCAGGCCCGGGCCGTCCGCGAAACCGGGATAGCCGAGCTTGTAGGCCGTGATCACCGCCAGGCCAGCTAGGCCGACCTTCAGCGTGTGTGCATGGAACAGGGCGACGCAGAGCAGCGTGCCGGCGAACAGCAGGAACTCGAACGGAATGCCGGCGACGGTGAGGGTCTGGGTCAAGGAGATCGATGCCGTCGATGCCGATGTGCGCGCCGGGATCGGCACCGGCGACCGGCACCGGGACGCGGGACCGGACTAGTTGAGGGAACCGGTGGCCCCGCAGCACCGTGCGAACGGCCGACCGCTGCAGCACGGACAGGGATCAGCCGGCTTGAGCTTCGGCGGCTTGCGCACCGGCGCACGCTCTTCCGGCCCGCTGCCGCGCGGGTGCCAGAACTGGTGCAGCTCGAGCGTGCTGTCGGGCAGTTCCTCGATCAGCGATTCGACCTGTTGCGCAGACAGCGGCTGCTCGACGATCTCCCGGTCATCGGCATGGGCGAGCGTGACGATCGGGGTCAGCGATTCCGACGCGGCATCGTCGTCGAACGCATCCTGCCAGTCGTCTGCGTGCAGGCCGACCGCGCGCATGAATCCGATCGCCCAGGTGCTGCCGGGCACCAGCTCGGCCATGCGGTCGGCTGCGGATACGGGCGGCCCCGACTTGTACTCGAACAGGATCGGCATCGTCGGCATGCCCGAATGCAGGGTCCAGGCGATCGTCGCCCAGTGCCGGTCGAGCAGTTCGAGGATGCGCCGGCATTGCGCCGCCGAGGCAAAGCGCACCGGCCGCCGGCCGTCCTCGGTGTCGCCCCAGATCAGCGAAAGCCATTCGCTCGCGCCGACCGCGACCGGACTGCACACCAGCCCGGCGATGAACCCGTCGAGTTCCTCGAGGTCCATCGAGTCCTCGGGGGTTGCGCTCGACAGCAGGAAACGGTCGAGTTCGTCGAGTTCGCTCTCGGTGAGCGGATCGACGCGTGGCTTGCGGGCTGCCATCGGCGGGGACTGGGCGGGATACGGGCGTTACTTGATCAGCGTGACCGGGACGGTGGCGGCCTGGATCACCTGCGTGGCGACGGAACCCAACACCAGGCCGGTGACGCCACCCAGCCCGCGGGTGCCCATCACGATGCCATCGCATCCGTTCTGCGCCGCGAAATCGGCGATCGACTGCCCGATCGGACCCAGCAGGATATGCGGTACATGGGCGATCTTCGCCGCATCGAGCGCCTTGCGTGCCGAAGAGAGGCACTTGTCGCCCTCCTCGCGCTGGAAGGTTTCGATCGCTTCGTTGCCGACGAAACTGCGGATCCCGCCTGCCGTGATCGCCGGCTGCACGGTGACGACATGCAGTTGCGCGGGCCGGGCCATCGCCGAGATCAGATCGATCGCCCAGCGTACCGCGCGGTCCGAACACGGGGAACCATCGACAGCCAAAAGCACCTTCTCCATCTGAGTCTCCTGTGGCTGTGCAGGACCGGCCAGGGACAGGCCCGGCACCGCACAGAAGCAAGCCCGCGCCGCCAGCACCTCGCCGGCACCTGCGCAGCAGCAGGCCTGCTGCCCGCCGGACTCCCTGCCGCAGGTCAGCGAACCAGGAGGACCGGCGCGTTTGAGGATTCGATCACATGCTTGGCGACAGAACCCACGAGGACGGTATTCACCCAGCCGAGGCCCTTCGTGCCCAGCACGATCAGTTCGAAGCCACCGGCATCGGCGAATTCGCAGATTCTAACGCCCGCAGGCCCCATTGCGATATGGGTCTCATAAGGAATCCCTGCGGCATCGAGCCGTGCGCGGGCCGATTTCATCGCCTCCTGGCCGTAGGACTGCAGGTGCATGGCCTGCGCCTCGATGCTCATGAAGGGCTGCACCGTCATCAGCGTCGCCTCGAACGGCACGCCGGCGCGCTTGAACGCGATCAACCGGTCGGTCGCACGATCGGACACCACGGAACCATCGACTGCCAGCAATACCTTGATAGACATAGAACCTCCTTCTTGCGGTACTTCCACGGCGCACCCTTGCGCTGCTTCCATCACCGCGGTTTCCATGAATCTACTGTACCGCCAACGAAACTTACGGAAAATTGACGTCGATCAACGTCGGCGCAGATAGGCGCCCCCTCCGCCGGTCAGCCGTGGGTCGGCATCACGGTGGATCGCCCCGCCACCGGCGCAGGCACGGCGGACGACGGCCAGCGTTCGGTGATCACCTTGGTGCGCGTGTAGAAGTAGACCCCTTCCATGCCGTGCACGTGGAGGTCGCCGAACAGGGACTGCTTCCAGCCGCCGAACGAGAAGAACGCCATCGGCACCGGGATCGGCACGTTCACACCCACCATGCCGACCTCGATCTCGTTCTGGAACTTGCGCGCGGCACCGCCGGACCCGGTGAAGATCGCGGTGCCGTTGCCGAACTCGTTGCGGTTGACCAGTGCGATCGCCTCGTCGAGCGTATTGACGCGGACCACGGACAGCACCGGACCGAAGATCTCGTCACGGTAGATCGACATCTCGGGGCTGACATGGTCGAACAGCGTCGGACCGAGGAAGTAGCCCTGCTCGTGCCCGTCGACCGACAGCCTGCGTCCGTCCAGCACGAGCGCGGCGCCCTCGGATTCGCCACTGTCCACATAGCCCTTCACCTTGTCGCGGTGCACCTTCGACACCAACGGGCCCATGTCGGCGCCCGGGGTGTCGCCCGGGGCGACCTTGTAGCCGGCACCGATCTTCGCGATCTTCTCGACCAGCGCGTCGCCGATGTCGCCCACGGCCACCACGGCGGAGATCGCCATGCAACGCTCGCCGGCCGATCCGTAGCCCGCACCGGCGATCGCGTCGGCGGCGAAGTCGAGGTCGGCATCGGGCATCACCACTGCATGGTTCTTCGCGCCGCCCAGCGCCTGCACGCGCTTGCCGCCGCGCGCCGCGGTTTCGTACACGTACTTCGCGATCGGGGTGGAACCCACGAACGAGACCGCACGCACCGCCGGGTGGCCGAGCAGCGCATCGACCGCGGCCTTGTCGCCATGGACGACGTTGAAGACGCCGTCGGGCAGCCCGGCCTCCTTCAGGAGTTCCGCCAGCAGCAGGCTCGCCGAAGGGTCCTTCTCGGACGGCTTGAGCACGAACGTGTTGCCGCAGGCGATGGCGACCGGGAACATCCAGCACGGAACCATCACCGGGAAGTTGAACGGCGTGATGCCGGCGCACACGCCGATCGCCTGCAGGCGCGAATGGCAGTCGATGCCGCGGCCGACATCCTCGGCGTGTTCGCCCTTCTGCAGGTGCGGCACGCCGCTCGCGAATTCCACGACCTCCAGCCCGCGCTGGACTTCGCCCTGCGCGTCGGGCAGCGTCTTGCCATGCTCTTCGGTGATCAGCCTCGCAAGCCGGTCGCGGTGCTGTTCGATCAGGTCCTTGAACTTCGCCATCACCCGCGCGCGGCGCAGCGGCGGCGTCGTGCTCCAGTCGGAGAACGCGGCACTGGCGGCACGCACCGCGGCATCGACGTCCGCGGCATCGGCAAGGGCCACCTTGCGGATGACCTGCCCGGTAGCCGGGTTGGTCACGTCGCCGGTACGGGTGCTGCGGGCGGCGTGGCGTGCGCCATTGATCCAGAAGGTGACCAGTTCATTCATCGGCGGGCTCGCTCGGGACATGGAGGAGGCCCGCGCCGCGGGCACGGGCCGAGGGCATCGAGTATAACCGCCACCATCGGCCGCACCGGCGCACCCGTCCGCGTCGCCTGCCCCGGGGCGTGCGACGCGCGAATCGGCTGCCGCCGCAGGCCGGGCTGCCGTGCCGCCCCCTTCTCGAGAGACCGAACGCCATGACCGATGCACCGCCGAACCCCTGCTCCCGCCCCGGGGCCCGCGCCAGCGATGAATCCGCGCGCCGATCCGGGGCATGGCGATGAGCACCGGCCTGCTGGTGGTCACGGTCGGCCTGGCCATGGCGCTGCTGGTCGTATACGGCCTGTGGCGGCGGCAGGTGCGCGCCGCGTTCATCCGCGAGACGCTGCTGCCTCCCGGATTGCTGGACACCCTGTCAGGCCCGTTTCCGAGCCTTTCCCTGAAGGACCGGCAACTGGTGGCGCGCGGCCTGCGCAAGTTCTTCCTGGCACAACTGAAGGCAGGTCGGCACCCGGTTGCCATGCCGTCGCGCGTGGTGGGGGCGCTGTGGACGGCGTTCGCGGAACGCGGTGCGCAGTACGAGGCCTACTGCCGCGACGCACTGGGACGTTCCCTGCCGGTCACCGTCCCCGTATCGCTTTCGGCGCAGGCAGAGGCCAATGCCGCGCTGCGACGCTGCTGGTGGCATTGCTGCCGGGAAGAGAACCTCGACCCGTACGAGCCAACGCGGGTGCCGCTGCTGTTCGCACTCGATTCGAAGCTCAGGATTGCGCATGGCCACTACTACTTCGCGACCGACGCCTCGCGGCTGCAGCGGCTGCGCCGGGACCACGGTGGCGACTACGGCGGCGGCGATGGCGACGGTGCCGACGGCTGGAGCCTCGAACGAGAGCGCACCTGGACAGCCGAGGACTTCCAGGACACCCGGTGGGACGGCGGCACCGACGGCTTCGGTGACGGCGACGGCGGCGGGGGCGACGGCGGCGGCGGCGGCGACTGATTCAGCGCCGGCCCACGCCGCCCCAACTCACCCCATCACCAGACAGACACGACGTTCAGGAACACGCCGCGGCTGCGGAAGGACAGATCGGTGAGGTTGTCGCTGTAGTCGGTGAAGTTGTAACCCAGGCCGACCCGCAGGTTTCGGTCGATATGGCGGTACACCGCGAACAGCAGCCCCGCGCGTGCATCCTGGGCGGTCGAGACCTTGAGCAGCCGGGCCTCGGCCAGCGCGCTCCACTCGTGCGTCACCCGGTAGTCCGCCCGCACGCCGAAGAACTGCGTCGTACTCGAGAACCATTCGCCCTGGGTACGGGACGCGCGCAGTTCGCCGACGCGAATCGCGTACTTGCCGCCCACGGACAAGCGCGGCGTCACCTTGTAGATCGCATCCGCGGACAGCACGTGGCTCTTCTGCGCGAAGTCGAAGGCATTGCCCTGGCCAGACAGCGCCCCCGAACTCGTCAGTCCGACCTGGCCCGGCGCCGGCACGTTGTTGAAGAACGTGTACTTGAACAGGCCGTTCCAGCGATTGTCCTGCACCGGCCGCCATGCGGCACCGACGACCACCTCGGTGAAGTCGGCGTTGAAGAAGCTGCCCTGGTTGTTGCTGCTGGTGGAGAAGTTGAACCGGCCGATCGCGCGCCAGTCCGGGTCCACCTGGTAGGAGGCGGTGTTGCGCACCAGCCAGATCTGGCGCTTCACCAGCGGCGAGTTCTCGGTCCGGTACTCGATCGCGCCGGCATACCTTGCCCGACCCTCGACGAAGCCGATCGAACCGGCCACCGCGCGACGGTCGAGATCCCCCGCCAGCGGATCGGAGATCGTGCCGGCTTCGACGCGCGCCCCGTACGTCCAGCGGTCGTTCGGCGCGTGGTCCAGGCCGAAGCCGTGGACCAGCGTTGCCGGGCCGGCGCCGCGCATCGTGCGCTGCTCGCCATAGAAACTGGTCGCGTCGCTGTAGCGGTAGCGCGAACCGGTCGTCCATGAGGTTGCCCTGCCCTGGAGCGCGGTGTCCGTCCGGTCGGACTGCGACAACGCGTTCAGGTAGAAGGAGCGTCTGTCGTCCATCCGGTACTCGCCCAGCAGGCGCCCGCCGAGCCCGCCGTTGCCGTCGGACGCCTCGGCACCGACACGCACCCGGTCGTTGACCCGGAACGTGGCGCCCACGCCGGCCCTGCTGTTGTCGGTGCGGGTCTCGCTCTTGTCGACCGTGCCCTGCACGAAGCCGTAGGCATTCCAGTCGCTGCCCGGTCCGGGAGCGGCCGGCGCGCCCGCCGGCGCGGCTGGCACCGCAACCGCATCCTTCGGGTCGCCGCCTGCGGGAACCTCGGTACCCGGCGAGAGCTGGCTGACCAGTGCACGCGTCACCGACGGCCCGGCCTGTCCACCCGGCAGCAATGGCGTCGTCGCCGCGCTGGCAGGCGCGGGAATGGCCGGCACGGCGGAAGCCGCCTGCCCGGGCAGGGCCGGCATGCCGGTGGCCGCCTGCACAGGCACCTGCAGCGGTGCCGACTGCGGGATCGAGAACGCGGGCGGGGAGCCCGGCATCGCACCCACGCCCTGGTTCAGCGTGACCGGTCCGACCGCGCGCCCTGACGGCAGGTAGTCGATGCGCACGATCACGTCGGTGCGGCCACCATTCTGCGACAGCAGTGCGCTCGCATTGGGAGTGTTCGTGGTCCGGTCGTCCGAACGCACGCCCACGGCCGCCGCCCAGTTCTCGTTCACGCGCTGCCGCACGCCGAGTTCGACCGCCGTCACCGACTGCGAATTGCCGCTGCGGTCGTCGGCCTTGCCGAACACGGTGGTCGATGGCCCCAGCGGCATCACCATCTGGGCGCCGCGCTGGGTGACCGCCTCGCCATTCAGGGAGATCTGCCCCGGCGCCGAGAAGCCCGCCTCGCGGTTCTGCCAGTACGCATTGGCACGGCCGCTGACGGTGGGGAACACCTCGGACAGGTCGATCGCGCCTTCGATGCGCTGCGCGCCCGCGGCCTGGCCGGTGCTGGTGAGCGCATTGAACTCGAAGCCTCCGGTGGTCGAGGTGAGCGCGCCGGTACCCGGCCCGGAGGAACGCGCGACCTCCGCCTTGACGAAGGTGCCGGGCGCGTAACGCACGGTGGTGTCGATGCCCTGCAGGCGCTGGTTCGCGCCCTGCTCGCCCTGCCGGAAGCCGCTCAGGCCGAGGCGGAAATGGTCACCGAACCAGTGCGATACGCGGCCGCCCAGGGACAGGTTCTGCACGGCAGCGACGCCGGGCACGAATTCGTAGGACGCGACGAGGAACACCGGGTTTCCGGACAGCGGCCCGGACAGGACCAGCGACGACTGGGCCGCCGTCGACTCGAGCGGCTCGCGCAGCAGGATGCGGCCCTGGAAGTAGTTGACCTCGTAGTCCTGGGAGGGCACCAGGGGACGGCGGGCGATCACGATGCCCGAATCGCGGTCACGCACCTCGAGGACCAGCCGCTCGGACCCGATGGTGATGTCCTGGTTGCGCAGGAAGTACAACGATCCACCGGTGCCCCGGAATTCCTCGCGCGACTGCACCGTGCCCGGGTCCGCGGCGAAACCCTCGACCGTGGTGCGGCGCTCGCCGAAGCCGGTGCTGTCGGCAGCATTGAAGATCACGCGTGCGCCGTAGAGCCCGCGGTTGAACGCGGTGAACTCGGTGCCCGTGATGCGGGTGAGGAAACTGCCCCACATCACCTGCGAATCGCCCCGCTCCAGCCGGACGAAGAACTTGCCCTGCGTCGGCGCATCGTCGATGGTGGTCGAATCGTCGCCGTAGGTCGGATAGAAGCGGTTTGGATCCAGCCGGCGCAACAGGAATCGCGGGTCGCGGCTGGCGAAGTTGGAGAACAGGTCTCGCAGCGGTTGCTCGCGGGTATCGGCGCTCGCGGTCAGCAGCGTATCCCAGGGCAGCTTGCCCTTCGCGTAGAAGGCCAGGCGTCCGTCGACGAAGGACGAGCGCGAACCGTTGGTCGACCCCGTCACGAGGTCGGACGGACCCGAGGTGTTGTTCATGCCCGCGGTCACATCGGCGATCGCGACATGGAACCAGTCGCGGTCGGGGATGGTCAGGTTGCGCCGGAAGCTGAAGCCCCGGCCAGAGCGGTCGGCGACCTCGACCTCCACCGCATGCATGCCGCCAGGGAGGATCTGCCGGGTCGCGAACCGGCCATTCGCATCGACCGGCACGGGCTGGCCCATCGCCTTCACCGTGTCGCCGGGTGCAAGGCTGCTGCCGTTGATGGTGACGGTGCCGCCGCTCACCGGGATGTTGGAGATGCTCAGGCTGTCCTGCGACCAGCCGATCATCCGTTCGCGCGACCGGGACTGCTCATCGCCGAGCGGACGCGCGACATCCGAGATCTGCAGCGACTTGACGGCGGTCTCGTCGAACCGGCCGCGCCGGTCGTACACGCGAAGCACATAGCGAAGTTCTGTGCCCACAGGCAGGTCGGTGGTCCAGTCGACGAAACCGTTCGGACTGGCCTGCACGATCGCAAGCGGCGCCTGCTGCGTCGACTGGTGGGGATGGAAGATCCGCACCTCGGCGCGGATCAGCCATGCCGGATAGTTGCTCCAGGTGCCGAAGGTGACCGGGCGCCCGCGCACCACCGTCGACGGAACCGCCCACACGTTGAGCGCGGGTCGCGCCGCCATGGAGTCGTAGCGCACCTGGACGTCGACCGCCTCCAGGCGGCGGTCGACCCGCCGTTGCGCGGAGGCGTCCTGTGCCTCGCCGCGTCCGTCGCCGCCGGGCATGCCGGTACGCCCGGCCTGGTCGACCACCTCGCCATCGACGGTGATGCGGAAAGGGACCGGCGGGAACGGCAGCCGTTCCTCGTTCGCGACGGACTCTGCGTTCGGGGGCACGTCGCGCGCGATCACCCGCGACACGTCCTGCATGGTGCCGCGTTCGCCGTCGTTGCAGACGCGCGTCTCGTGCCCCGCGCCGCTCGTCGAATGGCACAGCCGGCAGGCCTCTGCCGGGTCGCCGGCCACGCATTCGCCGACCGGCCGCGCGGCCGCCGGCGCAGCCTCGGCTGCTGCAACCGTGGCAGGCAACAGCAAACCGGCCGCCAGCAGCGCGCCGGCCGCAGACGGAAGCCAGCCCGCACCGCGTGCGTCCCGGCAGTACCCATGCCCGCGGGCCTGGCTGCGCAGCGTGGAACGGAAGCGCTTCACCGTTTCCCTCCCGCGATCTCTTCTTCGATCGTCAGCGCGTAGCAGCAGGCCTGCCGTTGCCACAGGCTGCGCAGCGCATCGGCCAGTTGCCGGACCCGCCGCGGTGCCTCCGCGGCATCTCCGGCAAGGCGGGGATCGACCTGGTAGGCGATGCGCACCACCGACACCGATTCGCGCAACTGGGCGGGCAATGCATCGAAGCGTCGTTGCCATTCAGGCCACAACGTGCCGGAATGGCGGTCGAAGGCCTGTGCGGAGACCTCGACGCGCACGACGCGCAGCACCGCCGCGCCGAAATCGAGCTGCGCCATGCGGCCGCGCGTCATCCGCACCAGGCCGGGGTTCTCGGTGGTCAGCCGGAAACCCGAGGGCAGCGTGCGCTCGTCGAGCTTCAGCACGAAATTCGCGCCGCGCGTCTCGTTCGGTACGTCGGCGCAGACGATGTGGTATCGACCGTGGGCATCCGTGGTCACCAGCAGGCCGCGGGCAGTGGCGAGCCGCACGTTCGGAATGCCCGGTTCGTCCGGGTCCTGCACGCCATTGGCATTGCGGTCGTTCCAGACCTTGCCGACAAGGTCGGAGCAATCGAAGGTGGGGTCGGGCACGATGCGCACCGCCGCGGTGGCGGTATTGGACACCTGCGTGCCCAGGAGCGTGTTCCGCGCGGTGACGACGTTGACGTACTCGCCCTCGGCCACGCCTGCGCCGATCACCAGCACCATGCGGATCGTTTTCCGTTCGTTCGCCGCGAACGTCTGGTTCGGCCATGTCAGCACCCGGCCGGAGATCTGCGGCTCGACCGGCGTGCCATTGATCGTTGCCGATCCGACCCGGTAGCGGAAGCCCGGCGGGATGACGTCGACCAGCGCGATGTTGGAGAGCGTCCCGGCCAGCGTGCTGGTCGCGGTGATCGTGTAGGGAACCAGGTCGCCGCGCGACACGTTCGGCCGAGGGGTGGTCTTCGAGAGCACGATCGCGCCCCCGGTGATCGGATCGAGCGGAATGTGGTTGTGCACGACGTTCGCATTGCCGGCACCGGTGAAGCCGAAGCGGCTGTACCAGGTCGTCGGCTGGCCGCCGGTGGGCGGGCCTGGCTGGACCTGCACCAGGAATGGATCGGGCGGCCCGTTCGGCACCTGCAGGCAGTTGGTCGCAGCGCATCCCCCGGTCGAGGCGGACGGCGGCAGCGTCGTCGAGGGCGTGCCCGGGAGCGCGTTCAGGAACCCCGCCGGCGTGGCGAAGCGCAGCGTGTAGACGCCGAACGGTGCCCCGCCCGCGAAGTTGATGTCGAAGCGGTAGCCGCCCGCCAGCGCACCGGTGGACGGGGTGACCTGGCCCTGCTGCCCGGGCAGCAGGTGGATCGCCGGGTCGAATCCGGGCGGGCCGTCGAGGAAGACCTGCACGCCGGCCACGGGCTGGCGGGTCACCGAGTTGTAGATGATGCCGCTCGGATCGAGCGGGAGGTTCTGGTTGAGGGTGGTGGTACCCGCCGTCAGGGTGAGGCCGCGGATCGTGCCATCGGACAGGTCTACGCCGGGCGCGGCCGACTGGGCGCGGCCGAACACCACGCCGGTATCGGGGTTGCGGAAGCGGATCTGGTAGCCGTTGCCGGGCGCGACGCCGCGGAAGTCGTACTGGCCGGCGGCATCGGTCCGGGTGGTCGCCACGACCTGTCCGCCGCGCACGAGCTCGACGATCCAGTTCACCTGCGGCTGGTCCGGACCGCCGAAGCTGCGGCTGGAATCGGCATCGAAGTAGACGAGCCCGGACACGCTGGCGGAGCCGGGCGACCCGCCGACCACGACACGGGTCGGATCATCGTCGTTCGGATTCCCGGCATCGTTGCCCGATTCCAGCCCGTCGTCCAGGTCGGAATCCGATCGGCCGCGCAGCGGCCCCTCGGCAGGACCCGCCCCGTCGGCGACGAAGAACGCCTGGTTGTCGATCACCGTCCCGGCCGGAGCCGCGGCATTGATCCTCACCCGGAAGCGGATCACATGCACCTGCCCGGGAAGCAAGGTGCCGATGCCCAGTCCGCCGGCCAGGGCCGAGTTGCCGGCGACATCGGCGACGGCGACGCCGTTTGCCGTGGTCGACCCCGCCACGTAGGTCGTGTTCGCCGGCGCGACGGCGTCGGTGACCACGACGTTGGTCGCCGCAGTGCTGCCGATGTTGCGGGTGGCGATCACGTATTCGAGCACGTCGCCCTGCTGAACAGCGCCGCCGTTCATGTCGAGGACGCTCTTGGCCTGGCGCAGCAGCGGACTGTTGCCGACGACGATCTCGGTGGGCTGGTTTCCGTTCGAAGGGTTGCCATCGCCGTCGGAACGGACCGGCGGCAGCTGGTCGGAGGTGATCGTTGCCTGGTTCGACACCACCGGCCCGGCGTTGACCGTCGCGCGCAGGCGCAACCGTACCGACTGCCCGGGCGCCAGCGTGCCGACGAGGATCGTCGCAGTGTTTCCGGCAGTCACGCCGAAGTCGCCTGCATCGGCATCCGATGCATCGGTCAGCGCGCCTTCAGAGCCGCCGACCGGGGTGTAGCGCAGGCTGCCGGGCAGGTAGGTCACGTTGCCGGGCATGGCATCGGAGATGCGCACGCCCGTTGCCGGCGCGCTGCCGCGGTTGGTCAGAACCACCGTCCAGGTGATCGTCTCGCCCGGCAGCAACGTCCCGCCGTTATCGTCGACCACCGATTTCTCGCTCTCCAGAACCGCCGCACCGCCCGTGAATATCCGTGTCGGATCCGGCGTCGCGGGCGTCGAGGGATCATCCGACAGCTGCGACACCGGCTGGCCGCTGCCCTGGCCAGTGCCCGAAAGGGACGCCTGGTTCGACAGCACCGTGCCCGGCACCACGTTCGGATTCACCCGGGTGCGGAACGTCACCACCGCCGGCGCGGCGCCGACCGGGATCGTGCCGGCCGGCTGTCCAGGCGAGGCGATCGACAGCCCGCCTGCCGCCAGTGCGCTGGTGCCGCCCACGTCGGGCACGACGGTGCCGTTCAGCGTGGTGCTGCCCGCCACGTAGGTGGTGTTCGCCGGGATGGCATCGTTGAGCCGCGCGCCGGTGATGGTCTCGCCGCTCGGATTCATGACCGAAATCGTCCAGGTGACCGTCTCGCCGGGCAGCAGCGCGTTCCCGTTGTCGTCGACGACGGTCTTCGCGACCGAGACGGTCTGTACCTGGGTGAGGACCGTCGAACTGTTGTTGCCCGCACCCGTGCGGCCGGTGTCGTCGGGATCCTCGACGCCGGCCGGGGTGACGACCTGCGCACGGTTGATCAACGTGCCCGAGGCTGGCGCGATGCCGGTGATCGTGAAGGTGACCACGCCGCCGGCCGGGAAAGTCGCTATCGTCGACGTCGCGTTCTGGCCGGCCAGCGCGACCGGACCGCACACGGCCCCGCCCAGTTCGTTGCCGCACAGCGCGCTGGTGACCACCACGCCTGCAGGCAGGGGATCGGAGAACAGGGCGCCATCGGCGGCGCTCGGCCCGAGGTTGGTGACGACGATGGACCAGACCAGCGCCCCCCCGGGGGAAACGGTTGCCGGGCCTGTCTTCACCAGGCGCAGGTTCGCGACCGGCGCTGGGGTGACGGTCGCCGTGGCTTCATCGTCCTCCAGCGGCCGGGAGGGGGAATGGTTGTTCGGCGTCGAATCGGGATCGGACTGGTCGCTGCCCGTGACCTGCGCCAGGTTGCTCCACGGCCCGGTGGGATTGACCCGTGCGACGATGGACAACGTGGCGGCGCTGCCGACGGGCAGCGTGCCAACCGTCCAGGACCCGGTGGGCTGGGCGAAGGTGCCCTGGCTCGTCGCAGCCGAAACGAAGGTGTAGCCCGCAGGCAGGACATCGCCGACGCGCACGCCGGTTGCAGCATCCGGTCCGTTGTTGGTGACCGTCACCGTGAAGGTCACGTTGCTGCCGACCAGCGGCGTGGCGTTGCTCACCACCTTGGTGATCGACAGGTCGGCCACGCCCTGCGGCACGACCACCTGCGCCGAATTGTTCGACGGGTTGGGATCGAACTCGGCGGCCGATACCGTGGCGACGTTGGTGATCGACGGCGGCGCCCCGGCGCGGGTGACCGAGATCACCAGCGTCGCGGCCGCACCGTTGGCCACCGCACCGACACTCCATACACCGGTGCCGGCGGCATACGTGCCCTGGGTCGCGGACACCACGCCGTTGAAGGTCAGGCCGGCCGGCAGCGGGTCGGCGACCTGAACCGAACTGGCGCCGCTGGGCCCTGCATTGGTCACGGTGAGCGTGTAGTTGAACGGCACGCCGGGCAACGGATTGGGCGTGCTCGCCGCCTTGGCCACGGCAAGGTCGGCCGAGGCACGAACCGGCGTGGTGGCCGTCGCGACCGGACTGTTGGATGCGCCACCACCGGAGGCCTGGGCGGTGTTCACCACCTGAGGGACCGCTGCCGCGCCGACATTGACCGTGAGCGTGATCGGGCTTGCGCTGCCCCCCGCAGCGATCGCGGTGCTGCTGCTGCAGGTGACCGTCTGGCCGACCGCGCCGCAGGCCCAGCCGGTGCCGGTGCCGGACACGAACGAAAGCCCGGCCGGCAGGACGTCGACGACACGGAGGGTGCCGGTGGTCGGGAAGCCGCCGTTGTTGCTCACGGTCACTGCATAGGTCGCGGGCGCGCCTGCGGTGAACTGCGCACTGCCGGCCACCTTGGAGATGGCGAGCGTCGTCGGGGTGAGCGCGGTCACCGGCGCCGAGAACGCGAGCTGCGAACTGGCCAGCGGTTCACCGGTGCTGGTTATGCCGCCGGCCGGGATGACGTTGGTGTAGCTGCCGGCGACGGGTGGCGTGATGTCCACCCGCACGATGCAGGACCCGCCGGCGGGGACGGTCGCGCCGGACAGCGTGAAGCCGGCCGCACCCGCGACGGCGGTGACCGTGCCGCCGGCACAGGTCGTCGAGGCGGCCGGCACCGCGGCGACCACCATCTGGCCCGGCACCGACGGCAGGTTGTCCGTGAAGCTGGTGCCGGTCACCGCAAAGCCGTTGCTGTTGCTGAGGGTCACCGTGAGCCGGGACACGCCGCCCGCGGCGGCCGGATCCGGATTGAAGACCTTCACCCCGGTGAGCGGCCGGACCACCACCGTGGGCGCGCTGGCGCTGTTGTTGCCGGTGTTGGTGTCCGGATTGAATGCGCTCGATACCGACGCATTGTTCGTCACGTTCTGCGCGGCGGCGGCCGTCGCCGTGGCCACGATGGTCACGGTCACGTTGTCGGTGCCGACCGGAAGCTCGTTGCCGATGGCCGACGGGATCGCGCAGGTGACGACCTGGCCGGCGGCGGTGCAATTGCCATTGCCGGTCACGCCCGTGAACGTGCCCGAGACGAAGGTGAATCCGGCCGGCAGCGTGTCGGTGACGGTGACGCTGCGTGCCGGCCCGGGCCCCGCGTTCGACACGCGCAGCGTATAGGTCGCGTTGCTGCCGACCGCCACGCGTGGGGTGCCCGTCTTGGTGATCGACAGGTCGGAGGCCACCCGCGACGTGGCATCGCGGACCGTCTCGTTGTTGCCGGCGATCGGGTCTGGCGTATCCGAAGTGGCGTTCGCCCGGTTGGCCTCGGTGCCCACGCCGTTGGCGAGCACTCGGTAGGTGATGTTGACCGCCTGGTTGACCGCGAGGTCGCCGAAGCTGCAGGTGATCGTGTTCGGCCCCGCGTTGTATGTGCAGGTGCCTGCGCTGGTCACGATCGACCCGGGAACGAACGCGAACACCCCGCCCGCAGGCGGGAGCGTGTCGACCATCGACGCATTGCTGGCGCGCGACGGGCCGCGGTTTTCCACCCGGATGGTGAAGGTGGTCTGCTGGCCCTGCGCGACCGGATCCGGACTCACCGTCTTGTTCACCACGAGGTCGGCACTGCCGGGCGTGATCGTGCTGTCGACCGTGGCCGAGTTGTTCGACGGATCGGACTCGGCCGGGCCGGTGAGCACCTCTGCCGTGGCCGAGTTGGTGATCGTGATGTTTCCGGTACCGTTGTTCACCGGAAACACCCGGATCACCGCCGTCTGCTGCACGTTGGCCGCGATCGAGGCCCATGTACAGGTGACCTGCGTCACTGGCGGCCCGTTGGTCGTGCAGCTGCCGCCGCCGCTGACCGACTGGATCGAACCGAACACGACCTGCGCGGGCAGCGTATCGACGATGCGCACCTGCCCTGACGCCGTGCCGTTCGCCGCCGCGTTGTTGTTGCGCAGGGTCAGCGTGTAGTCGAGCGGCAGCCCTGCCTGGAGGGCGCCCGGGGGATTCGCGGTCTTGCCCAGCTGCAGGTCGACTGCTGCCGTGATCTGCGTGTTGATGCTCGCGGAATTGTTGGCCTGGTCTGGATCGCCGACGTCCGGCGACACGACGGTCGCCGTGTTGGCGCGCGTGGCCGGGAAAGGACCGTTGTCGCGGGGACGCACGCGCACCGTGATCTCGCGCTGGGCCGCACCGCTGCCGATGGTGCCCAGCGGACAGCTGAGCCGCCCGGTGCCCACGGTGAACGTGCACGCAGGGCCGGCGGGCGAGACCGTCGCATCGATGAAGGTGGCTGCCGGGAGGTCGTCGGTGACGGTGACGTTGGTCGCCGCATCGGGACCGAGGTTGTCCACCCGCAACGTGTAGGTGAGGATGCCGCCCCAGGGCGTCGGGCCACTGTCGGACTTGGTGATGCGCAGGTCGGCCCGCGTCGCGGTGCGGGTCAGGGTGGTGGTACCGCAACCGGTCGTACCCGGAATGCCACCACCGGAGACGGAGGTACACGCGCTGTTGACGATCGAATCCGGACCGGTGCCGACGGCCTGCACGACGGCGGTGTACTCGATCGCCGGGAAGTCGGCTCCCGGTCCGAATGCGGCACCGAGCACCCGGCTGCAGGTCAGCGTGCGCAGCGGCACATCGACGTTGCAGGTCCAGCCGACTGCACTCGCCACCACCGGCGCGCCCAGCGACGCCGGCAGCGTGTCGACGACCGTGACGGTCGCGCCGCCGGGAATCGGCACGTTGCCGTTCGCCCGGGGCACCACGCGATAGCGCACCGTCGTGCCTGCGGCAACCACGGTGATCGGCGGCACCGGTACCAGCACCGACTTCGCCGTGGTCATGTTGTTGTTCTGCGGCGCGGCGCCGGCGTTCGTGTAGACACCCTGGTCGTTGCCCGGGTTCGGGTCGGCCAGCACGCCTCCGACCTTCGACACCGTGGCCGTGTTGGTGATCGGCGCGCTGTCGGTCGGCGTCACCCGGAGCACGATGTCCGGAAGGTTGGTGGCAGGACTGCCCTGGACACCGGCCGGATGGTCGCAGGTGAGCGTCGGGGCCACGAAGGTGCAGGCCCAGGGCGCGGCAGCGGTGACGGACACGAAGGCGAGGTTTGCCGGCAGCGTGTCGACGACGCGCACGATGCCGTCGGTCGCGGACGGCCCGTTGTTGCGCGCACGCAGGGTGAAGTTGAACGGGACTCCGGCCACCAGCGACCCCGGTGCCGTCTTGGTGAGGGACAGGTCGGTACCGGCCGCCTGCACGGCCACCGTGGCAGTCGCGGTGTTGTTGGTGCCATCCGGATCGGCGGTAGCCGAGGCAATGGTGGCGCTGTTCGGCTGCGCGCCGGTGGCAGTCGCGGTGGTCTGGTAGGTGATGGCCGGCAGCGCGCCGATGCCAGCCGAGCCCGGCCGCGTGCAGGTCAGCACCGGTGCCGCGAAGGAACAGTTCCATCCGGTACCCGCCGCCGAGCCGCCGACATAGGTCAGGCCCGCGGGGATCGTGTCGGTGACGACGATCGGCCCGGCGGCGGCGGACGGTCCGAAGTTCGAACCATTGAGCGTCCAGGTGACTGCGCTGCCCTGGGGAACGGGGTTCGGCGTGCCGGACTTGGCGATGCGCATGTCCGCGCCCGGCTGCACCGGCGTGGTCAGGTTGAAGTTGTTGTTGTCGCTCACCGGATCGGAGGTGAGCGTCGACTGGATGTTGATGCCGTTGGTCAGGTTCCCGTCGACCTGCGGCCGGACCTCGACCGTGAATGCCGGGGTCGTGGCACCCACCGCCAACGGTCCCGGACGCTCGCAGGTGAGCACGCCCGGCGCAGCACCGTTGTGGGAACAGGTCCAGCCGTTCTGCGTGAAATTGGCGGCACCGGCATAGATGGACCCCACCGGCAGCGTGTCGGTGATGCGGATGGTGCCGGTCGCGGGGAACGGGCCTGCATTGCTGCCGGTGACCGTGTAGGAGAGCACCGCCCCGGCAATGAAGGGCCCGGCACCGACCGTCGCCTTGGTGGCCGACAGATCGGCGCCGACGCTGACCGTGGTGGGCTCCAGGCGATTCGTGTTGTTGGCCGGATTGGGGTCTGCCTCCGCCGCGGTCGCCGACGTGTTGTTGCTGATGACGTTGCCCTGGGCGGTGATCGCCGCGGCATCGTCCGGCCGTACGGTGAAGACCACTTCGGCCGCATCGGCAAGCCCGACCGGCGCGAAGCCGGTGCAGGTATAGACGCGCGGCGGCGTGGTCGGCGCGCAGGTGACGCCCGCCGGCGCGACGATCGACACGAGGCTCGCACCCAGCGGCAGCGTGTTCGTGAGGACCACGCCGGTCGCGACCTGCGGTCCGTTGTTCGTGACGCGCGCCGTGTAGGACACCGGCGCTCCGGCGACGACCGGATCCACGCTTTCGGAGACCTGGAGGATGAGGTCAGCCTGTGCGAGGACCTGCGCCGGCACAGCGCACGCGAATGCCACGGCCGCCAGCGCCAGCGCTCGCCGCGCGGTCGACGCCCATCCGCCGGACGAATGGCGGACCGGGCGTGGCCGCCCATCGGGGCTGCGAGCCAGCGCAGGCACGACAGCATGCCCGGACTGCGGACATCCTTCGCATGACAACGGCAACGATGGGCAAGACGCCTGCGGAACGCGGCGTCCAGCCCCCCCTGATGGCCCCATTCGTTCTTTCGCATCCTGTTACCGGATGCTTCTGCGGATTCGTGAGCGCCGGAATCTACCTCAATGGGAGAATCCGTGCTGAGACCTTTTCCCGCAAAGTGCAAACAAGGCCGTTTTTCACATATGCAAACTTTTTCGCGCCCAGTGGCATGGATGCACCGGAATGGTCAGGCGCTGACGAGCCCCATCGATCGCCAGACCGGCATCGCAAGCGCGATCGACGCAAGCACCAGGACACCCCACAGCCAGGCGAGCGCGCGGGCATGGCGGTGCGAGAAGCACTCGCCCGAGCCGTGGTAGAGAGCCAGGTAGACCGTGCTCTGGTAGGGCAGGAACCAGACCTGGGTCGATACCAGCGCGACCAGCGCCACGAGGAATGGATGCACGCCGGCCGCGCCCGCCGCGGGCAGCGCCACCAGCGTGAGCAGCGGCGCGGCAGCCTGCCAGCGCACGATGAACGACAGGCAGAAGCCGACGACCGCGAGTGCCAGGCAGAACGAAAGGCTGCCCAGCGCCATCGACTGGATCACGCCCGCGAGGCGGGCACCGAGCCAGGCATCGATGCCCAGCGTGCTGAACACGGTCGCCAGGCTGGAGATCGCGCCGAAGAACAGCAGGAACGGCCAGTTGACGCCGGTGCGCACCATCGTCGTGTCCAGCGCCCTGCCCAACGCGAGCACGACCAGTGCGCCGACGCCGAGCCAGGCACCGTTAATGCCATGCCACGGCTCGGTGAGGAAGCCCGCGATCAGGCCGACCAGCACGGCAAGGCAGAGCTTCTCGTCCGCGCGCATCGGACCGAGCACCGCGCGCTGGAGCGCCAGCCGGTCGCCGGGATTCACGGCGGTGCTCGATGGCCGATAGAGCCACACCACCGCCGACAGGCCGCCCGCGAACAGCAGCACATGCAGCGGAAGCGCCGCGACGAACCAGCCGGAAAACCCGAACTCGGCGCGGATCTCGTCGGGCAGCAGCCCGTGCACCAGCAGGCCGACCGATGAGCCGGTGAGGAACAGGCCGGCCATCTGCCCGAAGCCGATCAGGGCAGCGAGTGCCAGGCCGGTCGCGGCCCGCCCGCCGGGCGCGAAGCCCAGCGCCTCCGCGATCTCGCGCACCATCGGCGCGGCGAGCGCGGTGCGGCTGGTCGCGTTGGGCAGCGTGGGCGTGACCGCAGCCCCGACCAGCGCCAGCGTCACGCAACGGCTGGCAAATCCGGCGGGGCGCCGGCCAAGCGCGGCGAGCGCAACCCGATACATGAGCCCGGTATTGCCCACGGCAACACCCACGGCAAGCACCGCGAGGACCAGTATCCACGGCTGGCTGGCGAAACCGTCGAGCGCCACGCGCGGCGCCACCAGTCCGGTGACCACCCAGGACGCGACCAGCGCCAGCGCGATCACCTCTTCGGCCAGTGCTTCGGTGGCGAACAGGATCGCCGCCGCGACCACGGTGAGCAGCGCCTGCCAGCCCGCGACACTCAACCCGTCCGGCGGCGTCACCGTCCAGAGCGACAGCGGCAGCAGCGCGAGCGCAAGGCCCGCAAGCCGTCGCAGCGGCAGGGGCCTGCGTACCGGCGGTGCCGCCGCCTCGGCGGAAGGATCCACTGCATCGTCGCCGGCACCTTCCCGTGTCGAGGCGGACGCACCCGGATCGCCATGCACCGGCAGCGCGGTGCGCCCGCTCAGGCGCTGCGCATCGCTTTCGGCGCCGGCAGCGCGGTAGGCCGCTGCGGCGGGACTGCGTTGGCCGAGGCCCTCGAGCTCTACCGCGATCGCACACAGCCGCGCGGCCAGTGCCGTGTGTCGATGGTCGGCATGCAGCCCGCGTTGCAACGACCGACCGATCGCGACCGGCACGCGGTAGCCGTCGGGTTCGTCGCGCAACAGCGGCGACTGGCGCGCGAGCGAAGCCAGCCGTACCCGCGCCCGGCCTTCATCGACTCCCGCGAGCCGCGCAAGCACTGCCAGCGGTGCCCGATCGAACTGCGCTGCCGCCTCGACCAGGTCGCGCTGGCCCGGGTCGAGCTCGCGCAATCGTCCGGCCACCCAGGTATCGACCTCGCGCTGCAGTTCGCCCAGTGCCCGGCGCGTGCGGGCGAGGTCGAGCCCGATCGCGGCGCTCAGGTGCAGCATCAGGTCGGGCTCGCCGCGAAGCAGCGAATCGAAGCGCACGCGCGGCAGCATCCAGACCCTGACCGCGGTCACCGAGACCACGCTCGCGGAGCGCGGCTCGTCGGTCAGCAGGGACAGCTGGCCGAAGCTCTCGTACGGCACGATGCGGTCGATCGCCGAGCCCGACACGCGGCGCTCGGCGACGCCCTCGCGCATGATGTACAGGCCGTCGCCCTCGCCGCCTGCCTCGAACACGATCGACCCGGCATCGAACCAGCGCTCTTCCAGGACGCCCGCGAGTTTCGCGAGGTCGACCGGGTCGAGGCCCGCGAACATCGGCACCGCGGCCAGCGCCTGGGCAGCGGCGACCGGTTCCTGGCCCTCGCTCACGGACCGCTCACCGGCGTACCGTCCAGGGATGGAAGAATTCGACGCGATCGATCGAATTGACCAGCGCATCCAGGACCAGCCGGCCACGCAGCACGCGCAGCCGGATGCGGGTGCCGGCCACGCCCGCCGCCCACAGCTTTTCGTAGAACTCGCGCGGCGTCGCGACCGGATCGGCGGCGACCGAGATGATCACGTCGCCCTCGCGGATGCCGACCCGCTGGGCCGGCGAACGATCCATCACATGGGCCACGACCACCTTGCTGTCATGCTCGGCCGTGTACACGCCAAGCCATGGCCGCGCCGGCGCCGGACCGCGCCCGTGGGCGATCAGGTCGGGCAGCAGCGGCCGCAGCAGATCGATCGGCACGAACATGTTGCCGGGCAGTGCGCTGCCCTGGTCGAGCGCGTCGCCCACCCAGAGCGAGGCGACACCGACCAGCCGGCCCGCTGCATCGACCAGGGCCGCCCCGCTGTGCTCGGACCGCCCGGGGACGGTGAACAGCGCCTCGGCCAGCATGTATTCCCAGTAGCCGACGAACGGCCGGCGCGACACGACCGTCGCCGCGCTCGCGCCCCCTGCCCCTTCATGGGCGACGAAGAACAGCGGCTGCATCTCGTGCACCGCGGACGAATCGCCGAGCACGAGCGGATGATCGGTGACCCGGCCACTCGCGCGCAGCAGGCCGAATCCGGTTGCATGGTCGAACGCGATCACGCTGGCCGACAGCACCCGGTTGTCGCGGGTGATGACCAGCACGGACTGCGCCTCGATCACCAGGTAGCCGATGGTCAGGATCAACGTCCCCGCCTCGGCATCCTGGCCATGGGCATCCTCGGCGAGGATCGCGAGTCCGGTACCCTCGCGCTCGGTGCCGAGCGTCTGCCCGGTGCGCGCCGATTCGATCGTGCGCACGCTGAGCTTGACCACCGCGTCCTGCACCTCGTCGGGCAGCGCGCGGATCGCCGAAGGATCGTTCACGGCGCGCCAGGCGGCCAGGCCGGCCAGCGCCAGCGGGACACTGCCGGCCGGCTGCGCAGCGGGCGCCCCCGGACGGGACGGCCCGGGCTGGTCGCCCGGACCAGGGGATTTGGATAGGTCCGACACCCCGCTACTTTACCGCTCCGCGGACCGGCATGGGCAGCGCGATCGCACCCATGCGCTGGCACGTCCTGGCCGGAGCGGGCCGGACACGGCCGCCGAGCCACGGGCGCGTGCTAACGTCCGCACACCCGGCGCCGACCAGCGGCACGGGATGCCAACGCCCCTCCCGACGGATATCCCCGCCAGCTTGCCGACTGCCGCCCGCCCCTCCCGCACCGCTGCCGCCCCGAAGGCGGGCCGGCCTTTCGACCGGACGCTGCTCACCGCGCGCGAGCTCGCGCGCCTGAAGCCACTCACCACGCCGGCGCGTATCCAGGACTTCCTGACCGAACGCCTGTCCTGCAACCACGAGCGCTCCGGCGACACCGTGCTGTCGGTCCGATCGGTGCTGCGGGAGAAACATGCCCACTGCATCGAGGCCGCATTCGTCGGCGCCTGCGCCCTGTGGCTGAACGGAGAGCCACCGCTGCTGCTCGACCTGCATGCCGAAGGCCACGACTACGACCATGTCGTCGCCGTGTTCCGCCGCAACGGCTGCTGGGGCGCCCTGTCCAAGAGCAACCATCTCTGGTACCGCTGGCGCGACCCTGTGTACCGCTCGCTGCGCGAACTCGCGATGTCCTACTTCCACGAATACGTGGACGCCGACGGCACCAAGACCCTGCGCAGCGTCTCCTCCCCCCTCGACCTGTCGAAGGTCGACCCCGCGCTCTGGATCACCAACCCGGGCAACTGCTGGGAAATCGTCGACCTGCTCTGCAGGCTGAAGCACACCCGCCTGCTGCCGCCCGGCCAGCGCCGCTGGCTGCGCCCGCGCGACCGCCTCGAACGCACCGGCAACGCCATCGTCGAGTATCCCGAGTGAAATCAGGGTCAGAGACGATTTTCCCCGCCCGGATCCCGCACGCGCCGTGCGCTCTGCGGAAAATCGTCTCTGACCCGGATTGTCGGTCAGGCGCGGGCGACGGTGTTGCGCAGGATGCCGATGCGTTCGAGTTCGCACTCGATGACGTCGCCGGGCCGGCAATAGCCCTTGGCGGGGACCAGCGTCTCTTCACCTTCGCTGGCGCCGATCCACCTGCCCCCCAGCTCTTCATCGGTCGACCATGCGGTACCGCCCGGCGTGCCGGTGATGATCACCATGCCGGGCTGCAGCGTGAGGTTGGTCGAGAAGAAGTGGATCAGCTCGGCGCAGGACCAGATCATGTTGCCGGTCGATGCCGACTGGCGGAGCTCGCCGTTGACGCGGGTGCGAAGGCGCAGCGCCTGGGGATCCGGGATCTCGTCGACGGTGGTGATCCACGGGCCCAGCGGCGCCGCGCTGTCGAACACCTTGCCGCGGCCCAGCTCGTACCAGGTCGATCCGTCCGGCTTGCGCCTGACCTGCCGGTCGCGCGCGGTGACGTCGTTCACGATCGTGTAGCCGAACACATGCTCGAGCGCCCGCTCGACCGGGATATGCCGTCCAGGCCGGCCGATCACCACCGCGAGTTCGGTCTCGCAGTCGAGCTTCCGGGTGAGCCGCTCGTCGTACACGATGTTCGCCTCGGGGCCGACCACGCAGTCGGCGGTCTTCAGGAAGAACTCGGGCTCCTTGCCCGAGATCGGCGCCGCGGCCTTCTCGCGATTGTGGTCATGGTAGTTGCTGCCGCTGCACAGGATGGTCGACGGCCGCAGCGGCGCGGCAAGTCGCACCGTCTTCAATGCACGGATCGCCGCGGCGGGGGCCATCGAAAGCAGCGTGGTCGCCAGGCTGCGCGCCGCTTCGCCCCCGCGGATGAACGACAGGCAGTCGGCGAACCACGCCGCGCCGTCCGCGGGTGCCATGCCCCCCGCGGCGACATGCGCCTCGAGTGCGCGCAGCGCATCCACCATGCCGGCGCCATTGACGAATCCGAGGCGCTCGCGCCCGTCCTCCAGGTAAGTCAGTACTTTCACTTCATCGCCTTCCGGTGACCGGCAGCCGGTTCATTCCAGCTTGCCCATGCGGCGGATCACCTCCGCCAGCCGCTTCGAATCGCGCTGCAGGAACTCGTCGAACTCGGCGCCCTGCAGGTGCATGATCGGCGTCTCCATCGTCGCCATCGCCTTCACGAAGCCGGCGTCGCCGACCGCGTCCCGCACCGAACCCCGAACCCTCGACAGCACGTCACCGGGCAACCCGGCCGGCGCGAACACGCCCGACCAGATGTAGAACTCGGCCTCGAATCCGGACTCGCGCATCGTCGGCAGGTCGGGGAAGGCCTTCAGACGCTGCGCCCCCCATGATCCGAGGAGCCGCACCTTGCCTGCCTTCACATGCGGGCTGGCGACGCCGGGCGCCTGTGCGGTCACCTCGACCTGTCCGCCGAGCAGCGCGGTCATCGCGGGAGCACCGCCGCCGAACGGCACGTGCAGCAGCTGAGCGCCGGCCGACTGGGCGAGCATCTCGACCGCGACATGCAACGTGCCGTAGATGCCCGAGGAGGAATAGGTGATCTTGCCCTGGCGGCTGCGTGCGTCCTTCATCAGGTCGGCCACGGTCTTCCACGGGCTGTCCGCACGCACGATCAGCACCGTCGGGTCGGCCGAGACCAGCGCGATCGGCGTGAACTCCTTCATCTGGTAGCTGGGCACGCGGCCGTTCACCCGGTCGGCCTCGGGAATGGTGACGATGCTCGACAGCGCCATCAGCAGCGTGTAGCCGTCGGGCTTCTGGCGGGCGACATGCACCATGCCGACGCCGCCACCGGCGCCGGGACGGTTCTCGATGACGATCGGCTGGCCGAGCGAGCGCGACATCGCCTGTGCCAGCGGACGGCCGGTGATGTCGGCGATTCCGCCCGGCGCGAACGGCACGACCATGGTGATCGGGCGGCTGGGCCAGGCAGCGGGGGCCTGTGCAAGCGCCGTGCCGGCGGCGAATCCCGCAGCGGCGACGAGCGCGGCTGCATTGATGATGCGGTGGATCACGATGGACGCTCCTCCTGGATGATCGGGCGACCGGGACGGACTCTGCCGTCCTCGGCTGGCGGGCGCCGGATTCCCGGGCCGCCGCGGTCGGCGGGCCGGATGGGCCTGCCGGGGCGCCGATTATGCCGTGCGCAGGGCGGCCAGGGTCGCCTCCGCGATCGACTTTGCGTCGACGCCGAAAAAGGCACGCAGGGCCTCGCGCGTGTCGCTGCGCCCGAAGCCGTCGGTGCCGAGCGTCACGTACGGCGCCGGTACCCAGCCACGCACCAGGTCGGGCAGCGCGCGGACATAGTCGGTGGCCGCGACCACCGGGCCGCTGCCGCCGCCGAGCGCCTCCGCGATCCACGGCACCCGCGGCGCTTCCGGATGCGCCCGGTTCCACGCGTCGCACGACAGTCCGTCACGCCGCAGTTCGGTGAAACTGGTGACGCTCCAGACCTCTGCATCCACACCCTGCGTCGCCTCCAGCAGCTCGGCCGCCGCCAGCACCTCGCGCAGGATGGTGCCGCTGCCCAGCAGGCGCACGGAACGAGCACCGGGCCTGCCGTTGCCCGGCCGCACGCGGTGCATGCCGCGCAGGATTCCTTCCTCCGATCCGCCCGCCATCGGCGGCTGCGGGTAGTTCTCGTTCATCACGGTCACGTAGTAGAAGACATCCTCCCGGTCCTCGAGCATGCGGCGCATCCCGTCGCGCACGATCACCGCCATCTCATAGCCGTAGCACGGGTCATAGGCGACGCAGTTGGGATAGGTCGACGCGAGCAGGTGGCTCGAACCGTCCTGGTGCTGCAGGCCTTCGCCGGACAGCGTGGTGCGTCCCGCGGTCGCGCCGATGAGGAAGCCGCGCGAACGCATGTCGGCCGCGGCCCAGATCAGGTCGCCGATGCGCTGGAAGCCGAACATCGAATAGAACGTGTAGAAGGGCAGCATCGGCAGGCCGTGCGTCGAATAGCTGGTCGCCGCAGCCAGCCATGAAGAGATGGCGCCCGCTTCGCTGATGCCTTCCTCGAGGATCTGCCCGTCACGGGCTTCCTTGTAGTACACGAGTTCGTCGCGGTCCTCGGGCTCGTACAGCTGGCCTACTGCGGAGTAGATCGCCACCTGCCGGAACAGCGACTGCATGCCGAAGGTGCGCGCCTCGTCGGCGACGATCGGCACGATGCGCCTGCCGATGGAAGGATCCTTCAGCAGCTGGCCGAGCATCTGGACGAACACCATCGTGGTCGATTGCTCGCGCCCGTTCGAGCCTTCCAGCAGGCGGCTGAACGCGGCGAGCGGCGGCACCGGCAGCGCCGGCGCATCGCTCGTGCGCCGGGGCAGGAAGCCGCCGAGCGCCGCACGGCGCCGCTGCAGGTAGCGCATCTCGGGACTGTCGTCGTCCGGCCGATGGAACCGGAGCCGCGAAACGTCTTCCTTCGACAGGGGCAGCGCGAAGCGGTCGCGGAACGCGAGCAGCGCCTCCTCGTCCAGCTTCTTCTGCTGGTGGGTACCCATCCTGCCCTGCCCCCAGTGCCCCATGCCATAGCCCTTCTTGGTCTGGGCAAGGATCACCGTCGGCTGGCCACGATGGCGCACCGCCGCGTGGTAGGCGGCATGTATCTTCACCGGGTCGTGGCCGCCACGGCGCAACCGGTCGATGTCGGCATCGGTCAGGTGTGCCACCAGCTGCTGCAGCTCGGGATAGCGGTTGAAGAAGTTCTCGCGGTTGAACGCGCCGTCGGTCGCGGCATACTTCTGGAACTCGCCATCGACCGTCTCGTGCAGCCGTCGCAGCAGGATGCCTTCATGGTCGCGCGCGAACAGCGGATCCCAGTCCGATCCCCAGAGGAGCTTGACCACGTTCCAGCCGGCGCCGGCGAACAGCCCTTCCAGTTCCTGGATGATCGACCCGTTGCCTCGGACCGGGCCATCGAGCCGCTGCAGGTTGCAGTTGACGACGAACACGAGGTTGTCGAGTCCCTCGCGCCCGGCCAGCGACAGCCCGGCGAGCGACTCCGGCTCGTCCATCTCGCCGTCGCCCACGAACGCCCATACGCGCCGGCCCTGCGTGGCGAGCAGGCCACGATGCTCGAGGTACCTCAGGAAACGCGCCTGGTAGATCGCGTTGATCGGTCCCAGGCCCATCGACGCGCAGGCGAACTGCCAGAAGTCCGGCATCAGCCAGGGATGCGGATACGACGGCAGCCCCCGGCCGCCGGTCTCGCGCCGGTAGTGGTCGAGCTGGTCTTCCTCGATCCGCCCCTCGAGGAAGGCCCGCGAATAGACGCCGGTGGACGAATGCGGCTGGAAGTACACCAGGTCGCCGTCCTGCCCGCCGCGGAAGAAATGGTTGAAGCCGACCTCGAACAGGTCGGCGGCCGACGCATAGCTCGCGATGTGTCCGCCGAGTTCCGGATGCGCGCGGTTGGCACGCACCACCATCGCCAGTGCGTTCCAGCGGATGATCGCCGACAGCCGGTTCTCGATGTCGAGGTCGCCGGGATACTGGGGCTGCGCCTCGAGCGGTATCGAGTTCACGTAGGGCGTGTTCAGCACCGGCGGCAGCGGCACCCGCTTCGAACGCGCGAGGTCGAACAGCTTGCGCAGCAGGTAGGTCGCGCGCTCGGGGCCTTCGCGCGCGATCGTCCCTTCGAACGCCTCGAGCCATTCGCGCGTCTCGTCCGGGTCCGGGTCGGGCGGCGCGACACGCAGGAAGGCCCGCGCGGCCGGCAGGGCCGTCGCGTCGTCGCGGGGGTTCGGGATGATGTCGTCCATCCGGGGGATGTTAGCCGGACGGCTGCGGCACGGGGTGCCGAATCGGCGTGCATGCATGGCCTACGGCGGCATATCATGCTGCCTTCAGTACACGGGACGACCGATCATGCCGCTACCGCCGTTCGACGCCAAAGACCTGCGCATCCTGGACCAGCTCCAGCGCGATGCGCGCATCTCGAACGTCGACCTCGCGCAGGCAGTGAACCTGTCGCCCTCGCCGTGCCTCGCGCGGGTGCGCGCGCTGGAAGCCTCGGGCGTGATCGCGCGCCACGTGACGCTGCTGGACCCTTCCTCGGTCGGGCTGGACGTCACCGTGTTCATCCAGGTCGCGCTGGACAAGCAGGTCGAGCCGGTGCTCGACCGCTTCGAGAAGGCGGTCCGTGCACGTCCCGAGGTGATGGAGTGCTACCTGATGACCGGGGACTCCGACTACCTGCTGCGGGTAGTGGTGCCCGACGTGCGCGCGCTGGAACGGTTCATCGTGGACGTGCTGTCGCGCATGCCGGGCGTCGGAAACATCAAGTCGAGCTTCGCGCTGAAGCAGGTCAAGTACGAGACCGCCCTGCCCCTGCAACCGCCATCGCTCAGTCGGACGCGCGCGCGCCGGAGCGCTTGACCAGTTCCGCGTACTTGGCGACTTCCTTCTTGATGAACGCCGCGAACTCCGTCGGCCCCATGAAGATCGCCTCGGCGCCGTCGCGTTCGAAGGCAGCACGGACATCGGGGTGCCCGTGCACCTTGCGCAGTTCCTCCAGCCAGCGATCGAGCACCGGCTTCTGCACGCCCGTCGGAAGCCAGGCGCCGTACCAGATGTCCGTATCGAACCCCGGCACGAAGTTCGCCATCGGCGGCACCCCGGGCAGCGCAGCGGCCGGACGCGCGGTGGTGACCGCATGCACGCGCAGCTTGCCGGCTCGGATATGCGGCAGGGCGCTGATGCTGGCGACGAAACCCATGTCGACTTCGCCACCGATCAGCGCGGCGATCACCGCCCCCGCGCCCTTGTAAGGGATGTGCGTGAGGTCGGCCTTGCCTGCCAGCTTGAACAGTTCGCCCGACAGGTGGCTGGTGGTGCCGGTGCCGTTGGAACCGAAGTTCAACCCGCCGCTGCGCTTCTGCGACAGCATGATCACGTCCTTCACCGACTTGGCCGGCACCAGCGGATGCGTGACCAGCGTCAGCGGCGCGCTGGCCAGGAAGGCCACCGGCTGGAAATCGGTGAACAGGTTGTAGTTGAGCTTGGGGTACAGCGAGACGTTCACCGCGATCGAGTTGGTGGTGAACATGATCGTGTGGCCGTCGGGCGGCGACTTGGCCGCGATCTCGGCGCCGATGTTGCCGCCAGCCCCGGCCCGGTTGTCGACCGCCACCGGCTGGCCCATGGCGTCGCTCAGTCGCGCCGCGAACTGCCGGCCGATGATGTCGGTGCCGCCGCCGGGTGCGAACGGGACGACCATGCGGATCGGCCGGTTCGGGAACGACTGCGCGTGGAGGGTTCCGGCGGCGCCGAGCAGCAGGAAGACGGCGCAGCAGGCGCGCGCGACGGGCATGCGATTGATCATGGTTACAGCTCCTGGGGAACGTGCAAGTCGGTCACCGCATCGTCCGGGCCCTGCCAGCGGCCGGCATCGGACACCCGTGCATCTGCAACGGGCGGGTGACTGGGGCGAGCGGATGATGCCCGCGCGGCAAGGTGCCGGCAAGGCATGAAATCACCGTCCGGGCGTTCGAGGGCCGTGTGCCTCGTCCGCCCACGAAAGCCGTGACCGGCAACTGACCAGCGGGACCCGTCTCCGCTCAGCGGCGAGGGGGCAGCAGGATCGACCGGTCGACCTCCCGGATATCGGTCTTGCCGCAGAACGCCATCGTGATGTCGAGTTCCTTGCGGATGATCTCCAGGCAGCGCGTCACGCCGGCCTCGCCCATCGCGCCAAGGCCGTGCAGCCAGGCACGGCCGATCATCGTCGCCTTGGCGCCCATTGCCACGGCACGCAGCACGTCCTGGCCCGAGCGGATGCCGCTGTCGAACCACACTTCGATGCGCGGCCCGACCGCATCGACGATCGCCGGCAGCGCATCGATCGTGGACGGAGCGCCGTCGAGCTGGCGGCCACCATGGTTGCTCACGACCAGCGCATCGGCACCGGAATCGGCCGCGAGCCGTGCATCCTCGGCGTCCATGATGCCCTTCAGCACCAGCGGACCGTCCCAGCGGCGCTTGATCCATTCCACGTCGCTCCAGTCGAGCGTCGGGTCGAACTGCGCGCTGGTCCATGAAGCGAGGCTGGAGGTGTCCCCGACGCCGTCGACATGCCCGACGATGTTCCCGAAATGGCGGCGCGGCGTGCCCAGCATGTTGCTGCACCAGCGCGGCTTGGTGAGCAGGTTGAGCAGGTTGGCCACGGTCGGCTTCGGGGGCGTCGACAAGCCGTTCTTCACGTCCTTGTGGCGCTGGCCCAGGATGGTGAGGTCCAGCGTCAGCACCAGCGCGGAGCAGCGCGCCGCCCTCGCGCGTTCGATCAGGCGCTCGATGAACGCGCGGTCGCGCAGCACGTAGAGCTGGAACCAGAACGGCTTCGTGGTGTGCGCGGCGACATCTTCTATCGAGCAGATGCTCATCGTCGACAGCGTGAACGGCACGCCGAACTTCTCGGCTGCGCGCGCGGCGAGGATCTCGCCATCGGCCCACTGCATGCCGGCCAGGCCGGTCGGCGCGAGTGCGACCGGCATCGACACCCGCTGGCCGAGCATGGCCGTCGCGATCGAACGGTTGTCGACGTCCATCGCCACCCGCTGCCGGAACTGCAGCGCCTGCAGGTCGGCCTGGTTGGACCGATAGGTACGTTCGGTCCAGGCACCGGAATCGCAATAATCGTAGAACATGCGCGGCGCACGCTTCCTGTGCAGCACGCGCAGGTCTTCGATGTCGGTGATCACGCTCAAGGCTTCTCCCCGGACGGTCCTCTCCGGCTGCGAATGGCCGGTTCGATGGGCGCAAGTATCGCTCGATTGCAGCCCGGCTGCCGCCGCGCTGCGCCTGCCCCGCGGCCTAGCGCCGGATGCGGTAGCGGGACAGCGCCTGCAGGTCGGGCTCGATGCCCAGCCCCGGCGCCTCCGACAGGTGCCAGTGGCCATCGCCGATGCGGGCGAACGGTTGCGCCAGCGCTTCGCGCAGCGGATTGGGATTGGAATCGACTTCCAGCATGCCGCTGCCCCCGACCGCGGCAAGCAGGTGCGCCGACGCCGTCAGGCCGATGCCGCCCCCCAGGTAGTGCGGGCAGAACGCGAGGCCGGCCGCGACGATGCCGGTGGCGATGTCGAAGCAGCCACTGATGCCACCCCACTTGATCAGGTCCGGCTGCAGGAAGCGGAATGCCCCGGTGGCCAGCGCGACGGCGAACTCGGCACGCCCGCGCATGTTCTCGCCGGCCGCCAGCGGGATCGGCGACCGTTCGGCGAAGGTGCGCCAGGTCTGCGGCCAGGTATCGGCGCGCAACGGTTCTTCCAGCCACAGGGGCCGGAACTCGGCGAGCCGGGCTGCCATCGCGAGGCCGGCATCGACGTCCCACGCCTGGTTGGCGTCGACCATCAGCGGCGCATCGTCGCCAAGCGCATCGCGCAGTTCGCGCAGGTTGCCGACGTCGCGTGCCTCGCCGAATCCGACCTTCAGCTTGAACGCCGTGAACCCGCGTGCACGCTGCTCGAGCGCGACCTTGCCGGGACGGGTCGGGTTGATGCCGCTGGCATACGCAGGCACCCGGTCGGCCGCCGCGCCGTTCAGGCAGCGCGCGAGCGGCAGGCCGGCACGCCGTGCGACCAGGTCCCAGGCCGCGATGTCTATCCCGGCGATCGCCTGCGCGAAGGGCCCGGGCTCGTCGGTCTGCAGCACGAGCACGCGGGTGCGCGCGGTCAGGAACTCGAACAGCGCGGCCGGCGACGCATGTTCCTGTTCGAGGGCCAGCGGCGCCAGCACTTCCTCGATCAGGTGGCCGCGATGCTCGGCGCCATCCGGCGGCCAGTTCGAGAACACCTCGCCCCAGCCATGCGCACCGTCCGCATCCTCCATGCGCACCGCGAGCGCCGCGCGGCTGCGCATCATGCCGAACGAGTTGCGTACCGGCTCGTCCAGCGGCACGCGCCACACATGCACTTCGATGCGCGCGATGCGCAGGCGCTGCAGGGTCACTGCAGCCCGCCTGCCTGCCCGCACGGGACCAGGTGGTAGATCGCGAACGCTTCGTCGGCGTCCGACCACATGGCCGGGCAGTCGTAGCCGCTCGACGCGGCGAGCGCGCGAAACGCGTCGGGCGCGTACTTGTACGAGTTCTCGGTGTGGATCGTCTCCCCCTTGCGGAACGCGTGCTGCACGCCGGCCACCTGCACCTGCTGGTCGACCAGGCTCTCGAGATGCATCTCGACGCGGCCGAGCAGGGCGTCGTAGCGCGACCGGTGGCGGAACCGCGACAGGTCGAACGAGGCGCCGAGCTCCACGTTGAGCCGGGCCAGCAGGTTGAGGTTGAAGCGCGCCGTGACCCCTGCGCTGTCGTCGTATGCGGCCTCGAGCACGACCGGGTCCTTGCGGGTGTCGACCCCGATCAGGATGCTGCCCGCGGGGCCGATCCAGCGCGCGACCCGGGACAGGAAGGCCCGCGTCTCCTCCGGCGTGAAGTTGCCGATGGTCGATCCCGGGAAGAAAAGCACCCGCTTCGCGCCGGGCGGGAGGCGCTCGTCCGGCAGGTCGTCCAGCCGGGTGTAGTCTGCATGGATCGCCAGCACGCGCAGCGCGGGGAACCGTCGCGCGGTTCCCGCGGCACCGGCCTCCAGCATCGAACGCGAGATGTCGATCGGGACATAGGCCGAGGGACGGCAGGCCTCGATCAGCAGGCGGGTCTTCGTTCCGGCCCCGCTGCCGGGCTCGACAAGCACCGCGCCGTGCGGCAGCGCTGCGCCGATCGACTCGAGGTGCCGGTGCATGATCGCCAGTTCGGTGCGCGTGACGTAGTACTCGGGCGTCTTGCAGATCGCCTCGAACAGCTCGCTTCCGCTGGCGTCATAGAACCATTTCGCAGGCAGCGTCATCGGCCGCGCGGCGAGTCCGGAGAGCACGTCGTCGCGCAACGAAGTACCGAAGGTATCGGCCGCGACGATCGCCAGGTTTGCGGGGGCGGCATCCATGCGACACGATGTTAACCGCTCACCATGCGCAGCGGGGGACGCCGATCGGTGTCCCGCGGCATCCCGGCCAGCCGCCGTCGATCGGGTCGCATCGACCCGATCGGGCGCGCTCAGATCAGGCGCAGCGAGAAGCCGCTCTCGACCCAGCGGCGGATCCGGTTGGCGTCGCCGATGCGCGAGAAGCGGCCGTCGGAATCGAGGAGCACGATCACCATGTCTTCGCCGTTGATGCGGGTCTGCATCACCAGGCAACGGCCCGCTTCGCGGATGAACCCGGTCTTCGACAGGCCGATCTCCCACTCGGGGCTCGCCACCAGCTGGTTCGAATTGTTGAACTGGACATGGGCAGCACGGTTGCCCGGGGTGTCGACCAGCACGCCGGAAGTGGTCGAGAACTCGCGGATCGTGGGGTAGCGCATGCCGGCGGTGACCAGGCGCACGAGGTCCTGTGCGGTGGAAACGTTGCCGCTGTGCAACCCGGTGGAATCTTCGAAGCGCGAGTTGTGCATGCCGAGCGCCTGCGCCTTGATGTTCATCTGCGCGATGAACTCGCGCGTCCCGCCGGGCGAAGTGCGCGCGAGCGCCGCCGTCGCACGGTTCTCGGAGGACATCAGCGAAAGGCGCAGCATCTCGCCACGGGTGAGCGTGGTGCCTGCGGCCAGGCGCGACCCGAGGCGCCGCGTGGCGTCGATGTCTTCCTCGGTGATGGTGACCAGCTCGTCCATCGGCTGGTTGTAGTCGAGCACCACCATCGCGGTCATCACCTTGGTGATCGACGCGATCGAGCGCACCTTGTCGTCGTTGCGCGAGAACAGGGACTGGCCGGTCGCCTGCGAAGCGACCAGCACTGCGGTCGAACGGACGACCAGGTCGCCCGGCGCTTCGGCCGAACGGGGCGTGTCGGGACGCTGGCGCATCGATACCTGCGTGGCGCGTGCGGCAGGGACCTGGGTCGCCTTCGACGCAGCCCGGCCGTGCGCCGGGATCGTCGTGCGTACGCGCGCCGCGGGACGTGCGCTCGATTGCCTGCCTGGGGCGGCGGCTGCGGCCTTCTTGCGCGGCGCCGCCGCAGCCGGGCGGGCCGGCTTGGTGACGGCCGGCTTGCGCGGTGCCGCGTCTCGTTTGGCCGAGGACTGCGCCTGGGCCAGGACCTGTTCGACCGGGAGCATTGTCATCACGGCCAGCAGGCCAGCCATCGACAGCAGGTTCTTGAGCGAGCGATTCGTCACGGTTCGGATCCCTGAGCCGGTGCAGCGGGCGGTCGACGAGCAGCCGACGGGCAGTCTAGGCGCATTCAATCAGCAATTATCGACACCGCCGGCGTGTACTTTAGCGCACCGGGTGCGGTTGGATTTCGCCGATTAGATAACGAAAACCGTGACTTGGCAACCTCTGTTGAGAAGAATCCTCGCATCCGTGCCTCGCGCCACGGGTCAGGTCACCGGGCCGGCACCGGGTTCCCGGGCGGACGCTGCCCGCTCCTGCTGCTGCAACGTCCACATCTGCGCATACTGGCCGCCGGCGGCAAGCAGTTCGCGGTGGGTGCCGCGCTCGATGATCCGGCCCTGCTCCATCACCAGGATCTGGTCGGCATCGATGATCGTGGACAGCCGGTGGGCGATCACCAGCGTGGTCCGCCCGATCGCGATCTGGTCGAGTTCACCCTCGATGGCCTGCTCCGTCTCGGAGTCGAGCGCGGAGGTCGCTTCGTCGAAGATCATCACCTGCGGGTTCTTCAGGATCGCGCGGGCGATCGCCACCCGCTGCTTCTCGCCGCCGGAGAGCTTCAGCCCGCGTTCGCCGACCGCCGACCCGTAACCCTGCGGCAGCGATTCGATGAAGGAATGGATGTGCGCCGACTGCGCCGCGGCGACCACCTCGGCCTCGGTGGCAGACGGCCTGCCGTACTGGATGTTGTAGTGGATGCTGTCGTTGAACAGCACGGTGTCCTGGGGCACGATGCCGATCGCCCCGCGCAGGCTCTGCTGCCTGAGCCGGCGCACGTCCACGCCGCCGACCGAGACGCTGCCGCCCTGCACGTCGTAGAAGCGGTACAGCAGGCGGGCAAGGGTCGATTTCCCCGATCCGCTGTGGCCGACCACCGCGACCTTCGCGCCGGCCGGCACCTCGAAGCTGACCCCGTGCAGGATCTGCCGCGCCGGGTCGTAGCCGAAATCGACACGCTCGAAGCGTATCGCCACGCTGCCTGGCGGTACCTCGTCGGCACCGGGCGCATCCTGCACTTCCCGGTGCTGGCCGAGCAGCGCGAACATGCGATCCATGTCCGTCGTCGACTGCTTGATCTCCCGATAGGCCATGCCGAGGAAGTTGAGCGGGATGTAGAGCTGGATCAGCAGTGCGTTGACCAGCACCAGATCGCCGAGGGTCAGTTCCTTCGACGCAACGCCCTGCGCGGCAAAGACCATCAGCGCGGTGACGCCGCCGGCGATGATCAGGCTCTGCCCCACGTTGAGCAGGCCGAGCGACGCCTCGGTCCTGACCGCCGCGGCCTCGTAGCGTTCCAGGCTGCGGTCGTAGCGCTGCGCCTCGTATTCCTCGTTGTTGAAGTATTTCACCGTCTCGTAGTTGAGCAGGCTGTCCACCGCACGCGTGTTGGCCTTCGAATCCAGTTCATTGGCCTCCCGGCGGATGGCGGTGCGCCACTCGGTGACCCAGATCGTGAAGAACACGTACAGGCCGACCGCAAGGAAGGTGACGGCGGGGAAACGCCAGTCGAACTTGGTCAGCAGCACCGCGGCCACCAGCACGAACTCGAGGATCACCGGGATGATCGAGAACAACATGTAGTTCAGCAGCGTGCTGATGCCGCGCGTGCCGCGCTCGATGTCGCGCGACATGCCGCCGGTCTGGCGGTCGAGGTGGAAGCGGAGGCTCAGGCTGTGCAGGTGCCGGAACACGGAAAGCGCGACCTTGCGCACCGCGCGCTGCGCCACCCGCACGAACACGACATCGCGCAGCTCGGCGAACAGCGTGGTCGACATGCGCAGCAGCCCATAGGCAATCAGCAGCATGAACGGCACCGCCAGCATCGCGCGCTCGGGGGAAAGGGAGTCGACGATCTCCTTCAGCACGAGCGGTACGCCGAGGTTGGCGACCTTGGCGAAGACAAGCAGGGTCAGCGCTGCCGCCACGCGCCAGCGGTATTCGCGCAGGAACGGCAGCAGGATGCGCACCCGGGACAGGTCGAAGAATCGGGCCGGCGCCTGTCGGCTGCCGCTGGCCACCCCCTGGGCAGGGACTGCCTGGCCTGGATGTCCGTGGGGACTCATGCTGCACCTGCCATCATTGTTCTTCTGTCCTCGTCCGCTCCCGAACCAGCTTGGGGCCGCAACACCGAATGCAAGGCCCAAAAAAAGCGGGCACCGGTGAGGGTGCCCGAAATCCAAAGGAGGAGGATGAAAACAATGAGCGGTTCAGGGCTCGCTGCCTTCATCAATGGTTAAAGCGAATTGCGTGCCAGAGATGCACGCCTTGCAAATCAGGCACTTGCCGCGTCGAGGGTCGTCGCCGGCTTCGCCTCCCTGCACCGATCGCGCACGGCGGTGCCGGCGCACGCACCAACCTTGCGCGACGGCGGCACCGGACTCAGGCGGCACCGGCCACGCGCGACGGCTTCCGCCCGCGCGACTCGAACTCGACCGAAACGGGTGCCCAGTACGCCGCCGCCAGCAGGACGCCCCAGAGGATCGCCGCGACACTGTCCATCGTGTAGGCGAAGCCGGACAGGACCAGCGTCCCCGACAGCGGCATCGGCACGTAGATCGCGATGGTCGACGCCAGCGTGAGCCAGCGTGCCCACCGCTGGAACGCGAGCAGGCCGGCCAGGCCGACGCACAGTGCGATGAACGCACCGAAGGACACCAGGCCGGCGACCGACTGCAGCGGCGACGACAGCAGGTTGACCCGCGTGGCAAGCCAGGCCTGCTGCTCCGGCGGCAGGAGCCTGATGTCGTAGGACGACACGAACATCGCCGCCGGTATCAGCAATGCATTGAAAAGCACCAGCAGGCGGAACTCGGCTCGGGTGTTCAAGGATCCTCTGTCGGGGCAGGTGGCGACCCTGCAAGGATGCCACGCGTGACCGCAGGTTGCCGGGTGTAAGCATCTGTAAACGCGGTCATCAGTGTGCCCGCGCAAGCGTTGAAGGAGGTGCAGGCGAAACCACACCCAGGAGGACGAGGATGAACCGCAGCGCATCGAAGGCCGTCAGCGTTACAGACACCGGCGGACGCAATGTCTCCATCGCCGCGCAGATGCTGGGCATCGCAGCCGCAGCCATCGCGGTGATTCCCGCCCCGGCCTGGGCGGACCGGTACGACGGCAGGTACTTCGACCGGGCCCGGGTGGTCGAAAGCCGACCGGTGGTGCAACGCGTGGTCGAACCGCGCCGCGAATGCACGAGCCAGGTGGTTCACGAGCCGATCCATGGCGGCCATCGGCCGCTGGCCGCAGCCGACCTGGTCGGCCCGGTGGTCGGGGGTGTCGCGGGGGGCGCCATCGGCAGCCAGATCGGCGGCGGCAGCGGGCGCACTGCGGCCACGGTGGCCGGTGCCGTGGCCGGCACGATCGCGGGCTCGGTGCTGCTGCCGCCGCATGCATGGCCGCATGGACCGGCGCATCGGTCGCCGCAGGTCGCCGAGCGCGTGGTGGAACGGTGCCGCACGGTCAACTACAGCCGCGACGTGGTGCAGGGTTACGAGGTCACCTATCGTCACCAGGGCCGCTACTTCACCACCCGCATGCCCTACGATCCCGGCCGCTTCGTGCAGATAGACGTGCGCGGCGCGGCGCCGGGCTGGAAACAGCGGCACGCGTACGTCGAGCCGGTCGTGGTGATCGTGGATCGCGGCGACCGGCGCGGCCGCTCGCGTGGCTTCGACGACGACGATTGAGGCCGCGGGCGCTACAGATAGTCCTTGCGCGCCCCGTAGCCGGCCCAGCCCAGCAGCACGCGCACGATGCCGTAGCTGATCCAGCTGGCGATGCGCTCTGCAAGCCCGCGCCGGAATCCGGAAGCGGCCACCGGCCGGGCACCCGCCACCATCGCACGCCGCAGGCTGGACAGGAGTTCGCCGGCAAAGCCGGCGTCGCGCACGAACACGTTCGCCTCCCGCGCGAGCAGCAGCGACAGCGGGTCGATGTTCGATGAGCCGACGGTGGCCCATTCGCCGTCGATCACCGCCACCTTGGCGTGCATGAAGCTCTGGTGGTACTCGAAGATGTGCACGCCGGCCTCGAGCAGCTGCTGGTAGAACGCGCGCGACGCATGGCGCATCAGCACGTACTCCACCCTCGCCTGGAGCAGCAACGTGACCTGCACCCCTCGCCTCGCCGCATCGACCAGCGCCCGGCGGAACTCCACGCCCGGCAGGAAGTACGCATTGGCGATCAGCACGTCGCGGCCTGCGCCTGCGATCGCCTCCAGGTATGCGTCCTCGATGTCGCGACGGTGGCGGAGCGTGTCCCGGACCAGGAAAGCGGCCCGGATCGGCCCGGCGGGCTGCCGCGTGCCCGCGGCCGCCAGTGCCGCCTGCGGCGGAGGCATCGGGCGCCACGGCGGCGAACGTCGATGCAGGTAGGTCCGCGCGACGGTATCCCAGGCCTGCCGGGCCACGCGCAGGATCTCCATCGTGAGCGGGCCGCGCACCTTCACCGCGTAGTCCCACCGGGGTGGCGTGTGGCCCGGCGTGTGCATGTCGTCGATCACGTTGATGCCGCCGGCGAAGCCGATGTCGCCATCGATCGCGGCGATCTTGTGGTGCAGCCGGCGCAACCTGCTGCGCTGGAAGTCGAACAGCGACACGTCCGGCCGGAAGAACAGGAGTTCGATGCCTGCGGCACGCAACCGCTCGCGCAGCGGTGCCGCCATCGTCCGACCGCCGAAGCCGTCGACCAGCACGTGGACATGCACGCCGCGCAGGGCAGCACGCACCAGCGCATCGGCCACCATGCGCCCGGCCGGGTCATCCTCGAAGATGTAGGCCTGCAGGTGGATCTCGTGGCGCGCGTCGTCGAAGGCCGCCGACAGCGCAGGGAAGTAGGCGCCGCCGCCCTCGAGGAGTTGCACTGCGTGCCCTTCCACGAAGCGGGTCATGAGGTTCCTCGTGCCCCGGCCGGCCGCTCAGCCGAGGGTGAGCGTCGCCGACAGCGGCGCGTGGTCCGACAACCGGGCCCAGGCCTGCCCGTGGTGCACATGGGCGTGGCGCACGGCGAACCCGCGCACGTAGATGCGGTCCAGCCGCAACACCGGCATGCGTGTCGGGAAGCTGCGCGCGGGGTGCCCGCGCGTGGCCTCGAACACCTCGACCATCCCGAGGTCGGCAATCATCCCGTCGCTCGCCTCCTTGCGCCAGTCGTTGAAATCGCCGGCGATCACCAGCGGCGCGCCGGCGGGAACCAGCGACCGGATATGGCCGGTCAGTTCACGCAACTGCCAGCGCCGCCCCCGCGCCAGCAGGCCGAGGTGTACGTTCACGCAATGCAGCGGGTGCGTCCAGCCGGGGACGGCGATCTCGCAGTGGAGCAGCCCGCGGTTCTCGAAGAAGTAGGCCGAGACGTCGATGTTGCCCCACTTCGAGATCGGGTAGCGCGACAGGATCGCGTTGCCATGGTCCCCGTGGTCGTAGACGGCGTTGCGTCCATAGGCGTAGTCGCTCCACACGGCATCCGCGAGGAATTCATACTGCGGCGCGGCCGGCCAGTGCTCGAAGCGCGCTGCGTGCCGGTCGTGCCGACCGTGCACTTCCTGCAGGAACACCACGTCCGCCGACAGCGTATGCAGCTGGTCGCGCAGGTCGCGCACCATCATGCGCCGGTTGAATGGCGAAAAGCCCTTGTGGATGTTGTACGTCGCCACGCGCAGCACGTGCGGGTGGTGTGCCGTCGACGCGCCGGGCAGGCTCTGGCCGGCGGGAATCATCGGCGGGTCAGCATCCCGGACGGCATCGCGATCCGCACCCGCGGGTTGCCGGCCGCCATCCGGATGCGCGCTCGAGGCGATGTCGGACTACGACACCTCGAGCATGCGGGTCAGCGCGAGCTTCGCGAGCGCCGCTTCGCGCGCCGGGACGGAGATCTGGTTGACCACCCTGCCCTCGACCAGGTTCTCGAGGCACCAGGCGAGGTGCTGCGGATCGATGCGGGCCATCGTCGAGCACATGCAGACGGTCGGTGCCATGAACTGCACCACCTTGCCCTGGCCCTTGAACTGGTCGGCGAGGCGATTCACGAGGTTGAGTTCGGTGCCGACCAGCCATCGGGTGCCCGGTGCGCTCTGCGCGATGGTGCGGATGATGAAGTCGGTCGACCCGACGTAGTCGGACAACTTGCAGACGTCGAACTTGCACTCCGGATGGCTGATCACCATGCCGGTCGGGTTCTGCTCGCGCCAGCGCAGGATATGCTGCGGCTGGAACATCTGGTGCACCGAGCAGTGCCCCTTCCACAGCAGCACCTTCGCCATCTTGATCTGCTGCGCGGTGAGGCCGCCCATCGGCTCGTCGGGGTCCCAGACCAGCATCTCGGACACCGGGATATCCATCAGGTAGCCGGTCCACCGCCCCAGGTGCTGGTCGGGGAAGAACAGCACCTTGTCGCGCCGGGCGAACGCCCATTCGAGGATGTTGCGGGCGTTGCTCGAGGTGCAGACGATGCCGCCATGCTCGCCGCAGAACGCCTTCAGGTCGGCGGCCGAGTTGATGTAGGTGATCGGCGTGATGTGTTCGTCGGGGTCGAGCACCTCGGAGATCTCGCGCCAGGCGCGTTCGACCTTGGCGAGGCTGGCCATGTCCGCCATCGAGCAGCCGGCGGACAGGTCGGGGAGGATGGCGACCTGGTGCGGCGCGGTCAGGATGTCGGCGACCTCGGCCATGAAATGGACGCCGCAGAACACGATGTATTCCGCCTCGGTCTGCGCCGCGAGGCGCGACAGGCCGAGCGAGTCACCGGTGAGGTCGGCGTGCTGGTACACGTCGGCCCGCTGGTAGTGGTGGCCCAGGATGGTCGCGCGCGCGCCCAGCTTGGCCCGGGCAGCGACGATCCGTGCCTGGCAGGCGTCGTCTTCCAGGGTCTTGTAGTCGTCGAATGACAACACTGGGGTCGCGGTCATTGCATCCTCCAGGGAACGCGCATCGGGAAGCGGCATCCGATTAACGCAAACGGGGCGGCGAAGTTAACACAACTGTCACCCCGGGGTGCACTGCGGCGGGGTGTCAGCGCGAAGCTGGCAGCGGCAGCTGGCGGATGGCATCGACATTGGTGGACGAAAACACCTTGCCGGCGGCCTCCGACCACGGCAACCACTGATATCGGGTGTGTTCGCGCGCAGACAAGACCACCGGCACGCGATCGTCGAGTTGCAGGCCGAACACGTGCTCGACGTTCTCGGTCACGCCGGGCCCGTAGCGCGCCCGCCAGTGCGGGTAGATCTCGTAGCGGTTGGCCTGCTTCCAGTCGACCAGCCGGCCGGCGGCCGCGTCGATCCCGGTCTCTTCCAGCACCTCGCGGCGGGCGGTGTCCATCAGCGGCTCGTCGATCCGGTCGACGCTGCCGGTGACCGACTGCCAGAACCCCGGCCGGTCGCAGCGTTCCAGCAGGAGCACGTCCAGGGCCCGGGTATGGATCACCACCAGGACCGAGATCGGGATCTTGTACACGCCGTTGCTCCCGGGCCGGTCAGCCGGCGCCGTCCGCCCCGTCCCGCCCGGGCAGCGGGTCCAGGCCGAACTCGGCCGGCTCGTCGGTGGCAACCAGGACCCAGCAGGCGATGCCGCGTTCGCGCCAGGACTCGACCGCGTCGTCCAGGATCTCGACCAGGGTCTCGAACGCCTCCGGCACCTCGCGCACGGCCGTCGCCGCACCATCGATGCGCCAGAGCAGGCCATGCCGCGCCGCATCCGGCGGCTCGTGCCAGGCATCGTCGCGCAGGCACTCGTCCAGCGCGTCCCAGTTGCCACCGAAGTACTCCGGCAGGCCGCAGGCATCGGCGAAGGCGTCGAGGATCGCGGCTTTCGTGCTGCAGTGTTCGAGGTCGACCCGCACCACCATCAGCCCGGCGGCGGCCGCGGCCGCGGTCCACGCATCGAGGTCGTGGTCGCAGGCGTGGAGGCCGGCGGCGGCGGGGTCGCGCAACAGGTTCATGTCCATGCGTTCACTCGCTCGCGGATCGCCGGCTCATTCACGGATGCGCCTGAAGCTCGCATAGTGGTCATCGGTGTAATAGAACTCTCCGGATCGCGCAGCCACGATGCGCCGCGCCCCGCGGTGACGCACGCCGGGCGTGACCACGGTGTACTCGCGGTACCAGCCACGCTCGCGCATCGGCAGGAGCTTCTCGCGGTTGTTGAACACGATGCCGTCACGGTCGTACGGGAAGGGGCCATCCTTCCGGATCAGGGCGAGCGTCCGGCGCGCCTCGGGTGGCAGGTCCGCGACCGCCACTTCCGCGATCTGCCCCTTCGCCGCAGGTGGCGGATCGCCGCGCGCCGAAGCGTCCTGCACCGGCAGCAGCAGCACCACCAGCGCGGCCAGCACCAGCAGCAGCGCGGCCGACCCGCATCGGACGGCCGCCCGCAGCGACGTCCAGGGCGATGGCCGGATGCAACGGTCCTGCGCCCGCATCAGCGGACCTTGATGTGCAGTTCACGCAACTGCTTCTCGTCCACCGGCGAGGGTGCCTGGGTCAGCAGGCATTGCGCACGCTGCGTCTTCGGGAAGGCGATCACGTCGCGGATCGAGTCGGAGCCCGCCATCATCGCGACGATGCGGTCGACGCCGAACGCGATGCCGCCATGGGGCGGCGCGCCGTACTGCAGCGCGTCGAGCAGGAAGCCGAACTTGGTGCGCGCCTCTTCCGTCGACAGTCCGATGGCCGAGAACACCTTCGACTGCACGTCCTCGCGGTGGATGCGCACCGAACCACCACCGATCTCGGAGCCGTTGAGCACCATGTCGTAGGCCTTGGCCAGCGCCCTGCCGGGTTCCGTGCCGAGGAAGTCCTCGTGCCCGTCCTTGGGCGCGGTGAACGGGTGGTGCATCGCCGTCCAGCCCTTCGTCTCCTCGTCGAACTCGAACATCGGGAAGTCGACCACCCACAGCGGCGCCCACTTCCGGCCGTCGAGGTGGCCCTTCTCGTGGCCGACGCGCAGGCGCAGCGCACCCATCGCGTCGTTGACGACCTTGCCGCGGTCGGCCCCGAAGAAGACCAGGTCGCCCGACTGCGCGCCGGTGCGCTCGAGGATCGCGGCCAGCGCCTGCGGATGCAGGTTCTTCACGATCGGCGACTGCAGCCCCTCCTCGTTCGGCTTCGACGCATCATTGACCTTGATGTAGGCCAGGCCCTTGGCGCCATACACCTTGACGAATTCGGTATAGCCGTCGATCTCGCCACGGGTGAGCGCCGCGCCACCGGGCACGCGCAGCGCGGCCACCCGGCCGCCCGGCGTGGTCGCCGGACCGGAGAACACCTTGAACGCGACATCCTTCATCACGTCGGTGAGCTCGGTCAGTTCGAGCGTCACGCGCAGGTCGGGCTTGTCGCTGCCGAAGCGGTCCATCGCTTCCTGCCAGGTCATGCGCGGGAACTCGGGCAGGTCGACCGACATCACCTCGCGGAAGACGCTGCGGATCATGCCTTCCATGATGTCGTTGATCTCGCGCTCGTTCAGGAACGAGGTCTCGACGTCGATCTGGGTGAATTCGGGCTGGCGGTCGGCGCGCAGGTCCTCGTCGCGGAAGCACTTGACGATCTGGTAGTACCGGTCGAAGCCGGCGACCATCAGCAGCTGCTTGAAGATCTGCGGCGACTGCGGCAGCGCGAAGAATTCGCCGTGGTGCACGCGCGACGGCACGAGGTAGTCGCGCGCGCCTTCGGGCGTGGACTTGGTCAGCATCGGCGTCTCGACGTCGATGAAGCCCTGTGCATCGAAGTAGCGGCGCACCGCCATCGTGAAGCGGTAGCGCAGCTTCATGTTGTTCAGCATCTCGGGCCGGCGCAGGTCCATCACGCGATGGGTCAGGCGCACCGTCTCGGACAGGTTCTCTTCGTCCATCTGGAACGGCGGCGTCAGCGACGCGTTCAGGATCTCGATCGATTTCGCGAGCACCTCGATCTGGCCGCTGACGATGTTCGCATTGGTGGTGCCGTCGGGGCGGCGGCGTACCCGGCCGGAGATGCGGAGCACGAATTCGTTGCGCACCTTGTCGGCGGTCGCGAAGGCTTCCGGCGTGTCCGGGTCGATCACCACCTGCACCAGGCCCTCGCGGTCGCGCAGGTCGATGAAGATGACGCCGCCATGGTCGCGGCGACGATGCACCCAGCCATTGAGTTCGACCGTCTGGTCGAGGTGTCTTTCGGAGATCAGGCCGCAGTAGTCGGTTCGCATCGTCGTTCTTCAGGTTCCGGCAGGCAGGGTGCCCGCGGTGGGAGGGAGTATTCGGGAGGCAGCGCCGAGGTGCCGGGCGGCGCGCAGGAGGCCGGGTTCAAGCCCCGTGGACGGGCCCCTTCACCAGCGGCATCGGGCTCTCGCCCGGTGCATCGGGCCGCGCCGTCGGCCGCGGCGGCACGATGCCCATCGAGATGATGTACTTGAGCGCCTCTTCGACGCTCATCTCGAGTTCGATCACCTCGTTCGCCGGCACCAGCAGGAAGTAGCCGGCCGTGGGGTTCGGCGTGAGCGGGATGAACACGCCGACCGAGTCGCCCGGCAGGAGCCGGGCAACCTCGCCGCCGGGCTTGCCGGTGACGAATCCGATGGTCCAGGTGCCCGGCTGCGGGAACTGCAGCAGCACTGCCTTGCGGAAGGATTGTCCATTGCTGGCGAGCAGCGAGTCGGTGACCTGCTTCACGCCGTAATAGATCGACCGCACGACGGGGATTCGTGCGAGCAGGCCTTCCCATGTCGCGAGCAACCGCTGCCCGATGAAGTTCGCCGCCACCACGCCGGTCAGGGTGACGATGGCGAGGGTCAGCAGCACGCCCAGGCCGGGGATATGGATGCCCGCCCAGGCCTCGGTGCGCCATGCCGCGGGCAGCAGTGCGAGCGACTGGTCGAGCGTGCCGACCAGGAAATCCATCACCCAGAACGTGATGCCGATCGGGATCCAGATCAGCAGGCCGGTGATGAAATAGCGGCGCAGGTTCACTGCCGTTCGCCGGGACCGTGCGGGCGGCCGGCCGTCACTGAGCCGCCGGCTTGCCGCCGGTGGCTGCAGGAGATGCCGGTGCGGCCGGCGCGGCGGCGGCGGGCGCGGCGGCAGGGGCACCCGTGGCAGGCTTCGCCGTATCGCCGGACGCGGCAGGCGCGCTGTCTCCGCCGGAGGCCTTTGCGGCGTCCGTCTTCGGGCCGGGCACCGAGGTGGACCCTTCCGCCGGCTTCTTGCCGTTGTCGCGGAAATCAGTGACGTACCAGCCGGACCCCTTGAGCTGGAATCCGGCCGCGGTGACCTGCTTGGCCAGGGTCGGTTTGCCACATGACGGACAATCGGTCAGTGGATCCTCGCTCACCTTCTGCAGCACATCCTGTTCGAAGCCGCAGGAGGCGCATCGATAGGCGTAGATCGGCATCGCGCACTCCGGAGAAATTTGGAAAAAGTCAAAGAAATCAATTATAGCGCGGGCGCCGGCAGAATCCGTGCCCGATCGCGTTTGCGGCACCGCAGCGCGGCCGCGGCGCGGGGTGCCGTCGTGTATGCTTTCCGGCCATGATCCCCGCGCGAGAGACCGGATGAAACTCCTGCTGCGCTGGTTGCTGAACGCGATCGGGCTATGGGTGGCTACCGTGATCATCCCCGGGGTCGCCGCCTCCGGCTGGCAGGCCCTCGTGGTCGCGGCGCTGCTGCTGGGCCTCGTCAACGCGCTCGTGCGTCCGGTGCTGGTGCTGCTGACCCTGCCGATCACGCTCGTGACGCTCGGGCTTTTCCTGGTGGTGATCAATGCCTGCATGCTGCTGCTGGTCGCGTGGCTGGTTCCGGGTTTCGCGATCGACGGATTGCTCTGGGCAGGAGTCCTCGCCGCGCTCTGGATGTCGCTGTTCGGACTCTCGACGCAATGGGCGGTGAAGGGCTGATGGCACCGCGGACGGAACCTGCACGACCAGAGCCCCCCGCAGCCGCGGTCAATCCGCCACCGTTGTCCGCACCGCTGGCGTGGCTGCAATGGTGGCAGCAGCTCGCACTTTCGCCGGTGCGCCAGGCGCGGCTGGCTGACCTTGCACTGCGCAACGCCTGCCGGATGACCGCAGCCTGCCTCGAACCGCTCTCCGGTGGCGACGGCAAGCGCCCGGCCACCCGCCCGGCTTCGAACGATCGTCGGTTCCAGGGGCCGGCGTGGCAGCAATGGCCGTTCAATGCGTATGCGCTGGGCTTCTCGCTGCAGCAGGCCTGGTGGCAGGAAGCGACCCGGCCATTGCCGGGACTGCCTCGACGCGCGCGGCACCTGGTCGAATTCGGCACGCGCCAGATGCTGGACGCGATGTCGCCGGCGAATTTCCCGTCGACCAACCCCGACGTGCTGTCGGCGACGATTCGGGAAGGCGGCGCGAACCTGCTGCGCGGAGGCGCGCACCTGCTCGACGACCTGCACCGGCACCAGCGGCGCCTGCCGCCGGCCGGCGCCGAGGCGTTCCGCGTCGGCGACACCGTTGCCACCACGCCGGGGCGGGTGGTTTTCCGCAACCGGCTGATCGAACTGATCCAGTATTCACCGAAGACGCCGGCGGTGATGGCCGAGCCGGTCCTGATCGTGCCGGCCTGGATCATGAAGTACTACATCCTGGACCTCTCGCCGGAAAACTCGCTGGTCGACTGGCTGGTGCGCCAGGGCCATACCGTGTTCATGGTGTCCTGGCTGAACCCCGATGCACGCGACCGGCATCTTTCGCTGGACGACTATCTGTCCTGCGGGCTCTACGCGGCACTCGACACGGTCGGCGCGACCGTGCCCGGGCGCCCGGTGCACACGGTCGGCTACTGCCTGGGTGGCACGCTGCTGGCGATCGGTGCTGCCGCGATGGCGCGCGATGGCGTCGAGCGCATCGGCAGCCTCAGCCTGTTCGCCGCGCAGACCGACTTTTCGCAGCCCGGCGAGCTCGGGCTGTTCATCGACGAGGCGCAGCTGCGCTGGCTCGAGCGGGAGATGCAGCGCACGGGCTACCTCGACACCCGGCAGATGGCGGGTGCGTTCGCACTGCTTCGCGCCGGAGACCTCGTATGGACGCGGGCGGTGCGCGAATACCTGCTGGGCCAGCGCGAGCCGCTGATCGACCTGATGGCCTGGAACGCGGACGGCACCCGGATGCCGGCCCGGATGCACGGCGAATACCTGCGCGCACTCTACCAGCGCAACGACCTGGCACATGGGCGCCTGCTGGCGGGCGGCCGCCCGGTATCGATGGCCGACATCCGCACGCCGGTGTTCATGGTCGCGACCGTCGCCGACCATGTCGCGCCCTGGCAGTCGGTCTACCAGTTGCACCGGCTCACCGATGCCGAGGTCACGTTCGTGCTGACCACCGGCGGGCACAATGCCGGGGTGGTGAATCCGCCGCAGGCGCCGGGCGCGAACGCGCGCCGCCACTACCAGATCGCCACCCGCCCGGCCGGCGACCCCGCGTCCACCCTGGATCCCCAGCGCTGGCGCGACACCACGCCGAGCAGCGCCGGCTCCTGGTGGACACCGTGGCAGGCGTGGCTCGCGCGGCATGGCAGCGGCGAAGTGGAACCACCCGCGCTTGGACACGACGGCCTCGACTACGGACGCGCACCCGGATCGTACGTACGCAGGCCATGATGATGCGGCACACTCGCGCCATGGACGTCCCGAAGGTGCGCTCGACGCCGCGCCGCCACCTGTCCCGCAACCACTGACGATCGACGATGGCAGACAACCCGAGACAATCGATTCCCGCAGGCCCGGACACCGAGCACCTCGCAAGCCTGCTGTCGCGCGCCCGGGCGTTGCCGCCCGCGGCCACTGCGGTCGCCTGGCCGATGTCCGCCGATGCACTGGCCGGACCGGTCGATGCAGCGGCCGAAGGCCTTGTCGAACCGTGGCTGGTCGGGCCCGAGAAGGACATCCGGCTGCTGGCCGAGCGCGAGTCGCTGGACCTGCGCGGTTGCCGGTTGCTCGATGCCGCCGATCCGCTGCAGGCCGCGATGCACTGCGCCCGCCTCGCCCGCGATGGCGAAGTCAGCGCGATCATGAAGGGCAGCCTGCATACCGACGAACTGATGGCGGCCGTGGTCGCGCGCGAGTCCGGGCTGCGCACGGCGCGTCGGATCAGCCATGCCTTCGTGATGGGCGTGCCCGGCCACCCGCGGCTGCTGCTGATCACCGATGCAGCGGTGAACATCGCGCCCGACCTCGAGTCCAAGCGCGACATCGTGCAGAACGCGATCGATCTCGCCCATGCACTGGGCATCCCGCTGCCGAAGGTCGCATTGCTCGCCGCGGTGGAAACGGTGACTCCGAAGATGCCGGCGACCGTCGATGCGGCCGCGCTGTGCAAGATGGCCGATCGCGGCCAGATCCGTGGCGGCGTGCTGGACGGCCCGCTGGCATTCGACAATGCCCTGTCTGCGGATGCGGCACGGATCAAGGGAATCGTTTCGCCGGTGGCGGGCGAGCCGGACATCCTGGTCGCGCCGGATATCGAAGCCGGCAACATCCTCTACAAGCAGCTCGTGTTCTTCACCCGCGCGTTCGCCGCCGGGCTGGTGCTCGGCGCGCGCGTCCCGGTCATCCTCACCAGCCGTGCAGACGGCCGCAGTTCGCGCCTGGCCTCGTGCGCCGTGGCGCGGCTTGCCGTGACCGGCACCCGATGACCGACGCAGTCCTCGCGTTCAATGCCGGCTCGTCCAGCCTGAAATTCGCGTTGTTCGCATGCCGCGGCGCGGCGATCGAGCCCCTGTTCCGCGGCCAGCTCGAAGACCTCGACGAAGATCCGCGGTTCCTGGTGGCCGATGCCACGGGCCGCCGCCTCGTCGACCAGGACCTCGGGCAGCTGCGACCGGGCGCCTGGACCCATCCCGAGGCGCTGGCCCACCTGCTGCACTGGGTCGATGCGCATGACGACGACCTCGTCCTGCGCGCGATCGGCCACCGGGTGGTGCACGGGGGCGAATCCTTCGTGGGCCCGGTGATCGTCGACGAGGCGGTGGTCGACGCGATCGAGGCGCTGACCGCGCTCGCCCCGCTGCACCAGCCGGCGAGCATCGCGCCGATCCGCGCGCTGGCCGCCCTGCGGCCGGCGCTTCCACAGGTCGCCTGCTTCGATACTGCGTTCCACGCGACCCTCGATCCGGTCGAGCGCACCTTCGCCATCGGCGCCGACCTGCGGGCACATGGCGTGCGGCGGTTCGGCTTCCACGGGCTGTCCTACGAATACATCGCCGGCGAACTTCCGGCCCGCATCGGGGCCCTGGCCGAGGGGCGCGTGCTGGTCGCCCACCTGGGCAACGGCGCGTCGATGTGCGCGATGCATGGCCGGCGCAGCCGCGCCACCACCATGGGTTTCACCGCCCTGGACGGCCTCATGATGGGCACGCGCTGCGGCGCGCTCGACCCGGGCGCGGTGCTGCACCTGCTGCGCCATGCCGGCGTCGATGCCGCCACCCTGGAGCGCAAGCTCTACCGCGAGGCGGGACTGCTCGGGGTGTCGGGACTGTCGCACGACATGCGCACGCTGCTCGCCTCGAGCGCACCGGCCGCCGCGCTGGCGGTGGACATGTACTGCCATCGCATCGTGCGCGAAGTCGGCTCGCTGGCGGCGGCGATCGGCGGACTCGACGCGCTGGTGTTCACGGCCGGCATCGGCGAGAACGCGGCGCCGGTGCGTGCACGCGTCGTCGATGCGCTCGGCTGGATGGGACTTCGGCTCGATGCACGCGCCAACCAGTCCGGCGCCGCCTGCATCACCACCGCCGACAGCCGCGTGCAGGCCTTCGTGATCCCCACGAACGAAGAGGCGGTCGTCGCACGCCAGACCCTGGCACTGGCACTGGCCCCTCGTCCCGCACGCACCTAGCCGGCACCGCCCGGGCCTGCCTACCAGCCGCTGGTGCCGGGTCCACCCTTGAAGGGGCCGACCACCTCGGGCGTGACCCACCCCGCATAGAACCGGCCGGGCTGCGGCTGCACCCGGACGCCGCCGACCGTGCACTCCATCGGCGACGGATAGAAGCCGATCCAGCCGGCGAGGGCGGTGAAGTCCGCCTCGGGCGACGGGTAGCTCCAGGCCACCTTCTCGAACACGGCACCCGGCACCTGCACCGACCAGTAGCGCGCCTCGCCCTTCCACTCGCAGTACGAGGCGCCGGGCGCGGCCAACAGGCAGCGCGGGTCGACGTCATCCGGATGCAGGTAGAAGGTCGGCGGGCTCGCGGTCTCGAGCACGCGCATCGCGCGCCGGGTGCGAGCGATCTCGACCCCGGCCGCGATGATCACGACCTCGCGCGCATCCGGCGCGAGCCGTGGCGGGCGCGGATAGTCCCAGACCGACTCCTGCCCCGGCGCGGGTTCCAGCGCGAACGCCGGACGCCGGCTGCCGTCATGGGGCCACTGCGGGACCCGGCCGTGCGGACTCAATGGACACCGCCGAGCAGGCCTGCGACCCGCTTCGTGCCCGGCTTGCCGAGGATGGCGACATCGTCGAGCCGCGCGAGAAGGCTTGCACCTGCCATCGCAGTAGTGCTCCCGGTGGGGTCCGCCGAGGATGGCCGGACCGATCCGCCGATGATGGCACGGCACGCCGCGTGGCAGGCGATGCGCACGCATGGCGAGCCTCGACCAATGCGCGACGATCGCTCCGGTACACTGCGCACCGGCCGCACCGGCCTTCCTCCCACTGCACAGCGGAGCATCGCATCGATGAAAGCCCCTTTCCAGCTCACCGCCCTAGAAGCCCGCCGGCAGATGGACGCCGGCACGCTCACCGCGGAAGCGCTCGCGCGCTCGTGCCTTGAGCGCATCGCCGAGCGCGAACCCCAGGTCGATGCCTGGCAGCACCTCGCCACCGACGCTGCGCTCGCGCGCGCGCGCGAACTGGACCGCGGCCCGGTGACCGGCCCGCTGCACGGCATTCCGTTCGGCGTGAAGGACATCATCGACACCTTCGACATGCCGACCGAGTACGGTTCGCCGATCTACAAGGGCACGCAGACCCGCAACGACGCGGCCTGCGTCGCGCTGCAGCGGGAAGCCGGTGGCGTGCTGTTCGGCAAGACGGTGACCACCGAGTTCGCCAACCTCACGCCGGGCAAGACGAAGAACCCGCATGATCCGCGCCGCACGCCGGGCGGCTCCTCGAGCGGGTCGGGCGCGGCGGTCGGCGCGATGATGGTGCCGCTCGCACTCGGCACGCAGACCACCGCATCGACGATCCGTCCTGCAGCGTTCTGCGGCGTGGTCGGCTACCGGCCGACCTGGGGCGACCTTCGGTTGTCGGGCGTGCGCGAAGCGGCAGGGTCGCTCGATTCGCTCGGCCTGATGGCGCGCTCGATCGAGGACATCTCGCTGCTGCGCGACGTGCTGCTCGGCCGCCCCTGGCAACCGCTGGAGGGAGCGCCGCCGAAGCCCCGGATCGGATTCTGCCGCAGCCACCTCTGGGCACAGATCGAAGCGCCGGCAGCCGCATTGCTCGAGGACGCCGTGAAGCGGCTGTCGGCGGCCGGTGCACAGGTCGTCGATGTCGACCTGCCGGCGAACTTCAGCGAAGTGCTCGACGCACACCGCTGGGTCTCGAGCTTCGAGTTCGCCCGCAACTTCCGCCATGAGGTCACCCACCACTGGGACCAGATCAGCGAACAGCTGCGCAACGGACGCCTGAAGGATGGCCTCGGGTGCACCTTCGAGCGCTACCTCGAGGCGCGCACCTTCCTCGAGACGCTGCGCGCACAGCTGCCCGCAGTGGTCGGCGACTGCGACCTCCTGCTCACCGCCCCCTGTAACGGCGAAGCTCCGATCGGGACCGCGACGACCGGCAATCCCTACTTCTCGGCGCTGTGGACCGCGATGCACGTGCCCTGCCTGACGCTGCCGCTGTTCACCGGACCGAACGGCATGCCGATCGGCGTGCAACTGATCGGCCGCCGCAACCACGACCGACAGCTGCTCGACGCCGCGCGCTGGGTGACCGCCACGCTCAGCTGAAGAACGTGGGGGTCAGGTCTCGCCTTATGCAGATGCAGAACCCGAGACCTGGCCCCCACAGGGTTTACTTCGCCGGGATGATGGGCAGCAGGATGTGCGACGGGTAGATGCCGCCGGCGTGGAGGGTGTTCTCGGCGCCTGCGTTGTAATCGGCGTGGTAGTGCGTGTACGGCGCCGAGCCGATGCCGTCGCGCGGCTGGATGTCGACGCGCAAGCGATGTCCCTTCTGCAGGACGATGCAGGTCGGCCAGATCTCGACGTTGCATTCGACGACCTCGCCCGGTGACAGCCAGAGCCTTTCGTCGTGCGCATGGTACGGACGGTGCGGCGTCGACAGCGCGGGATCGAGCTTGCGGTGCGATGCACGCAGCCAGCCCTTGGTCAGCGGCACCGGCTGGCCGTGCTGGCCGACCTCGTTCACGTCCTTGCCGTCGGGGCCGACATTGCGCAGCGTGAGCATCAGGTCCATGTCTTCGCTGGTGCTCGACACGTAGAGCGTCATCGACAGCGGGCCGGTGATCTCGGTGGCCTCGGCCATCGGCTCGGTCTGCACCGACACGCCCAGCCGCCCGCCACCGCCATGGGTAGTCGACAGCGACGAGCCCGATGCCACGCCCGCCGCGGTGACGCCGCTGGCCGGATAGCTCACCGACGTCTCCTTCGCCGGCAGCGTGTCCACCATGAGGCCTTCGACGTCGGCCGAGTCATGCGATTGCGCGCGGTCGAAGCGCAGGTACATCTTCTTCCACTGGGTGCGCGCCAGCGGCCACTCGTTCTCGAAGCGGAAGGCATACGGCTTCGGGCTGCCGCCGGTGCGGATCTCGAGCTTCACCGGGGGCTCGTCCATGATGCCGGTGTCGTTGCCCTTCAGCCAGTGGTCGAAGAAGCGCAACTGGTCGAGCCGGCCCTCTTCCGAATGGAACGGATGGAAGTGGGTGCCGGTATGCACGCGCAGCTTCTTGTGCTTCGACTTCGCGCGCGTGAAGCCTTCGGTGTTGCCGCGCAGGTGCAGCGCGAAGCCACCCCAGTTGCCGGCGCTGTACAGCGGCACCTCGGTGGCGTCCCAGTCGGCGCTGCACAGGCGCCAGAACATCGAGTCCAGGTCGTTGCGCATCATCGTGTAGAGCATGTCCGGCTGGAACGAATCCGGGTTGTAGCTGCGTGGCCGGCCGAGCAGGTGGTGGGCGGTGTGCGTGGCCACCCAGTTGGCGATGAATCCGAGCGCGAAGATGCCGCCGTGGTAGCCCTGGTCGCGGTACTGGTCGGCACGCCCCTCCCAGGGGATGATCGCCTTCAGCGAAGGCGGCCGCAGCTTGGCCACCCGCCACTGCGAACTCGCGTGGTACGAGATGCCGCAGGTGCCGATGCTGCCCGAGCACCAGTCGCGCTTCGCGATCCACTCGATGGCGTCATGGAAGTCGAGCGCCTCCTGGTAGGAACTGGGCTCGCAGCGGCCAAGCGACCTGCCGGTGCCGCGCGAATCGACGCGCACGCAGGCATAGCCGCGCGGGCACCACCAGAGCGGGTTCACCGTCTCCCAGTTCATGTAGGGATTGGCCTCCTCCTCGAGGTCGGCGGGCGGAATCCACAGCTTGTCCTTCTGGTAGACGCTGATGTTCATGATCGCCGGCACCTTGCCCGGGATCGCGGGCCGGAACACGTCGCAGGACAGGATGGTGCCGTCGCGCATCGGCACCTGCACGTCCTTCTCGACGATCATTTCGCACTGCACCGGCTGGGAAACCTTCTTCGAGACATCCCCCTTCACCACCCCTGCTCCTGCCATGTCCATGCTCCTCGCGTTCGCTGGTTTGCCGTCTTCGAAACGTTGCAGGACCCGGCTCAGTCGAGCCGGATCTGGTTGTCCTTGATGATCCGCGTCCAGCGCACCACTTCCGAGCGCACGAACGCATCGAATTCCTCCGGCGAGCGGCTCACCGCCACCGGCACGGCGACCTTCGCATACGATTCGACGATGGCCGGCCGCTGCAGCACCTCGACGGTCGCCTGGTGCAGGCGGTTCACGATGGCGCGCGGCGTGCGCGCCGGCAGGAACAGCCCGTTCCAGTTGTCGCTGCCGACCCCCGCGAGCCCGAGCTCGGCGAACGTAGGCACTTCCGGCAGGTCCGACAGCCGCTTCGGCGCGGTGGTGGCGAACGCCTTCATCCGGCCTGCCCTCACCTGCGGGGTGGTCGATGCGGCGTTGGCAAGCGAGAAGTGGATCTCGCCGCTGATGATGCTGGCTGCCGAGGAGCCGGCCCCCTTCGACGGGACGTTGACCATCTTGATGCCGGTGCGGCTCGACAGGTCGAGCATGTCGAGGTGCGAGTAGCCCCCGAGCGGAGTCGAGTAGTTCAGCTGCCCGGGCCGGGCACGTGCGTATGCCAGCAGTTCCTTGAAGTTCACGGGCGGGAACCCCGCACCCGACACGAGCAGGTTCGGGATCGCCGCCAGCAGCGTGACCCCCGCCAGTTCCTTCAGCGGATCGAACTTGAGCGTGCCTGCATACAGGATCGGGTTGATCGACGCGGTCGAGACGTTGCTGACCAGTACGGTATGGCCATCGGGCTGCGCGCGCGCGACGATCTCCATCGCGATGTTGCCCGCGGCACCCGAGCGGTTGTCGACGATCACCGACTGCCCGAGCGACTCGCCGAGCGATGGCGCCAGCAGCCGGGCGACGATGTCGGTGCCGCCCCCTGGCGCGAACGGCACCACCAGCCGTACCGGACGCTGCGGCCAGTCGAGCTTCCCGCCTTTCTGCTGCGCATGCGCCGGTTGTGCCGGCACCCCCAGCAGGGCAGCCAGTGCGACGGCTGCGACCGGCCCGCGAATGCGCGCCCCATCCTGCGGCCCGTACACGAACCGCGACCTGGTCTTGTCCATGGATCCACTCCTCCTGCGACCTGCCGGCGGCCTTTCGTCGAAGGCCCTGCCACGGCGGGCGAAGCGCAGATGTATCCGCATCCACTCGCGCCGTCAACTCCATCGGAGCGGCGATCCGACAGGAGATGGGCGCACCGACGCGGTGATAAACTCTCGCCTGATTCATGCAAGTCGAGCGCCGCCCCGGCTGTTCCCCGACGGCCCCGCGCTCCGCTTCGCATCGACGGGGCCGGCCACCGCCGCGCCCCACCCGAAGAGGACCCCTGATGAACTTCGACCTGTCGGAAGACCAGCAGCTTTTCCAGGATGCCGTGCGCGGCTTCGCCGAGCGCCACCTGCGTGCCGATGCACTGAAGCGTGCGCATGCGCCCGAGCATCCCGCCGATGTCGGCCGGTTGATGTCCGAGCAGGGCCTGATGGGCATCACCATCCCCGAGGCGGACGGCGGCCAGGGCGGCACGCTGCTCGACGCGGTGATCGCGATCCAGGAAGTCGCAAAGGTCTGCCCGCGCAGCGCCGACGTGATCCAGGCCGGCAACTTCGGCCCGATCCGGGTGTTCGCCGAGTACGGCACGCCGGCGCAGAAGGAGAAATACCTGAAGCCGCTGCTGCGTGGCGAGACGGTGATCTGCCTGGGCATGACCGAACCCGAAGCAGGCTCGGCGGTCACCGACCTGAAGACGTCGGCGACGCCCGACGGCGACGGCTACCGGATCAACGGCACCAAGGTCTTCAACACCCATGGTCCCTATGCCGACGTCTACCTCGTCTATGTGCGGTACGCCCCCGGCGTCGGCGGCATCGGTTCGGTGCTGATCGAACGCGGCGCCCCGGGCTTCCGCATCGGCAAGACCTCCAGGTTCCTGTCCGGCGAGGAGTGGGCCCAGCTCTACTTCGAGAATGTCCACGTGCCGCCGGAGAACGTGCTGCTCAAGGAAGGCGGCTTCAAGAAGCAGATCGCCGGCTTCAACGTCGAGCGCATGGGCAACTGCGCACGCTCGCTCGCCTACGGCCAGCTGGCCTTCGAGACCGCCCGCCAGTGGGCGATGGACCGCAAGCAGTTCGGCCGGCCGCTGTGCGAGTTCCAGGGCCTGCAGTGGCAGTTCGCCGAGCTGAAGATGCGCCTCGATGCAGCCCAGCTCCTGCTCTACCGTGCGGCGCTGTCCGGTGGCGAGTCCGGCATCCCGACCCAGATGGACACCGCGATCGCCAAGCACACCTGCAACCAGGTGGGTTTCGACGCCTGCAACTTCGCGATGCAGGTGATGGGCGGCATGGGCTACAGCGACGAATCCCTGATCGAATACATGTTCCGCAAGACCCGCGGCTGGATGATCGCCGGGGGTTCGCTCGAGATCCTGAAGCAGCGCATCGCCGAGGGCGTTTTCGGGCGCAGCTTCGACCAGCGCCCGCCGAAGGCGGGTTGAACGGCGCGCCGATGAACGAACTCTCGAAGGCCCTGTTCCATCCGCAGCGCATCGCACTGGTCGGTGCGTCCGGCGATGCATCGAAGAACACCGCGCGGCCGCAGCGCTTCCTGCGCAAGCACGGGTACCAGGGCACGATCCTGCCGATCAACCCGGGGCGGCCGGAGATCCTGGGGGAGCCCGCGTTCCCGACGCTGGAGGCCGCGGCCGCTTCGCTCGGCGGGGCCCGGATCGACCATGTGTTCATCATGACGCCGGCGGCCTCGGTCCTGGCACTGGTGCACGAGTGCGTCCGACTGCAGGTGCCGGTGGCCACGCTGTTCAGCGACGGCTTCGCCGAGCGCGGTGACGAAGGCCGCGCGCTGCAGGACGAGATCGTCGCCGTCGCGCGCGCGGGTGGCCTGCGCCTGATCGGACCGAACGCGATCGGCGTGATCGACACGCACGCGAACAGCCCGATCACCGTCAACGCCACGTTCGAAGGCGATGTGCTGCTGCGCGGAAACCTCGCGATCATCTCCCAGAGCGGCAGCATGATGGGCTCGGTGATGTCGCGCGCCCAGGCGCGCGGCTTCGGCTTTTCGCGGCTGGTCTCGGTCGGCAACGAATGCGACATCGGCGTCGGCGAACTGGTCGACCTGATGGTCGACGACCCGAACACCCATGCGATCCTGCTGTTCCTCGAGACCTTCCGCGATGCGCCGGTGCTGGCCGCCGCCGCGCGCCGCGCCCATGCCGCCGGCAAGCCGGTGATCGCCTACAAGCTGGGCCGATCGGAAATCGGCCAGGTACTCGCGGCCTCGCATACCGGGGCCATGACCGGTGCCGACGACACGGCCAGCGCATTCTTCCGCGCCAACGGCATCGTCCGGGTGGGCACGCTCGAGTCGTTGCTCGAGACCGCGCAACTGCTGGTCCGGTTCCCGCCGTCGCGCCGTGCACCGGACGCCCGGCGCAGGGTCAGCGTGGTCACCACCACCGGCGGCGGTGCCGCGACGGTGGTCGACCAGCTCGGCCTGTACGGCATCGAGATCGTGCCGCCCACCGACGAGGTGATCCGCCAGCTGGCCGGGAAGAATATCCATGTCGGCAAGTCGCCGATGATCGACCTCACGCTGGCAGGCACGAAGAAGGAGATCTACAGCGCGGTGCTCGATGCGGTGCTGGCATCCGACAACTGCGACGCGGTGCTCGCGGTGGTCGGCTCCAGCGCGCAGTTCCATCCGCAGCTCGCGGTCGAGCCGATCGTCGGCGCGAGGCCGGGGAAGCCGCTGGTGACCTTCATCGCACCCGCAGCCGACACGTCCCTCGACCTGCTGCGGGCCGGTGGCATACCGGCGTTCCGCACGCCCGAGAGCTGCGCCGATGCCATCCGGTGCTACCTCGACTGGCAGCCCCCGGTCGAGCGCGCCATGGCGATGCCGGACAACCTGGCCACGGTCGGCAGGCTGATCGCTGCCGCCGCCGGCGCGCCGTTGAACGAACGCGACGCGACCGCCGTGTTCTCCGCGCTCGGCATCGCCGCCGCACCCTCGCAGGTGCTGCTCGCTCCCGACCAGGCGTCCACCATTCCCTACCCGGTCGTCGCCAAGGTCCTGTCGCGCGACGTGCTTCACAAGACCGAGGCGGGCGGCGTCGTGCTCGGCATACCGGATGCGGCGCGGCTGAAGGACGCCTATGGCAGGATCCTCGACAACGTGCGCGCGCGGCAGCCGGAAGCGCGGATCGACGGCGTCCTGGTGCAGAAGATGGAACGCGGCCTGGCCGAAGTCATCCTCGGCTACCGCCATGACCCGCTGGTCGGGCCGATGGTCATCGTGGGTGCCGGTGGAACCCTGGCCGAGATCTACAAGGACTACGCGATCCGCTGCGCGCCGGTCGACCTGGCCGAAGCCCACCGGATGATCACCGAAGTCAAGGCGCTGGCGCTGGTGCGCGGCTACCGGGGACTGCCGCCCGGCGACATCGACGCGCTGGCTGCGGCGGTCGTGGCCTTCTCCACGCTCGCCCTCCTCCCGGGCGGGATCGTCTCCGAAGCAGAGATCAATCCACTGCTGGTGAAGCCCGCGGGCGAAGGCGTTGTCGCGGTGGACGGACTGCTGGTCGTGCACTGAACCGCGCCGCACGGCCGCCTCTGCCATCGGACGCCCCCTTTGGCCCGCGGTGTTTGGTACTCTTTGGTAACCGCATTCACACCGCGCAAGAGGACGGACACGCGTCGAGATGGCAGCACTCCTGAAACGGGGGCCTGAAGAAGTCCAGCGCTGGGTGGATGACCTGCGCTCGCGCCTGTTCGACCCGGTCGTGCACCATGTGCTGCCGCCGCTCGCGGCCGTGCAGGTAGACCGGCCTGCCGCAGACTTCGTCGCGCTGGTCGAAAGGAGAGCCCCGGCGCGCGACGACCAGGACCTGCTTGCCCTGTTCGCGATCGCACGCGCCGGGATCCGGCTGTCCCACGTGGTCACTTCGCCGTGGTACTTCGCGTTTGCGCGCGATGTCGGCCGCCGCGCCCGCTGGGCCGCGCGATTGATGGCATCCCGCCGGCCGCTGGCTGCCGGGGACGAGGCACGGGCACGGGCCGACTTCGCGGTGCTGGCGGGAACGCTGTTCGATGGGTCCGAGAACTTCAGCGTGCATGACATCCTCGAGACGCATGCAATCGTGTCCGGGTTGCAGGCCTCGATGGCCCGGCCCGGGGCGCTGGCGCTCTACCAGCTGGCACTCGAACTCTACAGGGAGCGGCCCGCAAGCCTGCGCCTGCTGTCTCGCCTGGCATCCGTGTTCGACATCGAACTGGCGGTGAACCTCGCGCCCCGGCTGTGCGCGGCTGCCCTCCGGTTCCCGTTCCCTGCAATCGCGATGGGCGACCTGATTGCATCGCTCGAGCAGAACCGGCACAAGGTCGACCGGCTGGCCGGGATGAGCGCCGAACGTTTCTTCTCCGCCTGCCGCCTGGACGCCTCGAGTGCCGCCCGCTCTGCCCGCGAGCGGGCGGTGAATGCACCATTCCTCGAAGCCGACGCCTGGGACGAGTCGATCCGCGCCTACTTCGACCGCTACGAAGCGCTGGCCGGCGACGAGGAGCGGCTCCTTGCGTCGATCCACCCGATGCGCCCGGTACCGCCACCGGCGGCGCTCGACGGGCCACCACTTTTCCAGCCCACCTGGCTGCTGTTCGCCGACGGCCAGGTCGCCGACCTCCGGACGGAAGCCGGCAATCTCACCGAACATGCGCGCTGGGTCGCCGATGCGCTCGGGCTGCTGGACGGCCTCGCGTGGCTGGGCGAGGCTCCAACGTCCGCGTGAGCCGCGGCGCCCTGCGCGGGCACTGGGCGGTCTTCCGCCTGCGTCAGTGCCCGGCGCGCAGCCGTTCCACCGCGTCCCGGTCCCACGCCAGGCCGTTGCCCGGACGGTCCGGCAGGTGCAGCAGACCGTCGATGACGGGGAACGGCTCGGCGAGGAACGCGTCGGCCCAGTCGACATGCTCGACCCAGTGGCGCGTGGGCGTCGCCGCGAGCAGGTGGCCACTGACTTCCGGCATCAGGTGCGACGACATCGGGACCCTGGCCACGGCAGCCACCCGCGCCGCCGCCATCCATCCGGTAACCCCGCCGATGCGCGCGAGGTCGGGCATGACGAGGTCGCATGCGCCGGCGTCCAGCGCGCCGGACAGTTCATGCACCCCGTTGAAGTTCTCGCCCAGTTGCACCGGCAGGACCAGGTCGCGTGCAAGGACGGCATGCGCTGCCCAGTCGTGGTGCGCCATCGGTTCCTCGATCCACGCGATGCCTTCGCCCTCCAGCGCTGGGCATCGCCGGTGCGCCTCGTCGGGGGCGAGCGCCTGGTTGTAATCGACCATCAGCGCGATGTCGTCAGGCAGCCGGCGCCTCACGGCGCGCGTGACCTCGATGTCCATTGCCATCGTGCCATAGCCCAGCCGCAGCTTCATCGCCCGGAAGCCCCGCGCACGCAAGGCTTCCGCTTCATCCGCGACCGCATCGGCCCCCATCAGTCCGAGGCCGTTGCTGTTGTAGGCCGGCAGCGGTGCCAGCGATCCGCCGAGCAGCCGTGCGAGCGGCAGGCCTGCATCCGTGGCCGCCAGGTCCCAGAGGGCGACGTCGATCGCGGACAGGGCCATGCGCGCGGCCCCTGCGACACCGAGGAGCGCGAACCGGCGTGCCAGCCGGGTCGCCATCCCGCACGGGTCCACCTTCTCTCCCGCGATCGTCGCCACTGCGTCCTCGACCAGCAGCGCGATCGCGCGCGCAGCCGACGGCCGGTAGCAGAACAGGTAGGCACGGCCGACGGCACCTTCGCGCGTGGTGAGGTCGACGAGCAGGATCGGCGCACGCCTGACGACGTCCGCGCTGGTTCCCAGCACATGGTTCAGCGGTACGTCGAGCACCGTGGTGAGCACGGACTCGACATGCAGGTCGGCGACCGGCGCAGCTTCGAGGGAGGGATAGGTCTCGATCAACGTCATCTTCCTTTCACGCATCCGGACGTGCACCGGGCGGCGTCTGTCACGGCACGCATCTTGCACGCTTTGGCGGAACACGGAGACCTCCAGCCGATGCGCGTCGTCGTCGTAGATGAAATTTCGTCCAGGGCAAGCTTCGTCCGTTCGGCGCTCGAGCGTGCCGGTTGCGAAGTCGTTGCGGCCGTGAGTTCCGCGCTGTCGATGCTCGCCTGCGTCGAACGCGAGCAACCCGACCTGATCATCATCGACACCGAAAGTCCCAGCCGTGACACCCTCGAAGGCCTGGCCATCATGTCGGTGGATCATCCGAGGCCGATCGTGATGTTCGCCACGGACCGTCACTCCGACACCATACGGCAGGTGATGCGCACCGGCGTCTCGGCATACGTGGTCGACGGACTGGATCCGGAACGGGTGCGGCCGATCCTCGAGGTAGCGGTCGCCCGCTTTGAAGAGTTCCAGAAGCTTCGTGTCGAACTCGCTTCGGCCAACCAGCGGCTGGACGATCGCAAGCTGCTGGAAAGGGCCAAGGGCATCGTGATGGCACAGCAGAAGGTGGGCGAGGACGAAGCCTGGAACCTGATGCGCAGGATCGCGATGAGCCGCAAGGAAAAGATGGTGGCGATCGCCCGGCGCATCGTCGAAGCAGGCTGATCCGCCACGACGCTCGCGTGCACCGGTTTCGCCCGATGCCCTTCCAGCGATCGCCGCTGCACTGCACTGCCGAGGTGCGCCCCGGCGACGGCCAGGCCGCACGCCGCGCCTCCCCTGCGCTCCCGTGCCTTCCCGCAACCCGCATCCGGACGGGCGATACCGATGCTGCCTCGCCCGCTGGCACGCCGTTTGCATGGAATTGCGCCGTGCTCGCGGGGATCGCGAGCCGCGAGTGTGGACAACGGCGTTCCCTCGCGACGGGTGCACGGCTATTCGTGCCAGCGCCCTCGCGAACGGTCGCCGTTTTTTTTCGCCTGCATTTCCTGCGCAACGCGCATCAAGGCCGGAGGTCGATCGATGGACAAGCTTTCCAAGGAAAACGCCGATGAAGTCATCCCCGATCGCCGCCAGTTCGTGCGACGCGCAGCATCCACGCTGGGCGCAGCGTCGCTGATGAGCCTGGTGCCTGAAGCGGTGCGCCATGGTGCCTGGGCCGCGGGCTCGGACGCGCCCGAGCGGAAGGAAGTGAAGGTCGGCTTCATCCCGCTGACAGACTGCGCCTCGGTGGTGATGGCTTCGGTGCTGAAGCTCGACGAGAAGTACGGCATCAAGATCATCCCGACGAAGGAGGCGTCCTGGGCCTCGGTGCGCGACAAGCTCGTCAACGGCGACATAGATGCCGCGCATGTGCTGTACGGCCTGATCTACGGCGTGCAGATGGGCATCGGCGGGCCCAGGCGCGACATGTCCATCCTGATGACCCTGAACCAGAACGGCCAGGCGATCACGCTGTCGAAGAAGCTCGCCGATGCCGGCGCCGTGGACGGCAAGACGCTGGCGCAGGTCATGGCCAAGAACAAGCGCGAGTACACGTTCGCACAGACCTTCCCGACCGGCACCCATGCGATGTGGCTGTACTACTGGTTCGCGGCGAACGGGGTGAATCCGATGCGCGACGTGAGGGTCATCACCGTGCCGCCGCCGCAGATGGTCGCCAACATGCGCATCGGCAACATGGACGGTTACTGCGTCGGTGAACCCTGGAACCACCGCGCGATCGCCGACGGCATCGGCATCACCGCCGCGACCACGCAGGACATCTGGGCCGACCATCCCGAGAAGGTGCTGGGCACGACCGCCGAGTTCAGCCAGAAGTTCCCGAACACCTGCCGGGCGATGACCGCGGCGATCCTGGAGGCAGGCCGCTGGATCGATGCGTCGCTCGCCAACCGGCTGAAGATGGCGGAAGTGGTCTCGGCAGCCGCCTACGTCAACACCTCGGTCGACGTGATCAACCAGCGCATCCTCGGCCGCTACCAGAACGGCCTCGGGCGCACATGGGACGATCCGAATCCGATGCGCTTCTTCAACGAAGGCCTCGCGACCTTCCCGTACCTGTCGGACGGCATGTGGTTCCTGACCCAGCATCGCCGCTGGGGCCTGCTCAAGACCGACCCCGACTATCTCGCGGTCGCCAAGCAGGTGAACCGCATCGACATCTATCGGGCGGCGGCCACGGCGGCCAAGGTACCGGTACCCAAGGATCCGATGCGTACCTCGAAGCTGATGGATGGTGTCGTATGGGACGGCCGCGACCCGCAGAAGTACGCGGCGTCGTTCGCGATCCGCGCCTGAACGGCGCGGCCCGGCCGCGCCTTCGACAACGGCGGCCTCCCGCGTTCCGGGCGGCCGCATCACGAGAGGGAAATCCATGTCCAGTGCAGCACCCGCCCCTGTCGCCAGCCTCGACCTCGCGCGGCCATCCGGCGTGGCCGCCACGCCGGATGCGGCCCCGATCGCGGCGAACGAATCGGCGCCGCCGGTACCGCCACGGCCGGTGATCAGCGAGGCGGTACGCCGGCGCGAGCGGCGCGAACTCGCGCTGAAGCTGCTGGCGCCGGTGGTGGGCGTCGCGATGTTCATGGCGATCTGGGCGGGCGTTGCCAGCCAGGGCTCCATTCCAGGCCCCGTGGTGACCTTCCAGGCGGCGCAGAAGGTCTTCGCCGACCCGTTCTACCAGAACGGTCCCAACGACCAGGGCATCGGCTGGAAGATCATCAATTCGCTGGAGCGGGTCGGCCTGGGCTTCAGCCTCGCGCTGCTGGTCGGCATCCCGCTGGGCTTCATGATCGGCCGCTTCAATTTCCTGCGCGGCATGACCGATCCGATCATCAGCCTGCTGCGCCCGGTGAGCCCGCTGGCCTGGTTGCCGATCGGCCTGCTGGTCTTCCAGGGCGCCCATTCGGCGGCGATCTGGACCATCTTCATCAGTTCGATCTGGCCGATCGTGATCAACACCGCCGTCGGCGTGCGGCAGGTGCCGCAGGACTACCTGAACGTGGCGCGCGTGCTCAACCTGTCCGAATGGAAGGTGTTCACGCGCATCCTGTTCCCCGCAGTCCTGCCCTACATGATGACCGGCATCCGCCTCGGCGTCGGCGTGGCCTGGCTGGTCATCGTCGCCGCCGAGATGCTCACCGGGGGCGTCGGCCTCGGATTCTGGGTCTGGGACGAATGGAACAACCTCAACGTCGCCAACATCCTGATCGCGATCTTCGTGATCGGCCTGATCGGCCTGATCCTCGAATCCATCCTCGGGCTGCTTGCCCGGCGCTGGGCCTACGACTGACCGCGGGCCACGAACCGGCACGCAAGGAAGGACACATGGAACGCTACCTGCACGTGGATTCGGTCGGCATGACCTTCGAGACAAAGAAGGGCACCTTCGTCGCACTGCGCGACATCGACCTCGCGATCGACAAGGGGCAATTCGTCTCGCTGATCGGCCATTCCGGCTGCGGCAAGTCGACGCTGCTCAACCTGGCTGCAGGCCTGCTGTCGCCCAGCACCGGGCACCTGTTCCTCGCCGGGCGCGAGATCGGTGGCCCAGGCCCGGACCGGGCCGTGGTGTTCCAGAACCATTCGCTCCTGCCCTGGCTGACCTGCTTCGACAACGTCTACCTGGCGGTCGAGCGCGTGTTCGGGGCCAACGAACCGAAATCGAGGCTGCGCGAGCGCACGGCGGCAGCGCTGGAACTGGTGAAGCTCTCGCACGCCTCGGACAAGCGTCCATCGGAGATCTCGGGCGGGATGAAGCAGCGTGTCGGCATTGCGCGGGCGCTCGGCATGGAACCCAAGCTGATGCTGCTCGACGAACCTTTCGGCGCGCTCGATGCGCTGACCCGTGCCCACCTGCAGGACGAACTGATGCGCATCGTCGGCGCGAGCGGCGTGACGGTCCTGATGGTCACCCATGACGTGGACGAGGCGGTGCTGCTGTCCGACAGAATCGTGATGATGACCAACGGACCTGCAGCGACCATCGGCGACATCGTGGACGTCGCGCTGCCGCGCCCGCGAGACCGCCTTGCGCTGGCCACCGATCCGGTCTACCTCGCCTGCCGCTCGCAGGTACTGGCGTTCCTGTACCAGAAGCAGATGCGCGACGCGGCCTGATCGAGGCCGGCGGCAGTGGAGCATTCATCATGAAGCGTGATCAACCGGATACCCTCGCGCGCCCGCGCCTGAAGCTGGTGATGGTCGGAAACGGCATGGCGGGCGTACGCACGATCGAGGAACTGCTGAAGATCGCGCCCGACCTGTACGAGATCACCGTCTTCGGTGCCGAGCCGCATCCGAACTACAACCGGATCCTGCTGTCGCCGGTGCTGTCGGGCGAACAGACGCTCGAACAGATCATGCTCAACGACGCGCAGTGGTATCGGGACAACGGAATCACCCTGCACCTCGACCGCAGGGTGGTGAGGATCGATCGCAAGGCCAGGACGGTGGTCGCGGAGGACGGCACTACCGCGCACTACGACCGGCTCCTGCTCGCCACCGGTTCGGATCCGTTCGTGCTGCCGATCCCCGGGGCCGAGGCTGGCGGCGTGGTCACCTACCGCGACATCCACGACACCGAATGCATGATCGAAGCCAGCGGCCGGCATCGCCACGCGGTGGTGATCGGCGGCGGGCTCCTCGGCCTGGAAGCGGCCAACGGCCTGCGCAGCCGCGGCATGGAAGTCACGGTCGTCCACCTGATGCCCTGGCTGATGGAGCGCCAGCTCGACCGGGCCGCAGGAGACCTGCTCCGTCAGGCGCTGGAGGCCAGGGGCATCCGCTTCCGGCTGGAGGCCCAGACCGAGGCCCTGCTCACCGATGCAGCCGGGCAGGTGCGCTCGGTGAAGCTGAAGGCCGGGGCCGACGGGACGCCCGGCGAGGAGATCCCCGCCGGCCTGGTATGCATGGCGGTCGGCATCCGGCCGAACACGGCGCTGGCGAGGTCGGCAGGCATCCATGTCGACCGCGGCGTCGTGGTCAACGACACGATGCAGACCTACGACCCGCGCATCTACGCCGTCGGCGAATGCGTGTCGCACCGCGGGGCCGTCTACGGCCTGGTGGCACCGTTGTACGAAATGGGGAAGGTATGCGCGAACCACCTGGCCTGCCACGGCATCGCCCGCTATGAAGGCTCGGTGACTGCCACCAAGCTCAAGGTGACCGGCATAGACGTGTTCTCGGCCGGGGACTTCTCGGGCGGGGAAGGCACCGAGGAGATCGTGCTGTCCGATCCGGGCGCCGGCGTCTACAAGAAGCTCGTGCTGCGCGGAAACCGGCTGGTCGGTTGCGTGCTCTACGGAGACGCGGTCGACGGTGCGTGGTACTTCCGCCTGCTGCGCGAAGGCACGGATGTCGATGCGATGCGCGACCGGCTGATGTTCGGAGAATCGAACCTCGGCGACACCGGCCACCAGGGCGAGAACCGGGTCGCGGCCATGGCCGACGACATGGAGGTCTGCGGCTGCAACGGCGTCTGCAAGGGCACCATCGTCAAGTCGATCCGCGAAAAGGGGCTGTTCACCCTCGAGGACGTGCGCCGGCACACGAAGGCGTCCAGTTCCTGCGGTTCGTGCACCGGGCTGGTCGAGCAGTTGCTGCTCGACACGCTGGGCAGCGACTATTCCGCTGCACCGACCTCGAAGCCGATGTGCGGCTGCACCGACCGCACGCACCAGCAGGTGCGCGACGCGATCCGCGAACAGCATTTCCTCGCCATCCCGGACATCCAGCGTGGACTCGAATGGCGCACGCCCAACGGCTGCGCGAGCTGCCGTCCGGCGCTCAACTACTACCTGATCTCGACCTGGCCGCACGAGGCGAAGGACGATCCGCAGTCGCGCTACATCAACGAACGGTCGCACGCGAACATCCAGAAGGATGGCACCTATTCGGTGATCCCGCGCATGTGGGGTGGCGAGACCACTGCATCCGAGCTGCGGCGCATCGCCGACGTCGTCGATCGCTACGCGATCCCGACCGTGAAGGTCACCGGTGGACAGCGCATCGACCTGCTCGGCGTGAAGAAGGAGGACCTGCCGGCCGTATGGAAGGAACTCGACATGCCGTCGGGCCATGCCTACGCCAAGGCCCTGCGAACCGTGAAGACCTGCGTCGGCTCCGAGTGGTGCCGGTTCGGCACGCAGGACTCCACCCAGATGGGCAAGGACCTCGAGCATGCCCTGTGGCGGATGTACGCACCACACAAGGTGAAGCTCGCGGTGTCGGGCTGCCCGCGCAACTGCGCGGAGTCCGGCATCAAGGATGTCGGCGTGATCGGCGTCGATTCCGGCTGGGAGCTTTACGTCGCCGGCAACGGGGGCATCAAGACGGAAGTCGCCGTTTTCCTCGTCAAGGTGAAGACGGCTGCCGAGGTGCTCGAGTACGCAGGCGCGTTCCTGCAGTTGTATCGCGAGGAAGGCTGGTACCTCGAACGGACGGTGCACTATGTCGCGCGGGTCGGCATCGAACATGTCAAGCGCGCGGTGCTGGAAGATGCCGGCCGCCGGCGCGCGCTGTGGGAGCGGCTGCAGTTCTCGCTCGACGGCGAACCCGACCCCTGGCACGAGCCGGGCAAGGCCCTGCTCGACGCGCGCCAGTTCGCGCCGATCCAGCTGTGAGCGGTGTCTCGATGATCGACGTCTGCGCGCTGGTCGACATTCCCGCGCTGGGTGCCCGCAGGGTGCGGCGCAGCGACGGTGTCGAGATCGCGGTCTTCCGCACGGCAGCCGACGCCGTGTTCGCGCTGCTCGACCGCTGCCCGCACAAGGGAGGACCGCTGTCGCAGGGCATCGTGTTCGGCGATCGTGTCGCATGCCCGCTGCACAACTGGTCGATAGCGCTCGATAGCGGCCGGGCGGTCGCGCCGGACGTGGGCTGTACCCAGCGCTTTGCCGTGTCCGTGGTCGATGGCAGGGTGCTGCTCGACCCGTGGACTGGCGATCCGCCCCAGTCCGGGACCGTGGGCAACTGCAGCGATGCAGCGTCCAGCGCGGCGCGCGACTGACATGGCACCGCGCGGCGCCGAGGCGGCAGGACCCGGCCGGACCGGTCCGCGACGCCCGGACGAAGTCGCATCGACCTGCTGCTACTGCGGCGTCGGCTGCGGGGTGCTGATCGAATCGGACGGACGCACGGTGGCCGGCGTGCGCGGAGATCCCGCGCATCCGGCAAACCACGGGCAGCTCTGCTCCAAGGGACTGGCCCTTGCCGCGACCGCCGCGCCGGCGCTGCTCGATGCACGCGCGACCGTTCCGCTGCTGCGCGGCGCGCGTGGCGAGGCGCGCTCGGCCGTGGGCTGGGACGCGGCGCTGGAGCATGCGGCGGCGCGGTTCGCGGCGATCATCGCCGAACACGGCCGGGATGCGGTCGCGTTCTATGTTTCCGGCCAGTTGCTGACCGAGGACTACTATGTGTTCAACAAGCTCGCCAAGGGACTGGTCGGCACCAACAACATAGACACCAATTCGCGGCTGTGCATGTCCTCGGCCGTGGCCGGCTACAAGCAGAGCCTGGGGGCCGATGCGCCGCCCTGTGCCTATGAAGACATCGACCATGCAGACCTGTTGCTGGTCGCTGGCGCCAATCCGGCCTGGGCGCATCCGATCCTCTACCGCAGGCTCGAGCGCGCACGCGCGGCGCGCAGCAGCAGCGGCCGGCCGCCGCTGCGCACCATCGTCATCGATCCGCGGCGCACGGAGACCGCGCGCGAGGCCGACCTCCATCTCGCCATACTGCCCGGCACCGATGTCGCACTGTTCAACGGGATGCTGCACCTGCTGCTCTGGGACGATGCCATAGACCGCGCGTACATCGACGCATCGACCGAGGGCTTCGAGGCGCTGAAGGCGCTGGTACGCGACTACCCGCCCGCGAGCGTGGCCGAGCTTTGCGGCATCGAGCAGGCCGACCTCGTCACCGCCGCGCGCTGGTTCGGAGAGTCGCGTTCGGTGCTTTCGCTCTGGTGCCAGGGATTGAACCAGTCGACCTCGGGCAGCGCGAACAGCTCTGCGCTGATCAACCTCCACCTCGCCACCGCGCAGATCGGGCGCCCGGGCGCAGGTCCGTTCAGCCTGACCGGGCAGCCGAACGCGATGGGTGGCCGCGAAGTCGGGGGACTTGCCAACCTGCTGTCGGCACACCGCGACCTGTCCAATCCGGCCCACCGCGCCGAAGTGGCCGCCTTCTGGGGGGTGGAAGACGTTCCCGCAACGCCGGGCTTGACCGCGATCGAGCTGTTCGATGCGGTCGGCAGCGGCCGGGTGAAGGCCGTATGGATCGCGTGCACCAATCCGGCGCAGTCGCTGCCGGACCAGCCGTCGGTGCATGCGGCATTGGAACGCGCAGAGTTCATCGTGCTCCAGGAAGCCTACCTGGCGACCGAGACCGCGGCATACGCAGACCTGCTGCTTCCGGCCTCCAGCTGGGGTGAGAAGGAAGGGACGGTCACCAACTCGGAGCGCAGGATCAGCCGGGTCCGCGCCGCCATCCCGCCGCCCGGCGAGGCCAGGGCCGACTGGGTGATCGCCCGCGATTTCGCGCGCCTGCTCGAGGCACGCCTGCGGCCGGGACGTCCGACACTGTTCCCCTGGGCCACGGCCGAGGCCGTCTGGAACGAACACCGAGAGACCACGCGCGGACGCGACCTCGACATCACCGGCCTGTCCTATGCGCGGCTCGAATCGGAAGGCCCGCAGCAGTGGCCGATGCCCGATGGCGCCAGCACGGGGGCATCTCGGCTGTACGCCAACGGCCGCTTTCCGACGGCCAGTGGCCGGGCCCGCTTCATCGCCAGCGCCTGGCGCGCGCCGGCCGAGAAGCTGGATGCGCGCTGGCCGCTGCGGCTGAACACCGGCCGGCTGCGAGACCAGTGGCATGCGATGAGCCGCAGCGGCACCGAGGCCCGCGCCTTCGCGCATGCGCCGGAGCCGAGGCTGGCGATGCATCCGCGTGACATGGCGCGCCGGGCAGTGGCGACGGGCGACTGGGTGAAGGTCGAGTCCAAGCGCGGCGCACTCCACGTGCAGGTCGCGGCGAGCGAAGACCAGCGCAGCGGGCAGGTCTTCCTGCCCATGCACTGGGGCCGGCGTTTCCTCGGCGGTCGCGATGCGTTCGGCGTCAACACCCTCACCCAGCCGGCTTTCGATCCGCTGTCGAAGCAACCCGAACTGAAGGCCGCCGCCGTCCGGGTGACGCGCGCCGAACTGCCATGGCGACTGCTCGCCTTCGGCTTCGACGGCGGGCGCAGCGCGATCGCGACGCTCGACCTGCTGGCGCCGCTGCTGGCCGAGTGCACGGCCGCCAGTGCCACGCTGATCGGCTCCTCTCCCGACGGCTGGCTGGTGCGCATCGCCGGATCGCAGCCCTTCGACGATGGCTGGCTCGCCCGCTTCGATGCCGCCTGCGGCCTGGACGGCGCCACGGCCATACGCTACGACGATCCACGCAGGCATGTCGGCCGGCGCATCGACCTCGTTGGCGAACGCCTGCGCGCGGTGCGCCTGTCCGGCGAAGCCGCCGCGCTGGTGCCGGGCGACTGGCTGCGCGACTGGCTGGTACGTGGCGAGCCCGTGGGCACCGTGCGCCGGCTGCTCACGGCCCCGGCCGCCCGGGCGCCGGCCGGCTTCAGCGCCCCGGCCGCCGGCGCGGCCATGGTGTGCAGTTGCTGGCAGGTGGACTCAGCCGCGATAGACCGTTGCCTGGGCGGCTTTTCCGCCGACGGCACGGGTGCCTTCGATGCAGCCCTTTCCCACCTGCAGGAATCCCTCAGGTGCGGGACGAACTGCGGTTCATGCCTGCCCGAGCTGCGTGCCCGCATCCGGGCCCGGCGCACGGAAGCGGTGCCGCAAGGCGGCGCGGAATCGACCGCATGAATCCAACCGATGCGATCAGGGAAACCGGGCGCGGGCGCCACAGTGCTCGCGCGCTGACCCGGGAACAGGCCCGATCGATCTTTGCGCAGATGCTCGAAGGCTCGATCGATCCGCTGCGCATGGGCGCACTGCTGATGGCCTGGCGCATCAAGGGCGAATCGGTCGATGAACTCGCCGGCTTCCTCGATGCGGCCCATGATTCGATCGCCCGCCCGGGCCCGGGCGCGATCGATGCAGGGCGGCCCCTGGTCGTGATCCCGAGCTACAACGGCGCGCGCAGCCGGCCCAACCTCCTGCCGCTGCTCGCACATGCCTTGCGCGATGCCGGCATGCAGGTACTGGTGCACGGCGTGGTCGACGACCCGCGACGGGTCACCAGCGCGCAGGTGTTCGCGTCGATGGGCGAGCCGCTGGCCGGGTCGCTCGATGCCGCACTCGAGCGGCTGCGCAGCCACTCGCTCTCGTTCATCGGCATCGATGCGCTGTCGCCGCGGCTGGCCGCACTGCTCGCGTTGCGCTGGCAGCTCGGCGTGCGCTCCAGCGGCCATACCGTGGTGAAGATGCTCGATCCGGTACCCGCTGCAGCCGTGCGCATGGTCAGCGTCACGCATCCCGAGTACCTCGATGCGATGCGCGCGTTCTACCGGGCCTTTCCATCGCGCGTCCTGCTGATGCGCGGCACCGAAGGCGAAGCGGTACGCAGGCTGCAGAACCCGCAGGCGATCGAATGCCTCGATGCCGGAGGCAGCCGCCTGCTGCTCCCGTCCGAGGAAGCCGATCCGCCGGTGGTCGCAGCGGACGCACTGGACGCCGCATCCACCGCGGCCTGGACGCGCGAGGTCCTCGACGGCCGGCACGGCGGACTGCCCACGGCGATCCGCGCGCAGGTGGATTGCATCGCCGGAATCGTCAGGGCATGACCGTCGCAGGACGCGAACGGGTTGCCAGACGCGTGTACAGCCTGCTGGTCACCGAACGGCCTTGTTGACGTCCCCTGCCCGACGCTTCAGCATCCCGCGGTCCGGGCATCGACGCAGGCCTGACGGCCATCCCGACAGTCGAGAAAAGCGCAGCACCCCGCTGCCAGATACACCCGCAAGATTCCACCAAGACCGCACCAAGACCCCACAAAGACTCCACCGAGGCCCGACACCATGATCACTCGCCGCGACTTCCTGATCGGCAGCACCGCCTTCGCCTCCGCCTACGCTGCAGCCACGATGATGCCGCTGCGCGCCCAGGGCACCCCCAACTTCGGCATGCCGACGCCGCCCGGCGTCGGTTTCCGCAGGATGAAACTCGGCGACTTCGAGCTGGTCGCGCTCAATGACGGCATCATGCGCCGGCCGCTGGGCGAAGAGTTCGTGCGCAACGCACCCTTTGCCCAGGTGCAGGAAACCCTGCGCGTGCAGGGCCTGCCGACCGAATACATCGATGTCCCCTACACGCCGTTCCTGGTCGTCGCCGGCAACCGCCGCATCCTGATGGACACCGGTTTCTCGGACAACGGTCCGGCGATGACCGGCCGCCTGCTCGCCAACATGGCCGCGGCCGGCTTCAAGCCGGAAGACATCGACACCGTGCTGATCAGCCACTACCACGGCGACCATATCAGCGGCCTGCGCAACAAGGCGGGGCAGCTGACCTTCCCGCGCGCCCGGATACTGGTACCGTCGGTCGAGCATGCATTCTGGATGGACGACGAGCGCATGGCCGCTGCACCGGCCGGGATGAAGGCAGGCTTCGCCACCGCGCGCCGCGTGTTCACCGGCCTCACCGCAGACCAGCTCTCGACCTTCACGCCCGGTGGAGAGGTGGCCCCCGGGATCACGTCGATCCCTGCCTATGGCCATACGCCGGGGCACACCCTGTACTCGGTGCGCTCCGGCAGCCAGCGTTTCCTGTTCGTCGCCGACCTCACCAACGTGCCGCAGCTGTTCGCGCGCAACCCCGACTGGGCGGTGGTGTTCGACATGAATGCCGACCAGGCGCGCGACACGCGGCGCAAGGTGTTCGACATGATCGTGAAGGAGAACATGCTCGCCGGCGGCTACCACTTCCCGTTCCCCGCCTTCGGCACGATCAGCACGCTCGGCAACGGCTACGAGTTCAAGCCGGTCGCCTGACCCTGTCGGGACGACGCTGCCTGCCCTTGATCCGGCGGGCGGCGCCACCATCTTCATGGCTCCCGTCGTCCTGCCGGAGCACCCGATGACCGATACGCTGCACCTCGCCTGCCCGCATTGCCCGGCCATCAACCGCATCCCGGCCGGGCGGCTCGGCCAGGCGCCCCGTTGTGGCCAGTGCCACAAGCCGCTGTTCACCGGCACATCGGTCGCGCTGACCGGCGACACCTTCGACCGCCATGTGTCGCGCAGCGACATCCCGGTGCTGGTGGACTTCTGGGCGCCCTGGTGCGGCCCTTGCCGGATGATGGCGCCGCAGTTCGAGCAGGCGGCGGCGCGGCTCGAGCCCGGACTGCGGCTGGCAAAGGTGGACACCGAAGCGCAACCCGCACTGGGCAGCCGGTTCGATATCCGCAGCATCCCGACGCTCGCACTGTTCAGCGGCGGCCGGGAGATCGCCCGGCAGCCGGGTGCGATGGGCCTGCAGGACATCCTGCGCTGGGTCGACGCACACCGCCCGCAGGCCGGCTGAACGCAGGCCGTGCCGGCGCCCTGCCTCAGCGGGAGGGAAGGCCGGAAAAGCCGAGCCTGGCCTCGCACCATGCCGCCACGGCCAGCAAGGCTGCATCATCCCGCTCTGCCCCGACCAGCTGCAACCCGAGCGGCAACCCTCCCGGTCCGGCACCGACGGGCACGGTGATCGCAGGCGTGCCGAGCAGCGTCCAGATCGAGCAGAACACCGGATCGCCGCTGGTTTCGATGCCTTCCGGCGCCTCGCCGGTCGCTGGCGGGGTCAGCACTGCGTCGTAGCCGGATACGAAGCGGGTGAATTCCTCGCGCAGGCGGTCGCGGGCCGCCAGCGCTCCCCGGTACTCCGTGGCGTCGATCATGGCGGCCTGGTCGAGGTAACCATTCAGCCAGTCGCTGATCAGGCTGCGATGCACCGCCTGCACCGGGGTGAAGTAGCGCACCGCCTCGTAGCCCATGATCACGCGATGGACGTCATGGGCGCGTTCGAAGCCCGGCGGCAGTTCGACCCGGACGACCTGCGCACCGGCTGCCGCGAACAACGATCCCACCCGATCGAACGCCGAGGCCATCGCGGCGGAAGCGCGTGGCCACGCGGGCGTGCGCACGGCGGCGAGCCGCGGCCCTGCGCCGCGCCCGGACGGCCAGGGCTCCGTGTGGCGCGCGGCCGCGTCCGGGCCGGAACCCGGCTCGGCGAGCGCGCGCGCCACCAGCGCAACCCCGGCGACCGATCGCGCATAGCAGCCCGCCTGGTCCAGCGTCGGCGCGTAGCTCAGCACGCCGTGCACCGGGAATACGCCGAAGCTCGGCTTGAAACCGACGATGCCGCAGAATGCCGCGGGACGGATCACCGAACCATTGGTCTGGGTGCACAGGGCGGCCGGCACGCAGCTCGCCGCCACCGCCGCCGCCGAACCGCTCGACGACCCTCCCGGCGTGTGGGCCGTATGCCATGGGTTCCGCGTTTCACGCGGATGCATGAAGGCGAACTCGGTGGTCACCGTCTTGCCGAACACGAACGCGCCGGCTGCCTTCAGCCGCGCGACCAGCACGGCGTCCGCGGGCGCGACCGAAGCCTCGTGGATCGGCGAACCCATGCCGGTGACCATCCCGCCGACATCGATGATGTCCTTGACGCCGAAGGGCACGCCCGCGAGCAGCCCGCCGGGCGCCCGCCCTGCCGCGCCGGCGCGGGCGAGGATGGCCGGCGCATCGATCGCCTTGAACGCCCGGATGCGCGGCTCGACCGCCTGTGCCTGGGCGATGCAGGCCTGCGCATGGCCTGCCGGAGACAGCCTGCCGGCGGCAATGGCTTCGACCAGCGCGGGCAGCGGCAGGTGCAGCGGCGACCCGTCGTCCGGCGGCGAGACCGGCCCTGCCACCGACGAAGATGCCACCATCGCTCAGCGGCCGCTGAACTTCGCCGGGCGCTTCTCGAGGAAGGCGAGCACGCCCTCGGCATAGTCTTCGGTGAAGCCGAGCTCGCGCTGTCCGTCGGCCTCCTGCTGCAGGACGTCCTCGAGCGAGGTCTCGATGCCGGCCTTGATCGTCGCGGATATGCGGCGGTAGGAACGCGTCGGGCCGGCGGCCAGGCGCTGCGCGATCGCCAGCGCCTCGTCGGCCAGCGCGTCGTCTTCCACCACCTTCCAGACCATGCCCCAGGCCTGCGCCTGTTCGGCACCGATCTTCTCGCCGAGCAGCGCGCAGGCATTGGCGCGCGCCGGCCCGATGAGCCGCGGCAGGAAGAAGCTCACGCCGCAGTCGGGCATCAGCCCGATGCGGCTGAACGCCAGCACGAAACTCGCGCTCTTCGCGGCGACCACGATGTCGCAGGCGAGCGCGAGGCCAACGCCCATCCCGGCTGCGACCCCGTTGACGGAACACACGACCGGGATCGGCGAATGGTAGAGCCTGGAGAACAGCGGGTTCTTCGCCTCCAGCGAGGCGCCCAGGTCATGCTTCTGCCCCTCTGGCAGCGGCTTGCGATCGGTGAGGTCGACCCCGGAGCAGAAGCCGCGGCCATTCGCGCCGAGCAGCAGCACACGCGCGCCGCTGTCCGGCGCATCGATGCGGGCGAACGCATCGAACAGCTCGTCCTGCATGCGCACGTTGAACGCGTTGAGCCGGTCGGGCCGGTTCAGCGTGATGCGGGCGATGCCCGCGTCGATCGAGAAGTCGAGGGTCTGGTAATCCACGGCAGTCACTCCTTGTATCCACTGGCGGCCAGCGCACGCCGGGCGGCATGGTACTCGGACCTGAGCCGGGCGACGACCTCGGCCACGGGCTGCACCGAATCCACGGCACCCACGCCCTGCCCCGCGCCCCAGACCGTCTTCCATGCGGCAGGACGGTCGTCGCGCTTGCGGTAGCTGGCCGCGGGATCGGGCGCCGGCAGGTTGTCCGGATCGAGCCCGGCGGCGGCGACCGACGGCTTCAGGTAGTTGGCAGGCACGCCGGAGAACAGCGGCGTGTACACGATGTCGGCGGCGCTCGCATCGACGATCATCGACTTGTACGCATCGCCGGCCTTCGATTCGGTGGTGGCGATGAAGCGCGTGCCGATGTAGGCGAGGTCGGCACCCATCGCCTGCGCGGCGAGCACGCCACTGCCGGTGGCCATCGCACCCGACAGCGCGACCAGCCCGTCGTAGAACGCGCGGACTTCGGCGACCAGCGCGAACGGCGACAGGCTGCCGGCATGGCCGCCTGCACCTGCGCAGACCAGGATCAGCCCGTCGACGCCGGCCTTGAGCGCACGGCGCGCATGGCGTGTGCTGACCACGTCGTGCAGCACGATGCCGCCGTAGGCATGGATGCGCGGCACGATGTCATCGGGCGCGGACAGCGAAGTGATCACCACGGGCACCTGGTTGGCGACCACCACGTCGAGGTCATGCTCGAGCCGGCTGTTCGCCTTGTTCACGATCAGGTTGACGGCATACGGCGCGATCCGCGCACCGGGATGGGCGGCGGCATGCGACGCGCATCCCTGCGCGATCTGCTTCAGCCATGGGTCGAGCTGTTCCGGCGGCCGCGCATTGAGCGAAGGAATCGAGCCGATGATGCCGCTGGTGCACTGTGCGATCACCAGTTCCGGGCCGGACACCAGGAACATCGGGGCCCCGATCACCGGCAGCGACAGCCGCCCCTCGAGCACGGCAGGCAGCGCCATCAGGCAGCCCCCGTCCCGGCATGCGGTCCGGCGGCGGCGGCGGTGCCCGCCAGCGCGCGATCCACCACCGGTGCGCCATAAAGGTAGCCCTGCGCCCAGTCCACGCCGAGGTCGCGCAGCACGTGGGCCGTGCCGGCCTGCTCGACGCATTCGGCGACCGTGGTCAGCTTGAACTTCCGGGCCGTGCTGACGATCGTCTCGAGCAGCTGGCGGATGCGCGAATCGCTCACGGCACGGGCGACCATCCAGCCCTCGATCTTCAGGTACTGGATCGGCAGGTCGGCGAGGTACTGGAACGACGAATAGCCGCTGCCGAAATCGTCGAGCGCGAGCAGGAAGCCGGCGTCGACCAGCGGCTTCAGGTTGGCCTTCAGCGACCCGAGGTCGCCGCCCTGGCGCTCGGTGATCTCGATCACGAAGCTGCGTTCGACCGAATCGGCCATGCGGACGCTCGCAGCCAGCGCGATCAGCCGTTCGACGCTTTGCGTGCTCGAGAGGAACTGCGGCGACAGGTTGATGAAGCAGGTCATTCGCTTGTGCACGCGGGCAGCCAGCGTGTGCGCGGCGATCGCCTGGTCTATCTCTGCCGACAGGTGCAGCGACTCCGCCGCCTCGAGGAACTGGGATGCAGGGATCACCCGGTCATCCGGCGCGATGATGCGCGCGAACGCCTCGACCCCGACCTGCACGCCGCTGTGCAGGTCGACGATCGGCTGGAATGCCGCGACCACCCGGGACTCCAGCAGCGCGCTCTGCAACTGCGAACCTTCCCAGACCACGCTGCCGCGGCGCCCGTCCGCCGCGCCGATGCACAGCACCCGGTCACGCCCGCCCTGCTTCGCCTCGTACAGCAGCCCGTCGGCTTCGGCGAGCATCTGCGCGACGGAGTCGACCGCAGGGCGGTACACCGACACGCCGAGGCTCACCGTCACCTCGAGATCGGCCGGGCCGGCCGCGAAGGGCGAGGCCTTCACGTGCTTGCGCATCCGCTCGCCGGCGGTGAGCGCGCCGGCGGCATCGAGGCCGTGGAAGCAGATGACGAACTCTTCGCCGCCCCAGCGCGCGACCCAGTCGCCGCCGCGCAGCGTCGACTTCACCACCTGCGCCACGTGGCGCAAGGTGCGGTCGCCCACGTCGTGCCCGTGCTGGTCGTTGACCCGCTTGAAGTGGTCGATGTCGAGCAGCGCGAGCGCGAACGGCGAACGGGTGCGTCGGGCACGGTTCCATTCGAGCTGCAGCCGCGCCTCGGCGGCCCGCCGGTTCGGCAGGCCGGTGAGGTAGTCCTCCATCGCCAGCCGGGTGATCTCCTGTTCGGCCTGCTTGCGCTCGGACACGTCACGGCCGACCGAGACCCAGTGCTCGACCTGTCCGTCGCCACCGGTCACCGGCACCACCGAGAGGTCGATCCAGAATGCGCTGCCGTCCTTGCGGTAGTTGACCAGTTCGGCGCGCACCGCGCGGCCGGCACGCATCCGTGCCCGCATCCGGTCGAGCGCGGCACCGGGCGTTTCGCGCCCCTGCATGAACCGCGGATGGCGCCCGAGCACTTCATCCGGCTCGTAGCCGGTCACCTGCACGAACGCGCGATTCACGTACTCGATCATGAACGTCGGGTCGGTGATCACGACGAGGTCGTTGGACGCCTCGACCGCGGCGGAAAGGAGACGGCGTTGCGCGATGTCACGGTCGACCTGCGACACGTTGACCGCCATGCACTGGAGTTCGTCGCGCTCGGCGGCCTGCTGCATGAATGCAATGATGTCGAGCGTGACCGGCTCATGGTCGACGCCCAGCGTGCGCACCTGGGCCCGGCCCGGACGGCCGCTGCGCACCGACTGCTCGACGATCTCGACCAGCTTCCCGACCGGGATGAAGCGCCCGGCAGGCACGCCGACCAGGTGCTGCGGCTCGGTACCGAGGAACGCCGCAAACGCTTCGTCGGCCTGCACGATCAGGCCATCGGTCACGCGCAGCGAAAAGCGGCCGATGCTCAGGGCATCGAGGAACTCGTTCTGCAAGCGGTCGGTCAGGCGGCGTTCGCGTTGCGCCACCGCATCCGTCAATTCGGCCAGCGCGGCGTCGACCAGCACGGTGGTCAGCCGGTCGGACGCATCCAGTGCCTGCAGCAGGTGCGCCCAGGTGGCGGCAGCAACGGTCCCGTCGCCAGTGGAGGCCGCCGCCGCCCCGAGCTCGGCGCGCATCGTCGCCTCGAACCCGCAAAGCTTCTGCCAGGATGCCGCGAGTGCATCCGGCGCCGTTGCGCCTGCCTGTGCACCTGACGCCGCGACCGGCGACGAATGCGCCTCCAGCGGCAGAAGCAGCGTGCCGGTTGGGGGCGCCGGCAATCGCTGGCCGGCGACGGCGGCGGCGAACGACTGCCGCAGCAGGCCACGGTGCGCGTCGAGCGCCTTCAGAAGCGGCGCAAAGCGCCGCGGCACCGGCTCAGCCCCGTCGGGCGCGTTCAACGGACGCTGGCGGTCAACTGCACGCCGCTCCACTGGTCGCCGGCGCGCCGGCACGCATGCCGAGGGTGCGCTCGCCGGAGCCCGGCTGCAGCACGCCGCGACGGACGGCCGTCATCTCGGCGAGGATCGACACCGCGATCTCGGGTGGCGACTTGCTGCCGATCGGCAGGCCGACCGGTCCGAACAGCCGGGCGATCTCGGCTTCGGAGAGGTCGAAGTCGGCCAGCCGGCGGCGGCGCTTCTCGTTGTTCGCCCGGGAGCCGAGCGCCCCGACATAGAACGCGGGCGATTTGAGCGCCTCCATCAAGGCGAGATCGTCGAGTTTCGGATCATGGGTGAGGGCCACCACCGCGCATCGGCTGTCCAGTTCCATCGCCACCACCGTGTCGTCCGGCATCGTGCGCACCAGGTCGACGCCAGGCACGTCCCAGCCGAAGACATACTCGTCGCGAGGGTCGCATACCGTGACCCGATAGTCGAGCGTGCGTGCCATCTCGGCAAGGTAGCGCGACAACTGCCCGGCGCCGATCAGCAGCAGCCGCCACAACGGCCCGTGCACCGTCTGGAGCGTCTTCCCGTCGAACGAGAGGATCGAGTTGCGCGTCCCCGGGGCGAGGACCATCCGGCCGCTGTCCATGTCGAGCGTGCGCACGGTGAGTTCGCGACGGTCGCTGGCAGCCAGCAGCCGCTCGAGCATTTCCAGTGCGTGCGGATCCTTCGCCGGGTCGGGCACCGGTTCGACCACGATGGCCAGCCGTCCGCCACAGGGCAACCCGAACCGTTCCGCCTGTTCGCGGGTGACGCCGTAGGTGAGCAGCTTCGGGTGGTCGGGGGCGGCCTGGCCGGTCAGCTTCTCGATCATGTCGTCTTCGACACACCCGCCCGACACCGATCCGGACACCATGCCGTCGCCACGGATGGCGAGCATCGCGCCGACCGGGCGCGGCGCCGAACCCCAGGTCTCGACGACGGTGGCCAGGGTGACCCCATGGCCCTCCCTGCGCCAGGCGACCGCCGAGCGCAGCACTTCCAGATCGACGCTGTCCATCGCAACAGCCTCCTGCCGGTAAAGCGGTAGTCTATCCGTTGCGCCGGTGCATGTCCGTGCCCGCATGCACCGCACGCCGCCCGGACCGCCGCGGCCGCCGCTCCCCCGCCGTCAGCCCGGCACGAACAGGCCCACCAGGGCAGCCGTGATGCAGGTGGCAAGCGTGCCCGACACGATCGACCGCACGCCGAGCGCCGCGATCTCGGCCCTGCGGTCCGGCACCAGGGTCGCAAGGCCACCGATCATTATCCCGGCGCTGCCGAGGTTGGCGAAACCGCACAGCGCGTAGGTCATCAGCAGCTGCGAGCGTGCCGACAGTTCGCCCTCGGGGAGCGCAGCCAGCTGCAGGTAGGCCAGCAGTTCGTTCAGGACCGTCTTCGTGCCGAGCAGCGAGCCTGCCGTCATCGCCTCGCTCCACGGCACCCCGACCAGCCAGGCCACGGGCGCGAACAGCACGCCCAGCATCCGCTGCAGCGTGACCGGCGCCCCGCCGATGCCCGGCAGCAACCCGAGCGCGAGGTTGACCAGCGTGGCGAGCGCGACGAACACGATCAGCAGCGCGACGATGTTGACCAGCAGCGACGCGCCTTCGAGCGCACCGCGGGTGAGCGCGTCGGTGGCCGATGCATCGGACGAAGCGAGGACGGGCAGCGGCTCGCCGGCGGCCGGCGCGGCGAACGGCACCATCAGTGCCGCGACGGCGATCGCCACCGGCGTCGCGATCACCGAGGCGGCGACGATGTGCGACAGCGCATCGGGCAGCACCGGTCCGAGCACGCCGGCGTACAGCACCATCACCGTGCCGGCCACGGTGGCCATGCCGCCGGTCATCACCAGGAACAGTTCGCCGCGCGACAGGGTCGCCAGGTAGGGGCGCACGAACAGCGGTGCCTCGACCATGCCGACCAGCACGTTCGCCGCCGCCGACATGCCCGCGACGCCGCCGATGCCGGGCACCCGGGTCAGTACCCGCGCGAAGCCCCGGATCAACCAGGGCAGGATGCGCCAGTGGAACAGCAGCGCCGACAGCGCGCTCATCACGACGACGATCGGCAGCGCACGGAACGCCAGCACGAAGGTGCTGCCGCTGCCGCCCTCGACGAAGGGCGCGGGCGCGCCGCCGAGATAGCCGAACACCAGCGCGGTGGCGGCACCGGTCGCCGCATCGAGGGCAAGCACCGCATCGTCGAGGCCCGACAGCAGCGTGCCGACGCCCGGGACCCCGGTGATCGCGGCGCACGCCGCCAGGGAAAGCGCGAGGCCGGAAAGCACGATCTTCCAGGGGATGCGCGCCCGGTCCTCGCTGGCGAGCCAGGCCAGCCCGAGCAGCACCAGCGCGCCGAACGCGCTCTGCAGAGGGCCGCTCAGGTGGCCGCCGGGACGCGTGCCCGGCCATCGATCGCGCGGCCGGAAAGCGATTGCATCAGGCGCGACGCCACAGCGTGCCCGCTGCCCCGTCTTCCAGCACGATGCCGCCGGCCAGCAGTTCAGCGCGGATCGCATCCGCCCGCGCAAAATCGCGCGCCTTCTTCGCCGCCGTGCGCTCGGCGATCCTCGCCTCGATCGCCGCTGCATCCAGCCCGCCGTCCGACGCGCCGCCGGAAGCGGCCTGCAGGAAGGCGATCGGGTCGCGTTCCAGCAGCCCGAGCTGGTGCCCGAGCGCACGCAGCAGCCCGGCCGTGGCGGGATCGCGCGTCCGATTCAGGTCGCCCGCCAGCTCGAACAGCACGGCGATCGCCTCCGGCGTGTTGAAGTCGTCGTCCATCGCCGCCCCGAAGCGCGCCGCGCGCGGGTCGTCCCGGTCGATGGCCGCCGCCGGTGCGTCGATGCCCTTCAGCGCGGTGTAGAGGCGTGCAAGCGCCTGGCGGGCATCGTCGAGGTGCTTGTCGGAGTAGTTGAGCGGGCTGCGGTAGTGCGCGCGCGCGATGAAGAAACGCACGACTTCGGCGTCATAGCGTGCAAGCACCTCGCGCACGGTGAAGAAGTTGCCGAGCGATTTCGACATCTTCTCGTCGTCCACCCGCACGAACCCGTTGTGCATCCAGTAGCGCACGAACGGCTTGCCGTTCGCGCCTTCCGACTGCGCGATCTCGTTTTCGTGGTGGGGGAACTGCAGGTCCTGTCCGCCGCCATGGATGTCGAAGGTTTCGCCAAGCAGCGCGGCGGACATCGCGGAACACTCGATATGCCAGCCCGGGCGGCCGCGCCCCCAGGCCGATTCCCAGAAGGGTTCGCCTTCCTTGCTGCGCTTCCAGAGCACGAAATCGAGCGGATCGCGCTTGCCGGAGTTGACCTCGACGCGCTCGCCGGCGCGCAGGTCCTCCAGCGACTTGCCGGACAGTTTTCCGTAGCCGGGGAAGTCGCGCACCGAATAGTTCACGTCGCCGTCGCTGGCGACATAGGCCAGCCGGCCGCGCTCCAGCCGGCCGATGATCTCCTGCATCTGCGGCACGTACTCGGTCGCGCGGGGTTCGTGGTCGGGCTTGACGACGCCCAGCGCCGCGGCATCGGCGTCCATCGCGTCGATGAAGCGCTGGGTCAGCGCGCCCATCGACTCGCCGTTCTCCGCCGCGCGGCGGATGATCTTGTCGTCGATGTCGGTGATGTTGCGCACATAGGTCACCTGGTAGCCGCTGGCGCGCAGCCAGCGGGTGACCAGGTCGAACACGACCATCACCCGGGCGTGGCCGAGGTGGCAGTAGTCGTAGACGGTCATGCCGCACACATACATGCGGACCTTGCCCGGCTCCAGCGGAACGAACGGCTGCTTGTCGCGCGCCAGCGTGTTGTAGATTCGGAGCATCGGTGTCCCGTAAAGCGGTTGCAAGGATTACTTTTCGCGACCTTGCTGGTAGAATCCGTCGCGATACATATACTGTAAGCCTTTGTCCTGATTAATTTTTTCATCAGACCGGCGAGAAAAATATAACATATGCAGTCGCTGCCAACCGCTCATGCCACCGCCGCCGTCATGGCCGGGACAGACACCCCGCCCCTGCACGCGCACCGACCCGGCCAGATCCGCGGGCGCGCTGTCGCCATCGCGCTGGTGCTGGGCATCCTCTGTACTGCGGGTCCGGCACGCGCCGACGACCTGTCCGACGTGCAGGCGCTGGTCAAGCAGGGCAACCTGACCCAGGCGACGGAACGCCTGAACGTGTTCCTCGCGAAGAATCCGAAGGACGCGCGGGGCCGATTCCTGCGCGGACTGATACTCACCGAACAGAAACGGCCCGCCGACGCGATCCGCGTCTTCCTCGCACTGACCGAGGACTTCCCGGAATTGCCCGAGCCGTACAACAACCTCGCGGTGCTCTATGCCGCGCAGGGTCAGTTCGATCGCGCCCGGCAGATGCTCGAATCGGCGATCCGGACCCACCCGAGTTATGCGACCGCGCACGAGAACCTTGGCGACATCTACGCCAAGATGGCGTCCGAAGCCTACGACCGTGCACTGCAGCTAGACCGGTCGAACGTGGCCGTGCAGACGAAGCTGGCGCTGATCCGCGAACTGTTCTCCACCAATCCGAAGTTCCAGCGGCCACCGCTGACCGGAGAGGCGCCCAAGCAGGTGTCGATCGCCGGCCAGGTACAGACCGCGCCGGCAACGCAGGTCGCCAAGGGTGGCGCCGCCCCGCCCGCTGCCGCACCGGCCACCAGCCGGCCGGTGGTGGCGCGGGAGCCTGCGCCGACCGCTGCCGCCGAGGTGCCGGCGAAAGCGGCAGCAGCAGCGACCGCAGCGGCCACCGCCGCCGCGGTCGTGACGCCCCCCGCCGCCACGCCCGCGCCACCCCCCGCGACCCGGCCTGCCGAGAGCGCCATCGCCGGCAGCGAAGAGGTGCTGCGCACCGTCGAGCAATGGGCGCAGGCGTGGTCCGGCAACGACGTGAACCGTTACCTCGCGTTCTATGCGAAGGACTTCAAGGTACCTGGCGGCGACTCCCGTGCCGAATGGGAGCAAAGCCGCCGCGACCGGATCGCGAAACCGAAGAAGATCGAGGTACGGATCAGTTCGCCGCAGGTGAAGCCGCTGGGTCCGAACCGGATGTCTGTCGTGTTCCGCCAGGACTACCGGTCGGCGACGCTGAAGTCGAGCGCGCCCAAGACCCTGATCCTCGTCCGTGTCGGCGAGCGATGGCTGATCGAGCAGGAGCAGGTCGGACGGTGATCGACTGCGCCGCACGGTCCGGTTGAGCGCGCCAGCGTGAAGACGCCATGACGCTCTTCGCCCGCGTCCGGCAAGGCCGGATGAACGACCTGGTACCACCGGTGCTGCTGCTGTCGCTGCTCGTTTCCCTGGGTGGCGCACTGTTCTTCCTCTTCACGCCGGCGGAGGACGTGCACGCACTCGGGCGCACGCCGGGCAGCAGCAGCGGCGGCATCGGCACGCCGGGCAGCGCCGGGTCGCTGTCCGCATCGATCGCCGCCACGCTGGACTCCGGATCCCGGACGACGAGCGATGTCGAGACCACCCTGGTGCGCGGCATCCTCGAGCTTGCGCGCAGCAGGCCCGACGCGGCGCTCGCCGAGATCGACCGCGTGCTGGCCGGCAACCCGAACTTCCGGCTCGCGCACCTGGTGCGCGGGGACCTGCTGATGGCCCGATCGCGGCCACTCACCGATTTCGGCAACGCCGCGAGGGAAGGCGGCGGCGCGTCCGACGGACCGGCGGACCGCCTTGAACGCGTCGATGAATTGCGCGCCGAGGCCCGTGCCCGCCTGACCCGCCTGGCTGCCGAGCCACCGCCGGACCGCCTGCCGCGGCATATCCTCCAGCTCGATCCCCGGCAGCGCTTCGCGATCGTCGTCGACAGCGCCAAATCGACGCTCTATGTCTTCGAGCAGGTCGACGGGCAGCTCCGCTACCTGAAGGATTTCTACATCAGCGTCGGCCGCAACGGCGTGGACAAGATGCGCGAGGGCGACAAGCGCACGCCGCTCGGCGTCTACCATGTGCGGGCCAACCTGCCGCGCCAGAAGCTGCCCGACTTCTACGGCAGCGGTGCGCTGCCGATCAACTACCCCAACGAACTCGACCGGATCGAAGGCCGCACCGGGCACGGCATCTGGCTGCATGGGGTGCCTTCGGACACCTTCGCGCGTCCGCCGCAGTCGTCGGACGGCTGCGTGGTGCTCGCCAACCCCGACTTCGCTGCATTGCTGCCGCTGATGCAGATCGGCCTCACGCCGGTGGTGATCGCGCCGCGCATCGAATGGGTCGACGCCAGCGCGATCCAGGCCACCCGCGCCTCGCTTTCGCAGGCCGTGGAAGCCTGGCGGCGCGACTGGGAAGGACGCGACATGCAGGCCTACCTGCGGCATTATTCGGCCGCGTTCACCAGCACCGGCCAGGCACGCACCCTCGCCGCCTGGTCGGAACAGAAGGGAAAGGTCAACGCGAGCAAGACGTGGGTGCGCATTGGACTGCGCAACACCAGCATGTTCCTGGATCCGAACCGCGATAACCTCGCGGTCGTGCAGTTCGATCAGGAATACTCGAGCAACAATCTCAACCAGCAGATGCGCAAGCGCCAGTACTGGCGGCTGGAAGGCGGCGTTTGGCGCATCGTCTTCGAAGGCAACGCGTGACCCCGGCCCGGCCGACGGGTCGAATGGCGACACGGTACAGGGAGTCGATGTGCACAGACTGATACAGCGGTGGTTCCGGCAGTTCGTCCCGCAACTCATGCTCGCGGCCATGCTGGGCACCAGCCTGGCCGGCAATGCGCTCGCGCAGAAGAACCCGCGCGTCGAGTTCACCACCAACTACGGCCCGATCGTGGTCGAGCTCTTCCCCGACCGTGCGCCCGAGTCGGTGCGCAACTTCCTGCAGTACGTGAAGGAAGGCCATTACGAAGGCACGGTGTTCCACCGCGTGATCCGCGGCTTCATGGTCCAGGGCGGAGGCTTCACCGCCGACTTCAAGGAGAAGCCGACCCGCGAACCGATCAAGAACGAAGCTGAACTGACCTTCAAGGCGGGGCTTCGGCACGAGATCGGCACGCTCGCGATGGCACGCACCCGCGACCCGCACAGCGCGACCGCGCAGTTCTTCATCAACGTCGCGCGCAACGACTTCCTGGACTTCCGCGAACGCACCGTGGTCGGCTTCGGCTATGTCGTGTTCGGCCGGGTGATCAAGGGCCTCGAGACGGTCGACCAGATGCTGCAGGTACCCACCGGCCCCGGTGGCCCGTTCAAGACCGACGTGCCGGCGAAGTTGCCGGTCATCGAGAAGGCAGTGATCCTGGGCGCCCGCTGAACATCGGCCCGGACACATGACCTTCCATCAACGCCCCTCCAGAGGAAAGAACCCAGAATGATCAGACTGCACACCAGCGCCGGCGTGATCGGCCTCGAACTCGACGCCGCGAAGGCACCGCTCACGGTGGCGAACTTCATCGAGTACGTGAAGGCCGGCCACTACGACAACACGATCTTCCACCGGGTGATCGACGGCTTCATGATCCAGGGCGGCGGCTTCGAGCCCGGCATGAAGCAGAAGAAGACCCGCGACCCGGTGACCAACGAGGCCGACAACGGCCTGAAGAACGACAAGTACACGGTGGCGATGGCGCGCACCTCCGAACCGCACTCGGCCTCGGCGCAGTTCTTCATCAACGTGGCCGACAACGACTTCCTGAACTTCACCTCGCCGACGCCGCGCGGCTGGGGCTACTGCGTGTTCGGCAAGGTGGTCGAGGGCCGTGAAGTGGTCGACCAGCTGCGCAGCGTCGCCACCACCTCGCGCGCCGGCCACCAGGACGTGCCGGCCGAGGACGTGGTCATCACCCGGGCGGAAGTGGTCGAAGGCTGAGGCCCGGGCATCCCCGGGCGGGAGACGGCAGGATGGCCGGGCCGACGCTGCTGATCTCGGACCTGCACCTGTCGGCCGCGCGCCCCGCCGCGACCGCGGCCTTCCTCGCCCTGCTCGCGGGCCCGGCCCGCGACGCGGCGGCCCTGTACATCCTGGGCGACCTGTTCGACTACTGGATCGGCGACGAAGACATCGACGATCCGGCGGTACGCCCGATCGTGGACGCGCTGGCCGCCGTGTCGAACGGCGGCACGGCCGTCTCGTTCATGCATGGCAACCGCGATTTCCTCGTCGGCGAGCGGTTCGCGGCAGCCACCGGCATCCGCCTGCTGCCCGACCCGCTGCTGCTGCAACTGGACGGGGTTCCCACGCTGCTGATGCATGGCGACACCCTTTGCCTCGAGGACGCCGCCTACAACCGGTTCCGCGCGGCCGTGCGCGACCCGGCCTGGCAGCAGGCCTTCCTGGCCCGCCCGGTGGCGGCCCGGCGCGAAGAGGCGCAGCGCCTGCGCGCGATCAGCGAGCACGAGAAGAAGTCCAAGCCGGCCGAGATCATGGACGTGACGCCAAGCGAGGTGCTCCGGACGCTGCGTGCGTTCGACTATCCCCGGCTGGTGCATGGCCATACCCACCGTCCGGGGCGGCACCTGCATCCGGTCGATGGACGGCCGTGCGAGCGCTGGGTCCTGCCCGACTGGCAGCAGGTGGCCGCAGGGCTCAGGGCCGACCAGGGCCGCCTGTCACCGTTCTGAGCCCCTCAGGCACCCCTCAGGCAGCCCTTCACCCGTCCAGCCCGCGCGCGAGGTCTGCCTTCAGGTCGACCACCGCCTCCAGCCCGACGGCGATCCGGATCAGCCCTTCGGTGACGCCGGCCGCATCGCGCGTGGCCTGGGGGATCCGGCCATGGGTGGTGGTCGCCGGATGCGTGATCGTCGTCTTGGCATCGCCCAGGTTGCCGGTGATGGACATCAGCTTCGTGGAATCGATGATGCGCCAGGCCGCTTCGCGGCCGCCCTTGACCTCGAACGACACCACGCCGCCGCCACTCTTCTGCTGGCGCATCGCCAGCGCATGCTGCGGGTGCGACGCGAGGCCGGGATACAGGACGCGCGCCACCTTCGGGTGCTTCTCGAGCCAGGTCGCGAGTTCGAGTGCGCGCGCGCTGTGCGCCTCCATCCGGATGCCCAGCGTCTCCATGCCCTTCAGGCACACCCAGGCATTGAACGGGCTCATCGACGGCCCGGCGTTGCGCATGAACTGAAGCATCGGGCCGTGCACCAGCGCCTTGTTGCCGAGCACCGCGCCGCCGAGCACCCGCCCCTGCCCGTCGAGGTACTTGGTGGCGGAGTGGATGATGATGTCCGCGCCCATTTCCAGCGGGCGCTGCAGCGCCGGCGAGCAGAAGCAGTTGTCGACGATCAGCACCGCGCCGGCGCGGTGGGCGATCGACGCCAGCGCGGCGATGTCGGACACCTCGGTCAGCGGGTTGGACGGCGTCTCGACGAAGAACATCTTCGTCTCAGGGCGCACCGCAGCCTCCCAGGCCGATGGATCGGTCGGCGGCACGAACGACACCTGCAGGCCGAACTTCTCGAAGAAATTGGTGAACAGCTGCACGGTGGAGCCGAACACGCCCTGCGAGACCACCACGTGGTCGCCGGCCTTGAACAGCGCCATGGTGATCGCCAGGATCGCCGACATGCCGGATGCGGTCGCGACGCAGCACTCCGCGCCCTCGAGCGCGGCCAGCCGCTCCTCGAAGGCGGTGACCGTAGGATTGGTGAAGCGCGAATAGACATTGCGCCCCTCGATGCCCTTCTGGAAGGCATCGGCCGCCTGCTGCGCGTTGTCGAACACGAAGCTGGAGGTCAGGTACATCGCCTCGCTGTGCTCGCCGAACTGGCTGCGATGGATGCCGGTGCGCACGGCGAGCGTGTCGAGCTGGTACTTGTCCATGGACGTTCTCCGGAAAACAAAAAGACCCGTCCAGCTTCGGGCTGACGGGTCGCGCTGGCGGGTACGGAACGTACCGGAGGCTATCGTTCGCCTTAGCTGGATTTGTATGGCGCCCGCAAGCTGCCCGCCGCGGATGCCGCGCGGGCCGTCAAATCGGCGCGGGGGAATTCTGCGACGCACGTGCGCCGGCTGTCAAACGGCTCCCGTTGTCGCGCGGCACGGCCGACAACCGGGTACCCTGAGCCCTTGCCGGAACCGACGACGCAGGAAGACGCCGATGAGCCCCAGGACCTTCACCGCCTCCATCACTTCGATCGCCCCGCCCGCGACCATGCTGTGTCTGGCCGCCCTCGGCACTGCCGGCGTGGCCTGCGCGCAGCCGGCCACGCCGGCCGCCCAGACGTTGCCGGCCGGACCGATGCGCATCGTGGTGCCGTTCGCCCCGGGCGGCTCCACCGACGTGATGGCGCGCATCATCGCGCAGCGCCTGGGCGAGCGCATCCGCCAGCCGGTGCTGGTGGAGAACCGGGCCGGCGCCAACGGCACGATCGGCGCGGCCCATGTCGCGAAGTCACCCGGCGACGGCCGCACGCTGCTGCTGGTGCAGGCCGGCTATGCATCCAATCCGAGCCTGTTCAGGAACCTGCCCTACGACCAGTCGCGCGACCTGCTGCCGGTCACCAACCTCGCATCCGGGCCCCTGGTGCTGGTGGTGCATCCTTCGCTGCCGGTACGGTCGGTGAAGGACCTGATCGCCCTGGCACGCGCCCGGCCGGGGTCGCTGAACGTCGGCGTGCCGGGTACCGGCTCGCTCAACCACCTGGCGGCGGAACTGTTCAACCTCAACACCGGCATCCGGATGACCAGCGTGCCGTACAAGGGCACCGGCGGCGCGCTCGCCGACGTGCTGGCCGGCAACGTGGAGGCCTACTACATGAACCTCGTGCTCAGCCAGCCGTACGTGAAGAGCGGCAAGCTTCGCGCGATCGGCGTGACCAGCGCGAAGCGCTCCCCGATCGCGCCGGACATCCCGGCAATCGCGGAGGCGGGCGTGCGTGACTTCGACCTCACGACCTGGTTCGGCCTGCTCGTGCCCGGGACCACGCCGCGCGACGTGCTAGACCGCGTGCACCACGACGTGCTGCAGGTGCTCGCCTTGCCCGACGTGCGCGAGCGCCTGGCGGGCGACGGGCTCACCGTCGTCGGCGACACGCCCGAGCAGTTCGCCGCGTTCGTCGCGGCGGAGACGGCGAAGGCGGCACGCATCATCAAGGCAGCAGGGATCAGCGTGGGCCAGTAGCCCGCCGGCCCCCGCTCAGATGACCGAACGCTCCGGCAGGATGGTGGACAACACGCGCAGGTAATTGCCGCCGAGGATGGCCGAGATGTCGTCCTCGCCGTAGCCATGCCGCTGCAGGCCCTCGACCAGGTTGGGCAGGTCCTCGATCTCCTCGAAGCCCTTCACGACCGGCGGCTCCGCGCCCGGGCTGTGTCCGTCGCGGATGCTGCGCGGCCCGTCGTACTTCACGAAATCCATGCCCAGCGCCATGTGCTTCACGCCGACCAGCCCGACGATGTAGTCGATGTGCTGCAGCATCTGCTCGATCGACGATTCCTTGCCGGCCACGGTGAACGGCAGCGCCAGGATGCCGATCACGCCCCCCTGGGCGGCGATCGCCCGGATCTGGTCGTCGTCGAGGTTGCGCATGTGGTCGTAGACGCCGCAGGCATTCGCATGGCTGACGATCAGCGGTGCACTGGCGACCTCCAGCGACTGGTAGAAGCCCGCCTTCGCCATGTGCGACAGGTCGACCACCATGCCCAGCCGGTTCATCTCGCGGATCACGTCCACGCCGAAGCGGGTGAGCCCCCCGCCGCTGCGGCTCTCCCACACGCCGTCGCCGAGCTCGTTGCGCAGGTTCCAGGTGGGCTGCATCGAACGCACGCCCAGCCGGTAGAAATTGCGCAGCTGCGCGATGCCGCCCTGCAAAGGCTTGCCGCCCTCGAGGTGGAGGATGAACTTCACATGGTCGTGCAGCCGCGCCGTCGGCAGGTCGCCGCGCGTCTTCACCAGCGTGAAGCGGCTGCCCGGTGCCGACATCTCCCGCAGGAACTGGTCGAGGTTGTCGAGCGTCGCCTCGAGGAAGCGCCCCGTGTTCTGCGAATGCGCCCAGGAGTCGCCACCGACCGCGTACACCGACAGGTCGATGCGGTCGCGGATCAGCCGCGGGACGATCGCGTCCCCGAGCGGCGACGCTTCGCCCATCAGCGTGCGGTGCACCTGTTCGTAGACGTCACGATGGCCCTCGATGACCAGGTGCCGCTGCAGGATGCGCGATGCTTCGGTTTCGGTCATGCCATTCCCGTGCCGCGGCTACTCCGCGGATTCGAGGTTCAGGTCGAGCTGGGTGCTGGCCTCGCGGGAACGCTGCCGGTCGCCGTCCTCGCGGTTGGCTTCCAGGCAGTCGAGGTACTCGGGGGTGACGTCTCCGGTGACGTACTTGCCGTCGAAGCAGGAGGTCTCGAATCGCCCGATCGACGGGTTCGCGGCTCGCACGTCCTCGATCAGGTCGTCGAGGTCCTGGTAGATCAGGCGGTCGCAGCCGATCTCGCGCGCGATCTGCTCGACCGTGCGTCCGGATGCGATCAGTTCGCTGCGCGTGGGCATGTCGATGCCATAGACGTTGGGGAAGCGCACCGGCGGCGCAGCCGATGCGAAATGCACCTTGCGTGCCCCAGCCTCGCGCGCCATCTGCACGATCTCCTGGCTGGTGGTGCCGCGGACGATCGAATCGTCCACGATCAGCACGTTCTTGCCCTTGAACTCGGTGCCGAGCGCGTTGAGTTTCTGGCGCACCGACTTCCTGCGCACCGCCTGCCCGGGCATGATGAAGGTGCGGCCGATGTAGCGGTTCTTGATGAACCCCTCGCGGTACGGCAGGTTCAGGTGCTTCGCCAGCTGCATCGCCGCCGGCCGGGAAGAGTCGGGGATCGGCATCACCACGTCGACGTCCAGGCCAGGGAAATCGCGTTCGATCTTGCGCGCCAGGCTCTCCCCCATGCGCAGGCGGGTGTCGTAGACCGAGATGCCGTCGATCACGGAGTCGGGCCGTGCGAGGTAGACGAACTCGAAGATGCACGGTGCGAGTTCGGTGCGGTCGGCGCATTGCCGGCTCTGGAAGACGCCCTGCTCGTCGATGAACACCGCCTCGCCCGGGGCGACATCGCGCAGCGGCGTGAAGCCGAGCGCATCCAGCGCCACGGTCTCGGACGACACCATGAACTCGGTGCCAGCCTCGGTCTCGCGGCTGCCGATCACCAGCGGCCGGATGCCGAACGGGTCGCGGAACGCGAGCAGGCCGTAGCCTGCGATCATCGCGACCACCGCGTAGGCACCACGCACCCGCTTGTGCACGCCTGCGACCGCCCTGAAGATCGTGTTCGCGTCCAGGTGGAAGCCGGCCGAGTTGCGCGCGAGTTCATGCGCGAGCACGTTCAGCAGCACCTCGGAATCGGAATCGGTGTTCACGTGGCGCAGGTCGTCGCGGAACAGCTCGCGGCGCAGCGCCTCGGAATTGGTCAGGTTGCCGTTGTGGCCGAGCACGATGCCGAACGGCGAGTTCACGTAGAACGGTTGCGCCTCGGCCGACGACCACGCGGAACCTGCCGTCGGATAGCGCACGTGCGCGATGCCGACATTGCCGGCAAGGGTGCGCATGTTGCGCGTGCGGAACACGTCTCGGACCAGCCCCGGGCCCTTGTGCATGTGGAAGGTGTTGCCTTCGCTCGTGACCAGGCCCGCTGCATCCTGGCCACGATGCTGGAGCAACAGCATTCCGTCGTACAGCTCCTGGTTCACGGGAGCTTTTGCCACCATTCCGACGATGCCACACACGAGGCTTTCTCCCTTCGGCTCGATACCGTCTGTATCGGGGCGGTGGCGGGAGAAGTCGAGCCCCCGCGCCCCGGGCGGTGTGCCTTGGCTTTAGCGAGCCGGAGTATAGACCACCTGCTGCTGCGGCGCGTCGTAGCGGATCTTCCGTGCGAGGTCGGCAGGCAGGTACGGAAGCACCGCCATCGCGAGCACCTCGAGCGGCTGGGACAGCATCGCATCGCGCCACCCCCGGTCCTCCGGCAGCCGCGTCAGGCCGGCCAGCAGCACCGCGATCAGCACGATCAGCAATCCGCGCACCAGCCCGAACGCGAGTCCGAGCACCCGGTCGACGAATCCGAGGCCGACCACCCGGACCAGCTCGACGATCGCCAGCGTGATCACCACCATGAGCAGCAAGGTCGCACCGAACACCAGGACGAACGCGGCCAGCATGCGCAGAGAGTCGTTCGGGATCGCGGCCGGCAGCAGCGGCGCGACCTTGCCGGCAAACGCACTGGCGGCGACGAATGCAGCCACCCAGGACACGAGCGACAGCACCTCGCGCACGAAGCCGCGCATCACCGCGACCAATGCGGACACGCCGATCACCAGCAACACCACGTAGTCGAACCAGGTCATCGGCGCCGCCCGTCCCTCACGACCGGCTCCGTGCGCGGGACGCCTGCGATCGCCCGGGCCCTGCGGCAGCCGTCAGGCACGCTCAGTAGCGCCGGGGAACCACGATGCCGTCGGTCATGCCAAGGGCCTTCACCCGCTCGTTCGCCTGCTCGGCCGCCTGCCGGGAGGGAAACGGCCCGGCCCTGACCCGGGTCTTGTCCCCGGTCGGCGTCTTGATCACTTCCGTGTAGGACCTGATGCCCGCCTTCACCAGTTGACCGTGGCGATCCTTCGCACGACTCACGTCGGAGAAGGCACCCAGCTGGATCACGAAGCTCTTTGCCTCGGCATCCTTCGCGTCGGCGCCTTTCGCCTCCGCGGCCCTGGCTTCCGACGCCTTTGCCTCGGCGACCTTCGTCTCCGCGGCCTTGGCCTCGGCGGCGCGCGCGGCCGTTGCGCGGGCGGCGGCAGCCGCCTCGGCTGCGCTCTTCGCCTCGGCAGCCAGCGCTGCCGCCGTGGAAGCCGCCTCCGCCGCCGGACGCGACGCACCGACCATCTCGATCTTCTGGTCGGCGGGCGTGGCCGAGGACGGCGCCGCTGCCGACACCCGCGGCGTCGCGGCTGCGCCCGGTGCAGGTGAAGGTACGGGTGCGGATGCCGGCGATGATGCCGGATCGGCAACGGCGGGAGCCGCCGCACCGACGCTGCCGCCGGCCTTTGCCGGCGCGGGCGACACGGTACCGGCGCGCACTGCCGCATCGGCCCCGGGCGCCCGCGGCGCATAGGGCCCGCTGTTCGGCGACGGAATCTGCACCGCGATATCGTCCCCGATCGGGCGTGGCTCGTTGTCGAGCACCATCGGCAGGGTGACCACCACCAGCGTGGTCAATGCAATCGCACCGATCAACCGGCGGCGGGCCCGCTTGCGGAGCTTCAGTTCTTCGTCTGACGTGCTGCGTGCCATGCCTGTCTGTCTCGACCGAGGGTTGAACGCCACGGGGCGCTGGAGCCAGCGCCAGGTCAGCGGGCCGTGCCGGGCATCGCCAGCACTTCGGCCACCGTGTAGAACGACCCGAACACGACGATCCTATCACTTTCGCCCGCGCGTTCCTGCGCCCGCTGCCAGGCCTCGCCGACACTGCCGCATTCCGTGGTTGGATCGAGCGCAGCCGCCCGGGTCAGCGCACTGCGCAACATGGAGAGGTCCGCGGCGCGCGCGGCGTCCACCGGCGCGATGAACCATTCGTCGATGCGGCCCTTGACGGCGCGCACGACGCCTTCGATGTCCTTGTCGGCGAGCATGGAGAACACGGCGAAGGTACGGCCGGTACCCTGCAGACGTGCGAGGCTGGCATCGAGCACCGCCGCCGCATGGGGGTTGTGGGCGACGTCGAGCACCACGGTCGGGCGCCCGGGCAGCACCTGGAAGCGCCCTGCGATCTCGGCCGTGAGCAGGCCGGTGCGCACCGCCTCGGCACTGACCGGCAGCCGGTCTGCGATCTCGTCCAGCGCGGTGATCGCGGCGGATGCATTGGACAGCTGGTATGCGCCGCGCAGCGCCGGGAACGGCAGGCCGTAACGCGCCCGCCGCACCGGACGCGCGCCGGCGTCGTCCCCGGCCGGCGGGACGACCGGCGATCCGGTGGACGAATCCGCAGCCGTGCCTTCAAAGCGCCGGTACCGCCACTGTCCACCGTCCTGTTCGGTGAAATCGTAGTCGATGCCGGCGCGCAGCAGGCGTGCGCCGATCGACGCCGCATGCGCGACCAGTGCCGCCGGCGCGTCCGCATCGGCACAGACCGCGGCACGTCCGGCCCGGAATATGCCGGCCTTCTCGAAGCCGATCTTCTCGCGCGTGTCGCCGAGGTACTCCATGTGGTCGAGTCCCACGCTGGTGACCACCGACACATCGGCATCGATGATGTTCACCGCATCCAGGCGGCCGCCGAGGCCCACCTCGAGCACCGCGACGTCGATCCGGCTGTCGATCATCAGCCACAACGCGGCCAGCGTGCCGAACTCGAAGTAGGTGAGGCCGATGCTGCCACGTGCCTTCTCCACGGCCTCGAAGGCGCGGCACAGGTCTGCATCGGTCGCATCGTGGCGGGCGATGCGCACCCTTTCGTTGTAGCGCAGCAGGTGCGGCGAGGTGTAGCAGCCGACCCGGTAGCCGGCCCGGTCGAGGATCGCCTCGAGCATCGCGCAGGTCGAACCCTTGCCATTGGTGCCGCCGACGGTGATCACGGGGAAGCCGGGCGAACCGCCGGGGCCCGACGGGCACAGCCTGCGCCACACCTCGGCGACCCGGTCCAGGGCGAGCTCGATGGTCACCGGATGCTGGTTCGAGATGTACCCGAGCCAGTCGTCGAGGCTCCGCTGGACGCCGACGCCGCTCACTTCGCGGGCTGCGCCTGCAGGCGCGGTTGAGGCTGCCGGCACAGCAGCGCCAGCAGCGAGGCCAGCCGGTCGCGCATCTCGCGCCGGTCGACGATCATGTCGATCGCGCCGTGTTCGAGCAGGAACTCCGCACGCTGGAAGCCTGCCGGCAGCGTCTCGCGCACCGTCTGCTCGATCACCCGCGGACCGGCGAAGCCGACCAGCGCCCCCGGTTCGGCGATCACCACGTCGCCGATCATCGCGAAGCTCGCCGACACCCCGCCCATCGTCGGGTCGGTCAGCACCGAGATGAACGGCAGCCGTTCATTCGCCAGCAGCGTCAGCGCGGCGCAGCACTTCGACATCTGCACCAGCGACAACACGCCCTCCTGCATCCGCGCGCCACCCGAGGCAGCGACGCACACGAAAGGCATGCGCTGGTCGATCGCGGTGCGCACGCCGCGCGCGAACCGTTCGCCGACCACCGACCCCATCGACCCGCCGAGGAAGCGGAACTCGAATGCGGCCACCACCACCGGTGCCGAATGAATGGTTCCCTGCATCACCACCAGCGCGTCGTCCTCGCCGGTGTCGCGGGCCGCCGCGGAGAGGCGGTCGCTGTACTTCTTCGTGTCCTTGAACTTCAGGCTGTCCACCGGGCGCACCTCTGCACCGATCTCGTAGCGGCCCGTGGCGTCGAGCAGCATGTCGATCCGTTCGCGCGCGCCGATGCGATTGTGGAAACCGCAGCCGGGACACACCTGCAGGTTGTTGTCGAGGTCGGTCCGGTAGAGCACCGTCTCGCAGCCGTCGCACTTCGTCCACAACCCTTCGGGCACGGTCTTGCGCGGCGCACCCTCGTCGCGCTTGATCTTCGGCGGCAGGAGCTTCTGCAGCCAGCTCATCCCGGATGCGCCCGCAAGGACTTCGGCAGCTGCGGCAACCTGCTGTGGCCCACCGGGTCAGCCCTTCCGCGCGACGGCATCGATCGCCTGCCGGATGCCGCGCACGAACGCGCCGACATTGGCCGCTTCGGTGCCCGGCGCAGAACCTTCGATCTCCTCGACGATGCGGCTGCCGATCACCACGGCATCGGCGACCTTCGCGATGCCCGCTGCGCTCTGTGCATCACGGATGCCGAAGCCGACCCCGATGGGTACGGTGAGGTGCCGGCGAAGCACCGCCATGCGCGCCGACACGTCGCCCACCTGGAGGTGCTTCGCACCGGTGACGCCGGTGAGCGAGACGTAATAGACATAGCCCCGGGCAAGCTTTGCGATCTCGCCGATGCGGGCATCGGTGGTCGTGGGCGACAGCAGGTAGATCGGATCCAGGCCGGCGCCGGACAACCGGTCGACGAAGCCGCGCGACTCTTCCGGCGGGAGGTCGACCAGCAGCACCCCATCGACGCCGGCGGCAGCTGCGCGGCTCGAGAACGCCTCGTAGCCCATCGCCTCGACCGGGTTCGCGTATCCCATCAGCACGACGGGCGTATCGGCATCCCGGTTGCGGAAGGTCGCCACCATGTCGAGGATCCGGCGGAGGGTGGTGCCTCGCGCCAGCGCACGCTCGCTGGCGCGCTGGATGGTCGGGCCATCGGCCTGCGGATCGGAGAACGGAACGCCGAGTTCGATCACGTCCGCACCCGCCGCGGCGAGTTCATGCATCAGCGCGAGCGTCACCTCGAGGGACGGGTCCCCTGCGGTGATGTAGGGAATCAGCGCGGCCCGCCCCTCGGCCTTCAGCTTCTCGAAACGTCCCTGGATGCGCGACATCAGAGCGAGATCCCGGCGAGTCCCGCCACGGTGTTGATGTCCTTGTCGCCCCGGCCGGACAGGTTGACCAGCAGCACCTGGTCGGTGCGCATCGTCGGCGCCATCTTCGCCGCCTGTGCGAGCGCATGCGCCGATTCGAGCGCCGGGATGATGCCTTCCAGCCTGCACAGCAGGTGGAACGATTCGAGCGCCTCGTCGTCGTTGATCGCGACATACTCGGCACGCCCGAGGTCCTTCAGCCACGAGTGCTCGGGCCCGACGCCCGGGTAGTCGAGGCCCGCCGACACGGAGTGCGTATCGAGGATCTGGCCGTCCTCGCTCTGCATCAGGTAGGTGCGCGTGCCATGCAGAACGCCCGGACGTCCCGCCGACAGCGGCGCGGCATGCTTGCCGGTCGCCACCCCCGAGCCGCCGGCCTCGACGCCGATCAGGCGTACGCCCTCGACATCGATGTACGGGTGGAAGATGCCCATCGCGTTGGAACCGCCGCCGACGCAGGCGATGCAGGCATCGGGATGGCGGCCGATCAGGTCCGGCATCTGCCACAGGCATTCATGGCCGACCACTGCATTGAAGTCGCGGACCATCATCGGGTACGGATGCGGCCCGGCAACGCTGCCGATGATGTAGAAGGTGTCCTCGACGTTGGTCACCCAGTCGCGCATCGCCTCATTCAGGGCGTCCTTCAGGGTCTTCGAGCCGCTCTCGACCGGCACTACCTCGGCGCCCAGCAGCTTCATGCGGAAGACGTTCGGCGACTGCCGCTTGACGTCCTCGGAGCCCATGTACACGGTGCATTTCATCCCGAAGCGCGCGGCCACGGTGGCCGTCGCGACGCCGTGCTGGCCGGCCCCGGTCTCGGCGATCACCCGCGGCTTGCCGATCTTGCGCGCGAGCAATGCCTGGCCCATCGTGTTGTTGATCTTGTGCGCGCCCGTATGGTTGAGGTCTTCGCGCTTCAGGTACACCTGCGCGCCACCGAAATGCTCCGACCAGCGCTTCGCGTGGTAGATCGGGCTCGGGCGGCCGACATAGTGCTTCAGTTCACGGGCCAGTTCGGCCATGAACTCCGGATCGTTCCGGTACTTCAGGTAGCACTCGTTCAGTTCGTCGAGCGCATGCATCAGCGTCTCGGCCACGAACACGCCACCATACGGACCGAAGTGGCCCCGCTCGTCGGGCAGGTCATACATCTGCAAGGTGAACCTCCTCAATGAACCGCTCGATCAGGCGGGGATCCTTGATCCCCTTCGGCCCGACATTCCGTTCGACGCCACTGGATACATCGACCGCCCATGGACGCACCTGCCGGACCGCGTCGCGGACGTTGGCCGGCGTAAGCCCACCGGAGAGGATCACCTCGCCGCGCATCGGCCCGGGAATCAGCGACCAGTCGAAGGACTGGCCGGTGCCGCCATGCAGGCCGGGGACGAACGCGTCGACCAGCAGCCCCCGCGCGAGCGGCCTGTATTGCATCGCCCTCTCGCTCGATTGTAGCAAATCGACTCCCGGCCGAACCCTTACCGCCTGCACGAACGGTTTGTCGAACTGGGCGCAGAAGGCCGGCGTTTCGGATCCGTGGAACTGCAGCAGGTCGAGCGGGACGGCCGCGAGCGCTTCTTTCACCGCTTCCGCCGTGGCATCGACGAACAACCCGACCGACATCACGTAAGGCGGCAGGCTGCCGGCGATGGTCGCAGCCTGTTCGAGCGTCACGTGCCGCGGACTCGGGCCATAGAACACCAGGCCGATCGCGTCGGCGCCGGCTGCGGCGGCAAGCCGGGCATCCTCGGCGTTGCGGATGCCGCAGATCTTCACGCGCGTGCGCCGGATGCTCATGCTGCGGCAACCGAAGGGCGCCCGGCGATCGACGCGCGCGCGCCGGGCAGCGCCGGCGCGCGCCCGGGCGCGTACTTGACGTCGGCCAGGTAGAGTCCCGCCGGGGAAAAGGTCGGCGCCGCGCGCGTACGGTCGCGCGCGCCGAGCAGCGCGTCGAGCCAGCCCGGCGCCTCCCGGCCACGCCCGATGCGCACGACGCTGCCGATGATGTTTCGGATCATGTGGTGCAGGAAACCGTTTGCACTGAATTCGAAGGTGAACAGCGCGCCCTGCTGGTCGACGGTCGCGCGATACATCTGCCGGACAGGCGATCGCGCCTGGCACTCTGCGGCACGGAACGCGCTGAAGTCATGTTCGCCCTCGAGCGACCGCAGGGCCTCCTGCATCGGCTCGAGCGCGAGGCGTTCATGGTGCCAGCCTACCGCCCCGGCGAGCAGTGCGGGACGCACCGGATCGCTGACCAGCACGTATCGATAGCAACGCGATACTGCATCGTGGCGGGCGTGGAAATCGTCCGGGACCGCTGCCGCCCCGACCACGGCGATCGAATCGGGCAGCAGCGCGTTCACGCCGCGCACCCACGCCTGGATCGGGCGGGGGACCGGCGGATCGAAATGGACGACCTGCATCAGCGCATGCACGCCAGTGTCGGTGCGCCCGGCGCAGGCGGTCGCCACGGGTGCGGCGGCGATGCCCGCAAGGGCACGCTCGAGTGCATCCTGGACGGAGCAACCCGAAGGCTGGCTCTGCCAGCCGCAGAAAGGGCGGCCGTCGTACTCGACCTGGAGGGCTATGCGCATCCGTCGAGGATAGCGCCAAAGCAGCCGTCGGTCGCGGGGTGCAGCGCTGTGCGTCGGCCCCGCCTGCGGGGCGGGACCGACGGCTGCCCGGATCAGCCCAGGCGGGCGAGCATCGACTCGGCTTCCGCCTTCTGTTGCTCGTCGCCCTCGGCGATCACCTCGCGCAGGATCTCGCGCGCGCCATCCTTGTCGCCCATCTCTTCGTACGCCTTGGCAAGGTCGTACTTCGTGTTGACGTCATTCCAGTGTTCATCCTTGTTGGGATTCCGACCGTCGATGCTCGTCTCGCCAAGGTCCAGGTCGACGCGCGGCAGCGTGGTTTCCTGCCAGTTCTGCGGCAACCCTGCCGGATGGGTCATGTCGAAGGTGACCAGTTCGCCCGGGCTGGCCATGATCATCGTGTCCTGACCCAGCCCCGGCATCATCGACGGCGACGAGCCATCGGCCGGCGCGGCACCACTCGCCGACTCGGCGCGTGCCGCTTCGAGCTTGAAGTCGAGGATGCTGCCGGTGGGCGGACCGGAATCGAGCAGCACGTTCGTCGCCTGCGCCTGGAACAGCGGCTCGGGCAGCTTGGACGGTGCTTCGCCCGCCACGGGCGCAACCACGGGGTCGAATGCGAGGTCGACTTCGGCGGTCTCCGCCGTCATGGACGAGGCCTCGAGCGGAAGGTCGGGAAGCTCCGGCACCGACGCGGCCTGCGGGGACCCGAAGTCGAGCGTGAAGTCCATGTCGGTCGCCGTGATGTCCGGCTTGCCGTCGGCAGAACCGCCGATATCGATGATCTCCTCGTCGCCACCGGCCGATGTCGTGGTGGCTGCCGGCGCCGCCGGCTCGAAATCGAAGTCGATCGAGGCTGGGGCTTCGGCCGGCCGGGTGTCTTCGACCGTCAGCACCTGCGTCTTTTCGGTGTCGATCGAACGGGCGGCCACCGTGGCGGCGGCAGCGGCCGCGGCGGCGCCACCGGCGATCGTGGCCATGTTTCCGTCGGCGTTGCCTTCCGGCTGGCGTGCCGAATAGAGCGGATTCGACGGATCGATCGACGCACCCATCGCCGCAGCCTGCGCCCAGTCGTCACCCGCACCGCCGGTCGAGGCATGGAGCTGCTTCGCGACCGTCTCGAACGACGCCGCATCGCCACGCTTGGCGTAGATGCCGAGCAGCTTCAGGTGCAGTTCATGGCGCGAAGGCGTCTTGGCGATCGCTTCGCGCAGGATTTCCTCGGCCTGGTTGTCTCGCCCGTAGGTCAGGTAGACCTCGGCTTCGGCCAGGGGGTCCACTTCCTCGACGCCTGCCTGGGTAGACAGCATCGGTTCGACCAGCGAATCGGTCGGGGACGGTACCGGCATGATCGTCGGCTCCGCAGCCGAGACCGCTGCAGGCGCTGCCTTCGCCTTGGTGGCTGCCGGGCCCTTGCGGCGCCGGGCGACCAGCGCGCCGAGTCCGAGCAGCGCCACCAGCCCGAGGCCGAGTTCGGTCATGTACTGGGTGACGAATGCCATCGCCTGGTCGACGAAGCTGGGGGGCGGCGGCGGCGGCGGCGGTGCCGGGACAGGCTTCGGCTGGGCTGCCTCGACGGGCGGCTTTGCCTCGACCGGGGCCTCGGGCGCGACCGGCTCGGGCTTCACTTCAGGAGCGACCGGCTCGGGCTTCACTTCAGGAGCGACCGGCTCAGGCTTGGCTTCCGGGGCCACCGGCGCAGGCTTCGCGTCGGGCACGACCGGCGCCGGCTTCGGCTCGGGCTTGGGTTCAGGCTTGGCCGGCTCGGGCTTCACGGGCTCCGGCTTGACCGGCTCTGCCTTCTTCGCAGGTTCGGCCGCCTTGGGCGGATCGGCCTTTGCCAGGCGCTGGAGGTCGGCCAGCTGCTTGCTCTGGATGTCGAGAAGCCGCTGCGCGTCCTTCAACATCTTTTCCAGCGAAGCGACACGTTCGTTCGCCTCGCGCAGGGATTTCTCGCGTGCCGTGGCGTCTTCTTCCTTTGCCGCCTGTGCGGCCTTCGGATCGCGGCCGCCGGCTTTCGAAGGATCTCCCTTCGACACCCGCAGCACGTCAGAGCCCGGCGCCGGCGCCGGCGTCTTCTCTTCGACCTTCGCGGCGATGCGGCCCGACGCGGTCGGCCCACCCTCTGCGGCGACCGGCGGCGCGTCCTGGACTGCGCCCGCGACACGCTGGCGGTATGCATTGAAATCTGCCGCCTGTGCGCGGACCTCGCGCGCGGCCTCGCCGCTGGCCGTCGCGCCAGCCGCCGCGGCATCGGGCACCCGCAGCACCGCACCGGTGCGCAGACGGTTCATGTTGCCACCGTCGAACGCACCCTTGTTCTCGCGGTACAACGAAACCAGCATCTGGTCGAGCGACACGCCGGCTGGGCGGACCGCTTCAGCAATCTTGCCCAGCGTCTCGCCGCGGCGGACCGGACCGTATTCACCGCTGCCCGGCGCGGCGGGTGCCGCATCTCCGGCGGCGGCAGCAGCAGCACGCGGTGCGCGCGGAGCGGGCTTCTCGGCTGCAGGTCGTGCAGCCGGGGCAGGCTTTTCCGCCGCTGCCGGCGGCGGGGCGACCGCCGCGGGCGCGGCGACGACGGCCGGCGCCAGTGGCGCTGCAACGATCGGGCGGGGTTCGACCACCACGGGCTTCGCGGCCGCCGCTGGCGCGACCGGCGGCGAGACCACGTCCGCAGCCGTGAAGCCGGGCGGGTCGATCAGCGACGTGTACTCACGCATCAGCCGGCCCGAAGACCAGACCAGTTCCACCAGCAGTTCGATGAACGGATCATTGACCGCCCTGGGCGTCGTCGCCCGGATGATCAGCGAACCGTCCCGGCGCTGCTCGATCGCCACGCGGACCGACGCCACGAATGCCGAGTACTCGAGGTTCGCGCGCCGGTAGGCCTCCGCGTTCGCGATGCGAACCTGCATCGTCGAGAGTTCATCCTTGGTGGCGTTCAGCTCGATTTCAGCATTGAGCGGCTGGCCAAGGGCGGAGAGCACGGTCATCCGCCCGAGGCCGGCAGCATCGGCTGCCGCGGGCAGGAGGACCGCGACGATCAGTGCGCAGGCTGCGAGCCCCGCGCGGAAGACGCTGGAAATGCTTGTACGCACGGACCGTCCTTCAGGACTTGTCGGAGTTTGAATTTAACATCATGGGTTTACCGATGCAAGCTAACCCTGTCTCTGATATTACGGCACAAGCGCGGGATTTCTTTGGCGTTTTCTCCCACGAAGGCCGACGCGAGCCGGTCGCATGTGGCATCCACGCAACGCGTACTCTGCTAACGGCGGAGAAACGCCCGGCTTTAGCGCCCTGCGGCCTGCCTGCGGCTGGAATGCGCCGCGCGCCCGGTGTCCGACGAAACGTCCGGGGACGCCTCAGGCGCTGCCGCGGCGCTCGATGAGCAGCCGAAGCATGCGCCGAAGCGGCTCCGCAGCCCCCCACAGCAGCTGGTCTCCGACCGTGAACGCAGTCAGGTAGGTGCCACCCATCGGGAGCTTGCGCAGCCTTCCGATGGGCACCTTCAGCCCACCGGTGACCGCCGCCGGCGTCAGGCGGGCGAGCGATTCCTCGCGCCGGTTCGGCACCACCTCGACCCAGTCGTTCCCGGCAGCCAGCAGCGCCTCCACCTCGGCCAGCGGGAGGTCGCGGTTGAGCTTGATGGTCAGCGCCTGCGAATGGCAACGCATCGCGCCGATCCTGACGCATACCCCATCCACCGGGATCGGATCCGTCGAACGGCCGAGGATCTTGTTGCACTCGGCCATGCCTTTCCATTCTTCGCGGCTCTGGCCGTTGCCGAGGTCCTTGTCGATCCAGGGCAGCAGGCTTCCAGCCAGCGCGTGCCCGAACTGCTCGGTCGGAAACGCAGGGCTGCGCAACCGCGCCGCGACCGCCCGGTCGATCTCAAGGATGTTCGACTTCGGGTCGGCAAGCAGGCCGCGCACCTCTTCGTGCGCCGCACCCATCTGCGCCAGCAGTTCGCGCATGTTCTGGGCACCCGCACCGGAGGCCGCCTGGTAGGTCATCGCCGTCACCCACTCGACCAGGCCCTCGCGGAACAGTCCGCCCATCGCCATCAGCATCAGGCTGACCGTGCAGTTGCCGCCGATGAAGTCCCGCCCGCCCGCGTCGAGCGCCGCGTCGATCACGCCGCGGTTGACCGGGTCGAGGATGATCACCGCGCCATCCTGCATGCGCAGCGTCGATGCCGCATCGATCCAGTGACCACCCCAGCCCGCTGCGCGCAACTTCGGATGGATCGCGGTCGTGTAGTCGCCGCCCTGGCAGGAGATCAGCACGTCCATCGCGGCCAGCGCGGGGACGTCGTTCGCATCGGCCACCACGGGCGCCACGTTCGGCAGCACCGCGGCTGCCTGTCCTGCCTGGGTGGTCGAGAACAGCGTGGTGTGGACGAGGTCGAAATCGCGCTCGTCCTGCATGCGACCGACCAGCACCGAGCCGACCATGCCCCGCCAGCCGATCAGTCCGACCTTCATCATCTTGGCCATGTCGTCAGCCCTGGCCCAGTGCCGCCACGACGGCATCGCCCATCGCACGCGTGCCGATGGTCGCCTCGCCCTTCTCGGCGATGTCGGACGTGCGCAGGCCCTTCTGCAGCACCGCGCTCACCGCGGCCTCGATCCGGCGCGCGAACGCATCCTGGTCGAGGCTGTAGCGCAGCAGCATCGCGGCGGAGAGGATGGTCGCCAGCGGATTGGCGATGTCCTTGCCGGCGATGTCCGGTGCCGAGCCGTGGATCGGCTCGTACAGGCCCTTGCCGCCCGCATCGAGCGAGGCCGATGGCAGCATGCCGATCGAGCCGGTGAGCATCGAGGCCTCGTCGGACAGGATGTCGCCGAACATGTTGCCGGTGACGATGACGTCGAACTGGCGCGGGTTGCGCAGCAGCTGCATCGCCGCGTTGTCGACATACATGTGGGACAGCTCGACCGTGGGATAGTCCTTCGCCACCTCGGTGACGACGTCGCGCCAGAGCTGCGAGGTCTCGAGCACGTTGGCCTTGTCGACCGAACACAGACGACGGTTGCGCTTGAGCGCCGACTCGAAGCCGACCCGGGCGATGCGGCGGATCTCGGACTCCGCGTAGAGCATCGTGTCGAAGCCCTCCCGCTCGCCGGCCGCGTTGGTGCGGATGCCGCGTGGCTGGCCGAAGTAGATGTCGCCGGTCAGCTCGCGGATGATCAGCACATCCATGCCGGAAACCACCTCGGGCTTGAGCGTCGAGGCGGCCGCCAGCTCGGGATAGATCACCGCCGGGCGCAGGTTGGCGAACAGCTTCAGTTCCTTGCGCAGGCCGAGGATGGCCTGCTCCGGGCGCTTCTCGCGCGGCAGCTTGTCCCACTGCCAGCCGCCGACCGACCCGAACAGGATGGCATCGGCCGAGCGCGCCAGGTCGAGCGTCGCCTTCGGCAGCGGATCGCCGGACAGGTCGTAGGCGGTGCCGCCCACCGGCGCCTCGGCCAGTTCGAGCTTCAGGCCCTGGGGTTCGAGCGCGCGCAATACACGGACCGCCTGCGCGATGATCTCGGCGCCGATGCCGTCGCCCGGCAGGACTGCGATCTTCTTCATGGAGCCTCCGGGCCTTCTACAGGAACAGCCAGGGCTGGGCCGCCCTGTGCTTCGTTTCGAACGCGCGGATGTGGTCCGCGTGCTGCAGCGTCAGGCCGATCTCGTCCAGCCCGTTCATCAGGCAGTGCTTGCTGAACGACTCGATGTCGAAGGCGAACTGCCTGCCCGAGGGCGTGGTCACCTTCTGGTTCTCGAGGTCGATGTCCAGGCGGTAGCCTTCGCTGGCGAAGGTCTCCTCGAACAGCACGTCCATCTCGGCCTTCGACAGGCGGATCGGCAGCAGGCCGTTCTTGAGGCTGTTGCTGTAGAAGATGTCGCCGAACGACGAGGCGATCACCACCTTGAAGCCGTAGTCCTGAAGCGCCCAGGGCGCATGCTCGCGCGAGGACCCGCAGCCGAAGTTCTCGCGGGCGAGCAGCACCTGCGCGCCCTGGAAGCGGGTCTTGTTCAGGATGAAGTCTTCGTTCAGCGGGCGGTTGGTGTTGTCCATGCCCGGCTCGCCGGTATCGAGGTAGCGCCAGGAGTCGAACAGGTTCGGTCCGAAGCCGGTGCGCTTGATCGACTTCAGGAACTGCTTCGGGATCACCGCATCGGTGTCCACGTTGGCGCGGTCGAGCGGCGCGGCCAGCCCGTTCAGTCGGATGAACTTGTCCATGGTCAGGCCCCCTTGCCGAGCGTGCGCACGTCGACGAAATGCCCGGACACCGCGGCGGCGGCGGCCATGGCCGGGCTGACCAGGTGGGTGCGTCCGCCCGCGCCCTGCCGGCCCTCGAAGTTGCGGTTGGAGGTCGATGCGCAGCGCTCGCCGGGCTCGAGCCTGTCGTCGTTCATGCCCAGGCACATCGAGCACCCCGGCTCGCGCCATTCGAACCCGGCGGCGGTGAACACTTCATGCAGGCCTTCCTTCTCGGCCTGCTCCTTCACCAGCCCGGAACCCGGCACGACCATCGCCAGCTTCACGTTCGGCGCGACGGTGCGGCCCTTCGCCACCGCCGCCGCCGCACGCAGGTCCTCGATGCGCGAGTTGGTGCAGGAACCGATGAACACCTTGTCGATCGCGATGTCCTGGATGCGCGTGTTCGGCTTCAGGCCCATGTACTTGAGCGCCCGCTCGATGCCGTCGCGGCGCACCGGATCGGTGGCGTCCGCCGGGTCGGGCACGCGGCCGCCGACCGGCACCACCATCTGGGGGCTGGTGCCCCAGGTGACCTGCGGCTCGATCGACGCGGCCGGCAGGTCGACGATGGCATCGAAGCCGGCGCCTTCGTCGCTGACCAGCGTGCGCCAGTACGCAACGGCGGCGTCCCACTGCTCGGCCTTCGGCGCGAACGGTCGCCCCTTCACGTAGTCGATCGTCTTCTCGTCGACCGCCACCATGCCGGCGCGGGCACCGGCCTCGATCGCCATGTTGCACAGGGTCATCCGGCCTTCGATCGACAGGCCGCGGATCGCCGAACCCGCGAATTCGATCGCGTGTCCGGTACCCCCGGCGGTACCGATCTTCCCGATCAGCGCCAGCACGATGTCCTTGGCGGTGACACCGGCGCCGAGGTCGCCCTCGACCTTGACCAGCATCGACTTCGCCTTCTTCTGCACCAGCGTCTGGGTGGCGAGCACATGCTCGACCTCGGAGGTGCCGATGCCGAAGGCCAGCGCGGCCAGCGCGCCGTGCGTGCTGGTGTGCGAGTCGCCGCAGACCAGCGTGGTGCCGGGCAGCGTGAAGCCCTGCTCCGGCCCGATCACGTGCACGATGCCCTGCTGCTTCGACAGGAACGGGAAGTAGGCGCGCGCGCCGTATTCGCGGATGTTCGCGTCCAGCGTGTCGACCTGCAGCTTGGACACCGGGTCCTTGATGCCGCCGGCCCAGTCGCGGGTCGGCGTGTTGTGGTCCGCCGTCGACATGATGGAATTGACGTTCCAGGGCTTGCGCCCGGCGATCTTCAGCCCCTCGAACGCCTGCGGGCTGGTCACCTCGTGCACCAGGTGGCGGTCGATGTAGAGCAGCACCGTGCCGTCGTCCTGGGTATGGACGACGTGGCTGTCGAACAGCTTGTCGTAGAGCGTGAGGGCCATGGTCTCGGGCACGTCATTGATGAACCCGTGATTATGTCATGGACCCCGCCCGCCAGGCTGGCCGGCGGGGTCGCCCCCGCCACCGCCCGGCGCCTAAAGCCCGACCGAGGACGCCACCAGCCGTGCGAGTTCGGCACGCAACGTGCGCCGCACCTCGGCGCAGGCCGGATCGTCGATCAGGTTCTTCATCTCGTACGGATCGAGGTCGAGGTCGTACAGCTCGTCGAGTTCGCCGTCGTCGCCCCGGTTGACCCAGTGCACCAGCTTGTAGCGGTCGGTGCGCACCGCCTTGTACGACATGCCGATCAGCCACGGCATCGCGTTCTCGCTGAAATACTCGCACATGATCGAGCTGCGCCAGCCGGGCGTCGCTCCGCGCGGCCGGCCTTCCATCAGCGGCAGCAGCGACAGGCCCTGCACCTGCGGCCCGGGCGTGCCACCCGCCAGCTCGATGCAGGTCGGGGCGATGTCCAGCGCCAGCACGAGGTCGTCGATCCGCGTGCCTGCCTTCACCCGTGGCGGATAGCGGAAGGTGAACGGCGACCGGATACCCTCTTCGTAGGCGAACCGGCGCTCGAGGCCCAGCCCGTGCTCGCCGAAGAAATAGCCGTTGTCGCCGAGGAACAGGATGAAGGTGTCGTCGAGCTGCCCGCTCTTCTCGAGCGCGTCGAACAACTGGCCGACGCCCTCGTCGACCGAGGCCATCATGCGCGCGCGCAGGCGCATCTCTTCCTGGTCGCCGCTCTTCACCGACTCGAGCAGCGCCTGCGAGGTCTCGGTGGCCTTGATCTCGAAAGCCTCGCGCCAGACCGGCTTGTCCTTGACCACCTCGGACATCGGGATCACGTTCGGCCGCGGCGGGAACATCGCGCCCTCGTAAAGGGCTTCATGCCGCGGCGCCGCCTTGTAGCCATTGCCCGGATCGAGCGTGAGCTTGCCGTCGGCCGCCTGCACCGCATCCGGGTGCACTGCCTTGTGCGCGAAGAACAGCGAGAACGGCTTGTCGCGCTTGCGCGACACGAACTCGACCGCGCGCTGGTTGAGCAGGTCGGTGATGTAGCCGTCGTAGTTCGTGTAGACCCCGTTCTCGTTCAGGCGCGGATTGAACAGGTTGCCATGGCCGTCGAAGCTGACCCAGTGGTCGTAGCCCGGACGCGGCCCGCCCTCGTTGCCCATGTGCCACTTGCCGACGTGTGCCGTCTCGTAGCCGAGCTTCTGGAGCGCGAGGTGGTAGTTCGGCAGGCGGTGGCTGTGCGCATCGCGCGCCACGTTGTCGATGATGCCGTGCCGGCTCGCATACTGGCCGGTGACGATCGATGCCCGGTTGGGCGAACACAGCGGGGTCGTATGGAACGCCCGGGTGCAAAGCGCGCCCTCGGCAGCGATGCGGTCGATGTTCGGCGTCTTCATGTACGGATGGCCGCCGGCACCGAACTCGTCGAAACGCAGGTCGTCGATCAGGATCACCAGCAGGTTGGGGCGCTTCACGGGCTTCATCTCCAGTGTCTGTGTGTTCAGCGCGGCTTGTAGATCGCCAGGGCTTCGGGCAGCATCGCCTCGATGTCGCGGATCCGGCTCGCGTTGGACGGGTGGGTGGACATCCATTCGGGCGTCGAGCGGCCCATCTTCGCGGATGTTTCCGCCATGCGCACCCACAGGTCGCGCGCGGCGCGCGGATCGTATCCCGCGCGGGCCATGTACGTCATGCCCAGCCGGTCGGCCTCGGTCTCCTGCAGCCGCGAGAACGGAAGGATCACGCCCAGCGTTGCGCCTGCACCCAGCGCGCCCAGCAGTGCCTGGGTGCTCGCCGAGTCGCGGCCGCTGGCGCCCGCAGCGATCGCCCCGGCGGCCAGTCCGGCCTGCACCAGCAATCCCTGGCTCATGCGTTCGGCGCCGTGGCGGGCAGTCGCATGCGCGACCTCGTGGCCGATCACCGCCGCCAGGCCCGCTTCGTCGCGGGTGATCGGCAGGATCCCGGTGTACACCGCGACCTTGCCGCCCGGCAGGGCGAACGCGTTGACCATCTTGTCGTTGTCGATCAGCTTGAATTCCCACTGGAAGTCGGTGCGACCGGTGGCCGCGGCGATGCGCGCACCGACGCGGGCCAGCAGCGCGGTCTGGACCGGATCGGTCGACAGCCGTTCCTTCTTCAGGATCTCCTGGTAGGCCTGCAGGCCGAGCTTCATCTCGTCGCTGGGCGACAGCAGGATCAGCTGGCTGCGCCCGGAAATCGGGGCGGTCTCGCAACTCACCAGCATCGGCCCCAGGCCGAGGGTGAGCACCAGGACGGCAGCCACGGACCGCAGCCGACGCATGCCCGGGAGCCGTCCGGCAGAACCTGGGGATGAAGGGTCCCTCGTCATTTTCGTCTCCTCGCGTTCGGCGGCCACCTGAGCGCGGCCGCCGTGAGCCGCATGCAAGACGCGCCCCCGCCACCGTGCCACCCTTTTCCCGACATTACCGCAGGTGGTCAGCCGACGGGGGACGGATGGTCGGGCACCCGTCCGCGTACCGTCACCAGCAGGAGCAGGAACCCCAGTGCGGCAGCCAGCGCAGCCAGCGAGAAGGTGACCGCGGGACCGTATGCGGACCACGCCAGGCCGGAGGCGAAGCCACCCAGCGTGCCGCCGGCGCCGAACGAGAGCGCCGTGTACAACGCCTGCCCCTTCGCCTGGTGCGCACCCTGGAACCAGCGGTGGATCAATCCGATCGCCGCGGCATGGTATGCACCGAAGGTCGCCGCGTGCATGGCCTGGGCGAGCACCAGCGCGCCCGGGGACTGCACCAGCCAGCCGATGAGCAGGAAGCGCAGCGCCGCGATCGCGAACGTGGCCACCAGCAGACGGTACAGCCCGATGCGCGCCACCAGTTGCGGCATCCACCAGAAGACCGCCACCTCGCACACGACGCCCAGTGCCCAGAGCCAGCCGACCGCCGACTTGCTGTAGCCGTTGTCGACCAGGTGCACCGAGAAGAACGAGTAGTAGGCGCCGTGCGCGGTCGCCATCAGGAAGCAGGCGCCGAGCAGGCCGGCCACTTCAGGCCGCTTCAGGATCGATCGCGCCGGCACGTCCTCGCGCGCCGAGCGATGCGCGGCCGACTCCGGGACCTGCCAGGTCGCGACCAGCGCCACGGCATAGATCGCGATCACCAGCCACAGCCAGTCGCGCAGCGTCGCGAAGTCGAGGAAGTAGCCGATGCCGACCACCGAGAAGATGAAGCCGACCGAGCCCCAGAGGCGGATGCGGGCATAGCGCCCGGTGTCGCCGTGCACATGGCCGAAGGTGGTCGCCTCGGCCAGCGGCATCGTGGCGCTGGTGAAGAAGCTCATCACCGCCAGCGTGACGAACATCACGACGAAGCTGTTGCCGGCGAACAGACCGAACATCGCGATGCCGCCGGCCAGCGCGGTCAGCCGGACGATGTGCATCCGGCTGCCGCGACGGTCGGCCAGCACCCCCCACAGCATCGGCGCGAACATGCGCGAGGACTGGTTCACCGCCATCAGCAGGCCGATCTGCACGGCACTCATGCCGACCGAGTCGAAGTACAGGCTCAGGTAGGGCGTGAACCCGCCGACATAGGCGAAGTAGAAGAAATAGAACGCGCCCAGCGACCATGCGGTGCGGGCGGGCAACGGAGACGTCATCGTGCAGGTGGCCGGGCCGGCACCGGCTGCGCGCTCACGCCTCCGACGGGTCGGAGTCCTCGCGCCGGGCGGCGGGCACGGACAGGGTGCCGTCCCCGGCTGCAGCTGCACCCGGTGCCATCGCAGCGATGCGCGGCGTCGCCACCGACACGTCGGCATTCTGCGCGCGGTGGCGCAGTGCATGGTCGATCAGCGTCAACGCCAGCATCGACTCGCAGATCGGCGTGGCGCGGATCCCGACGCAGGGATCGTGGCGGCCGGTCGTCTCGACGATCACCGGCGCGCCGCTGCGGTCGATCGAGCGGCGCGGCAGGCGGATCGACGAGGTCGGCTTCACCGCGACATGCACGACGATGTCCTGCCCGGTCGAGATGCCGCCGAGCACGCCACCGGCATTGTTCGACAGGAAACCCTCCGGCGTCATCTCGTCGCCATGGACTGTCCCCGGCTGGATCACCGACTCGAAGCCCGCACCGATCTCGACACCCTTCACCGCGTTGATGTTCATCATGGCCCAGGCGATGTCGGCATCGAGCCGGTCGTACACCGGCTCGCCCCAGCCGACCGGCACGCCGGTGGCCACGGTGGTGATCTTCGCACCGCAGGAGTCGCCCGACTTGCGCAG
>LNFM01001861.1_pt1 | contig 118370 bp, 112 predicted proteins | sample 596031 | NCBI WGS metagenome assembly LNFM01 (sample SAMN04254537, study PRJNA301005) | activated carbon metagenome | isolation source: dual media filters at the Ann Arbor, Michigan drinking water treatment plant | place: USA: Ann Arbor | reverse complement strand
GCTTCGGCGTCGCTGAGTTCCGCGAAGTCGGCCGCATGATCGCTGAAGTCCTCGAAGGTCTCGCCAAGAACGGCGAAGAGGGCAACGGCGCCGTCGAAGAAAAGATCAAGAACGAAGCAACGGCCCTCTGCCGCCGCTTCCCGCTCTATGGCTAATTAGCCGCGAAAGCCTCACGAAGGAAGAAAGCGCCGGACGGTCCACCCGTCCGGCGCTTTTGCTTTTGAGGCATGTGTATAACGGGGGTATCGCTGCCGCGCACGCGGACGACTCAGCTCCGCCCACATTAAACAGGTAGATAAAGCTCTCTCGCCCAAAGGTTCTCCCCGATGCGCTGCCCCTACTGCTCCTGCGAAAACACCAGCGTCAAGGACAGCCGCCCGACGGACGAGAACGCCTCCATCCGCCGCCGCCGCGAATGTCCCGATTGCGGCGGCCGTTTCACCACGTTCGAACGCGTGCAACTGCGCGAACTGATCGTCCTCAAACGCTCCGGGCGCCGCGTCACGTTCGACCGGGACAAACTCATGAAGTCCGTCACCATCGCCACCCGCAAACGCCCCATCGACGATGATCGTATCGAGCGCATGGTGTCGGGCATTGTCCGCCAGCTCGAAAGCTCCGGCGAAACGGAAATTCCCTCCTCAATGATCGGCGAACGCGTGATGGAAGCGCTCCGCGGCCTCGACCCCGTCGCCTACGTCCGTTTCGCATCCGTCTACCGCGACTTCACCGAAGCCGCCGACTTCCAGGAAGTCCTCGGCGAAATCGCTGGCGATGACACCGTCATCCCCCTCCCCACCAAACGCCACGGCAGCTGAATCTGCCGGCAGTCAATTTCGGTCGGCGGCACCCCACTGGTGTCATCCTCGGGCTTGCCTACCCCGGTGAAGACCGGAGTCCCGAGGACCTAAGGTTCCACGGGGTGGGTCGAGATCGCGAATGCGCCGGCCCGCCACAAATCATCCCCCTCCCCTTGACGGGGAGGTGGTAGGGGTGGGGTGATGCAGCCGCAAACGCCTTAGTCAGATCGTCGCCCGTGATGACCGAAACCATCATTGCAAGCCGGACCCCCACCCCCGGCCTCTCCCCGCAAGAGGGAGGGGAGCAGAGGGCGCGATCACGCTTGCCGGGTGCCGCTTAATGACGGCTGCTCCATCCCCCTTCGATCTCGACATGATGCGCATTGCACTGCGCATCGCAGCACGCGGGCTCGGCAACGCCGCGCCCAATCCCGCCGTCGGCGCCGTGATCGCGGACGAAGCAACCGGCGAAGTCATCGCGCGCGGTTGGACCCAACCCGGCGGCCGCCCGCACGCGGAAACAGAAGCCATCCGCCGCGCCGGCCCCCGTGCGCGCGGCGCGACGCTCTACGTCACGCTGGAACCCTGTGCCCACTTCGGCAAAACCCCGCCATGCGCCGACGCCATCGTCGCGGCTGGCGTGAAGCGCGTCGTCGTCGGCACCGGCGATCCCGATACACGCACCGCCGGTGAAGGCATCGCCAAACTCCGCACCGCCGGTGTCAACGTCACCGAAAACGTGATCGAACCGGAAGCCCGCTGGCTCACCCTCGGCCACATCCTGCGCATCACGCAAAAGCGCCCGTTCGTCGCGCTGAAAATCGCCACCGATGCGAACGGCCACATCGCCCCCGGCGACGGCACCGCCCCGCGCTGGGTGACAGGCCCGCAAGCCCGCGCGTGCGGCCACCTCCTGCGTGCCGAGTCCGATGCCATTCTCATCGGTGCTGGAACGCTGCGCGCCGACAACCCGGACCTCACCTGCCGCCTGCCGGGCCTTGCCCACCGCTCGCCTGTCCGCATCGTCCTCGCCGGCCGCTCCGCTCTAGAACCAACCGCGAAACTCTTTGCCACCGCGACCAAAACCCCAGTCCTGATCGTGCGCGCCGGCACCGCTCTCCCGTCCGATCACGACCTCGCCGCCACCGGCGCGCACGTCCTCGAATTGCCCGATCAAAAAATCGCCGCGGTGCTCGAAGCCCTCGCCGCCCGCGGCATCACGCGCCTCCTCGTGGAAGGCGGCCCCGCCGTCTGGCGCTCATTTGCCGAAAGCGGCTTCGTTGACGAGGTGGCGCTCTTCATGGCAGGCCCGCCGAATGCCGAAAAAGCAGCCTTTGCCCTGCAACATCACCTCAGAGGATTAACGCTTCTCAAGACCGATTGCCGCCCCGTGGGCACGGACACCATGTGGCGCTTGCGCCGGGCGTGAGCCTGCGCGACATGAACGGTCCGGCCGGCTCACCCGGTCCTGCGGAAAACGGACACCATGTTCACCGGCATCATCACCGACATTGGAGAAGTCATCGGCCGCGAAGGCGGACGCTTCGCGATCCGTTCGACCTACGAAGCGGTCACCATCGACCTCGGCGCGTCGATCTGCTGCGACGGCGTGTGCCTCACGGTCACGTCCGTGCGCCCCGACGGAAAGGGCTCCGCCTTCACCGTCGATGTGTCCAACGAAACGCTCTCCAAGACGACGCTCAATGATTGGATGCCCGGCCGCGCCATCAATCTCGAACGCGCGCTCAAGGCCGGCGACGAACTGGGCGGCCACATTGTTTCCGGTCACGTGGACGGCCTCGCCCGCATTCAATCCGTCGCCCCCGACGGCGATAGCGTCCGCTTTGTGCTGGAAGCGCTCCCCGCACTCGCCCGCTTCATTGCCCCCAAAGGGTCCGTGGCCCTTGATGGCACCTCGCTCACTGTCAACGAAGTCAATCAAAATCGCTTCGGAATCAATCTGATCCCACACACCTTGACCAACACCACCTGGGGGCGCAAAAAGCCGGGCGACCTCATCAACCTCGAGGTCGATATGTTCGCGCGCTACGTCGCGCGGCTTTTGGAGTTCCGCCCGTGAGCGCAACGAAAACGAGCGCCAAGGAAGCGACCGCCGCGACGCCGAAACCCGCCTCCGCCGTATCCCCGACACACGAGATCGTCGAGGAACTGCAAAACGGGCGCATGGTCGTGCTCGTCGACGCCGAAGACCGCGAGAACGAAGGCGACCTCGTCATCGCCGCGCAAATGGCGACGCCAGACGCGATCAACTTTATGGCCAAGTACGGCCGCGGCCTCATCTGCCTTGCTTTGACGCCCGCGCGCGCCGAAACTCTCGGCCTGGAAATGATGGTGCGCAACAACGCCTCGCGCAACCGCACCGCCTTTACGCAATCGATCGAAGCCCGCGAAGGTATCTCGACGGGCATTTCTGCCCACGATCGCGCTCGCACCATCTCCACCGCCATCGACCCGACCAAAGGCGCCGACGATATCGTCTCGCCCGGCCACGTCTTTCCACTGATAGCCCGCGACGGCGGCGTCCTGATCCGCGCCGGTCACACCGAAGCCTCCGTCGATCTGGCCAAACTCGCCGGCCTGGCCCCGAGCGCCGTCATCTGCGAGATCATGAACGACGACGGAACCATGGCGCGCATGGCCGATCTCGAAACCTTCGCGAAACACCACAAGCTTAAGATCGGCACCATCGAAGATCTGATCGCCTACCGCCTCAAGAACGACCGCCTCGTCGAGCGCGTCGCCGACACCCGCTTCGACAGTGCCTTTGGCGGACCGTTTGATCTGAAGGTCTACGCGACCACCGTCGATCACACCGAGCATCTGGCCATCGTCAAGGGCAACGTCGGCGGCCCCGATCCCGTCCTCGTGCGCGTACATGCGGTCAACGTCCCCGCCGACCTCCTCGGCGTCGGCGAAGCCAAGGACGGCGAAAGCCTGATCGCCAAATCGCTGCGCGCCATCGAACGCGAAGGCCGCGGCGTCGTCGTCCTCATCCGCGACCTCGGCGCCAAGAGCGTTTCCGATTGGATCGGCCGCCACAAGGGCGGCAACGGCGCCTCGCCCGCTAACCGCCGCCAGGTCGAAACCGGCATCGGTTCGCAGATCTTGCGCGATCTGGGCATCAGCGACATGGTTCTTCTCACCAACTCGCCAGAACAGGTCTATATTGGCGTCGAAGCCTTCGGGTTGCGCATCGTCGAAACCCGGGCGATCGAGTAGCCCCATGGTAGATCGCTCCGAAGACGAACGAACGGCCTCCGGCTCTTTGAAGCTGGCACGCGGCGCGCGCGTGCTCATCATCGAGTCGCCCTATTACGCCGATATCAACGCTCAGCTTCTCAAAAGCGCCCAAGCTGTCCTTGCCGAAAATGGCTGCCGTGCCGATCGCGTGACGGTCTCCGGTGCACTGGAAATTCCCCAGGCGCTCGCCGCCGCCGTCACCGCAGGCACCATCGGCGCCGAGGGCACGCTGTATGACGGCGCCATCGCGCTCGGCTGCGTCATTCGCGGCGAGACGGCGCACTACGATATCGTCTGCAACAATGCCAATCACTGGCTCATGGAGACCGCCATCCGTTATTCAATCCCCTTAGGCAACGCCATCCTCACCGTTGACACGCGCGAACAGGCGCTGGCCCGTGCGGCCGGCGGCGCGCCGTCCGGCAAAGGTGGCGATGCGGCGCGCGCCTGCCTCGGCATGATCGCGCTGAAGCAGCATTTCGCAGAGACCTCCGCATGACCGCAATCCCGAAGAAATCCGCCAGCAAAGGCGCCACCCCGCGCTCCAAAGCGCGCATGGCTGCCGTTCAGGCGCTCTATCAGATGGAACTAGCCGGCGCCGATGTGTCCGAAGTCGTCGATGAGTTCGAGCGCCTGCGTTTCAACAAGCCGGCCGATCCCGCACCCTTGGAAGACGACGACGCGGCCACCGACCTTGAAGAGGCCGACGCCACCTTCTTCTCCGAAATCGTCCACGGCGTCGTCCGCCGCCAGCGCGATGTCGACCCGATGATCCACGAACAACTGGCCGCCGGCTGGCGCCTCGTGCGCGTCGATGCCATCCTTCGCGCCATTCTCCGAGCCGGCTCTTTCGAACTGTTGGAACGCCGCGACGTGCCGGGCCGCGTCGTCATCAACGAATACATCAACGTCGCGCACGCCTTCTTCGATGAAGATGAACCCCGCGTCGTCAACGGCGTGCTCGATAAACTCGGCCGCAAACTGCGCGCCGAAGAATTCGACCGCAAACGCCCCGCACCCGGCGAGGCCTAGCGTCTGACGAGACTACGCGTCCGACAAGGCAGAGCGGAGGAAACCGTGCCGCGGACAATCGCCAGTGAAGAGGATCTGATCCGCACCTATTTGGCGCCGCTCGCCCGCGCGCACGCCGGCGCCTCTGATCTGGCGGATGACTGCGCGATCTTCACGCCCGCGCCGGGGACGGAACTCATCGTCACCACCGATGCCGTCGCAGCCGGCGTTCACTTCTTCCCCGACGATGCGCCCGAAGACATCGCCTGGAAGGCACTCGCCGTAAACGTCTCCGATCTCGCTGCCAAGGCGGCCGTCCCGCGCGTCTATCAGATGGCGCTCTCGTTTCCCGAAGCCCCCACACATGAGTTCATGCAGCGCTTTGCGTCCGGCCTCGCTCAAGCCCAGTCCGCCTTTGCGATCGTTCTCTCCGGCGGCGATACCGACCAGCGCCCCGGCCCCATGACGATCACCATCACCGCCATCGGCGAAATTCCAACCGGCATCCGCCTGACCCGCGATCGCGCGCGGCCCGGCGACGCAATCTTCGTCACCGGCACCTTAGGTTGCGCCGCCTGCGGTCTCAAACTCCGCCGTGACGACGCCGATGCGCGAAACTGGCCACTCTCCGCCGCCGATAAGTCGGGCCTCGTCGCGCGCTATCTGCGGCCCGAGCCTCGCCTTGCCGCAGCGGGCATCCTGCACCAGCACGCCACCGCCGCCATGGACCTGTCCGATGGCCTGGCCAAGGATCTCGGCCGCCTCGCCGCGGCTGCCCGCGCTGGCGCCGTTGTGGATGCCGCGCGCCTTCCACTTTCTCCCGCCGTGGCGCGGCTGGCAGCCTCCCATCCGGACGTGACGGACCTCGTTCTCTCAGGCGGCGACGATTACGAACTGCTTTTCACCGCGCCCACGATTGCCGAAACCGCAATCGCAGAGGCCGCCTCCGCCATCGGCCTCAAGGTGACCCGCATCGGCACCATGTCCGATCAGCGGGGGCTGCGGCTGTCGACCCTCACTGGCGAACGCCCCATGCAACCCAAAGGTTGGGACCATTTCTGACCAATTCGCTTGCAGGGACGCAACGCCGCAGCAACCGCATGTCTCTGTTGCGAATTCACTTTCCGGGCGGCCGTGTGGCCGTGGATGCCTTGCGCGCCGTCCTTCCTTTGGCCACATCCATGACCGAATGCTGCATCGCAGTCAGAATCGGTCCTGTGCGGTGTCTTGAAGGACAGGCCCACAGCGCCGGCCGAGGGAAAGACCATTTGGAAATGCAAGACGTGACGTCCACGCCGCGCACGGCCTCCACAGGCAGAGCCCGCGTGCCTTCGGCCCGCATCCGCTGCGTCGCGGCACTTCTAGTCATCGCAGCCGCGGCCGTTGGATGGATGCCGACGCCGTCGCTCGCCGACACGTGGTGGGATGGCATCCAGAGTTTCGGCACGCCCGACTACACCGGCAAGCGGACGACCGAGCGCACGCCAATCAAGCCGGACGTCGTCAACGACCTGCGTCCCGGCACCGTGCCCTATCGCAGCGAAGAGATGGTCACCTTTATCGACAAGGCGATCGTCCAGTATCAGGCGATTGTAAATAAGGGCGGCTGGCCCAAAATTCCGGGCAACCGCATGATGCGCCCCGGCGACGATGATGAGCGCTTGCCGATAGTCCGCCGCCGCTTGCGCGCGACCGGCGAACTCAAAGGCTCCGGCTCGGGTTACGAAGACTACAATTTCGACAGCACCACCGAAGAAGCCGTCCGCCGCTTCCAGGAACGTCACGGTCTGCGCGTCAGCGGACGCGTCGATCAACCGACTCTTGCCGCGCTGAACGTTTCCGCCGAAGAGCGCCTCCAACAGCTCGAACTAAACCGGCAGCGCATCCTGGCCTTGCTCCAGCAACCGGTCGAAGAGCGCTACGTCCTCGTCAATTCGCCGGCCTTCCAGCTCGAAGCCGTCGATCGCTATGAGGTGGCGCAACGCCACCGCGTCGTCGTTGGCCGTCAGCAGCGTGAAACGCCCGAGCTGCGCGCCACGATCAAGGCGCTGAACTTCTTCCCGCATTGGAAGGTGCCCGACAGCGTCGCCCAGCTCGATGTGTTCCCGCGCCTCGTGAAGGAGCCGGAATACCTCGACAAAGAAAAAATCCGCGTCGTCATGAACGACTTTAACGGCCCCGAGATCGACGCAACCGCCATCGACTGGACGACGGCCGATTCCACCAAAATCAAACTTCGGCAGGATCCAGGACCGCAAAACGCGCTCGGCCTCGTCCGCATCGATATGCAAAACGAGCACGGCGTTTATATGCACGACACGCCGCTCAAAACGTTGTTCGAGCAGCGCGCGCGCGCCTTCAGTGCCGGCTGCGTCCGCGTCCAGGATGTCTTCAAGTTGGTCTCGTGGATCGCATCGTTCGAACCCGGCTGGGAGAATCCCGGTCAGGTCGACGCGGTCATCGAAGCGGGCTTGCCCCTCGACCTTCAGTTAACCCGGCCGATCCCCGTTTACTTCGCCTACATCACCGCCTGGGCCGAGCAGGACGGCATGGTCCACTTCCGCACTGACATCTACAATCGCGATGGCCAGCCCTTCGCAGCCGCCGCTCAGATTGTCGATCCCGATGCACCGCCCCCGCCATCGGGTGGTCTGGCCCCCTGATGTGGTCCCCTGCAAGGCCAGCAAGAACACGAACTTGAAATCGCCGCTCCTCACTCTGGAGTGGCGATTTTTCTTTGTGTGACTGGGAGGGGGATTTGGCTCCGCGGGTAGGGCTCGAACCTACGACCGTCCGATTAACAGTCGGATGCTCTACCACTGAGCTACCGCGGAACAGGCGCGAAAGAAGCGCGCCGGGGGTGATTAGCAGAACCGTCCTGAGGTGAGAAGTGCTTTTCGGTCGCGATGCGCAACAAGCCCACCCGGAAGGCACAGCACGGAAGCCCTAGTTTCGGCTCCACATTTTTCTGAGCAAATTTGGAGGCCACGCCCGGAATTGAACCGGGGTACGCGGATTTGCAGTCCGCTGCGTCACCACTCCGCCACGTGGCCTCTGGTCCCAAGGTCGGCCGCCGCGCGATTCTAGACATCGCGAACGAACGGAAGGCAGCACCTCTCTCGGGTGGGGGTGACTAGCACGGGACGCGAACGCCACACAAGGGAGGCGGCGGCGATTGGAAAAAGAGTTCCTCACACAGCGGTCAACCTTGGTCGGATAGGTCATTTTGCGGTATGGGGCAGAGGCGCAGGGCCAGCTTACTGTCGCCCCGCCCCCGGCAATGGAACCACCACATGTCCGATCTCTCGCTGCAGCGCCTCAATATGGTCGAATCCCAGGTTCGGCCGAGCGACGTGACCGATAGGCGTATTCCGCGCGCCATGAAGGCGGTCCCGCGCGAAGCTTTTGTTTCGGCGGCCCGCCGCAGTCTGGCCTATCTCGATATCGACCTGCCGTTGGATGTACCGGGCCAGGGCAACACCGGCCGCGTGCTTTTGGCCCCCCGCACGTTCGCCAAGCTGCTGCAACTCGCCGCCATTGAGCCCGGCGCCGTCGTCCTCGATATCGGCTGCGGTACCGGCTACTCCTCGGCCATCCTCGCCCAACTGGCCCAGACCGTCGTCGCCCTCGAGCGCGATACGGCACTTGTTCAGGAGGCCACGCGCGTCCTGCAGTCCTTGGGCGCCGACACCGTGGCCGTCGTCCAAGGCGAATTAACGGCCGGCTACCCGGCCGAAGGCCCGTTCGACGCAATCGTCATTGAGGGCGCCGTGTCGTCCGTTCCTGAAGCATTGCTGGGACAACTCAAGGACGGTGGCCGGCTTGTTGCCATTCAATCCGACGGCCGCACCAGTCGCGCGTTGGTCTGGCAGCGCAGTGGATCAGCCATTTCAGAAAGCGACGGGTTCGATGCCGTCGCCCCCTTCCTTCCCGGCTTCGAACCGGTGCACCGGTTCACCTTCTAACTCCGCCGGCAGCCAATGGGAGCAACGTTAACTCGCCCACTTCGCAAGCGAATTCGGCGGCCGGTGTGGGATGGCAGCCACGCCTCCCCGATGATTCTGTGGCTAGTCTTATGCCAACGGTAAAAATTCGGTAAATACTGCTACGGTTTTAAAGAGCCACGATTCGACGTCTCTGCCGGATTGGCTCGAAGAGCGATTTTTACAAGGCCGGTTGCCAGACGCGTCATCTGGGTTTGCGCCGGTTGGCGGGGGCGAGGGGGAGCATTTGTCGAGCAAGTCATTGCCAGGGCTCTGCACACGTCTTTCGGTGTTGCAGTCTCCGACGATCGCCGCGATTGCGGCGGCGGCGATGATGGCCGTCTTTGCACCGGCACCTGCGCAGGCTCTCACGCTCGATGAAGCCCTGGCATCGGCCTACGAATATAGTCCGCGCATTGACGCTGAGCGCGCCCGTCTGCGCGCCACCGATGAGGAAGTGCCGATTGCCAAGTCCGGCTATCGCCCCGACATCGGTGCCTCCGCTGATCTCGGCTATCGCGCCACGGATGTCAGCCCCGGTCCCACGACCGAACGCAAACCGCGGGGCTATGGCGTCAGCATCACGCAGCCGATCTTCCGCGGGTTCCAAGTTACCAACGCCGTCAGTCAGGCTGAGTCCATCGTACGCGCCGGGCGTGAAACGTTGCGCACCGTCGAACAGGAAATTCTGCTTGAGGCCGTCACCGCCTTCATGGACGTGGTCCGTGATCAGGCAATCATCCGCCTCAACGAAAACAACCTGAAGGTTCTCTCCGAAGAACTGAAGGCCACGCAGGACCGCTTCGCCGTTGGTGAAGTCACGCGCACCGATGTCGCCCAGTCCGAAGCCCGCCGCGCCGACGCTGTCGCTCAGCTCGATCAGGCCCGCGCCAATCTCCAGACCAGCCGCGCCGCGTTCGAGCGGACTGTCGGCCTTCCGGCCACCGGTCTCGTCGAGCCGTCGTTGAAGATGTCCATGCTGCCTTCGTCGCAGGAAGAAGCCGTCGGCATTGGCACGCAGGAAAATCCCAACATCGTCGGCGCGCTCTACAATGAACAAGCCGCGCGCTTCAACGTCGACCGCATTCGCGGCGCGCTGTTGCCGCAGATCCAGGTCGAGGGCGATTACACGGATCGCTTTGGCGAAACCCAAGGCATCCGCGAGACGGAAACCGCGCAGGTCGTCGGCCGCGTGACCGTTCCTATCTACCAGCAAGGCGGCATCGTCCACGCCCAGGTGCGTCAGGCCAAACACGAGCATCTCGCCCGTCTGCAGGATATCGAGCAGGCGCGCGTCGTCGTGAAAGCCAACGTCATCGCCGCATGGTCCCAGTTGCTGGGTGCCCGCGCCCAGTTGGAAAGCGCGAACGCCGCCGTCGACGCCAACCAGACCGCCCTCACCGGCGTGCGCGAAGAAGAGCGCGTTGGCCAGCGCACGCTGATCGAAGTTTTGAACGCCCAGCAGGAACTGCTGAATTCGCAAGTCAACCTCGTGACCACCCGGCGCAACGTCATCGTTGCCGCCTACGGCCTCCAGGCCGCGCTCGGCCGTCTCGACGCATTGAGCCTCGGCGTCACCGGCACCGTCTACGACCCTGCCGCCCATTACGAGGAAGTCGATCGCAAGTGGTTCGGGATCTCCATCACGCACGAAGACGGCCGCCGCGAGCACATGGACGTTGACACCAGCGTCATGAAGTGAGCCTTCGCCGCTCTCTCCCGGAATAATCACAATTTTGCCGCGATTGGTGCCCGGTGCGGGTCCGGAAACAGCATGCTGTTGTCCGCCACCCCTCAGTTGGCCTTGTCACTGAAATTCGCCAAAGCTTGAACGCGTTGAGACTTCCATCGCACGCATGTGTCGCAGCGGTCGCGCACGCCCGCTTGAACTTTTTTCTTGCCGCGCGGCGTCTTTGCCACATGATCGCCCTGCGCCAACCCTACAAAAATCCACGAAGCGCCGGGATCGGGGGCAGGGCTGAGCAAAGCCCTGGAACGTCAAAGTTCGCGGACCACGGCGCTTTTGGGACGATCCAGGTTGAGGGGGCGGGAAAAAACAATCTCGCGAATAACCCGTCACCAAAACCGTTCCTCTAGTCGCGAGACCCGGCAGTCGGGGTTCTCCAGTAGCGTGCGTCAGCGAGGTTCGAGACATGGAACTGACGGAAAAAAACGGTCACGCGAGCATCGAGGAAATCTTGGCCTCGGTCCGGCGCATCATTGCCGAAGAGCCGGGTCAGACTGCACCGATCATCGATTTAGGTAAGCCGATGCAATACCCGCGTGGCGATGGCCTTCTCGATGATCCCAGCGACTTCGACCTTCCCTCCATGTTCAAGACGCCGTCGGCGACGCCGTCCGCTGATAAGCCAGCCCCCTTGTTTGGCCGCCTCAGCGAAGCTATCCGGGCCGCATCGTCGAACGGCCATACGGCCAACGGGCATTCCGCGAACGGCCACGGCGGCGAGCGCAACGACCAAGGGCTGAGTTCGCTGAACCTCCATCGCGCCGAGCCCGCCGACACCGCCGCGTCGCCGCACTTCCTGCTCGCAACGTTTCACGAGACGACGTCGCCGCGCATCGACGAATTGGCAGCATCGGCCACGAGCGACGTAAAAACCCCCATTCCCGCACCTGTTCTTGCTGCCCCACCGGCGGAGGCGAACATGATGCATGCCACCTTCACAGCACCCGATTCCAGACCGGCCCCTGTCGAGCCCGCACCATCCGCACCGCAAGTCCCCCGTCAAATGGCGGCCTTCAAGGATACCCGCTTCCGGGGCATGGGATCGGCGCCGGCCGCCATGGCGCCAATGCAGCCATCGGTCTCCCCGTTCGAAGCCGCAGCGACAGCGGCACTCGTGCAGGCGGCCTCGCCGGCCCCCGCCGTTGAACCCGCCGCCACGATGGCCGCAGCCTCCGAGGACCTGCCCGTCCTTATGAGCGAGGAGCAATCGGCAGCCGGCGATTTCGCCGTCGAAGCCCCGTCAAGCCTCGCGGCCGCCATTGCCGCATCTTATCCGTCTCTGGCCCCGGACCCGGCGCCAAGCACCGACTTCATCCCGATCGCACCCATAGCCCCCGCACCTGTCGTCATGGCCCCGGTCGAGCATGTCCCCCCGCCGGTCCCGGCATCCGTGCCGCACGAAGCCGCCACAACCCCGGCCGCACCGGCGCCCATCGAGGACTCCACCGCCGATCTCCTACGCCCCATGTTGCGGCAATGGCTCGCCGAAAACATGCCGCGCATGGTTGAAAAGGCACTGCATATCGAGGTGGCCGAGTCCGTGAAAACACCCCGGAAATAGCCGCCGCCGAACCAGGAACCCGGCCCATCGGGGAGGGGCCGTCGGCCCAGACGCTTGTCCACAGCCGTCCGATCGCCGCATTTCCATGTTTTCCCGTCAAGCGGTATGAAGTCCGGGCAGCGGTATCCGCAATCTGGCGACGAACATGGGGCACGGCGAATGAGCAGAGCGGAAAGTTCGGAAGCGTCGATCGAAGAGATCCTGGCTTCGATCCGCAAAACGTTCAACGAGGACCCACCGGCGCCCCCACAGCCCGTTCAGGCGTCGTCAATCCCCGCAGCGGCCACTGACTCACGCCCGTCTGACCCACGTCCAAGCGACGGACGGGCAGGCGCTTTGCCCGCGTTTCGCTCCGTTGCCGATGCGGCGCCCGATCAGGCAGCCCCCCTGCCGACCCCGCCCCGCTCGCGCGCCGCAGTTATCGATGCCGATCTCGACGACTTAATCGACGCGCCAGCCCCTAAGGTCGGCGAACTCAAGATCCCCGCTAGCGCCGCACCCACCCCGCCCGCTGGCCGTACGCCTTCACCCGCGGCTCCGCCGACGTCTCCAATCGAAGCCGCGCGCGAAAAGTGGGCGAACTTGCTCAATCCGAACGCGGCCGCCGCCAAGCCAGCTGAAACGCCGCCGGCCGCAACCGCCGAGCCGGCAGCGCCGATGGCAACCCAGCCGGCCCCCGCATCGCCCGCTCCTGCACCCGCCGCGCCGCCGGTTGCACCACCCGCCGCAGGTGCGTTCGGCGGCCTCTTCGCCCCGCGCAAAGGTGGATTCTACCCGCCCCAGGAGCCCCGCCCCGATCCTGTTTTGCCTGATCCCGCTTCCATGGCGCCTCAGCGCGCCGCCGAAACGCCCGTCGCCAAACCCGCGGAACCAGCACCCGCCCTGTCGACATCGCAGCCCGCAGCACCTCCGTCCCCAACGCGCGCTGGCTTCGTGCCGTTCTGGCAATCCGGTGCCGCAGCCCAACCCGCAGCGCCCCCCGCACCCGCAGCGGCGACACCGCCGCCCGCCGCCGCCAAGGCCGATCCGCTTCCGCCACCCGCCGCCGAGGTTCCCGCCGCCGCGTCGGCCCGCGTCCTCGATGATCTCGTCGCGGAATTGAATGGCGCCGCGGTCCCCGCTGCCGCTCCAGCCGCACCCAAGGCAGCCGAAGCGGCCCCGCCCGTCAGCGCGCCGCCGGCTGCCCCCGTCGAAACACTGGCCGCCAAGGCCCTCGCCGCCGCAGCCGCAGCCCCGCGCGCGCCAACACCGGAAGTCAAAGCATCGGAAGTCAAAGCCCCCACACCCACGCCAACTGAAACGACAGCACCAGCAGTCAAGGTCGCCGAGACCAAGCCATCCGACGCAAAACCGGTCGAGCCCGCCGCATCGAACCGCTCGTTCGAGGAGGTCGTCGCCGACATGCTCCGTCCACTCCTCGAAAAATGGATTGACGAGAATATGCCGCGGATCGTCGAGCGCGCCCTCCAGCGCGACGCCACGCTCGGCCGCAAGCCGAACCCTTAACCGCGCTCCGCCGCCCCCGGGACGTTGACGGGCGGCGTTGACAGGCATGGAAGCGGGGTCGTACGACCTTCGCAACAACGCGCCCATGCAAAAAGAACCCCGCCACAATGCTTGAGAAGACCTACCAGCCGGCCGCCATCGAGCCGCGCGTTCGCGACGATTGGGAAAATGCCGATGCCTTCAAGGCCGGACGCCCGGACCGCGCCGATGCTGAACCCTTCTCCATCGTCATTCCCCCGCCCAACGTCACCGGCTCGCTCCACATGGGGCACGCCCTCAACAACACCCTGCAGGACATCCTCTGCCGCTTCGAGCGCATGCGCGGCAAGGACGTGCTCTGGCAGCCGGGCACCGACCACGCCGGTATCGCGACGCAAATGGTCGTCGAACGCCAAATGATGGAACGCAAGGAACCCGGCCGCCGCGAAATCGGCCGCGACGCGTTCCTCGAAAAAGTCTGGGCCTGGAAAGCCGAAAGCGGCGGCACCATCGTCAACCAATTAAAGCGCCTCGGCGCCTCGTGCGATTGGAGCCGCGAACGTTTCACCATGGACGAGGGCCTGTCGAAGGCTGTCGTGAAGGTCTTCGTCGAACTCCACCGTGCGGGCCTCATCTATAAGGACAAGCGCCTCGTCAACTGGGACCCGAAGTTCCAGACCGCGATCTCTGATCTCGAAGTCGTGCAGGTTGAAGCCAAGGGCTCGTTCACGTGGGCCGACGGCGACCCGGAAAAGCCTTTCGACGCGGAAGCGCTCGCCAAGGTTCTGAAGAAGAACCCGAGCGGCCACATGTACCACTTCCGCTATCCTCTCGCCGATGATCCAACGCGCTTCATCGTTGTCGCCACCACGCGGCCTGAGACGATGCTGGGCGACAGCGGCGTTGCTGTGCATCCCGAGGATGAGCGCTATAAAGACATCGTCGGCAAAAAGGTGCGCCTGCCGCTCGTCGGCCGCGAGATACCGATTGTCGCCGACGAATACTCCGATCCCGAGAAGGGCACCGGCGCGGTCAAGATCACGCCCGCCCACGACTTCAACGACTTCGAAGTTGGCCGGCGGCACAACCTTGCGCAAATCAATGTGCTCGACGCGTTCGGCGCCATTATCGCTGGCCCTGCCGCCAAGCTCGACGCCATCCCGCAAAATCTCCAGGGCGTCGACCGCTTCGAAGCACGCAAAATGGTTGTGTCCGAAATGGCCGCGCTGGGCCTCCTCGCCAAGATCGAGCCGACGACGCACACGGTCCCCCACGGCGACCGCTCCAACGTCGTGATCGAGCCTTGGCTCACCGACCAGTGGTACGTCAATGCCGCCGAACTTGCCAAGGATGCCATCGCCGCCATCGAAGACGGCCGCACGGAATTCGTGCCCAAAAACTGGGAAAAGACCTACTTCGAGTGGATGCGCAATATCCAGCCCTGGTGCATCTCGCGCCAGCTCTGGTGGGGGCACCAGATCCCGGCGTGGTATGGACCTGACGGAAAATTCTTTGTCGCCGCCGACGAAGAGGAAGCCAAAGCGCTGGCCAAAACGCACTATGGAAAAGACGAACCGCTCACTCGCGACGAAGACGTCCTCGACACATGGTTCTCGTCCGGCTTGTGGGCGTTCTCCACGCTGGGCTGGCCCGACGACACGCCGGAACTGAAGCGCTACTACCCCACGAGCGTCCTCGTCACCGGCTTCGACATCATATTCTTCTGGATCGCCCGGATGATGATGCTGTCGCTCTATTTCAAAAAAGAAGTCCCCTTCAAGGACATCTACATCCACGCCCTCGTCCGCGACGAGAAGGGGCAAAAGATGTCGAAGTCCAAGGGCAACGTCATCGATCCGCTGGAAATTATCGACGCCTATGGTGCCGACGCGCTGCGCTTCACGCTGGCCCGCATGGCCGCCCAAGGCCGCGACATCAAACTTGCCAAGCAGACGGTCGAAGGCAACCGCAACTTCGCCACCAAGCTCTGGAACGCCGCCCGCTTCGCCGAAATGAACGAATGCGTGCGCCAGCACAACTTCGATCCCAAGACCGTCAAAAACCCGCTCAACCGTTGGATTGTGGGCGAAACCGAACGCGCCGCGACCGCCGTCACGGCCGGACTGGAAGGCTACAAATTCAACGAAGCCTCCGGCGCCATCTACGATTTCGTCTGGGGCATCTTCTGCGACTGGTACCTCGAGTTGATCAAGCCCATCCTCGCCGGCGACGACGAGGCCGCGATGATCGAGACCCGCGCCACCGTCGCCTGGGTCATCGACCAGATCCTGAAACTGCTGCACCCCTTCATGCCCTTCATCACCGAAGAGCTGTGGGCACATATGGTCGAACACGGCGTCGCCCGCCAATCCCTCCTGACGCTCTCGTCGTGGCCGCAGCCCAAGGGCCTCTCTGATCCCGCGGTCGACGAAGAAATCGGCTGGGTGATCGAATTGATCTCGGCCATCCGCTCCGTGCGCACCGAAATGAACGTCCCCGCCGGCGCCAAAATCCCGCTGATCGTCACCGGCTCCACCCCCGCCACGCGCGCGCGCGTCGAAACGCACGAAGACACGATCATGCGCTTGGCCCGCCTCGACGACATCTCGTTTGCCGCCGCGACGCCGAAGGGTTCTGCGCTCATCGTGGTGGAAGAGGCGACCTACGCGCTCCCCCTCGAAGGCGTCATCGACATGGACGCCGAGCGCAAACGCCTCGAAAAAGAAATCACCAAAGCCGAGAGCGACAAGGACAAAGCCGAAAGCTGGCTTGCTAACGAGTCGAACGTCGCCAAGAGCCCCGAACACGTCGTCGAACTCAACCGCGAACGCGTCACCGAAGGCACCGAAAAAATCGCCCGCCTCAAGGCCGCACTCAAACGGATAGAAGCGTAACCCCCTCTCCCTGCTTGCGGGGAGAGGGAATGCCTCTAAGACCCTCCCGGCCAAGCCTCGCCATCCGGATACGGAAACCACCCCTGCTGCTCCCGGACTTCCGGATCGATCAGCACCATCTTCGTGTGCCGGAACTGATCGAGCCCCTCGATGCCAAGTTCGCGGCCCGTGCCTGACAACTTACGCCCGCCGAACGGCACCGCGTCGTTGTCGAGCAGCGGCACGTTCACCCACACCATGCCGGATTGAATTTCATTCACCGCCCGCATCGCCTCGGCGAGATCGGCCGTGTAGATATTGGCACCCAGCCCAAAGCGCGACCGGTTGGCCAACTCAATCGCTTCGTCCAGCGACCGCACCCTCACAATAGGCGCCACCGGCCCGAAACTCTCGTCGTTGACAATGTCCATCTCCGGCGTGACGCCCGTCAGCACCGTCGCATCCGTGAACCATCCGCGATTGAGCCCGCGCGGCCGCCCGCCCCCGCACGCCACCGTCGCGCCCTGCTGGATCGCGCGCGCTAGAATGCGTTCATACCGGTCGCGCTCCCGCTCCGACACCATCGGCCCCATGTCGACCTTGCCGAGCCCGTTCCCGATCCGCAGCGTTTGCGCCGCCGTGACCAACTCGGACACAAACCGGTCGTGGACCGCCTCGTGCACGTAAATCCGCTCCGCCGACGTGCACACCTGACCCGCATTGAGAAACGCGGCAAACGCGCAACCCCGCGCCGTGATCTCAACCGGCGCCGACGGCATGACGATAAAAGGGTCGTTCCCCGACGCTTCAATCAGCGCGGGCTTGAACGTCCGCGCGCACTCCGCCGCCACCGCCTGCGCCGTCGTCACCGATCCGGTAAACGCGACACCGGCAATGTCCTCGTGTGCAACAAGCCCCCGCCCGGCCTCGCCCCGTCCCGTCACGCATTGCACCAGCCCCGGCGGCAGCGCCGCGAACGCCTCCATCAACAGAAGCGTCGAAAGCGACGTCAGATCGGATGGCTTGATGATGACGGCGTTTCCAGCACCCACCGCCGCCGCGACCTGCCAGAACAGCAGCAGATAGGGATAGTTGAACGGAATGATCGCCGCGACGACGCCGAGCGGCTCCTTCAGCGTCAGATGCAGTTGCCCCGGCGCGGACGGCCCATGCACGCGCCCGCCCTCCTGACGGCTGATCTCGGCATAGTAGCTCATGGCGCTTGCGCACCAGCCGATCTCGTCCATCGCCTCCTTGTACGTCTTGCCCTGCTCGCGGGTCAGGCTCTCTGCCAGCACCGCGTTCATCTCGCGCGTCGCCCGCGTGACCTCGTGCATGATGTCGGCACGCTCCGCGCCCGACCGCGCCCACCACGCGCGCTGCGCCACACGTGCAAGCCCGATCGCCTCTTCGATCTCTGCGGGCGTCGTCTCCGCAATCTCGCCGATCACCTCTTCCGTCGCCGGATTGAGAACCGGGATCGTCGGCCCCGCGCTCGGCCGGAACGCGCCGCCCAGATAGATCTGCCGGGAAAGAGTGCGATGCCGCGCGACGACGTCCATGGAAGGCCTCCGAAGATCCGAAGGCGCATCTTTGCAAGGCGCAGGAGGGCCGTCTATGGCCTAGCGGGCGTCAGCCATCCGGCCCAGCGGGTTCGCTGCCGTGTGTACATAAAGCTGCGTCAGCTTCCAGCGCAGGTCGCGGAATTGGAACAGCCCTGTGAACCGCCGCGTGGGATCCGTCTTGTCTGCCATCTCAATCTCGAACGCGGTCGGCGTCACGAATTCCACATGCCTGAGCCGCGACCAGAACTCTCTGATCCGCTCCGGCAGATTAGCCATCGTCTTCGGCGGCTCTTCCACGCCCTTCACGTAGCGCTTGTAAGCTTGGCCATACGTGAACAGTGTCGGCAATCCTTCCGCATTGGCATAGCGGTTGATGAGCCGATCCACCGCCGCCGTACCGAAGTAGCCCTTGACCCGTTGCCACAACCCAGCCTTCGGCGCGTTCGACGACTGCGCCAACGAAACATCCGGCGGCGCCTGAAAATCCATCGGCCGGTCGAGCGCCAGCGCGGTCATGGATTTGCGCAAAGACACCCGCACGCTGTCCCATTCCACCAAAGCGTTGATCACCGGAACATTGCCGGTCTTGATCGCCTCCTTCAGGATCCACGCGGTGGCAAACGGCGAGGCGGCAAACAGCGCGAACGGCAGCATCCAGAGAACGGCGCGGAGCAGGAAAGGCATGGACGTCCGGATCCTCGGATGGTCGCTGGGCGATAGGCTCAGAAAGACCAGATGATTGCGGCCCGCATCGGGCAAAGATGCGGTCGCGGGCGGGCAGCCTCTCTACGCCAAAGGCGAAATTGAGTTCCCACAATCACAACGCAATCAGGTGTCGGTCTCGCCCGGCAGCGGTTTCGACGGCCGCGGTGACGGCGGGGCTGATGGCACTGTCTCGGCACCCTCCGTGACCGTACAAATCGACTGCAGCGCCTCCCAGTCGGCGGCATCCAGCGCAGGCGTCGCCGCATATCGCTCAGCCGCCGCCACCACCGCGCGCCGCTCCTCCGTCTGCGGATGCGATCTCAAAACGCCAATCCCAGTGCCGCCGTCGTTCTCCTCCATCTTCGCAACGCGGTCGAAGAACGACAGCAGGCCATCCGTCGAGACCTGCGCGCCCTTCAAAATGGACAGCGCATGCCGATCCGCCTCGCGTTCCGCCTCCCGCGAATAAGACATCTGTGTCAGCAGCAATCCGATGTTCGCCAGACCCCCTGCCCCGCCGAGCACGATTTCCGTCGCCGCGGCCAATCCGATCCCGCGCACAATGCCGGTTTCGGGATGCAATTCGATGCCATGCCCCATCTCGTGCGCCAGCACGCCCGCCACCTCGTCGGGCGATTTCGCCGCCTCGATCAGCCCCCGCGTCAGCACGATCCGTTCGCCCGGCGTCGCAAAAGCGTTCAGCACTTCCCAGTTGGCGACCACGACTTTGAAGCGTTGCCCGGTTCCCGCCGCCGCCGACAACTTCGCGGTCATTGCATCGAGTGCCGCCGTCCCCGCTGGAGCGACGCACGTGGCCCTGCCATTCGTCATCGACGCGACGACCTGATCGCCCAGCATCTCCCGCGCTTTGTCCGGCAGCATCCGGGCGAGCGCATTGGCCGGCGAAAACCCCGACAACCAAATTCCGGCCACCACCGCACCGGCCACGCCCGCCGCCCAGAACCACGGCCGCGCCGACCGCATCCGCCGCGCCCGCAACGTCAACTGCGGCGCATGCTCCATCAGCGCGCGCGCAAAAATCTTGTCCGGAACGAACAGTGCCGCCCCCGGCTGATAGGAATAGCTGAGCAGCGCATCGATCGACTGGGCCGACAACGGCTCGGCAATCGTCAGCGCCCCATAAGGCCAGATCAGCGGCGCCTCACCATCCACCCCCTCAATCGCTACCCCGCGCTCCGTCAGGCGCACGCGCACATCCTGCGACCCCGCACCCGGTCCACGGCTGAAACGGGCGACAGAGGAGCGATCGTCGTACGGGGAGGGAGAGACCATGGTGACCTTTGCCGGCATCGGGCATGCCGGACGGTGCATCCGGCAGCGACCGTTATGTAGGAGCGCACTCCTGAAACGCGAAACAAAATGCGCCGCCACACGGCCGACTCGGACTGGCGGCCAATTTGCCCCGGTCGAGCCATTCTGCGGCCAATGTCGATGGTTAAAACCCCGCCCCATCGACCGGCCGTCCAGTCCACCCGGCCCCCTAGGCCCCCATCCCCGCAATTCTTCCCGCCAATGTTGCTCTGCCGCAACGAAATGCTTGGAAACATGCCTCTTTTGAGCCACAAAACGGCGCGACACAGAAGACGGCCGGGAAGCCTCCAGAGGGTTCCAGCGCCGCGGGTGCATGCGGGTCCGCGAGACGAAAGCAATACGCGTTCGAAGCTCCCAAGTGTGTCGAGGAAGGACCGTCCAACAGGGCGTCCGTCCGTCCCCCTTGGTCGAGCTTTCAGAGGAATAAAAAGAATGGACGCGAAGACGTTCGATAAGTCGAAGCTGCCGAGCCGCCACGTCACCGTGGGGCCCTCGCGCGCGCCGCATCGCTCTTACTATTATGCGATGGGTCTGACGGAAGAGCAGATCAACCGTCCCTTCGTCGGCGTCGTCTCGTGCTGGAATGAAGCCGCCCCTTGCAACATCGCGCTCATGCGCCAGGCTCAGGCCGCCAAAGTCGGCGTCAACGAAGCCGGCGGCACGCCGCGCGAATTCTGCACCATCACCGTCACCGACGGCATCGCCATGGGCCACCAGGGCATGAAGTCGTCGCTGGTGTCGCGTGAAGTGATTGCCGATTCGATCGAACTCACCATGCGCGGCCATTGCTACGATGCGCTCGTCGGCATCGCCGGCTGCGACAAGTCTCTGCCCGGCACGATGATGGCGATGCTCCGCCTCAACGTCCCCTCCGTCTTCATGTACGGCGGCTCCATCCTGCCCGGCCGCTTCCGCGGCAAGGACGTCACCGTCCTCGACGTCTTCGAAGGCGTCGGCATGCACTCGGCCGGCAAGATGTCGGGCGAAGATCTGCACGAACTGGAATGCGTCGCGTGTCCGTCCGCCGGCGCTTGCGGCGGCCAGTTCACCGCCAACACGATGGCCATGGTCTCCGAGGCCATTGGCCTGGCACTCCCCGGTTCCGCCGGCTCGCCCGCACCCTATGAAGAGCGCGACAGCTTCGCCGTCGCCTCCGGCAAGGCCGTTATGCGCCTCGTCGCCAGCCAGCTCCGCCCGCGCGACATCGCCACCCGGAAGGCCTTCGAAAACGCAGCCACCATCGTCGCCGCAACCGGCGGATCGACCAACGCCGCGCTCCATCTCCCCGCCATGGCCAACGAAGTCGGCATCGACTTCGACCTCTTCGACGTGGCCGAGATCTTCAAGCGCACCCCCTACATCGCCGACTTGAAGCCCGGCGGGCAGTACGTGGCCAAGGACGTGTTCGACATCGGCGGCATTCCGCAAATCCTGAAAGCCCTTCTCGAAGGCGGCTTCCTGCACGGCGAGTGCATGACCGTCACCGGCAAGACGATGGCCGAAAACCTGGAAAAGGTGACCTTCAACACCAACCAGAAGGTCGTCTATCCGGTTTCTAATCCGCTCTCTCCCACCGGCGGCGTTGTCGGCCTCAAGGGCACGCTCGCCCCCGAAGGCGCGATCGTGAAGGTCGCCGGTTTGAAGAAGTTGCAGTTCTCTGGTCCCGCCCGCGTCTTCGAATGCGAGGAAGATGCGTTCGCCGCCGTCAGCGCCGGCAACTTCAAGGAAGGCGAAGTCCTCGTCATCCGCTACGAAGGCCCCAAGGGCGGCCCCGGCATGCGCGAAATGCTCTCCACCACGTCCGCGCTCTACGGTCAGGGCATGGGCGACAAGGTGGCCCTCATCACCGATGGGCGGTTCTCCGGTGCCACGCGCGGCTTCTGCATCGGCCACGTCGGCCCGGAAGCCGCCGTCGGCGGCCCCATCGGCCTGCTTGAGAACGGCGATATCATCACGATCGACGCTGACAAGGGCACGCTCGACCTCGATGTCGATGCCGCCACCCTCGAAAAGCGCCGCAAGGCTTGGAAGGCTCCCGACAACCCCTATCAAACCGGCGCGATCCGCAAATTCGCGGATCAGGTGGGCCCCGCGCGCTACGGCGCCGTGACCCATCGCGGAGGAAAGGCTGAAGTCATCTGCTATGCGGATATCTAGATCGCACTTGAGAGCAGCGCTCATCGTAGCGCTGCTCCCCATCCTCAATGCCGGCGCCTCAGCGCAGACGGTGACGTTCGCCACCCCGCGTGATGCGTTGAAGCAGGGCATGAGCGCCTATCAGGGCGGCTACTATGAGATCGCGATCCCCGCGCTCGAATACGCCGCCACCAAGAAGGAGTTCATGGCCGAGTACTATCTCGCACGCATCTACTCCGACAATTCCGGTGCCCACACCGACCACGCCAAGGCCTACAAACTCTTCTACCGCATCGCCAACGAGTACGCCGACGCCGACCCGGAAGACGATCCGCGCGCGCCATACGTCGGCAAGTCGCTGACCGCGCTTGCCGGCTACACGCGCCGCGGCCTGAAGGAAATCGGCGTCAAGTCCGATCCCCAGCAGGCTGTCCTCTATTTGCAGAACGCGTCCACCACGTTCGCTGACGAAGACGCCCAGTTCGAACTGGCCAAGCTGAAACTGTCCGGCGACGGCATCGACGAAGACGAAGCCACCGCCCGCCACTGGCTCGCCGATCTTTCAGAGCGCGGCCATGCCGGCGCGCAGGCGTTCCTCGCCGACCTTCTTTGGCGCGGCAAATACATGAAGCCCGATCAGCCCACCGCGCTGGCCCTCATCGCCGTCGCCGTGGAGAACGCCCCTGTTTATGACCGCCTCTGGATCGAAGACATTTACCAGAACATCTACTGTGGCTCCGGCGAAGGCATCCGCAAGCAGGCGACCGGCATCGTCGCCGCCTGGGGCAACCGCTTCGGCCGCAAGCCCGAAGCCCGCGAAGCCTCCGGAATCGGCCTTCTCGCAGCAGAACCGCAACGCTCCTGCCGCAACGGCGAAGTCGTGACCCCCATCATGCAAAAGAGCGAAGAACCCGCGCTCGCCACGCCCGTCGTGCGCACGCCGCCCGTGGGCGCCCCGGCAGAGCGTTTCATGTACGGCACGACGACGCCGACCCTCCGCGACGTCGGCACTGAAATTCGCGACCCCGACAATCGATAATCGGCGGCTACATCGCACAGCTACAACGGTACGATCGGCCCGAGTCCCCGTCGGTCCGGCTCGTCGCGCGTGGCGGTGCAAGCCGGATGTTAACCCACGGATGATATCTCAATGGATGGTTGCGCGGCAGAGCCCCTGCCCGCGTGCGTACCAACGGGACAAGCGCTCAAGGCCGGCGCACGAACGCAAAAGGTCGGCGGCAATGGAACTCTCCAGCTTTGCAACGTCCGTTCTGATCGCCGTGGCCGCCGTCATCTATGGCGTGTTCAGTGGGCGAGCCTCAGGTGAACGCCTGCGCGGCCTCGCCCGCGACGTGAATGATGGCAAATGGCAGGGATGGCTGGTCGTCGCCGGCGTCGGTCTTGTCGTTGCCTACAGCGTTCTGAAACCCGCGATAGTGTGAGCGGCGTGTGCACCTGCCCTACGGACGGCGCGAACTATCCCTCGACGAGATCATGAGCGGCCCGCGGCCGCGACGCGGCCAATCCGGGATCGCTTGCGTGCGCCGTCCCACCCTGAAGCTGATCGAGAATGACGGCCAGATGCGCCATATCCACCGGCTTCTCCAGAACGTCGATATTTGCAAACCGCGCATCCGCCCGGTCGATCCGCGCCGCCGTCACGACCACGAAGGGTACGCGCCGCAAACGCAATTCCGCCAATAGGTCATCGCACTCCCCATCGGCCAGTTTGAATTCCACAACGGCCACGTCCGGATCTGTGTCCCGCAGCATCCCAATGGCGCCCGCCACCGTCGCCGCCACCCCGGCCACGCAAAGACCGAGTTCCCGCATCTTGTCTTCGAGCATCATGGAGATGAGAACCTCATCTTCGACCAGCAATACGCGCGGCATGAGCAACCTCCTGGTCGGACATAGATCGCCATTTCCATTTCATTTTCAATCTGATCAGTGCGTCGAGTGCCACGCATGCGGCGTGTACGGTTGTTGCGCTTTGGAACCCAAATCAGGGCAGTGCGTTTAATTTCACAAGTACATCTTGTGAGTAATTTTTCGTAAGTCGGATTGCCGTGGGAGGAGGACCATGAACCGGGAGCGCGAAGAGCGGCTTCAAATCATGCTGACGATGGACGAACTGCGCGCCGTCGACGATTTTCGTTACAAAACGCGCATGCCCAGCCGCGCTGCGGCAGTGCGAGAATTGTTAAATCGCGGCCTGCGCTCGCTTGATGTGGGCGTTGCGTCAACGAATTCGCGTTCGAAAGATTTCGGTGTGCTCGAAATCTCCAACGGCAGCAGCTTCGAAACTGAAGAATTGGGGGAGCCGCATCGCATTGCACCCCATCCTTCAAAGCGTCCGCAACGCTAAATCAGGATAACTCCACCCACACCGGCGCGTGATCCGACGGCTTTTCCCACCCGCGCGTATGCTTGTCGACACCAGCGCTCACAATTCTGTCCGCCGCCTGCGGCGACAGCAGAATATGATCGATGCGAATGCCATCATCCTTGTTCCAAGCACCCGCCTGATAGTCCCAGAACGTATAAATACCGGGCCCCGGGTGGCACGCGCGGATCGCGTCCGTCAGACCGAGCGCCTCGATCCGGCGCAACATCGCGCGGCTCTCCGGCTGGAACAGCGCATCCCCCGTCCACGCGCCCGGCCGCTTCGCATCCACCGGCTCCGGGATCACGTTGTAATCCCCCGCCAGCACCACCGGCATCTCGGTCTTCAAAAGCCCGCGCGCGTGCGCTTCCAGCCGCTCCATCCACGCCAGCTTGTATGAAAACTTCTCAGTCCCAATCGGATTGCCGTTTGGCAGATAGAGCGACGCGAACCGGATCGCGAGCGAGCCCTCGATGATCGTCGCCTCAATGTAGCGCGACTGCTCATCCCCCTCGCCGCCGGGCAACCCGCGCGTCACATCTTCCATCGGCAGACGCGAGAGGATCGCAACCCCGTTGAACCCCTTCTGCCCGAACGTTTCGACGCGGTAGCCAAGCTCCTCGAACGCTTCGCGCGGAAACCCCTCGTCGACGGATTTGATTTCCTGAAACCCGATCACGTCGGGCTTGGCCTCGCGCAGGTACGTGAGCGCGAGGTCGAGTCGCGCCTTCACGCCGTTGATGTTCCAGGTGACGACTTTCATGAACGGCGCGGACTTTGATTTGAGGGGGCGCCAGGAGAAGGCGCTAAAGCGAAAAGCTCGTGCCACATCCGCACGAGGATGTCGCCTGCGGATTGCGGATCTGGAACGACGCGCCGATGAGATCGTCCACAAAATCGATCTCCGAGCCTGAGAGGTATTCCAACGACACGGGATCAATGAGCACCTTCGCGCCGTCCCGCTCGATGACGATATCGTCGGGCGCCGCCTCCCGCGTCAGGTCATAGCGGTACTGAAAGCCCGAGCACCCGCCACCCTCGACGGCCACCCGCAGCATGGTCCCGGCCGGCTCGGCGGCGACGATCTCCGCAATCCGGCGGGCGGCAGGGGCGGTCACGACAACGGTGGGTTCGCTCATGGAATTTCCAAATGTTAGACGCTCAGCAGCAGGCAGACGGTTGCCAAACCGGCTTGATTGCGATCAACAGACAGGAACATAGGGACGGGGGGGCACCTGTCAAACCCCCAGATCGATGAAATGGCCGGATAACAATGACCGCGCGCACCGCCAAACCGAAAGCCGCCGACTATGGCGCGGCTCTGCAACCCGGTGAACGCGCGCCGGGCCCCTATGCCGCCAGCGCCATCCCCTCGCGCGGACGCCGCTTTCCCGAGCCCGATTGCCCGACCCGCAACCCATTCCAGCGCGACCGGGACCGCATCCTGCACGCCACCGCCTTCCGCCGCCTGACCCACAAAACGCAAGTCTTCCTCTACCACGAAGGCGACCACTACCGCACGCGCCTCACCCACAGCCTCGAGGTCGCCCAAATCGCCCGCACCATCGCCCGCCAACTCCGCCTCGACGAAGACCTCGCCGAAGCCCTCGCCTTGGCCCACGACCTCGGCCACCCGCCCTTTGGCCACGCCGGCGAACGCGCGCTCGATGCCGAGATGGCGGCCCACGGCGGCTTCGATCACAATGCTCAAAGCCTGCGCGTCGTTATGGCGCTCGAACGCAAGTATCGCCGCTTCGACGGCCTGAACCTTACCTGGGAAACGCTGGAAGGCTTAGCCAAGCACAACGGCCCCCTCACAAATGCCAAAGGGGCTGCTGTCCGCAAGGTCACGCAGCCGCTCGAAAGCTGGAACTCTCTCGAACCGGACCAATGGGCCAGCGCCGAAGCCCAGGTCGCAGCGCTGTCCGACGATATCGCCTACTTGACCCACGACGTGGACGACGGCCTGCGCGCCGGCCTCCTCTCTCTCGCCAGCCTCACGGACGTGGCCTTCGTCGGGCCGTTCGCCGCCGCCGTGATCGCCGAAGGGGAGGGGAGCGAAAAGAGCCGCGACGTGTTCGAGGTCACCCGCCGCATGATCACCGCGCTCATCCGCGACGTGGTCCTCGAAAGCCGCGCGCAACTGGCTCTCCTCAAACCCACCTCGCCCGATGACATCCGCTCCGCCGGCCGCGCCATGATCCGCTTTTCCGCCCCCATGTGGACGGACCTCACCGCGCTGCGCACCGTCCTCTTCGATCGCGTCTATCGCCACCCCCGCGTAACGCGCGTGATGACCGCCGCCGAGGGCATCGTCCGCGACCTGTTTACGGCCTACGCGGACCCAAACCACCGCACCGCGCTCCCCGAGGCCTGGCAGGAGATCAGCGAACGCTTGGCCCCCCGCCAGCGCGCACGCCTCGCCGCCGATTACCTCGCCGGCCAGACCGACCGCTACGCCATCGCCGAACACCGCCGCCTGTTTGCCGAAACCCCGGAATTGCGATAGAGCGCGCAAGTCTTCATCCCCTCTCCCCGTCTTTAGCGGGGAGGTTCCATCGGCCCGCCGAATGTGGGCCAAATGAATGGTTAGGGTGAGGGGCAGCCCCTTGTTAAGAGCGAGCGGCTGTCCCTCACCCCGACCCTCTCCCCATTGCGAAGTGCCATGGGGAGAGGGGGAACTCACCAAGGACCACGCGCAATGAACGTCTTCACCCACGTCGAAGCCAAGATCGCGGCCGCACTCGCCGACCTCAAAGTCGAGGGCGTGCTCCCGCGCGACGTGGCCCTGCCGCACATCGAAGTCGAAACCCCGCGCGACACGACGCACGGCGACTTCGCTTCCAACGTCGCCATGGCGCTGGCCAAGCCCGCCGGCCTCAAACCGCGCGACATCGCCGAGGCCTTGAAAGCCAAACTTGAAAGCGATCCCGAACTCGCCGCCGTGTCGGTCGCCGGCCCGGGCTTCCTCAACCTCACCGTGACGCCGGCGTTCTGGCAGCGCCTGATAACATCCATCGTCGTCGACAGCGAAACCTACGGCCGTGGCGCCAAAAAGCCCGATGGCGTCAACGTCGAATACGTCTCCGCCAATCCCACCGGCCCCATGCACGTCGGCCATTGCCGCGGCGCAGTCTTCGGCGACGCGCTGGCCAATCTGCTTGCTTTCTCCGGTTACGATGTCACGCGCGAGTACTACATCAACGACGCCGGCGGTCAGGTCGATGTGCTCGCCCGTTCCGCCCACCTGCGCTATCGCGAAGCGCTGGGCGAGACGATCGGCGACATCCCTGAAGGCCTCTATCCCGGCGACTACCTGAAGCCCGTCGGCGATGTGCTCGCCAAGAAGTACGGCGATAAATTCGTCGGCAAACCCGAGGCCGAATGGCTGGCGCTCTTCCGCGAAGAGGCGATCGCCGCCATGCTCGTGATGATCAAGGACGACCTCGCCGCCTTGAACATCCGCCACGATGTGTTCGTCTCCGAAGCCTCGCTGTCACGCGGCGGCGTCGATCAGGTCAAAGCAGCCATCGAAGCTTTGCGCAAGAAGGGCCTGATCTACGAAGGCCGCCTCGCCAAACCGCTCGGCCACGACGACGAAGAATGGGAAGATCGGGAGCAAACGCTCTTCAAGTCGACCGAATTCGGCGACGACATGGACCGCGCCCTGCAGAAGTCCGACGGCACCTATACCTACTTCGCTGGCGACATCGCCTATCACTACGACAAGCTGACCCGCGGCTTTCCTCATCTCATCAACGTCTTCGGCGCCGATCACATCGGCTACATCCCGCGCATGCTGGCCGCCATCGCAGCCCTTGCCGGCGGCACGCTCGAACGCGACCAGAAGGGTAAGCTGAAATCTTGGCGCACACGCGGCGGCACCACCGATCTCGAAATCAAGGTCGTACAACTCGTCAAGCTGTTCAAAGGCGGCGAGCCGTTCAAGATGTCCAAGCGCGCCGGCACATTCGTCACGCTGCGTGATGTCGTCGATGAAGTCGGCCGCGATCCGGTTCGCTTCATGATGCTCTATCGCAAGGAACTCGAACCGCTCGACTTCGATTTTGCAAAGGTCACGGAACAGTCGAAAGACAATCCCGTCTTTTACGTGCAGTACGCCCACGCGCGCGCATCGAGCGTCTTCCGCAACGTTGCTGAGCAAATGCCGTCACTCGACATCTCGAAGGCGGCGCTGGCCAAAGCGGACTTGTCGCAGCTGACCGATCCGGCGGAGTTCGATCTGGTCCGCAAACTGGCCCACTACCCCCGTCTCATCGCGACCTCGGCCGAGGCCCGTGAGCCCCATCGGCTGGCCTTCTATCTCTATGATCTGGCTTCCGCTTTTCATGGTTTATGGACGCGCGGCAATGATTTGCCACATTTGCGCTTTATCCAGGCTCAAGATGGGGGCTTAACGCTGGCGCGCTGTGCGCTCGTTGATGCGACGCGCGCGGTGATATCCTCAGGTCTTGGAGTTCTCGGGGTCGAGGCCCCGGTCTCCATGCGCTAGATTTGGCCATAACGCCGATTCGAGCGGGGTCACGAAACTCCAGGCCATCCCTCGAGGCCAGCGAGACGGACCCGCGAACTGAAGGAATGATCGTAGATGTCCCGCTCCGACAGTCGACAGGCGCCACCGGGCGGATACCGGCCCCAGGCAGCCCCGCCTCAAAACCAGAGCGCTCACATCCAGGGCGAATACGACTTGGCCGGTTGGACGCAAGGCCTGGGCGGCGCGCCGCTGCCTAACCCGAAACCGCCACAAGCCGCCGCCCCGCAGGGCTATCCGCCTCAACCCAGCTATGGATCGCAGCCCGCCGCCCCTCAGGGCTATGGCTATGGTCAGCCCGAAGCAGCCAATTACTGGGGTACGGACCAGCAGACCCCACCCGCCCCGCAATTCGATCCCTATACGCCGCCGACGACCCCGTCGCGCCGTCCGGCCCAGCCCGTTACACAGCCCGCCGCACCCTATGCGCAGCAGCAAGCCCCCGCAGGCTATGGCAACGGCTACGCCCAGCCTGACCCCGCATTGCGCGGCGCTCAATACGATCAATGGGCTGCATCGCCCGCCCCCGCCGCCGATCCGCGCGGCTATGACCTTGCGAGCTACATGCCGCCCCAGGGCCGCGCGCAGCCCCCGCAGCAGGACTATGGCCATCTCACCGCCGATCTCGCCACCCACGCGCCCACCCATCCGCAAGGCGGATATGCCGATTGGGGACACCAGACCGCCGGCTATCAGCAGGCGCCGCAGGGCTATGCTGCACAGCCGGGCTACGACGCCGGTGGATATGCCCAGCCGGGCTATGATCAGCAGGGCTACGCCGATCCCAACGCGGCTCAGCAGGGCTACGAAGACGACGGCTACGACTATGAAGAGCCCCCGCGCGGCCGCAAATGGATCAAAGTCGCTGGCGCACTCGTCGGCGCGATCGTCCTCGGCGGCGGTCTGACCTTCGCTTATCAAAATCTTCTCGGTGAAAGCGGCAGTGGCCCGACACCCGTCGTCAAGAGCGCCGAAGGCCCGTCCAAGACCAAGCCGTCCGAACCCGGCGGCAAGCAGTTCGCCAACACCGACAGCAAATTGCTCGGCCGTCTCGGCGATGGCGGCTCCAGCAGCGAGCCCGATGCCGGTGGTGCGCGTAAAGTTCAAACGCTTGTCGTCGGCCGCGATGGCGCGATCCAGGCTCCGGCCGCTGCTCCGCCTGAACCGGTCACCGTTCCCGGCGTCTCCGTTCCCGTTCCCGGTATGACGTTGATCGACGTGCCGGCGCCGGGTGCTCCAGCGGCGCCTGCCGCTCAGAAGCCGCAACCCATCGTCGTGCAGCCGCCCGCCGAACCGGTGCAAACGGCTGCGACCGAGCCGCGCCAAGCTCCGGTGCAGCCCAAGGCGATCAATAAGCCCATCGAGGAAACGGCCGCCACGCCGCCGCCGCCGCCGCCGGTCGCCGAAAAGCCCAAGCCCGCACCCAAACCTGTGGCCAAGGTCGCAGCTCTTCCCACTGATGCCGCGCCCGCCGCCGCACCCGTCTCCAAACCGTCAGGTCTCGGGTATGTCGCTGTGCTCGCCTCCGTGCCCGCATCAGGCACGAGCCGCATCACAGCGCTCCAGCAGTACGCCGATCTCCAGCAGCGCTACGCCGGTATTCTGCAGAATAAGACGCCTGACGTCACCGAAGCCAACCTCGGCGAAAAGGGCCGCTATCACCGTCTCGTCGTGGGCCCGCCCGGCTCGAAAGATGGCGCTAACTCGGTCTGCTCGCAGTTGAAAACCGCCGGTTATGCCAGCTGCTGGGTCATGGCCTACTGAGCAAGCTCGAACACGTCTCGAAAGGCCGCGGCGCATGTCCCGCGGCCTTTTGTTTATGAAGCGCGACCGGAAAAGCGAGCGAACCGTTGCAACGCCGAGCCCTCATAACCGGCCTTGAAGGCCTCAGCCTGACGGACGCGGAAAAGCGCTTCCTCGCCGAAACGCGCCCGCTCGGCATCATTCTGTTCGCGCGCAATTGCGAGACCCACGACCAGATCCGCCGCCTCGTCGCTGATGCGCTTTCCGCCATCGGCTCTAACGAAACACTTGTCCTCATCGACCAGGAAGGCGGTCGCGTGCAGCGCTTGCGTCCGCCGCTCGGCCGCGCGCTTCCCCCCGCTGCCGCGTACGCCGCCCGCTATGAAGCTGGCGACTGCGATGGCGCGTGCGCCGCCGCCGAAGCAGCCGCCCGCCTCGTCGCCCGCGACCTGCGCGATCTCGGCATCAACACGAATTGCACGCCCGTCCTTGATCTCCCCGTTGCCGGCGCCCACGCCATCATCGGCGACCGTGCTTTCGGCACCTCAGTCGAACAGGTCGTCCACCTCGGACGCGCGGTGGCGGCCGGCTTCATGTCCGGCGCAGTGCTCCCCGTCATCAAACACATCCCCGGCCACGGCCGCGCCACCAAGGACAGCCACCTCGACCTCCCCGTCGTCGACACCCCGCGCGCCGAACTCTCCCGCACCGACTTCGCCCCCTTCAAGGCGCTCGCCGACATCCCCGCCGCCATGAGCGCCCACGTCGTCTTTACCGCTGTCGATCCGGATGCCCCCGCCAGCACGTCCGCCAAGGTCACCGCCGAAGTCATCCGCGGCGAAATCGGCTTCGACGGCCTTCTGATGAGTGACGACCTCGGCATGCACGCCCTCAAAGGCACCATGCGCGAGCGCGCCGAAGCCGTCATCCAGGCGGGCTCCGATGTCGCCTTGCATTGCTCAGGCATCCTGACCGAGATGGAAGAAGCCGCCGGCGGCGTCCCCGATCTATCCGCAGACGCCCTGCGCCGGGCCCAATCCGCCCTCGCAGTGCTGAAAAACTACGAAGAATTCGATGTCGCGGCCGCTGAACACCACTTGGCCGAGGTGTTGACCAGCCACACCCGCCGCTCTGAATCAGTATAGGCTTCAGCGAGCTACGGCGTTTCCGCCGGCCAGAAGAAGGATCCCGATGGGCGACGAGCCGGAACAGACAGCGCGCGAAACAACCGCTTGGGAACTCCCCGACGCGGAAAACGCGCCGTCGGCCGCCGAAGCCTTCATCGTCGATGTCGAAGGCTTCGAAGGCCCGCTTGATCTTCTTCTTGCACTCGCCCGCACGCAAAAGGTCGACCTCGCCCACGTCTCGATCCTTGCCCTCGTTGAGCAGTACCTGACCTTCATCAACGAAGCGCAGCGCCTCAAACTCGAAATCGCCGGCGACTATCTCGTCATGGCCGCGTGGCTCGCCTTCCTCAAATCGCGCCTCCTGCTGCCGAAGGAAAAAACCGAAGACGGCCAGGAAACTGCCGAAGAGATGGCCCAGAAGCTGTCTTTCCGGTTGGCCCGCCTCGAAGCCATGCGCAACGCCATGGCGCAATTAATGACCCGCAAGCGTCTCGGTCGCGATGTCTTCCCGCGCGGCATGCCCGAAGGCGTCAAGACCGTCCGCGACACCGAGTGGACCGCGCAGATCTACGATCTCTTGAAAGCCTACGCCGATCAGCGCCGCCGCACCGTCAAAGTCTCCCACGTCGTGAAAGCGCGCAAAGTCTGGTCGATCAAGGATGCCCGCTCGCGGCTGGAAAAACTCGTCGGGCAGACAACGGGCCTATGGACGCAGCTCGATCTCTTTATGCATCACTACCTCCCCGAAACCGCGCCGGCCGAAGAGCAGAAAACCGTCGTCGCCAGTTCGTTCGGCGCGACGCTTGAGATGGCGCGCGAAGGCTATGTCGAATTGCAGCAGGAAGCGCCCTTCGCGCCCCTCTACGTGCGCAAGCGCGAAGATGGCGCCTCGTGGCAGCGGATCGGCTGAGGGTGCGAGCGTTGATTGACCGATGAAGGACGGGAAGAAAAAAATGACACCGCCCCGGCTGAAACTCGTCTCCAGCAATGAGGATGTCGAGCGCATCGACGACCTCGATGATCCGCTCGCCGCCGAAGCCCGCGAACTCGCCGCCGCCCTGGGCGACGTGCAACTCGGCATCGGCCCCGCCCCCGACTTCGGCGAAGGCGACATGCGCCTTCAGATGGAAAACGTTCGCATCGTCGAAGCGCTGCTCTTCGCCGCCTCCGAACCTCTCGACGAGGCGACGCTCGCCGAAAGCCTGCCCAAGGGCACGAACGTGGCAGCCGTCCTCTCTGAACTCAAAGAGCAATATTCCGGCCGCGGCGTCCATCTGGTCAAAGCCGCCGGCAAATGGGCCTTCCGCACCGCCGAAGACCTGTCCTGGCTCCTTGAAAAACACGCCCACGAAGAGCGCCGCCTGTCCAAGGCCGCCCTCGAGACGCTCGCCATCATCGCCTACCACCAGCCCGTTACCCGCGCCGAGATCGAAGAAATCCGCGGCGTCTCCACCTCCGGCGGCACCCTCGATATCCTGCTCGAATCCGGCTGGGTCCGCCCCCGTGGCCGCCGCCGCGCGCCCGGCAAACCCATCACCTACGGCACCACCGACGCCTTCCTCGCCCACTTCGGCCTCGACAACATCAAGGACCTTCCTGGCCTCGCCGATCTGAAGACGCAAGGGCTCCTCGATTCTAACCTTCCGCCCGGCTTTTCCGTCCCCAGCCCGACGGATGTCGCAGCCCTCATGCCCGACGAACTCCCCCTCGATTCCGCCGACGAGGACGAAGAGACCGTTCAGCCTGAACTGGAACTCGACTTGCCCGAAGAAGACGAGCCCGATAAGCCGGAGCCAGGCTCCCAGAACGGCACCCAAGAGGGCGCCTGACACGGCCGGCGGACCAACACCAGGACCCCGCCTTGCGAAAGTCAAACAGTGTGACCGCGAGTTCCCACGGCATCGACAACCGGCCCCCGGCCCCAAACGGCACGCCCCGCCGCGCCGCCGCGACCTTTGCTGCCAGCCTCGCTTTTGAAAACGTCGGCCGCCGCTACGGCGACGCGCTCGCCCTCGACAACGTCTCTCTCACCATCGCCCCCGGCGAAGTCGTCTGCCTGCTCGGTCCCTCCGGCTGCGGCAAAACCACGTTGCTCCGCCTCGCCGCCGGCATCGAACGCCCATCGTCCGGCCGCGTCCTCATCAACGAACAGGAAGTCGCCGGCCCATCGCGCTTCGTCCCGCCCGAACTCCGCAGCGTCGGCCTGATGTTTCAGGATTTCGCGCTCTTCCCGCACCTGACGCTCCTGCAGAACGTCGCCTTCGGTCTAAAAGCTCTCCCGCGCAAAGACGCCGAACGTGAAGCCCGCGCCATGCTCACGCGCGTCCGTCTCGCGCACATGTCGGACGCATATCCGCACACGCTGTCGGGAGGCCAACAGCAGCGCGTCGCGCTTGCCCGCGCGCTCGTTCCCCGTCCCGCCGTCGTTCTGATGGACGAGCCCTTCTCCGGCCTCGACGTTCAGTTGAGCGACAACATGCAGGAAGAGACGCTGGCCCTCCTGCGCGAGACCCGCGCCACCGCCGTCATCGTCACGCATCATCCCGAAGAGGCCATGCGCTTGGCCGACCGCATCGCCGTCTTGCGCCGCGGCCGCATCATCCAAACGGGCACGGCTGAGGATCTCTACGATCACCCGTCTGAATTGTTCGTTGCCCGTCTCTTTTCCGAGATCAACGAAATCTCCTACCGCGCCAAGGGCGGCGCCATCGAAACCCCCTTCGGCCGCGTCCCCGCTCCCGGAATTGCGGAGGGGGAAATCGCCATCCTCGGCCTCCGCGAGCGCGGCATTCGTGTCCGCGAACCGGGCCAGGGCTTGCCGGGACGCATCCTGCACTCCAAGTTCCTAGGCGACATCGCACTCCTGGAAGTCGGAGTTCAGGGCTTTGATGCGCCGCTCCGCGTGCGGACGCATGAAGGTCGGGGCCGCCCAAAAGGCAGCGAAGTCGGCATCGAAGTCGACATGAGCCGGGCTTTGGTGTTTCCCCCAGCCTTCGAGGCCTAAGCAACCTTACCGCGATGTCAGCGGCCCGCGGCATTGCTCCCGCGTCGCCAGTTTGCGATAAGCTTTAAACATTGTGACTGCAGCACCGGTCACCAGAAGGATCACCGCAGCCATGGGCCTCTCAACTACACATCTGCTGTTGCTTTTGCTCGTCGTCGTGCTGCTGTTCGGAAGCGGCAAGATTTCGACGCTGATGGGCGACGTGGCCAAGGGCATCAAGAGCTTCAAGAAGGGCATGCAGGAAGACGATGCGCCCGGCACGCCTGAATCTCCGCGCTCGCTCGAACACGACGCCCGCACAGGCGAGCCTCGCCGCGACACGACGAAGAGCGGATGAACCGCTTGTGACGCGCATCAGCGCGCATCCGGACGGATGATATGTTCGAGATCAGCTGGAGCGAGCTTCTGATCCTCGCCGTGGTGGTCCTCATCTTCGTGGGCCCCAAGGATCTCCCCGTGTTCTTCAACACGCTGGGCAAGTACATGGGCGCGCTCCGCCGTCAGGCCAACGAGTTCAAGCGTCACTTCGACGACGCCATGCGCGAAGCCGAGATGGAAAATCTGCGCAAGGAACTGGACGGCATGCGCGAGGAATTCGCCAAGTCGACCTATGAGGCCGAGCGCGCAGTCGGCGACACGGTGAAATCTGCCGATGCCGCGGTGAAATCTGCGCAATCCGCAGCCGAAACACCGTCCCTCGCCGCGCCGCCCGCTAAACCTGAATTGCCATCGCCCGATGCGGCAGCGGCCGAGCCGGCCGCCCTCCCGAAGCCGGGAGCCTGAAGCCATGCAAGAGCGCGTGCCCGACGGCCAGGACGATATCGACGCTTCAAAAGCACCGCTGATGGATCATCTGATCGAATTGCGCTCGCGCCTAATGTGGGCCGTCGGCGCCTTCTTCGTGATGTTCCTGCTCTGCTTCACGGTCGCCGCCCACATCTACCAGATCCTCGTCTGGCCCTATGTATGGGTCTCCGGCCAGGATCACGTGCGCCTCATTGCAACGCACTTTCTCGAACAGATCTTCACCCACTTGAAGCTCGCCATGTTCGGCGCAGCGTTTCTCTCGTTCCCCGTTGTCGCAACTCAGATCTATAAATTCGTAGCTCCGGGCCTTTACAAAAACGAACGCCAGGCATTCCTGCCCTACTTGATCGCCACCCCGTTCTTCTTCGTGCTGGGTGCGGCGGTCGTTTATTTCGTCGCCATGCCGATCCTCATCAAGTTCTCGATCGGGCTCGCCGCCACGTCGAGCGCGGACGGCGCCGCCACCATCGAATTGATGCCCAAGGTGTCGGAATACTTGTCCCTGATCATGACGCTGATCTTCGGCTTCGGCATCTGCTTCCAGTTGCCCGTCGTCTTGACGCTGCTCGCCCGCGCCGGCCTCATCACGGCAGCGGCCCTGCGCGCCGGCCGCCGCTATGCCATCGTCGCCATCTTCGCCGTTGCAGCCGTCCTCACCCCGCCCGACGCCATCAGCATGTTGATCATGGCGCTCCCCACGGTGCTGCTCTACGAACTCTCCAGTCTGCCGCCGCCGGTCAACCCGCCGATAAGTAGAACAAAAGCAAACCGAGCGCGTCGCCGTGAACGCTGGACCGCATCCGGCCCGCAGCCTATAGACGGTCACGAAACCGACCGAAGATGAGGCCTCCCGTGCACGACATTAAATGGATCCGCGACAACACAGCCGCCTTCGATGGCGCCCTCAAACGCCGGGGCCTGGAGCCGCTGTCCGCAACCCTCGTCGCCATCGACGATAAGCGCCGCGCGATCCTGACAACGCTGCAGGATGCCCAAGCCCGCCGCAACGCGGCCTCCAAGGACATTGGCAAGGCCAAGGCCTCGAAGGACGACGCCACCGCCGCCAAACTCATGGAAGAAGTCGCAAGCCTCAAGGACTCCATCGCCAAAGGCGAGGAAGACGAGCGCGCGATCAACGCCGAACTGGAAGCAGCCCTTGCCGTCATCCCCAACCTGCCGCGCGACGACGTCCCCGACGGCAAGGATGAGCACGACAACAAGGAAGTCCGCAAGGTCGGCACGCCGAAGACCTACAGCTTCGCCCCTAAGCAGCACTTCGAACTGGGCGAAGCCTTAGGCCTCATGGACTTCGACACCGCCGGCAAAGTCTCCGGCGCGCGCTTCGTGTTCCTGAAGGGCGCACTCGCCCGCCTCGAACGCGCGATTGCCAGCTTCATGCTCGACAATCACACATCCCCCACCGGCGACAACCACGGCGGCTACACGGAAGTGAACCCGCCGATCCTCGTCAAAGACCAAGCCGCCTACGGAACGGGGAACCTCCCCAAGTTCGCCGAAGACCTGTTCCAGACGACCAACGGCTTCTGGCTCATCCCCACCGCCGAAGTCTCGCTCACAAACCTCGTCCGCGATCAGATCCTCGATGAAGACAAACTGCCGATGCGCGTCACCGCCTGGACGCCGTGCTTCCGGTCTGAGGCCGGTGCCGCCGGCCGCGATACGCGCGGCATGATCCGCCAGCACCAGTTCTCGAAAGTCGAACTCGTCTCCATCACGACCCCGGAAAAGAGCCTCGAAGAGCACGAGCGCATGACCGCGTGCGCCGAAGGCATCCTCAAGGCGCTGGGCCTGCCCTTCCGCACCGTCTTGCTCTGCACGGGCGACATGGGCTTTGCCTCACAGAAAACCTACGACATCGAAGTCTGGCTGCCCGGGCAGAACACGTACCGCGAGATTTCATCCTGCTCCGTCTGCGGCGACTTCCAGTCCCGCCGCATGGCCGCCCGCTACCGTCCCAAGGGCTCCAAGGATGTCCGTTTCGTCCACACGCTCAACGGCTCCGGCCTCGCCGTCGGCCGCACACTCGTCGCCGTCATGGAGAATTTTCAAGAGGAAGACGGCTCCATTCTCATTCCCGACGCGTTAAAGCCCTACATGGGTGGCCTCGACCGCATCACGAAAGCCTGAGCACGGGTTCGGGGTCAGACCCCTGCTTAGGGGTCTGACCCCAAGACCTACAGACCCCACGACCTCCCCAGTACCGAACGGAAAAGAATGCGCATCCTGATCACCAACGACGACGGCGCGGGCGCACACGGTCTCACCGTGCTGCACGCCATCGCGCGCGAACTGTCGGACGACATCTGGATCGTCGCGCCGGAGATGAACCAGTCCGGCGCCTCGCATGCACTCACCTTGCAAGTCCCGCTGCGCTACCGCGAAGTCGGTGAACGCGCTTTCGCCGTGCGCGGCACGCCCGCTGATTGCGTCATCATGGGCGTGCGCCATGTCCTGAAAGACAAAGCCCCTGACCTCATCCTCTCCGGCGTCAATCACGGCGCCAACCTCGCCGAAGACGTCGCCTATTCCGGCACCATCGCCGGCGCCATGGAAGGGACCCTGATTGGTATCCGCTCGATCGCCATGAGCCTCACGCTCGGTTTCGACAAGCAGGGCCTCCAGCACTGGAAGACGCCACTCACCTACGGCCCCGAAATCATCGAACGCCTGATGGCGCGCGAATGGCCGCAAGGCGTGCTCATGAATGTGAACTACCCCGATCTCGCCCCCGACGCGGTAAGCGAAATCCGCCTCACCCGCCAGGGCCGCCGCGATCAGGGCCTCGACATTGAAGCCCGGCAGGACCCGTGGGGAGATGCGTATTTCTGGTTTGCCTTCGACCGCCGCAAATCGGATCCACCCGAAGGCACCGACCTGCGCGCCATCGCCGATGGCGCTATCTCCATCACGCCCCTGTCGATGGATCTTACCCACCACGGCCTGCGCGAAGAATTCGCCGCTCACTTCGCCGATCCCATCGGCAACGCAAATCCGCTGAAAGACGCCGGTTGAAAAGCCAACGAGAAATGTCGCGAGTTCGGCGCAATTTCTCCGTTCTGCACGCACAATCGCCCGTTACGAGCATTTCATGAACCCGATCCCGCGAAGGTCGGCGCCGTCTCATGAGGGAGCGGCGCGGGGGGCCTTCCGAGGGTCGGATCGGGTTCAGCTTTCCTGGTTCCCCGGGTGGGCATCTTCAACAGTGGGTACCCGCGTCGGCCGTTAAGGCCCCGTTAACCGGTTAACGGTTAATGGATGGTGTGGGTAGTGAGGTGCGTACCATGTCTAGTTTCCTGCGTTCCGGTTCCTCCGGCCGCCGTTCCATCGGCCGCCAGTCAAAACTTCTAGCCATCGCCGCCGCTCTCGGTGCCGGTGGTTGCAGCGCCGATATCGCGCGCTTCGATTTTCCAGCCTCCGCCAACTTTAACGATCCCTCGACGGCGTCCATCGCGCCGAACGAGCGTTCAGCGCTCGGGGCCGAACCGGTGATCGATGATGCTCCGCCGCCGGCGGCCTACAATCCGCCGCCGCCCGTCGAGCGCAAGATCGAGGTCGCCACGCTTCCGCCGCCGGTGTCCGAACCCGAACCGGTCGCCCGCCAGCGCGATTTGCCGCCGCCCGCGACGTCCTTCGCGCCCCCGCCGCCGTCCGTCGATCCGCAGGAGCGTGGCCAGGAAATCGAAGTCCAACGCGGCGACACGCTCTATGGCATCTCCAAGCGTCACAACGTTTCGCTGAACGAATTGATGCGCGTGAATAACCTCACGTCGCCCGCTCTCAAGCCCGGCCAGAAATTGGCTTTGCCCTCGGGTAAGGCCGTCGCACGTCCGCGCCCCGCACCGGCACCCGTCGTGGCCGCTGTCCCAGCTCCTGCCGACTGGACCGGATCTTACACCATCAAGGCCGGTGACAGTCTCTACAACGTCGCCCGCCAAAACAAAGTCAAGCTTGACGACCTGCAGCGCTACAACGGCATTGCGGACGTGCGCCGCGTCAAGCCCGGCACTGTCCTCAAGATCCCCGGCGTCGCCGGAGCCGTGATGGCCGAAGCGCCCGCCACACCGACGTCCGCGCCGGCTCTGACGCCGCCCGCCCAGCCGCCTGTCACCGCCAACGCACCGTCAGTTCCCATGGAGCCGGCCGCACCGTCTGCCACGCCCAAAATTCTGAACTCGGGCGCCAACGACGAAAAGAAAGTTGCAGCTCTCGATCCCGGCACGGCCGCCGCTGTCACAAATCCGGCTCCCGCCTCGGGCTCCGTCGCCGACGGCAAACTGCGCTGGCCGGCCAAAGGTCGCATCATTGCAGGCTTCGGCCCGCGTTCCGATGGCACGCACAACGACGGGATCAACATCTCCGTCCCCAATGGCACCGATATCCACGCCGCTGAGACGGGCTCCGTCGCCTACGCCGGCAGCGAACTCAAGGGCTACGGCAACCTGATCCTCGTGCGCCACGACAACGGACTCGTCACCGCCTACGCGCATGCGAGCGAAATCCTCGTCAAGCGGGGTGATCGCGTCAATCGCGGGCAGGTGATTGCAAAAGCGGGCAAGACCGGCGCGGTCGATCAACCCCAACTGCACTTCGAAGTCCGCCGCGATCAGACACCCGTCGACCCGACAGGCTATCTGGAAAAGAACTGACATCGCCGCGCGAGCAGCATCTAGACGAAGAGGGCCGCAGGAAACTGCGGCCCTTTTTTCGTGCCCGGCTGTCCTAAGCCCGATCGAGTGTCACGCCGAGCCGCCCCGCGAGATCCTGAATGTATTGCCACGCCACGCGTCCCGACCGCGCGCCCCGCGTCGCGCTCCACTCCAGCGCGTCCCGCTCCATCTCTGCTGGCTCCACGTCCAGCCCATAGAACCGGGCATAATCGCGCACCATGCCGAGATACTGATCCTGTGTGCAGTTGTGAAATCCGAGCCACAACCCGAACCGGTCCGAAAGCGAGACTTTCTCTTCCACCGCTTCTGCCGGATTGATCGCCGTCGAGCGCTCATTCTCCACCATCTCGCGCGGCATGAGATGCCGCCGGTTCGAGGTTGCGTAGAACAGCACGTTCTGCGGCCGGCCCTCGACGCCGCCCTCCAACACCGCCTTCAGCGATTTGTAGCTCGTGTCGTCCTTGTCGAACGAAAGGTCGTCGCAGAACACGATGAACCGGAAGGATGCCGCCTTCAGCGCAGCAAGGCACGCCGGCAGCGTCGCAATATCCTCGCGGTGGATCTCGACGAGTTTCAACCCGCCGCCACTCTGCGCCGAAACCTCCGCATGTACGGCTTTGACGAGGCTCGATTTGCCCATCCCCCGCGCGCCCCAGAGCAGCGCATTGTTGGCCGGCAAGCCCCGCGCAAACCGCTCCGTGTTCGCCAGCAATTGTCCCGCCGCCAGATCGATGCCCGTCAACAGCGCCAGCGGCACCCGGTTGACCTTGGCGACCGGCTCAAAAAATCCCCCCGCGCCCTGCCACACGAACGCATCCGCGCCCCGGAAATCAGCGGCTTTCGGGCCTCCCGGAGCCAACCGCTCCAAGGCATCGGCAACGCGAGCCAGCAATGCCGCCAGATCAGCCTCCTGCGCCCTATCCGCCATCCCGTTGATTCTCCGTTGTCTTTGCTTGGCCCACGTGCGCGCCGTTCTACGCCCCACACCGGGTTGTCGCCTAGTCCGATCCGGTTGCAAAGCGGGCGACGGCGACTATAGTCCGGCGAAATTCCCTTGGTGCGGCAGCAGGGTGGGGTTATCTGACCCCGCAACGCTGCCTATTTGCCCATGGGCCATAACCGACACGCTGCGCCACGCGGCCGGCAAGAAGAGGACAAGACGCAAGATGTTCATCGATCCCGCTTTCGCGCAGGGCGCTCCCGCAGCCGGACCCGACCCGTTCACAGGCCTCCTGATCCCGATGCTGCTGATGGTTGTGATCTTCTACTTCCTGGTCATCCGCCCTCAGTCGCAGCGCGCCGCCCAGCATCGCGATATGGTGGAGAAGGTCCGCCGCGGCGACACGGTCGTCACCTCCGGCGGCATGGTCGGCAAGGTGACGAAGGTCTCCGAAGGTTCCGACGAAATCGAAGTCGAACTCTCCGACACTTTGCGCATTCGCATCCTGCGCTCCACCCTGATGGATGTGCGGGCCAAGGGCGAACCGGTCAAGGAATCCGCCTGACGTTTGAGCGCCTGCGATAAAGCCAAAATGGCCGCGCGCCGGCTCGTGCGCGCGAAAAGACTTACATAGGGTGAGGCCCGATGCTGCACTTCGAACGCTGGAAAATCATCGCGATCATCCTGACGGTCCTCACGGGGATACTGTTCGCGCTGCCCAATTTCGTGTCCAAGCAGACGCTGGCCGGCTGGCCCGACTTCATGCCCAAGCGCCAGATGCCGCTTGGCCTCGACCTGCAGGGCGGCGCCCATCTCCTCTTGTCCATCGACCAGAACGAGATCCGCAAGGATTGGCTGCAAGGTGTGCAGGATGCCGCCCGCGCCAACCTGCGGGAAGCCAAGATTGGCTTCTCCGCCATCGGCGTCGACGGCAACGCCGTCAAGGTCACGCTCGTCAAGCCAGAGGATGCCGCGCGCGCGGAAACCGAACTCAAGAAGCTTGTCTCACCGATTGGCAACGCCGTTCTCGGCACCGCCGGCACCGATCTCACAGTCGAGAAGGTCGGCGACAATCAGTTCACCATCACGCCGACCGCGCAGGGCTTCGATCAGCGCCTCACCAATGCAACGACGGCCTCCATCGAAACCGTCAACCGCCGCGTCAATGCGCTGGGCACCGCCGAGTCCACAGTGGTTCGCCAGGGTAAGGACCGCATTCTCGTCCAGTATCCAGGCCTCAGCGACACGCGCCAGCTGAAGGAGCTGATCGGCCAGACCGCCAAGCTCTCCTTCCACGCGGTGCATCCCACGCTCAGCCCCGAGGAAGCCCGCGCAACGCGCATTCCGCTCGGCTACAAGATCTACGCCAGCACCGATACCGAACGCGGTGCGCCCGCCGAATATCTGTTGCAGGAAACCTCAATCGTCCCCGGCGACGATCTCGAAGACGCGCAACCGGGGTTCGACCAGCGCACGACGGAACCGATCATTTCCTTCCGCTTCAACACGTCGGGCGCCCGCAAGTTCGGCAAGTACACCCAGGAAAACGTCGGCCGCCCGTTCGCGATCATGCTCGACGACAAGGTGATCTCCGCCCCTGTTATCCGTGAGGCAATCCTCGGCGGCACGGGCCAGATCTCCGGCAACTTCTCCGTCGAGACGGCCAACAACCTCGCCATTCAGCTCCGCTCGGGCGCACTGCCCGCCAAGCTGACGGTCGTCGAAGAGCGCACCGTCGGTCCCTCACTTGGCGCCGACTCGATTGCAGCCGGCATGCGCGCTGGAATCATCGGCTTGGGCGCGGCTCTGATCATGACGGTCATCGCCTACGGCACGTTCGGCGTTTATGCTGTCGTCGGCCTGCTGGTCCACGGCATTCTCATTCTGGCGCTGATGTCTGCCATTGGCACCACGCTCACGCTGCCCGGCATCGCCGGCTTCGTGCTGACTATCGCCATGGCCGTCGACGCCAACGTGCTCATTTACGAACGTATCCGCGAAGAACTCCGCGCCGGAAAGACCGCAATTGCGGCCATCGACATGGGCTTCCAGCGCGCCTTCGTGACAATCCTAGATAGCCAGCTGACCACGTTCGTCGCCGCTCTCATCATGTTCTGGCTCGGCTCCGGTCCGATCCGCGGCTTCGCCGTCACGCTCTCGCTCGGTATCATCACATCGGTCTTCGCTGCCGTCACCATCACGCGCCTGTTGGCTGCGATGTGGCTGAAGAATGCCAAGACCACGAAGAGCCGTGCAATTCAGGTTCCGATCTGACAAGGACCCAACAATGTTCCTCGTTCCCGACTTCAAGGGCTATGACTTCTTCCCGCACGGCACGCGCTTGAACTTTATGAAGTTCAAGGACATCTGCTTTTTCGCGTCGCTGGTCGCGATGGCCATATCTCTCGTCTTGATCTTCACCAAGGGCTTCAATTACGGCGTCGACTTCAAGGGCGGCGCCATGATCGAGGTGAGATCGACGCAAGGTGATGCCGACATCGCCGCCCTGCGTACCAAAATCGGTGCGCTGGGCCTCGGCGACGTGCAGATCCAAAGCTTCGGCACGCCGCAAGATGCGCTGATCCGCATTGAAGAGCAGCCGGGGGGCGAACAGGCGCAGCAGGATGCCCTCAAGAAGGTCCAAGGCGTTCTGGGCGATGGCTTCGAGCAGCGCCGTGTCGAGATCGTCGGACCTGCCGTGTCGAGCGAACTGCGCCGCACCGGCACCATCGCCGTTTTGGCCTCCATCGTCGCCATCATGATGTATGTTTGGTTCCGCTTCGAATGGCAGTTCGCCGTCGGCACGCTCGTCGCCCTCGCCCACGACGTGCTTGTCACTGCAGGCATATTCTCGCTCTTTCAGATGGAATTCGACCTCTCCATCGTGGCGGCCTTGCTCACCATTCTCGGCTACTCCGTTAACGACACCGTCGTCGTCGCCGACCGCATCCGAGAAAACCTGAGGAAGTATAAGCGCATGGATCTGACGGAACTCTTGAACTTGTCGATCAACGAAACGCTCTCGCGCACGATCCTGACCGGCGTCACCACCATCGTCGTGCTCGTCGCGCTCTTCTTCCTCGGCGGCGCAGTGATCCACAACTTCACCTTCGCCATGCTCTTCGGCGTTTTGATCGGTACCTACTCGTCGATCTTCATCGGTGCGCCGATCCTGGAATACCTGGGCGTGAAGCGCGAAACAGTCGTTGGCACGGAGGCGAAGACAGCGGGCTGATGCGGAAGCGCCGGGTCGCGTCAGTTAATGAGAAGGCGCGTTCTGCATGACCGGCGCCACGCCCCGCTATCCTGGTCGCGCGCCGATCGAGGCCTATGGCAACGGCGGCTTCCGTTTCGCCGGCATGAGCCATCGCGGTTCGATCCTGTGCGTTCCCGGCGGCGTGATCGCCTGGAGCGCGAAGACCATCGCGGAAGTCGGGCCGGATCTCATCCCGCAACTGCAAGCCGAAGGCGCTGCCACCGGCGTCCTGCTGCTCGGCACGGGCCCCACGCCGCAGTTTCCATCCCCCGCCGTCATGGCAGCATTCCGCGAAGCCGGCTTGTGGCTCGAAATCATGGACACCGGCGCCGCCGCCCGCACCTACAACGTCCTGCTGGCCGAAGACCGCGACGTCTCCGCAGCCCTCCTGGCAGTGGACTAGCCCATGTCCGCAGAAGAAACCGAACGCGCTGAAGTCGTCCGCGCCGCGCGTGATCTCGCCTACGATGACTATCTGGCAGCCCTGCTTGCCCCCCGCGAACATCAGGCCGCCCTGCTCACGCTCGCCGCGCTCTTCGGCGAACTCGCCCGCATTCCCCTCCATGTGACCGACGCGACGCTGGGCGAAATTCGCCTTCAATGGTGGCGCGATGCGTTCGCCGCCAAAGCCCGCTCCGGCCATCCCGTGGCTGACGCGGCTCTCGCCCTCGAGCCCCGCCTGCCGGCCCCACTCTGCGAAATGCTGGCCCCCGTCATCGAAACCCACGCCGCCGAGCTCTACGCCGAGCCGTTCCCCACCAAAGACGCCTTCGACGCCTATGCCGCCGCGCAGGCCAACGCTTCCTTCGCGTTGCGCGCCGCAATTCTGGGCCGCCCACCCATGGCCTCCGATCCAATCGCGACGACAGCCGCCGCGACCCTCGGCCTCGTCCGTACGTGCGCGCGGCTGCCCTTCCTCTTCGCCAAAGGCCGCTATCCTGTCCCTGCTGACCGCCTTGCGGCCGCCGGCACACAGGACGAGATCGACGAACCAGCGCTCCGCCGCGTGATGACCGGTCTCATTGTGGATGCTGCGACCGCCTGGACCGCGCTCCGCCCCCAGATACAGCGTTTAAGTCCTGATCTCCGGCGCGTCATACTGCCAACCGCCCTTGCCGGGCCATATTTGCGGGCGATTCAAAAGGATGGGCGCGATGTCCTGCGGGATATCGCTGATCCGTCGCCGCTGGAGCGGTCAGCCAGGCTCTGGCTCGCAGCACGGATCGGCCGGTTCTGACGAACCGGAAACGCATTGGAGATCGGTGCGCGGGAGCGCTCGCCGGTGTGATGTGGATGTGCGGCGCTGCCGCAGTGCACGCTCAGGAACCCTCAACTATCGAACGCATGCCCCTCGGCGATCCCGCCGGCGCCGCCCCTGCTGACGTCACGCCCTCTCCAGACCCCACCGCGCCCGCCGCGATCGCGCCACCTACCGTCACGGTCGAGTGGCGCGTTGCCAATCCCTTCCGCTTCTTCAAGAACGCCTCCGACACTGAAGTCCACCGCGCCACCTGGCTGTCCCTCGACGCCGCCAAACGTGCCGCCCCCATCCTCGCCGCCGAACAAGCCCTCAGCGCCCGTCATCCCGACGGCTGGGCCGCCACCATGATCGACGACGTCTGCTGGAGCGCGACGCGCAACCGCCACGACTGCGGCGACGGCGCCGGCTACGTCTCTCCCAATACCCACAAGGTTGTCCTGAAGCTGACGGGTGTCGAAGATCAGCGCGTTGATTGCACGTGGCTCACCGCGCCGCTGAGCAAGACCAACGAGCGCGGCCAGTCCGTCCGTCAGAAGTGCAACGAAGAAGCCTCGTTCGACATTCCCTATCCCACCGGCGCCCGCGTCACCGTTGAGATCGGCGGCCGTGAAATCGCGCGCACCGATGTCAAAGTCACAGATCTCCTGGTCGCAGCCGTCGGCGATAGCTTTGGATCCGGCGAAGGCAACCCGGACGTGCCCGTTCGCTTTTCGCCAGAACGCACCGCGACCTATGCCGCCAAAGATGTACGCCTCGCGGGCCTGCCCGCCCGCATCGGCGAATGGAAGCGCATCGGCGATGCCGCCTTCAACAAAGAAGGCGCCCGCTGGCTCGACACCGCGTGCCACCGCTCGCTCTACTCGCATCAAGTCCGTGCGGCCCTGCAATTGGCCGTCGAAGACCCTCACCGCGCCGTCACGTTCGTAGGTCTCTCCTGCTCCGGCGCCGAAGTCACCTGGGGCCTCTTCCTGCGCTATAAGGGCAACGAATGGGTGCCCAATCCGCCCGATCTCTCGCAGATTTCCGCGCTTGCCGATGCCCAGTGCGGCCGTGAAACCGCCGATCTGATCGATATGCCCGAGGCCTATCACATCAATGGCGCCATCCCCGAACTGAAGGGCGGCCTCGTCCTCAAGAAGTGCAAACGCGAACTGGCCCGAAAGATAGACCTGCTGCTCGTCTCGATCGGCGGCAACGACATCGGCTTCGCCCGCCTCGTCGCCAACGCCGTGCTCTCCGACGACAGCACGCTGCGCCAGCTCGGTGGCTGGTTTGGCCAGATCCACGGGAACATGCAATCCAAGGCACTGCTGGATCGCCTCGATGAGCGCTACAAAGCCCTCAATCGCGCCATCCACGGCATACTGCACCTGCCCTGGAACGAAGCCGACCGCGTGATCCTCACCGCCTATCCCCCGCTCGCTGTTTTAGGTGACGGCCGCCGCATCTGCCCCGATGGCAACGCCGGCATGGACGTCGCCAGCGATTTCTCGCTCAGTCAGAAGCGTGCCAAAGCCGGCTCCGATCTAGCCGACCAGCTCCAGCGCGTCATGGTGAAGGGCGCCCGCACCCACGGCTGGTCGTTTGCCACCGCCCACCGCAACGCCTTTATCGGTCGCGGCATCTGCGCCGGGTTCACCGACAACGCCTTCTCGATCGCCGACGATCTTCGCGTGCCCCGCATGGTCGATAACAAGTGGGAGCCCTTTGCCCCGACGGACTACCGCGCCTATGCCTCGCGTCAGCGCTGGTTCCGCACGCCCAATGATGCGTTCCTGACCGGAAATTTCCACGCCGCCGGATCGGTCGCCACACGTGCTCTAGCTTTCCAGAGCCTGGCGCGGTTCCAGGTCCTACTTGCCGCGACGTACTCCGGCGCATTCCATCCCACGGCGGAAGGCCACGCCGCCATTGCGGACGCGGTCACGGATCGGGCTCGGGCAATTTTGAAGAAATACGGCCAGCAATCGACTGCAGCACTAACGCCGTAGGCGCCGGCCAAGGGCGCCCGTCAGTGCGTCATGCGCTGCATGGCCCAGACGAGACCGGCGAGCGCCGGAAGAAACACGGCCAGATAGCTGATGATGAGGACGACACTGTGCATAAACAAATAACGCACAGGACGACCGGTCGGATCAACGAAGAATTGGCACGGCAGTTTTGCCGCATTGTTTGAAAGGGGGCTAAACCTACGCCGCCGCCACGCCCCGCACGAGACCAGTCTGCGGATCCTTCAGCGCGTCAATCACGGCGCAAGACACCTTCACTGGGCTAAATCCGAAGCTGGTGTTCAAACGCATCGAGGCTGCCGCTTCGACGATCGCCTGAGCCGCCGCCGCGCCATGTTCGGAGATCAGCTTCTGCATCCGCCGGGCTTTGCAAACCGCAACGAGGCTGCGCAGCCGCACGAGTGCAGCAATCTTACGCTGCCGGTCGCGCGGAAAACGCTGCCAGAAAAACTGTTCAACACGCCGGAAATCGTCTTCGCTCCATTCCGCGGCCCGCGCCAGCGAAGCTACGTCGCCGGCCAGAACCTTGAGCGCGGTCGCCAACTCGCGCACCGCCACAACCGGAACGTCGGTCGGATCAATGGTGCCATAGACGGGCACGGGAGTGTTGGTGGTTGCCATATGAGACGTCATTTCAATGTTCTCCGCCGCCGGTTTCAGCGCTTGCTGCCAAACGCCATCCAAGGCGACCCTCTCAAAAGAAAAATATCCCGGGGCTGACGCGATTCGACAAGGAAATCGACATCCGTTCCCACAAGTTTCCCTCCGAGGTTGCGAATCGAATTTGACTTGAACCGGAAGCGCGTCCCATCGGCACTCCGAATGACGCCCTGTCCAAGCCGCTCGCTGTACTTCACGATCTGTCCGTCCATAACACCACTCCATTTCACGCGAGCCCGAAAGCTCAGTTGCGAATGGAGTGATCGTGCCGCAGGCCGGAGAAAATCGCTGTTCCGAACGTCACATCATCAAGCCAGAATAATAGGCCCATCGTTGGGCAAAATGTGTGTCGCCTTCGCCGCTGCGACACAAAAAACCGCAGCCTTGTTCAGGCTGCGGCTCATTTCCGGGGACGATCCGCTCACGTTATGGTGAACGAAATATCACATTTGGTTTCAAGCCGTTTCAAACGGCTCACTTTCTAAAGAACGCATCCACCCGCATGCCCGGCAACAACGGTGATGCCCCATCCATGTCGAGCGTGACTTCGCGCACTTCCACGTCGTTGGCCCGCTTCGGTCCACGCGGTCCAATGCGCGGCTGTGCCAGGGTGGGCGCAAGGCTTGCGACCGTTCCTTCGAACTCTTTGCCGGGGAAGCTGAGCGACCGCACGAACACCTTCTGACCGACCGTGATCTTGGAAATATCGCCTTCGTCGACTTCAGCCTTTACGCGGATGCTCGACATATCGCCCATCACGACGAGCGGCGCATCCGGACTGGGCGCCACGATCTCACCCACCTTGGCATTGACCTGCAGAGCAGTGCCCGTCTGCGGTGCGCGAATACGTGTCTTGTCCAGCAGCGCTTCCGCCATACGCACTTCCGTCCGTGCCGCGCTGACGGCACTTTCCGCGCTGCTCGGCGCCGGCAAGTTCGCCTTGGACTGCGCGCGAATGAAGGCCAACCGTTCCCGCTCCAAGCGTTCGTTTGCTTCCGTCAGCCGCTTGCGCGCTTCCGTAACTGCTTGATCCGATCCGCCGGCCGTGCGCTTCGCAATGAGCGCACCATCGAGTTCGATCCGTGCGCCCGTCACAGCCCGCTCGGCCGAATAGATCGCGTCCTCCGCTTTGCGCACATCTTCGCGGCCCGACGCAAAGGCCTTTTCGCGCTCCTCGCGCAACGCCTCGGCCTGCGTTTCCGCCGACGTGAGGCGCGCCCGCGCCTCCGCGTCGTCGAGCTGCACGAGAAGTTCGCCTTCCTCGACTTGATCGTCGACCGCCACATGTACCTTAGTCACGCGGCCGAGAATGCCGGTCCCGATCCGGATCTCACCAGACTTCGGCTCGACCCGCCCCGGCGCCGCAGCGATCCACGCCACCTCTGTCACCGGGCTCGCGCGATCGGGCGCCTTGTCGGCGTCGGTGAACTCCTTGAAGCCGAGATAGCCGCCCGTCGCTGCGATGGCCACCAGTGCGATCAGTCCAGGATTGAATTTCATGGCTCGCAATTCCTTTTCGTCGTGTTCGGAGAATGGGGTGAGGGATCAGGCCGCAAGGCCCTTGGGCCGTTCGTCGGCGACGATGCGGCCGTCTTCGATCCGGATGATCCGGTCGGCGAATGAAAGCGTTCGGTGATCGTGCGTCACGGCCAGCACCGCGCGCGACGGGTCCTGGCCCACATGCGCCAGAAGCTCCATCACCGCCTTGCCGTTCTCGCTATCGAGTGCCGCCGTCGGTTCATCGGCGAGCACGACTGCGGGATTCCCCGCCAGTGATCGGGCAATTGCCACACGCTGCTTTTCACCACCTGAAAGCTTTGACGGGAACGTATCGATGCGATGCGCAAGCCCGACCGAAATCAGCGAGTCGCGCGCAGCCTGCATGGGATCGGCAAGCCGCGCCCCGCGCACATCGAGCGCCATCAGAACATTTTCATGCGCGGTGAGCGTCGGAAACAGATTGTAGCCCTGGAACACGAATCCAATGTTGCGCCGGCGAAGATCGGCTAGTCCCTCCGCGGTCTGCCCGACGGCTTCTTCGCCGTTGATGCTGAGTTGTCCACTCGTCGCCGTGAGGATGCAGCCGAGGATCGAAAGAAACGTTGTTTTGCCCGAACCCGAAGGCCCCATGAGCAGGGTCAGTTCGCCCGGATAGAGATCGAGATCGACGCCCTTAAGGATGGTGAGATCCCCCGCACCCGTGACGATCGTTTTCGTGATCGCGCGCGCGCGGACGATGACGGGACGTTCGGCACTCATATCGCAGCTCCTTGGCTCGTGCGGTTTGTAGCAGGCACACCATGCTCCATTCGCCACCACCCCGCTGTTCCGAGTGGCACACAGGTGGCTTGATTCGTCAGATCGTCCAGATTGGACATTACACACGAAAAAGCCCCGGGAGCAGGGCTCCCGGGGAGTTTGATGGAGTGTTGGTCTGGCGGGGCGTGGTCGCTCCGCGGGAAAGTCGTCTGATCAGCAGCCGACGTTGATGGTCACGCCCACTGCGGGGATGTAGCGGCGGCATTCGCCGGTCGTGTCGGTCGAGCCCGTCTCGGTCACAGCTTCGGTCGTGGCCGGTTCGGTCGTCGTAGCCGGTGCCGTGTTCGCTTCCGACACGTCGGTTTGGGCGGTATCGGTCGTTGTCGTCTCTGCGGCCTCCGTTTCCGTTGCCGGAACCAGCGTCGCTGCATCCGTCACAATCGGCTGTTCGGTCGATACGGCCGGAGCAACCGTTTCCGTGGCAGCGGCGACCTTGGCTTCTCGCGCTGCTTCCCGGCGAGCTTCGGCCTTGGCGGCTGCAACGGCGCGGGCCTTGGCTTCTGCCTTGGCTTCGGCGCGAGCTTTCGCTTCGGCACGGGCCCGGGCTTCAGCCTTAGCTTCGGCCATGGCGCGAGCCTTCGCTTCCGACTTTGCACGAGCCTGAGCTTCAGCCTTGGCCTTGGCGCGGGCACGGCCTTCAGAGGCGGCGCGGCTGCGCTTAGCGGCGTGAGCCCGCTGTTTGTCGGCGTTGGCTGCGGCAGCCATGGCGCCGATTGCGAGAACGCCCAGGCCGATGCCCAGGCCGACGCCGCGGCCGGCTTCTGCAGCAGTGGTGGTGATAGCCATCGAGGCAGCGACGACCGTGGCGGCGATTGCGGTGGTGAACTTGCGGGTCATGGTACTCTCCATCTGGTTTGTTGTCTGAGTTGGCGCCGGTGTTTCCCGTCCGCCGATGAGAGGACTATGCCTGAGACCCTGAGCCACGGCTGTTCCGCCCGTGACAGGCTGAAGGAATCTCATAAAAAATTGATTTTATTAGAGAAAATTAGGCAGCAATTTGCTGGACCCGCGCCGTGCCAGTCAAATCGTCGAGAAAGGTGAGCGTCCGCTCTAAAACTACCCCTCTTTGCCGGTCGACGGTCACCAGGTGATAGCTGTCCTCGAGCACCACGAGATCGGCCGGTCCACCCAGCGTCTCCTGCAGATAGGAGGCGTTCGAGAGGTCCGCATAATCGTCCTCGCGCGGGTGCAGCATCAACACAGGCGCGGTGATACGACCGATCAACGGCAGAACGGCCTCAACCAGCCGCTGCCGTTCCAGGGCGGCAATGCCCGGCGTCGCGATCGGCAAAGCCGGCACGCCCGGCGCCGCGAGCGCACTCTTGATGAAGGAGCGGAGCCGCTCATCCTTGATCCCAAAGTCCAAAGGGGCGGGGAAATGAAACAGGCTGGCCAGCGCCCGAAAGCGCACCAGCCGGAATAGGCCCGCATACCAGGGCACCCGCCGTCCATTTAGCCAGAGGGTCGGGGAATAGAGTGCAAGTCCGGCAACCTTGTCCGGATGCCGCGCAGCGAGCATCAAGCTCAGAACCGCGCCCGTTGAAAGTCCCCCGACGATGACGCGGTCGCACCGCGAGACGAGGTCCAACAGGGCCGCTTCTGCGCTGGCATACCAGTCCTGCCAAGTCGTGGCTGTGAGATCCGCGTGTGTACCGCAGTGCCCGGCCAGCGTCGGGCAGGCAACCTCGTAGCCGGCCCGCGTCAAACCGTTGGCGATAAAACGCAACTCTGTTGGCGTCCCGCAGAGGCCATGCACCAGCAAAACGCCGGTCTTTCCGGCCCTCCGGAGCCCAGGCTCGCGCCCATTTTGATCAATGCACCCACGCATAAAGACTGCTCCTCCGCGATATTCCCGAACCCTAGGGCGGCGCGGAGCGAGGCGCTGTTCCGGCGGAAACACGGCCGGGCGATCATGCAAGCGGAGGGAGCCGGCAGTCCCTGCGCCCAGCCGTCACTTGACATGGATCAGATCCGGGGGTGTATCAGTGGGGTAGAAGCATCCATGTGGGGCCTTGAACCCCAAAGGTTGGAGCAAGCCGTGTTCGTAATGTCTGCGCCCGTGTGCGCCCGCCAGTTGCCCCATTCAGCGCCCGCGCGCTGTGCTCCGTTGTTCGGAGCCGCCCCATGATCATTTGCTCATGTGCCGTGGTGACCGATAAAGACCTCGAGCAGGCCGTCCTCGAAGTCATGAGCCAGCCCAACGCGCCTCTCCCCACGCCGGGCGTTATCTATCGGCACATGCAGAAGAAAATGCAGTGCTGCGGGTGCGCGCCGCTGGCCGCCGAAACCATTTACACCAAGATGGAAGAGCTGGAGAAAAAGGGCCTCATCTGCCCCTGCGCCTGCGCCACCGCGAAGACCCGCATGAAGGACATCATGAACCCACCGGAGCGCCGCGTCGCGCGGACCCTGCGCGAAGCGCCACGCCCATTGACCGCACCGGCCGCCCCGGCCAAACACAAGACCGTGGTCTGATCTGCTTCTTCTTTGTAATCGTTCTAAAATTATGACAATGTGCAGCCGCGATCCTGTTGAACGCGGCGCATCCCCTAACGTACTGTCGCCCGCGCAACGGCACGCCGTTCACATCCCATTGAAAGCATCGAGGAGATCGACCCCATGAAGGGCAAGGGCAACAAGGAAATCATCGACATCCTCAACGAGTCCCTCAAACTCGAACTCGGTGCGGTGAACCAGTACTGGCTCCACTACCGAATGCTGGCGAACTGGGGCTACACCAAGCTCGCCAAGAAGGAGCGCGAAGAGTCGCTCGAAGAGATGGTCCACGCCGACAAGATCATCGACCGCATCATCTATCTCGATGGCTTGCCCAACCTGCAACACGTCGCTCCGCTGATGATCGGCGAGAACATCAAGGAAGTGCTCGAATGCGATCTGAAGGGCGAGAAAATCGCGCTTGAGACCTACGCGCGCGGCCGTGACATCTGCAAGAAGCACGGCGACTACGTCACGATGAGCATCTTCGAAGATCTCTTGAAGGACGAGGAAGGCCACCACGACTTCCTCGAAACCCAGCTCGACCTGCTCTCCCGCATCGGTGTCGAGAACTACGGTCTTCTCAATTCCGATTCCGCCGACAAGGCTGACTAAAGTTTAGTCGTAGGCTTCCTCGTAAGGACCCGGCCGGCGCTCGGAAATGCGCGTGCGCGGCCGGTCTGGCGGCAAGGCAGGAAGTTCATTCTCGGGCTGGGCGCGAACGATGCGTCCGGCCCGTTTCGTTTCCGGCAGATGAATAACAGACTGCAACAGGATCGGCCGCACATCGCGCACAAGACGCGCCTCGCGCCGCCTCCTCGGTGCCGCCGCGCCTTTCTCTAAGACGAAGACGAACAGCCCAAACAGAAGAATGTACGGCACCGCCGCCGCGTTCTCGCCCGCGAACATCACGATTAGCGAAACCGCCAGGGCAATGTAATTGACCGGTCGCAGCCACAGCGAAAACGCGCGCATCCACGCACGCCGCATCAGATTCACCACGCCGTCTTGCGAGCGGATCAGCCGCACTTTCCGCCGGCCAAACTCCGGAAGCACGAGGCGAACCGCGGCGATGCTCTGCGCGTGTCTCATGCCGCGCGCTCCCGCGGCGCCGACATCAGCCCCCAGATCAGAGCCATCAGCGTGTAGAAGCTGCGCCAGTGGTCGGAGTCGATGATCCACCCTTCAAGCGCCGTCGCGACGAATGCGGCGTAGGCGATGATGAACAGCGGCCGCCATGCCGTGGCCTGCATCGCATGCCGGAAGCCCAGCACGAGCGTCAGCCCGGTGATGATCCAGTACGCGCCGCCGCCGATCCATCCCGCGTTCAAAACGATACTGAGAAAGACGTTGTGCACTTCCTCGTGGTGATAGACCGGCGTGAACTGCTGCGCGCCGATGCCGAGCGGATTGGAAAGGATCAGATCAATCGCCTTCTCTTGTCCGCCGAACCGTCCATCCGGCCCCACGTCGTAGCTTTGCGTGAGGCTGGCCCGCTGCGACAGGAGGTTCGCCACGTTATCGAACTGCAGCGCGACCAGAATGGCGCCCGCTGCGATCAAGGCGCCGATCGCCGACAGCGTGATGATCCGCGCCCGCTGACCAATGCCCGGCGCCGTCACGAACGCCAGCCAGACATAGAGAACGGTTGCGAGCGCCAAATTAACCCACGCCCCGCGCGAAAAGCTGAGCAGCACAGCCACCGCAAAGAAACCCGCGCCAGCTAGGGGAAGCAGCGCGCGAGCCGCAGAGCGCGTGATCGCCAGATGCAAGCAGTAAAGAAACGGCGGCACCAGGAACGGCCCGAAGACGTTGGGATCCTTGAACGTGCCCGCGACGCGGTCGAATTTCGTGAAGAGTTCATACGCGCCGGGAACCGCATGGGTGTACCCGGCCAGCCCCGCGCCCGCTGCCACTAACGCCGCAAACATCCACGCCGACAGGATGAGTTTCGTGTGCGCCACCGGCCGCCGCGCCACGAACGCCGCGATCACAAACGACACCAGATACAAAAACAGCGACACCGACGTATGCGTCAGTGAATCAGCCATATCGCGCGACAGCGTGGAAGCGAGATAAGCCCCCGCCGCAGCCACCAGCCACAGGCTCAAATAGGTCAGTAGCAACGGCGAGACGAGCACGAGCCCAACAGCCGGCAAAAGGATCAGTAACCCACCCGTCAGCACATCGACGGGCGCCGGTTCCGAGAACACGACGCCGCTGGTGGCAAACGTCAGCCAAACGGCGGCCAGCGCCAAAAGATGAACGGCGCTTTTACCGGTCGCGCCGGGCGCCGTCCGGTCCTGTGCCGAACCGTCCAGATACGGGATTGAGTGTGCCGCAACTGCCATGAAAATCAGGGCTCCGATGATGTTGGAGACCAGATTGCAAACCGCGGGCCGAACCTGGGTCCGGCCGAACAATCTTTGCCGGATGCCGCAGGCCCATCGCCTCCCCAAAAACGGATGCGCCCGCACCTTTATTCAAGGTGCGGCCGGCCATCGCCATCAATCGTTCGCCCCATCAGTATGCGTTCTCGGTCTTGAGCAGCGAGACCGGAGTTTTTAGGAGAATGTAGAGGTCGAACAGCACCGACCAGTTCTCGATATAGTAAAGATCGTGCTCGACGCGCTTCTCGATCTTCTCCGCCGTGTCGGTCTCTCCGCGCCAGCCGTTGATCTGCGCCCAACCCGTGATCCCTGGCTTCACCTTGTGCCGTGCGAAGTAGCCGTCGACCACCTCGTCATAAAGCCGGTTATCGGCCTTGGCCGACACCGCATGCGGCCGCGGCCCCACCAGCGAAAGATTGCCCTTCAGAACGTTGAACAGCTGCGGCAGTTCATCGAGACTGGTCTTGCGAATAAACCGGCCGACCTTCGTCACGCGTGGGTCGTCCTTGGTCACGAGCCGGGCGGCTTTCGCATCGCACAGATCGGTGTACATCGAGCGGAACTTGTAAACCTCGATCAACTCGTTGTTGAACCCATAGCGCTTTTGCTTGAAGAGCACCGGCCCACGGCTGTCGAGGCGGATGGCTATGGCCACCGCCGCCATAACCGGAGCCAGAAGAACCAGCGCCAGCGCCGCAATCGCCTTGTCGAACACCCACTTCGAAACCGTGCCCCAGTCGGCGATCGGCTTGTCGTGCAGATCGATCATCGCCACCGAACCGACGTGGCTATAGGTCTTGGGCGAAAAGCGGATCGATGTCGCCCGCGCCGGCAGCTTGATATCCGCCGGCAGCACCGAAAGCCGCTTGACGATCTGCGACAGCCGCTGCTCCGCCGTCACCGGCAACGCCACGATCACAAGATCGATGCGGCTCTCGCGGCCAAGTGCCAGCAACTCCTTCAACCCGCCCAGGCGCGGATATCCTGCGATCAGGCGCGGCGCACGGCCTTCCTGGTCGCGCTCATCGAAAATTCCAGAGATGCGGATGTCGGTGCCCGCATCGCGTTCCAGTTGCTGGATGACGTCTTCGGATACCGCACCCGCCCCGTAGATAACGGCGCGGCGATAGAGGCGGCCCTGCCGCGCCCACGTCCGCACGAAATGGGTCAGCAGACCCCGACCCGCGATCAGCGCCACTGCACCGGCCAAAAACCACAATGCAAGCCAGACGCGCGAATACTCCTGCGCGGCTTTCATGAACACCAAGCCCGCACCCACGATTGCCAGCGTGATCAGCCAACCCACGAGCACGCGCGGCAGCTGCCCGATGAACGAGGAGAACCGCGCCGGATTGTAGAGCTGCAAGGCCTGGAAAACCGTCAGTTGAACCACAGCCGCTCCGGCCAGCAGCAGTGCATAATCCGCGTCGCGCGTCACGATGGGTTCGCTCACATAGAGCAACGCGATCGCAAGCCCGACGGTTGCCACAAGAACGGCGTCCATGATCCGAACGACGCCCGTCAGCACCCGCTGGGAAACAAGCGCGCCCTCATCCGTCCGCCACCCGGCGGCGAGACGAGGCAGATGGGTAAGTTCGATGACGGCTGCAGACGGCATGACATTTGGCCCGTGGGAGGAGGACAAGTTTCCTCTCCCAAAGCATCCGCCGTGCCACCGCCCCTTCGATGTCCGTCGCCGGACGATCCACGGTAAACAAAGGCTTAATGCCGTCCGGCGCTTCTGTAAAAATCGAGGATATCCGCTGTCATCCGCGCCACGGTAAATTTCGCAGCAACGTTATCCTTGAGCCGTCCGGCCCGCGTACGGGCGGCGTCGCCATCAACCAGAACGCCCCGCATAAGCTCAGCCAGTGCCGCATCGTCCCCGGCTGGCACAAGCGGCGTGTCCGTCTCTGCAACAATTTCCGGAATGCCGCCCACGTCGGTCGCAACGAGCGGCAAACCGGCCGCCGCTCCCTCTAGAACGACGTAGGGGAAGCTCTCTTTCAGCGATGGCACCACAAGCGCCCGGCCAAGGGGAAACGCCGCCGCTGCGGGCATGGCGCCAGGAAAGCGCACGACGCCATTGAGATCGAGTTCAGCGGCCAGTGCCTTGAACCGGTCGCCATGCGGTCCTGATCCCACGATCACCGCGCTGACCGGCCGTTCGTCGTTGAGCCGCCGCAGCGCGCGCAGCAAAACATCGACACCCTTCAGATCGCGCAATTCGCCGATGAAAACGAAATCGGCGGCGTCGGCATTTGGTACATGAGGGGCAAAATCGGCCGGCTGCAGGCCATTCGGCACCACGCGCGCCGGCGTCGCCAACACCCCGACTTTCTCGGCAAACGTCCGCCGCGCAAAATCGCTCTCGAACACGATCCCGCTCGTCATGCTGGCAAAGAGCTTTTCAAGCCCGAGATAGATGCGGCCCTCCCAGGAGCCTGTGGGAAAGTTCAAGGTGCCGCCGTGAGGCGTATAGAAAGCCCCGGCAGGCTGCCCATCCCGCCCGCGCACGACACGGCCCGCCAGACGCGCATACGCGCCGCCTTTAGCTCCGTGCCCATGCAACACATCAAGGTCGAGCGACGTCGCATGGGTCGCCACGGCCTGCGCAGCACTGAGATCGCCGATCCCCGGCTTGCGGCTCATGGCAACGCGCTTCAGTCCGAGCGAAAGTTTCGGTGCGATCGCGGCAAAGCGCTGGTCGGTGAGGGCGTCGGACGCTGTGGCATCAGCGAGGATTCCCACGTCGTGCCCCTGCGCAGCCTGCTCCGCCGCTAGATCGAGCACGTGACGGAACAGCCCGCCCACGGGCGCGCGCATGATGTGCAGAATGCGAAGCCGCTTGGTCACAGGTTTGCCGGCGCGTTAATAAAATTACGGGATCAGAAGAACCGCTCGTACACGAAAACCGTGTCGCCCGGCTTAACGATGTAGTCGGCCGGCGCGATAATCTGCTCCACGAATCCATTGGTCCGCCGCGTAATGCGGAACTTTCGCGTTGAGCCGCGATCGGAAAGGCCGCCGGCGATTGCGACCGCCGTCTCCACCGTCATGCCCGAAACGTACGGATATTGTCCCGCCGTCTTGACCTCGCCGTGAATGAAAAACGGCCGGTTTTGCTGCACATCTACGGTCACCTGCGGATCACGCACGAATTCGGTGCCAAGCTTGGCGGCAATCGATGCTTCCAGATCCCGTGTTGTTAGGCCCCGCGCATGTACACCGCCGATCAACGGCACGGTGATGTTGCCTTCGTGGTCGACGGTGTAGCCACGCGACAGATTGGGCTGGCCGTAAACGAACACCCGCAGCTTGTCGCCCGTGTCGAGGAGATAAGGGCCATCGCTATCCGCCACAGCCTGCGGTCCGCCGCCGAAGCCGGCCGGGACAACCGGCGGCTCGCCATAGGAAACCCCTTCGGCGACTTCGACCATGGGCGCTTCGCTGGCCGGCATGCTAAGGCCGATATCCGGCATCGGAACGGTGAAATCCGACGACGACGCACACCCTGACAGAAACAGGGCCATCGCCACGAAAATCGATCTTGTCAGCTCGGTTTGCACGCGGGCAGCCATGTCACAAACATCCGTTCACACACTTCACATCGCTGTCTTTGTACGCGGTGGGAGTTAACAAACGCTCACCGGCTGTCTTTTTCCGGCACGATTAAGAGATTGCTTACCGCCGTACCGCTTTAATCCGCTCTGTCAGAGTCGGTCTCGCCCCATCGGGCGCTCTCAAAAGCGGTTGTTCCTGCCATGTCCCAAGCCTCGCCCGACAACATCGAACTGAGCGCGGTCTTCGCGGCCATCAAGAAGAGTGTCCCGCGCCTCGTGGTCATCGCGGCGGGAGCCGGCGCATTGACGTTCCTGGGATTGACCCTGGTTGCGCCCCGCTATCAGTCCGAAGCCGAACTTGTGGTCTCCGCAAAAGGCGTCAGCGATCCCTTCCAGTCTCCGCGCAAGGATGGCGGCGGTGGCTCGGACGGCGTCGCCGTGCGCATGGATAAGGAAGCCGTCAACACCCACGTCCGCGCCTTGCGCTCGCCGGAATTGGGCACCGCCATCGCCACGCAGCTGAACCTCGCTGACCGGCCCGAATTCAATCCCGCCCTGGGACCCGTCGACACCTTTGGCCGCATTCTGCGCATGGCCGGCATCGGCAATCCGCGCCCCGGCGAGAGCGAACAAGACCGTGTCCTCAACCGCTTTTACGACAAGCTCGAAATCTATTCGCCCAAGGAAAGCCGCGCCATCGCGATCCGCTTTACCTCCAACGATCCCGATCTCGCCGCCGAAGTGCCCAACGCACTCGCCGAAGCCTACCGCGCCTCGCTCGCCAACCAGTCCATCGTCGAAACAGACGAAGTGCAGCAGGCCCTGGCGCCCAAGATCGAAAAACTCAAAGCCGAGGTCGGCGAAGCCGATGCCGCCGTCGAACAGTTTCGCGGCAAAGCCGACATCTTCCGCGGTGGTCAGCAGCAGACCGGCCTCAACGAACAGCAGCTCGCCGAACTGACGGCTGAACTCTCGCGCACCCAGTCCCTAAAAGGCGACATCGAATCCCGCCTTAGTGCCGCCCGCGACATGATGAAGTCGGGCAGTGGCGATGCCATTCCCGAAGTCCAGCGCTCACCGCTGATCCAGGCCGTCGTCCAGCAGCGCGTGCGCTTGGAGCGACAGATCTCGGAACTCTCCGTCTCCCTGTTGCCCGGCCATCCGCGCATGCAGCAGTTGAACGCTGATCTCGTCGGTCTGAAAAAGCAGATTACGGCGGAAGTCGCCAAGGTCGTCGACAGCCTGGAGAAAGAAGCGAAGTCCGCCAGCATGCGCGTCGATGCGGTGCAAAAGGATATCGCCAGCGTTAAAACCCGCGTCGTCGACACCGGTCCCGACGAAGTCAAACTGCGTCAACTCCAGACCGAAGCGCAATCAAAGCGCGCCGAATTGGAGCGGCTCCAGGCCCAGTACGAAGCCAACCGCGCCAAGGCAGACAGCCGCGCCGTGCCCATTGAAGCTAGAATTGTCAGCCGTGCGCGCGCAGCTAGCATTCCAGTCTTTCCCCGCAAGGGCCCCTTCGCGGCGCTGGCCGCATTCGCGACACTCCTTCTAGGTCTCGCTCTGACGATCACGAAAGCGCTGCTTTCCGGGGCCCGCCCGGCCACAGCTTCGGCGAGACAGGCCGCACCCGTGCGCGCCGCCGCCCGCAAAGAACCCGTACTGCCGCCGGCTGCCCATCGCGCCGCCCCGCCGCGCCCGCACATCGATGAGGATGAGATCGACGCACTGACCGAACCGATGTCGGGCCGTGCGCCCGCCGCATCAACCTCCAATCAGGACACAGCAGCGATCGGCGAAACCGAAACCGCCCGTGTCAGTTCCATCGGGGCGTTGGCCCGCCGGATCGCCTCGCGTGCCGATGGCGCAGGCTATCGAACCATGGTGTCGGGCGAAACTGATCTGATGGGCGTTAGTAGCCACACGATTGAACTGTGCAAGGCCTTAGCCGAACTTGGCTCCAGCGCCATCCTCGTCGACTGGTCGCCCGAAGGGGACGGCATCGCTCACGCCTTGTCGCTGCCCGGCGGACCCGGCCTCGCCGAACTTTTGAACGGCGGTGCCAGCTTCGAACAGATCATCCGCCGCATTCCTGGCAGCGATGCGCACATAGTGACCACCGGCAATTTCGCCGACGGCACCGCACCCGAACTTGATCAAGATCGCCTCAATCTGATCCTCGATGCCCTCGACGAGGCCTATGACCAGGTCGTCATCGCCGGACGCTACGAATCCGCCCGCGCCTTCTTCGAAGCGATCGAGGGTCGGGTTGATTGCGGTGTCGTCGTCGCCGATCCGGGCCGCATCGGTTCGGCTCTCCGCGATCCGCCGGGCAGCTATCTCGGCTTCGAAGTGGCCGAAATCGATATCGTCCGTTACGACCGCCAGATGGCCGCCATTCCCGGCCAGAGGATCGTTCGCACTGGACGTCCGGCCGCCGCCGTTGCCGGTTGATCGTGGACCGCTCGTTAACCCATTCTAAACCATACGCCGTTCCCACGTCCCCTCGGAAGAAGTGTCTCTCCAGCTAGCACGAGGATTGCAAGGCTTGATCCGAACGCCCCCCAGAGGTGCGTCTCGATCTATTGCAAAGGCCCCGTGGAATGAGCCGGAAAACGACGTCGCTCATCAAGGCTGCACTCTCCGCGCTGCATTATGCACGCGCTGACACCATGCTTGCGCCGTTAACCGGTGGCGCGGGCGTGATCTTTACCTTGCACCACGTTCGCCCCGAGCCCCCGCAAGACTTCGAACCCAACCGAATCCTGAAGATCACGCCTGAGTTTCTCGAAGCCGTTCTGAGCGAAGTTCTCGCCGCTGGCTTCGATGTCATTGGCCTCGATGATGTCGCAACCCGCCTCGCCGCTGGACCAGCGGAGCGACCGTTCGCCTGCTTCACCTTTGACGACGGCTATCGCGACAACCGCGACTACGCCCTCCCGGTGTTCCGCAAATTCGGTCTCCCGTTTACCGTCTTCGTCCCGGCCAACTTCCCCACGGGCAATGCCGACCTTTGGTGGCTCGTTCTCGAAGAGGCCATCCGACGTGCCAACACCATCGATGTCCCCTTCGAGGACGGATCGCGCCGTTATGAGACGTCGACCGTTGCCGCCAAAGAGCGCGCCTTCCATGAGATCTACTGGCAGCTGCGCCGCATGAATGAAGAGGCCGCCCGCGCCATCGTTTCCGATCTCGCCCGCCAGAACGGCGTCGACGGCCGCGCCCTAGCGCGCGATCTGCTGCTCAACTGGGACGAACTCCGCGCACTGGCATCAGATCCGCTCGTCACCATCGGCGCCCACACGAACGATCACTACGCCCTGGCCAAATTGCCGGAAGATCGCGCCCGCGCTGAAATTGTCGAAAGCATCGCCACCCTGGAAAAGGAACTAGGCCGCCCGTGCCGCCACTTCAGCTTCCCTTATGGCGATCCAGGTGCCGCCGGTGAGCGCGAATTCCGTCTGGCATCCGAGGCTGGGGTCGCCACCGCCGTCACGACGCGCAAGGGCCTCATCCACGCCCGTCATCAAAACCGTCTGACGGCCCTGCCGCGCGTTTCCCTTAACGGCGACTACCAGGATACCCGCTTCGTGAAGGTCTTCATGTCGGGAGCGCCATTCGCCTTGCGCGACGCCGCCAAGCGTCTGTTCGGTGCCACCGCCGCCGCCTGAAGCCGGCTCAGGACTTTTGCATCCACTTGATAATCAGGCCGGCCGGGAGCACCCACAATAATCCGGCGACGACGTAGTAGAGCAACTCGATCGACTTGTTGGCTTCGTTGACCTGAAGGATGACTGCGACCAGCATGGCCCCCAGCGAATAGACCGCAATCACCACCAGCAGCAAAATGGCGCCGACGAGCTTTCGAATGCGGGGTGTCATGCGCGATCCTGTTGAGTTACTGGTGTTACGTCTCGTCCATGGATGCCGGATTGCATTGCGGACACCCAGCCGAAGCGGCTATCAGATGCCCGTTGGGAGTCAAGCGAGGGACCACAGATGGCTCATGCGGCCATGGCCATGGAACGAACGGATGCGGACCGGGTGGTTCAGGCGTGGCTCGCCTCCATCGCGGTGCTCGTTCTGCTCATGATCATCGTGGGTGGCGCCACGCGCCTCACCGATAGCGGGCTCTCGATCACCGAATGGAAGCCGATCTTGGGCGCCATTCCTCCCCTCAACGAAGCCCAATGGCTCGAAGCGCTGGAGAAATACCGGCAGATCCCCGAATATCAGATCGTCAACAAGGGTATGTCGCTCGACGAGTTCAAGTTCATCTATTGGTGGGAGTGGGGCCACCGCTTCCTCGGCCGCATCATCGGCCTCGCTTTCGCGCTTCCCCTCGCCATCTTCGCATGGCGTGGCATGCTCCGCCCCGGCACGCTGCCAAAGTATCTCGGCGTCCTAGCGCTGGGCGGCCTGCAAGGCGCCATCGGCTGGTACATGGTCTCATCCGGTCTTGTTGACCGTATCGACGTCAGCCACTACCGCCTCGCCCTTCACCTCTCCGTCGCGTTCTTGATCCTTGGCCTGCTCGTCTGGCTCGCCATGGATCTGCGCGACACGCCCGGCATCATCCGCAGCGCGCCCTTACCCGCCAACGCTGCGGCGGTCGCCCTGATCATCGTGCTCATCGTCTTCGCGCAGGTCGCACTCGGCGCATTCGTGGCCGGTCTGAAGGCCGGCTTGGCCTACAACACGTGGCCGCTCATGAATGGCCAATTCGTTCCCGATGACATCTTCGCGCTGTCGCCGTGGCTTATTAACTTCGTCGAGAACGCCGTCACCGTGCAGTTCAATCACCGCCTCGTCGCCTACATTGTGGTGGCGCTCGGGCTCTGGCATTGCGTAAGCATTTTGCGTTCGCGAGCGAGTGGCGAAATCCGTTCCTCCGCGCTGCTCCTCGCCGTTGGCCTTCTCTCCCAGATGGCACTGGGCATCGTCACGCTGCTGCACGCCGTCCCCATCGGCCTCGGCATCGCCCACCAAGGCTTCGCCGCCATTGTGCTGGCCATCGCCGTCCGCCACCTCTGGCTCGTGCGCCACGCGACAGCCAGCCAAGTGTCACTTGTGAGATAGCGCCGCCCACCGCAAACTGCTGATGTCTTTCAGACCAATCCCGCATTGGCAGAGGCATTCGTGAGCATCTTCAGCGCAACGCCAGATATATTTCCGTTGAACGTCTCGTTGAAGACGCGGCCGGTCTCGTTTTCATTGAGAACCCATCTCGCCCAGGCCATTCCAACCGTCTTTCTATCGCTCTTCTGGACGATTCTCGGCACGTCAGTGCTCTACGCCTGGGCGGATCCGTTGAGCCCTTGGCCGGGAGACGGCCTCGCGAACCGCGCCCTCGCGCTCCTAGCCCTCTTGCTCTTTCTCGTCTTCGGCGTCGCCGGCTGGCTCTGGCCCGCCGCCAATGAAGCCCTGCGCAAAGTCGACGTTGAAATCGGCGACACCACGGTGCACGTCAAATCGGCGGACCTTCTGGGTCAGCGCACGTGGTCCAAGCCGCTAGCCGACTACGACGGCCTGTTGATCGAAAACTGGGGCACACGCAGCGTAGGCAACGACAAAATTGCGGTCGCCGCCGTTGTTCTCAAACACCGCGACGACCGCTTTACGATCCCACTCGTCATCGACGGAGCCTTGCGCGTGAAGGCCCCCGCTGCACGCCGCAAAGCCGAACAACTGGGCCTCACGTTGTTGGCCGATACCATCGCCGCACCCGATGGAACGCCGCTTGCCGGCAATCGCATCGTCGTCAACGGGTTCCAGGCCCTCAAGGTCAAAGTGCTCTATGCGCTCGTCTCAATCGGCGGCTTGGCAGGCGCCGGATGGCTCGCATTCCTCGCACACCATCAATCAGACCCAGCTCTGCTCGCCGCCAGCATCGCCGCCCTCGCAGTGGCCGCGGCAATGCATCTTTTCGCCAGCCGCTACGTCACCGCTATGCAGGGGGATTCCACCACGGTCACCATTGAGACGGCGGCCTTCCTGGCGCCAGCCCAGCGGCTCGCCCGCACGTCCATCATCGAGATCGGCTACCGCGAAGGCCGCTCCGCGCCCGGCATGGTCCAATCCGTTCACGCGCCATGGGTGAAGGTTCGCGTCTCCGGTTATCGGCTGCCGTTTATCGTCGACATGCAATCCGACTATGTCGACGAAGCAGCGCTCCAGAGCCTATCCAAGCCCGCCGATTAACAACGGGACTCGGCTAAACTTACGCAACGCCCAGCATCAGCTTGATGTTCTGAACGGCAGCCCCGGCCGCACCCTTGCCGAGATTGTCGAGCCGCGCCACGAGCACCGCATGGTTCAGCCCCGGCTTCCCGAAAACGAACAGCTCCAGATCGTCGCTGCCGTTCAAGGCTTCCGGTTCAAGCCGCGTGAGAGTGCTGGCAGCGCCCTCGATCACGCGCACGGTCTTCGATCCCGCGTAGTGGCGAACAAGTGCCGCTTCGAGATCGACCCCATGAACCTCGCCCGGCAACAGATCCAGATGCAGCGGAATCGACACCAGCATGCCCTGCCGGAAATTACCGACCGACGGAACAAAGATCGGCCGCCGCGTCAGGCCCGTGTACGCCATCAGTTCCGGCACGTGCTTATGTTCGAGCCCCAAGGCATAGAGCTCGAAATTCGGCGCCGTCCGCGCTGGCTCGTACGTCTCGATCATCGCCTTGCCGCCGCCCGAATAGCCCGACACGGCATTGACGGTCACCGGGAAATCGGCCGGGATCAAACCCGCTTTCACCAAGGGATGCAGCAGCGCGATCGCACCCGTCGGATAGCAACCCGGATTGGCGACGAACTTTGCAGATCGGATTTTGTCGGCCTGATCTGCATCGAGTTCCGCGAATCCATAGACCCACCCGATTGCCACGCGATGCGCTGTCGAGGCGTCGACGATCTTGGGTGCCTTCGCACCCAAGTCCTCCGCCAGAGCCACAGCTTCCTTCGCCGCCTCGTCCGGCAGGCAGAGCACGACGAGGTCGGCGTCTGCCATCAAAGCCTGGCGCGCGTCCGCATCCTTGCGCTTGTCGGCTGCAATCGAGAGCACGCGAACGTTAGGCTCGCCCGCCAGCCGCTCGCGGATCTGCAAACCCGTCGTACCGGCCTCGCCATCGATGAAAACCGTCTTCGCGTCCGCCATGGCCACGCCCTTCGCTCAAACCTCAGCCGCCCGCGCCCGGCCCCAACCCGATCCGGTGCAGGAAGCCCTGCCAGATCGTCTCCGAGCAGCCGACTTTGAATTGTGCACACGCGATATGATGGCTATCGCGATAGATCATGTCGAGCGCGACGTAGAGAATGATGATGAGGCCGACCCAAGCGATCCAAGGGTACTTGTGCAGGAGTTTGGCGATGTAGGTCGAGGCCACCGCCATGAGAATGATCGCCACGGCCAGACCGATCACGAGCACCAGCGTCGATTCACCCGCCGCTCCCGCCACCGCCAGCACGTTGTCGAGTGACATCGAAAGGTCGGCCAGAATGATCGTCCACAGCGCCGACCAGAATGGCACTTCGCTGCCCGTCGTCGTGGTGTTGGCGAGCCCTGCTTCCACCTCTTCGATCGAGTGCTCGTCACCGTCCATGATCTGACGGTACATTTTCCAGCACACGAACAAGAGCAGCAGTCCGCCCGCAAGCGTCAGGCCGATCACCTGCAACATCTGCTGCGCCACCGCCGAGAACATGATGCGCAGAACCACCGCGCCCGCGATCCCCCAGAAGATCACCTTCGCGCGCATCGAGGGGTGAACCTTCGATGCGGCCATGCCGACGACGATCGCATTGTCGCCGGCCAGCGTCAGGTCGATCAGCAGGATGTTGAACAGCGCCACCCAGTGCGTCTGCCACCAGGCTGGCGAGAGCAGTAGCCCGATGTCCGTAACAATGGTGTCGATGATCGATCCGGCGCCTGCCAGCAGATCCATGTCGCAACTCTCCAAAGGCTGGCTGAATGAGCCAAATTCGATCGCAGCAATAGGCGATCCACATGCCTCGGGCTATGTGGCACCCTGCGCGTGTCCGGGCAAGCAGGGACCCGGGCAAAACACAAACAGCCCGCTCGAGAGGAGCGGGCTGCTTGCGAAACGATGAGAACGGCCGTTTAGCGCTTCGAGAACTGGAAGCTGCGGCGAGCCTTCATGCGGCCGTACTTCTTGCGCTCGACGGTGCGGCTGTCGCGCGTGAGGAAGCCGCCCTTCTTCAGAACGCCGCGCAGCTCCGGCTCAAAGTAGGTGAGCGCCTTGGAGATGCCGTGACGCACCGCACCGGCCTGACCGGACAGACCGCCCCCGGCAACCGTCACGCGGATGTCGTACTGCGTCAGACGGCTGGCCGCGTTCAACGGCTGCTTCAGGAGCATCTGCAGAACGGGGCGCGCGAAGTACTTGGTGTAGTCCTTCTCGTTCACCGTGATCACGCCCTTGCCGGGCTTGATCCAGACGCGGGCGACCGCGTCCTTGCGCTTGCCCGTCGCGTAAGCGCGGCCAAGCTTGTCGAGCTTCTGCACATGCACCGGCGCCTCGGCGGGCGCTGCGGTCTTGATGGCGCCGAGATCACTCAGCGTCTTTGCTTCGGTTGCCATGTGACTTAGGCCCTCGAGTTTTTACGGTTGAGCGACGCAACATCGACGCTGGTCGGGTTCTGGGCCACGTGCGGATGCTCTGCGCCCTTATAAACGCGCAGGTTACGCATCAGCTGCCGCTGCAGCGGACCGCGCTTCAACATGCGCTCGACGGCCTTGGTGATGACGCGCTCGGGGAAGTTGCCCTCGAGCAAACGCTTCGGCGTCGTTTCCTTGATGCCGCCCGGATAGCCGGTGTGGCGGTAATAGACCTTGTCGACCGTCTTGTTGCCGGTGAAGACGACCTTCTCGGCATTGATGACGACGACGTTGTCGCCGCAATCGACGTGCGGCGTATAGATGGCCTTGTGCTTACCCTTGAGGCGGGTGGCGATCAGGGCGGCGAGACGGCCGACGACGAGACCGTCGGCGTCAATCACGATCCAACCCTTTTCCACCTCGCCGGGCTTGGCGACGTAGGTTTTCATGGTGTCAGGTTCCAGCCTGGAGAGTTCGGAAGCGCCCGGTGGAGCGCATGCGGGCCTTGCGCCCGGATGAGAGGGCCAATACGGCGAGTTTAGCGCCTTAGTCAAGTGACATTCTCACCGAATCCCGCTCAGATGGCGCAGAAACCTCAAGAAAACCAAGTCAAATATCAAGCAGGTATTATAATACCAATATAAAGGTAATATGATACCAGTCCGCGGGACATTTCTTTATGGCAACCAATCTTGCCCGCAAGTGTTCTGGTCCCGCGCCCCGAACATCCTTAATACGGTCTTAGTCCTAGGTCATCAGACCGCCTCGATGCGCCCCGCCTTGATAGTCAAGCACACAGCGTTCGTCCTTCCTCGTCCGGAGACCACCCATGATCCTCCCCCGTCTTCCGTTCACCGCTCTGAACCGCGGGCTTGCCCTATTCGCCTCGGTCCTAGTGGGAGCCGCCGTCGTGTGGTCCGGACCGCTCGCGGCCCAGGACGTCGAGGAGCTCAAGCAAATCGAGTTGACCGACAAGCAGGTCGGCGGCTTCATCGCGGCGCAGAAGGATCTACAACCCCTGTCAGCCAAGCTTCTGGAAGGCGGCGATAAGCCGGACGACGCCCTGAAGGGCGAATTGGACAACATCGCCAAGAAGCATGGCTTCGCCGACTTCAACGACATGGAAATCGTCGGCGCCAATATCTCCATCGTCCTCGACGGCCTCGATCCCAAAACCGGCGACTACACCGACCCGGTCGAAAAGATGAAGCTCGAGCTGGAAAACATTAAAGCCGACGCCTCCATCCCCGACGACGACAAGAAGCTCGTCATCGAAGACCTCAATCAGGAAATTGCCGCTGCCAAGCCGCTCCAGTTCCAGTCGAACATCGACGTCGTCAAAAAGTACCAGCCCGATCTGGAGAAGCTCACCGTCGACAGTTCCGGCGAGAGCCAGCCCGAAGGCAGCGCGCCTCCCGCCGCCGAGCCCCAACCCGCCGATAAGAAATAACGTCGGGAGCAGTGATGAGCGGCAACGCAGGATCTGACCAGCCGCCGGTGCGCGTGGAGCGGCCGGAGTCCGGTGTGGCGGTGCTGTTTCTCGACAGGCCGCGGCAGCGCAACGCACTTTCGATCGCCATGTTGGCCGCACTTCATGGTGAACTCGCCACGCTTGGCAGCGATCCCTCCGTTGCAGCGATCGTTATTGCCGCCGAAGGTCCCGGCTTCTGCGCCGGCCACGATCTGAAGGAACTGACTGCCCACCGCGACGACCCCGATGGCGGCCGCATCTTCTTCACCGAAACCATGACCCGCTGCGCCGAACTCATGCAGGCGATCGTCGCATGTCCCAAGCCGGTCATCGCCGCCGTTCACGGCATCGCCACCGCCGCCGGCTGTCAGCTCGTCGCCACCTGCGATCTAGCCGTCGCCGAGGATGACAGCCGCTTCGCTACGCCCGGCGTCAACATCGGTCTCTTTTGCTCAACGCCCATGGTCGCGCTCGCCCGCAACGTGCCGCGCAAACGCGCCATGGAAATGCTGCTGCTCGGCGAAATGATGGGCGCCGCGGAAGCCGCCGAATACGGCCTCGTCAACCGCGTCGTCGCCAAGGGCGAAGCCTTTGCCGCAGCTCTCGACATGGCCCGCATCATCGCATCCAAATCACCCATCACCGTCGCTATCGGCAAGAAAGCGTTCTACGACCAGATCGATATGCCGCTCAGCGCCGCCTACGACTTCGCTGCCAAAGTCATGGTCGAGAACATGCTCAAGGCCGACGCCGCCGAAGGCATCGGCGCCTTTCTCGAAAAGCGCGACCCCGTCTGGAAGGGATGCTGACATGGCCTTCGCTAACCCGAGCGACGCAGACCTCAAAAACCTCCTGCAATCCGCGCGCGTCTTCGCCGTCGTCGGCGCTTCGCCCAAACCCGATCGCCCCGTCTATGGCGTCATGGAACGCCTGATCGCCAAGGGCTATACGGTCGTCCCCGTCAACCCCGGTCAAGCCGGCGGCGAAATCCTCGGCCAGAAAGTCGTCGCCACGTTGGCCAACGTGCCAGCACCCGCTGACATCGTCGACATATTCCGCGCCTCCGACGCCGCCCTCGCCGTCGTGGAAGAGGCGATTGCCAACAAGGACCGTATCGGCCTCAAAGCCGTATGGATGCAGATCGGCGTTATCAATGACGAAGCCGCCCGCCGTGCCGCAGAAGCCGGGCTGACTGTGGTTATGGACCGCTGCCCGAAGATCGAACTCGCCCGCCTCGGCGTTAATCGCGAGTAACAAGCAGATCAGCCGCGACCGCCGTGTCGGAGCTGCCCCCGGCGAAAATCTTGTACGGCGCGGCCTCCACGAGATACCGCCCCGCGTCGTCGTGAAAGCCGAGATCCTTGGCCTTCAAGCGAAAGCGCACCGTCCGCGCCTCACCGGGTTTGAGCGTGATCTTTTCGAACGCCCGCAACTCCTTTACCGGCCGAGAGCGGCTTGCCACTAGCTGCCGCGTATAGAGCTGTACCACTTCACTGCCGGCCCGCGATCCGGTATTGCGCACGTCAACGTCCACATCGATCTCACCGCGCACCGTCATCTTCGGCTCCGACAGCACGATCTGGTCATACGCAAACGTCGTGTACGTCAACCCGTGACCAAACGGGTAAAGCGGCGTCTGCTTTTCGTCGATATATCCCGTCGTGTACCGGCTGCCGGTAAACGGCCGCCCCGTCGGCAAAAGGTTGTACGAGATGGGGATCTGACCCTCTGAGCGCGGAAATGTCATCGGCAGCTTACCCGACGGCCCCACCTCGCCTGTGAGCACCTCTGCCAGCGCAGTGCGCCCCTCGGTCCCAGGATGCCACGCGATCAAAATCGCATCCACTTGCCGTTCCGCCTCCGCCAGTACGAGCGCCCGTCCCGTTTCCACCACGAGTACGATCGGCTTGCCCGTTTCGGCCAGCGCATCGAGCATCTCCTGCTGCCGTCCCGATAACGTCAGCTTCGCGCGCGACACGCCCTCGCCCTGGATCTCGCAATCCTCAATCACGTTATAGACGACGACATCCGCGCGTTTCGCCGCCGCTACTGCCGCTGCCTTGTCCTTCAACTCCCGCCCGCACGGATCAGCAAATGCCGGCTCGAAAATCAACGTCTGCCCTGGCCGCATACGCTTTTCCAGCGCCGCCCGGAGCGTCTCCGTCTCAGGCTTCTGATGCCCCGCCGGCCCCCACCACGAATGATCATGCTGCGCGCTATCGGCACTTGCTCCAATCAGCGCAATCGCCCCGGTGGACGATGTCAACGGCAACGCCGCTTTGTCGTTCTTCAGCAGAACAAAACTTTCCCGCGCCACCTCGCGCGCACTCCGGCGCACCGCTACTTCGTCCACGGCACGCGGAAGGCCGTCGAACTCAGCCGCCGTCTGGTCGAACAGCCCCAGCCGGTATTTCACCCGCAGCACGCGCCGCACCGCGTCGTCGATGTCGGTCATTTTGATCCGCCCATATACAAGTCATACCCGCCGCTCGCCATGTCGAAATCGATGCCGGCCTTGAACGCGAGCACGCTCGCCTCTTCCAGGTCCCGCGCCACGCCGTGGTTCACGAGTTCCCCGATGGCCACGAAATCGCTTGTAACGAACCCGTCGAACCCCAACCCCTTCTTGAGAAGATCCGTCACCAGCGCCCGGTTCATCGTCACCGGCACGCCGTTGATGGTGTTGAACGAGGCCATCACCGTCTCGCTGCCAGCCTCAAGAGCAGCCTTGAACGGCGGCAGATAGCGGTCGAGCAACTCCGGCGTCGAGATCTCAGTCCCCGTATAATCGCGCCCACCCTCCGGCGCGCCATAACCGACGAAATGTTTGACCGACGTCGCCAATCCCCCGCGCCGGTAGCCTTTCACCCGCGCCGCCGAAAACGCCGAAGCCAGGAATGCATCCTCGCCCGCGCCTTCGATCACACGCCCCCACCGCGGATCGCGCGACACATCCACCATCGGCGCGAACGTCCAGTTCACACCCACCGCGCGCGCCTCCCGTGCCACCTCGTAAGATGCGGTCTCGGCCAACTCCGGCCGCCATGTCGCCGCCCACGCCAGCGGCGGCGGAAAGGTGATCTTCAGAGCATAAATGGCATCGATCGCATAAAGCATCGGAATGCCGAGCCGCGAGTCCCGCGCCGCGGCCGCGAACGCCTTGATGTAGCGGGGATCGACAACATTCAGCATCGCGCCGATCTCGCCCCGCCGCACCGCCTCGATCTGCGGTTCGTGCGGGAAGGCAAGAGATGGAAAATGCAACTGTCCGATCTTCTCCTTCAGCGTCATGCGCCCGAGGAGCTTGCCGACAGCCGCCTCGATTGCCGCGGGCGAGCGCGGCGCCGCCTCACGAACCGGGTTGGCCGCCGCAGGGGCTGCGGAAAGAACAAACAAGGTGAAGACGAGGAGAAAGCGCATGCGTCCGGGGAGGGTCAGAGCTGGGAGAATGCGGTGTGCCGCACGATTGTGACCGGGCCACGATGCCCGCCCCGGGCCGCCGGAACAACCCGCCATCGGCCGCAGCGGTTCCCCCGCGTCAACTTCGCACCCATACCGCCGTTGTCCTGCCCCGTATCAAGGTCTAAGGGCTTGCAGAGGCGCTCGCTCCAGCGCAGAACGGTGAGGCAATGGCCCACAACACAGCCCGAAAGATCGGCATGCCCCTCGGGGAACTAAAATCCGCGAAATTGGAGATCGATTGGTCGGCCCAAACCATCCTGCCGATCGAGTTCGGCGGCAGCGAAATCGCGCTCGAAGCCCACGCCTACCAGGGCTGCGAACCCGACACCCAGGCCGTCGCGCTGGTCCACCGCCAGAACCCCGCCGCTGACGCCGTCCCCGTCGTCCGCCTCCACTCCGGCTGCGTCACGGGCGATGTCTTCCATTCACTCCGCTGCGACTGCCACGCCCAGTTGAAGGCCGCGCTCGCCCGCGTCACCTCCGAACCGCTCGGCGTGCTGATCTACCTTCCTTACCAGGAGGGCCGTGGCATCGGCCTCTTCCGCAAGATCAAGGCATATGCCTTGCAGGACGAGGGTCTCGACACTGTCGATGCCAACCTCGAACAGGGCCAGCCGATAGACGCCCGCGACTACGCCTTTGCCGGCGAGATCCTGAAGGACCTGGGTCTGACGCGCATTCGGCTGATGACCAACAACCCCGACAAAATCGAAGCCTTGATCGCCGCCGGCATCGAAGTCATCGAACGCATCCCACTGATCGTCGAGGCGAGCCCGCACAACAAGGCCTACCTTGAGACGAAGCGGAAACGGCTGGCGCACGAGCTATAGTGGACGAGGACCTTCCGGGATCACGCACCAGCGACGGCACGAACCCACGCACGTCCCTTCCAATCGCGAAATGGCTGTAGCGACCGCGCCACTGCACCTCGGCGACGTCGAGTTCTGACCAAAAATGACCGAGAACGGGTCGGAATCGCGAGATAAGTGAACTGTTCCATGCCTATCGACAGGAACTCTCCACATGTCCCGCCGTTCGATCATACTTGCTGTGCTGGCCGTCATGCCGGTCGCTCCACAAGTCGCGTTGGGCGCAGAATCGGCAACGAGCGTCTATCTATTGGGATCAAAGGGCTCCATGGCAGGCATCACGCCGCCACCGGGCACGTATGTCACGGATGCCAGCTACTATTACGGCGGGGAGGCGAGCGGCAACGCGGCTCTCAGCCTGACGCTCAGGCGCACCGGCGCTAATAACAATCTCAACGGTCTTCCGCTCATAGTCGACGCCGATATCGAGGTCGAAGGAAAGGCATATTACAACATTCCGACCGTCACTTGGGTTGCACCGCAAAAGATCATGGGTGGTAGCTTCGGGGCGAGCCTCATGCTTCCAATCGGTTGGAAGCAGATTGACGGTCGGATCGATGCCCGTGCCAATGTCGATTTGCCCGATCCACTGCCGGACTTGACGGGTGGCCAGCAACTCAGCATTCACGACGCCGATACCGCTTTCGGCGATCCCCTGATTTCTGCGTTTCTCGGTTGGAACGAAGGTAACTGGCACTGGAACGTGGGCGTTCTGGCCAACGTACCGCTGGGAAGCTGGGAGAGTGATCAACTTGCCAACATCGGTTTCAATCATTGGGCCTTCGATGTTTCAGCCGCAATGACGTGGCTTGATCCGAAAATTGGCTTCGAGATCTCCGCCGCGGCGGGCTTCACGTTCAACACCGAAAACCCCGCCACCGACTATAAATCAGGGACCGACTTTCACGTTGAGTTTGCTCTGATGCAGCATCTCTCAAAGCAATTCGCGATTGGTGCCACGGGCTACCACTACCAGCAGATCACCGGCGATAGCGGGGCGGTGCCATGCTTGGAGACTTCAAAGGCCGCGTCACGGGTGTCGGCCCGGCGGTCAACGCCACATTTGCAGTTGGGCAACTGCCAGTGATGACGTCACTAAAATGGATTCATGAGTTCGAGTCAGAGAACCGGCTTGAAGGAGACATGGGGTTTTTGACAATCACCATTCCACTTGGCCCACCCCCTGTGGGACCGTGACGCTAATTGCGCCGCCGCGCTTCACGGCGAGCCGATCAAAAGTTATCGACGCAAGGTCTCCGAAGGCGCCTCTCCAAAGAGCTGCCGATATGTCCGGGAAAAGCGGCTGTGGTCCCAGAACCCCAATTCGCTCGCGATTTCCGTCACTGTGTCCGCTGATTTTGTGCGAAGCCGCTTCCGGGCGATATAAAAGCGCCTGAGCAGAAGATAGCGTGCAGGCGGCATTCCAAACAACTCGTGGAACACGCGCTGCAAGGACGCTTGGCTAATGCCGACCGCCTTCGCCAGTTCCCCCGCATAAATAGGCTGCCCGTCGTTGGCGTCCAAGATTGCCGCGATCTGCTTTAGAATGACTGAGCGTGGCATTTTAGGGCGTCCCGTCACCGCGCCGTCACTTGCCTGAAAAGGCAATGCGTCGGCGAGGAGGCGCGTGAGCGCATCGGCGAGTGCACGGGCGCTCGCGACAGGTGGTATGGCGGTAAGCGATTGATCCAGGTGACGCAGGAAAGCCTTCAAACGCGAAAGGCTGTGTAGCTGCCCAACAGTGACATGCGATCCAAGGCGCGGGAGCACCCGGCCCTCTATCTCGCAGACCTCGTTAAAGGTCCTTGGAGCAACAAGCACAACCTCGCGGCACCCGGATGTCGTCGTGTCGGTATGCTCGCTGCCGGGTGCGTAAACGGCAAAGTTGGTGTCCGACACGTCGTACCCGAGCAGACGAAATCCAGCCGACCGGGCCAAGGGAATGACGAACGCATGGTGGTCTCGAGGGGCATCACCTGAACAGACTGAATGCCCCTGTTCGAAGCTGATAGACTGCACGCTCCAATCAAGAAGGCTGTGATGCATCCACGTCGCGAGGAATGCGCCGCGGCTAACTTGCATCGCGCTCACATTGGTATGCTTCAACGCCAGCGACATCTCTTCGGAATCGCGGAAATGCATCATGTGAAATTCGTCCGATCCCGCCGCAATTTAGCATCTGCTCAAGATCAAATTTGATCAGTTTTGCCGTAGAGCGCAACTGGATGCCGGTCATATTTTGTACGCCGCCGATCAGCAAGGCCTAGATGTGTGAAATTGGCGGCGAATTTCCGGAAGTCTTTGGGGAATGCGGCATGTCCAAATTCAAGTCACCAATTCAAACGCGGCGGGATTTTCTTGGAACAGGCGCTGGCTTGATTGCCGCCGGGATGAGCTTTCCGGCGCTCGGCGGTTACGGCGTGCCTGGAGAAGTAGCTAAAGCGGCGGCTGCCAAGCCCGCCAAGCCGCGCAGCCGCAAGCCCAATATCCTTTTCGTCTTCAGCGATCAGGAGCGCTATCGCGCGACGTGGCCGAAAGGACTTTCCCTTCCGGGTCATGAGTGGTTGCAGTCGAAGGGGGTTACTTTCCACTCCCACTATTGCCCAGCCACGATGTGTACCTCTTCGCGCGCGGTCATGCTGACGGGGTTGACGACCGTCGACAACGGCATGTTCGAGAATTGCGACATGCGATACGTAGGCAGCCTCTCGCCTAAGATCCCGACCATCGGACACATGTTGCGCAAGCAGGGCTACTATACAGCCTACAAGGGTAAGTGGCACCTGAATGCCGACTTCGACAACAACGAGGAGCGGCTCTTAACGAAGGAAATGGAAACGTACGGCTTCGCCGACTACTTCGGCCCGGGCGACATCATCGGCCACACCCTGGGCGGGTATCAGTTCGATCATCTCGTTGCCGGGAGCGCCATCACGTGGATGCGACGCAAGGGGCAGCCGATCAGTGAGGAAGGCAAACCGTGGGCGCTGTTCGTCAGTCTCGTCAACCCCCACGACATCATGTATTTCAATACCGATGCGCCGGGTGAAAACGTCCAGAACAACGGCACCATCATGAAGGAGGCTGCCCGCGCGCCCGACCACCCTCTCTATAAGGCGTCATGGGACCAACCTCTTCCCAGCACATTGCGTGAACCCCTGGACGCCCCAGGACGGCCCGCGGCACATGGCGAGTTTCTCAGAATGTGGGGTCACGTGCTGGGCACGATCCCCATGGAAGAGGAACGCTGGCGCCGTTTCAACGACTATTACATCAACTGTACGCGGGCCGTTGATCTTCAACTCGCTGCCATCTTCTCCGAACTTGAAAATCTTGGGCTGGCGGACAACACGATCGTGATCTTCACCACAGATCATGGAGAGGCTGCCGGCGCGCACGGACTGCGCGGCAAGGGGCCGTTCGCTTACGAAGAGACGATGCATTTGCCCATGTATGTCGTCCATCCCGACGTGAAGGGCGGCCAGGATTGCAAAGCTCTGACGGGACACATCGACTTTGCTCCGACCTTGCTGTCACTTACAGGAGCAACAAAGGAGCAAACAAGCGAAGCAGCGGGCCGCGATCTGCCAGGCAAGAATTTCGCCAACGTCTTCACGAACCCGGGCGCCGCCGGCATCAATGACGTTCGTGATGCCGTTCTGTTCACCTACAGCGGCATCGTCACGAACGACAGCGAGATTTTCCGGATTAATACGGAAGCAAAAATCGCTGGAAAGAAGCCCATCGTTCAGCTGATCAAAGAGGGCTACTTCCCCAACATGAAGAAGCGCGGCAGCGTCCGTGCCACCTTCGACGGGCGGTACAAATTCGCACGATACTTCTCACCCATCGAGCGCAATTCGCCGCGCAACCTCAACGAACTCTATGCCAGCAATGATGTCGAGTTGTTCGACCTTTCCACCGACCCGGCCGAGGCAAAGAATTTGGCTGTCGACCGCAAGGCAAACGCCGAACTTCTGACCGCCATGAATGCCAAGCTGGAGAAGATTATCAAGGATGAGATCGGCTCCGATGACGGCCGCGAGATGCCCAACATTCCCACCGTCGACTGGACCATCGATCGTCCAGACTTGTGAGCGGCGTCGCGCGGCACCAGCCAAACATTCACATTGGGACCTGTACAAAATGCAAAAGCTATCTCTTCCGCTACTAATCGCAACGATCGCAATCTTGATGTTTGTGCCGGCCACCGGCCCCGCCCATGCTCAAGCTCTCGTTATTGAGAAAGACTGTGGTGCCGAAATCTCTGCCCACTGTTCCACGGTTCGCCCTGGCGCAGGGCGGGTCGTCGCCTGCCTCATTGCCCACGAAGACAAGATCTCGCCGCGTTGCCGCATGTCGGCGTACCTCGCGTCCGGCGATCTGGACGAGCGGCTGAAGGCCGTACGCGGTCCTGCGAAAACGTGCAGTGCCGACATCCTCCAGTACTGCTCGAAGGTCCAGGCTGGAGGCGGGCGCATTTACGATTGCCTTAACGCAAACAAGTCCACCCTGACCGACGCCTGCCGCGCCCTCGTCCCACAATTTCAAAAGCTATTGGGTGACTGATCGGCCATTCAGAGGCGAGATTTTGTGAACGTTACGGATCCGCATCCACACAGCCGGATGTTGAACCTCAATCCGGACCCTTACACATGATCTGTCGGCGCGTTTATGATCCGGCCTTATGGCCACATGACGAAGGACTGTCCACCGACGTCATGGGTCGCTGTTGGCCCGGAGCCGAAGTGTTAAGAAGCATGCTGTTGCTCGTGAAGCAGCCACTCATGGAGGCTGCTCAACCTAACTCCCGCTCCTTCGGCACCGTGAACCCGCCCTCCGCCACCATGCGCGCAAAGAGCCCGTTCCCCTCAGCCAACTCCACGAACCGCCCGGTCTCCACGATCCGCCCCTTGTCGAGAACGTAGATACGGTCGGCGTTCGCCACCGTCGAAAGCCGGTGCGCGATGACAAACGTCGTGCGATTCTCCCGCAACCGGTCGAGCGCGCGCTTGATCTTGGCTTCCGTCTCCGCGTCGAGCGCGCTCGTCGCCTCGTCCAAAATCAGGATCGGCGAGTCTTTCACAATCGCCCGCGCCACCGCCAGCCGTTGCCGCTCTCCGCCCGAAAGTGACGCTCCGCGCTCGCCGATCACGTAGGCATACCCACCCGGCTTGGCCAAAATAAACTCGTGCGCCTCAGCCAACCGGCACGCGCGTTCAACATCGGCGTCGCTCGCATCCGGCCGTCCAATCCGCACATTCTCAGCAATTGACCGGTTGAACAGACCCGCATCCTGAAACACGACCGCAATCGAGCGCCGCAGTGAATTCAGCGTCACATCCGCGATATCTTGCCCATCGACCAGAACGCGCCCAGCTTCCGGTGCCCGCAGCCTCTGCAGCAGCGACAGCGTCGTCGTCTTGCCCGATCCCGTCGGCCCGACGAGCGCCACGGTCTCGCCCGGCGCTGCGTGCAGCGTAATCTCGAACACGCCCTGCGCGCTGTTGGCGAATTGGAACGTCACGTCCTCGTAGCGGACATCGCCCTGCACCAGCGGCAGATCCTTGGCTCCCGGCTTCTCCGCAATTGCGTCCGGCTCATCCACGAGCGCGAAAAAGGTCCGCAGCGTCGGCGCCTGCCGGTTGAGGCTCATCACGAACCCGGAAATCTGATCGAGCTTGCCGATCATCAACCCCGCGAACCCGACGAAACTCACGATCTCGCCGACCGTCAATTCGCCCCGTCCCGCCAACACCGCGCCGATTGAAAACACCGCCACCATGGTGATCGTCGCCGCCGCCCGCTGCAGCACGGTCAGGATGCCCCACCAGGTCAGAACGGGATACTGCGCGTTGAGCAGGTTGCCCATCAGCCCGCGCATCGCTTCCGCCTCCGCTGCCAGCCGCGTGTAGCTCTGCACCACCGTCACGTTGCCGATCACATCGCCGACGCGCCCCGACACCTGCGAATGGTATTGCTCCACCGCCGCCTGCCCCGCGCGCGTCTTGCGCATCACCAGCAGGTTCATGAAAACGTAGGAGACCGCCAGCGTCGCCAGAATGAGCGCCATCCGCCAGTCAATCGAAATCGCCGTCGGTACCAGCAGCAGAATGCTCGTGATCGCCGTCAGCTGTTCGCGCATCGCGCTGAGCCACAGCCAGAACATGCTGTCTGCCCCGGAATTGATGGCCCGCACCACCGCGCCCGACCCGCGATCCGCGTGATAGCTAAGTGGCAGCGTAATAGCCCGCTCGAACGCATCGGCCATCACGGCCAGCCGCCGCCGGTGCGCCAGCCGGTCCGCGATCACAGCGACGACCACACTCGCCCCAATGCCGAACAACCCGAGCGCCGCCCATAGGCCAATCAGCGGAAACGCGCCCGAGCCCGTCGACAGCGCGTCCACCACGCGACCGAACAAGATCGGCTCGGCGAGCTGAATGACGCCGATCACGACGCTCGCCGACGCCAGCGCAATGGCCAGCCCGCGTTCGCTGGCTAGGTTGCCGAGTACGCGCGTGTAAATCTGGGTCAGCGTCAGAACGGGCGGCGCGGTCTTCTGCATCGGCAACTGTCCGGAGAGATTAGGTCGGTACGCCGACGAGGTCGGTTTGGCTGATTTCGAGCGTCACGCGCGGCCGGGCGAGCCACGCATCGATCATGACGTCATGGCCTTTGGCGACGATCCGCTGCGCCTCGGCCAGTTCTTTCTGCACCGCGCGAATGAGCGGCGCTTCCGCCGCGCGCAAGTGCATATGGCTCGGTCCCTCGATGACGGAATACTCCGACAGCCGCAGCTGTTCGCTCAATTCATTCGCCGCCTGCGGCCCCATCGCCTCGCCATGCCCGCTGTCGCGCATGAAGCGGCGATGCAGGGCCGCGGTGAAGGCCCCATCGGCGGCATGATGTGGCATCAACTTAAGCCGCCCGTCATAGATCAGACGTGCATGCATGACGGATCGCCGGTCCGCGAGCACCGCCACCAGCATCCGGATGACAGCCGCCGGATAGCGCATCAAATCGTCGTCGATCACCACCAGAGACGGCGGCGGCTCGGCGAGCTTTCCCCCCGCCGCCACCACGTCATGCAGTTTGAACCGCACGGCGATCTTCTGCCCCTGCCGGTCAATGAAGAGACCATCTTCCGTTACCCGCGCCGCCGGCGCCCACCGCGTCAGATGATCCCGCGCCTGCGCCTCTTCCACCGCATCCCGCGTATAAAGTGTCCACGCTTGATCCGGAGCCAGCAGAGGCGCCAGAGCCCGCAGCGTTGCCCCCGTCCCCGCGTGCAGATCAAGCACATCAATCGATGTCCGCCCCTCGAACCACCCCGACACTGCATCCGAAACATCAGAATTTTTCGACCGCTTGTCGGCGGCCTCTTTCAGAAGTTGCAGGTCTGTCGTGCGAAAAAGCATGTCCCTCACCAATCGAGCAACGCGGTGGCCGCAACCGCGGGCGGCGATCCCGGCCCCAACGCCTGCGCAAGTTTATCCGGATCGACCGCCGCCCCCGTCATCGTCTCGGCGCGATGAATCCCCGACGTGACGAAGAACGCATCGACACCGGCCAATTCCGCCGCCTTCAAATCCGTCCGGATCGCATCGCCGATGGCGAGAATACGCGATTTCGGCACCGCTTTACCCCGGATCGCTTCTGCCCGCGCCAGCGCCGTCGCATAAGCCGACGGATGCGGCTTGCCCGCCCAATAGACATCGCCGCCGAGCGCCGCATACGCCTCGCCAAGCGCCCCCGCACACACGTAATGCCGACCCCCGACATCGACGACAAGATCCGGATTGGCGCACACAAACGGCAATCCCAGATCGCGCCCCTGCTCCAGCACACCCGCATAGTCCGCGACCGTCTCCGTCACATCGTCGTTGAGTCCCGTGCAAACGATCGCCTCGGCCTCGCCCATAGCCACCATCCGCGCCGGCAGCTTGTCCATGAACGCCGCATCGCGATCCCGCGGCCCGATCACATACACCGAGCGGTACGCCCTCGCCGCCACGTGCTCCAATGCGATCGCCCCCGACGACACGATGGCATCATAGCTCTCAACGCCGACACCCTTATCCGCGAGCATCTCCGCCACGCGCTCCGCCGGAACCGGCGCATTCGACACCAGCACCACCGTCCCGCCATTGCGCCGGAACGCCGTCAGCGCCCGCATCGCGCCGGGATAAGCGCGAAACCCGTCATGGATCACGCCCCAAACATCACAGAACAGCACGTCATAGCGCGCGAGCAAGTCACGCGCGGCGGTCAGGATCGGCGGCGGGGAGGGGGATCGCATCGAAGAAGGGAGGTCCCAACAGAGGGCGGCAATGGGTCCGGTCAAACCCGGCCACAGGAGTAGTCCCTACCGGCTTCTCCGCTCTCAAACAAGCCGCCAGCGAGCCGCGTCCCGTGCCACAACCATCTGATTTGCCGTCATTTCCAATTCTTAATCCGGACCTTGGCAGTCACCCCTTGAAACTGCCAGCCGTTGCATTATGTCGCTGTCAAAAATCCGGCCATTATGGCCGGCCGCCAACATAACGAGGGAGGACGCCATGGGCACGCTCATTGAAGCCCACCAATTGCGAAAAACCTTCGGTGAGATCACCGCGGTCGACGGCATCAGCCTCACCGTCCAACGGGGCGAAGTCCTAGGCTTCCTCGGCCCCAACGGCGCTGGCAAGTCGACCACCATGAAGATGATCACGGGGTTCCTCGAGCCCGATAGCGGTCGCGCTACGATATGCGGTCACGACGTCCAGGAAACACCTAAGCTGGCAAAATCGAAACTCGGCTACGTCCCCGAAGGCGCGCCCTCCTATTCTGAAATGACGACGCGCGCCTTCCTCGGCTTCATCGCCGAAATCCGAGGCTATCGCGGGGCCGAAATCAAGCAGCGCATTGCCTCGGCCGTCGAAAAGACCGGCCTTGAGCCCGTCCTCGACCAGACCATCGAAACGCTGTCCAAAGGATATAAGCGCCGGGTCGGTGTCGCTCAGGCCATCCTCCACGACCCCCCCGTCCTCGTCATGGACGAACCGACCGACGGCCTCGATCCTAACCAGAAACATCACGTCCGCGAACTCATCAAAGCGATGGCCGCCGAAAAGGCCATCATCATTTCCACGCATATCCTCGAAGAAGTCGAAGCCGTCTGCTCCCGCGCCGTCGTGATCAATCGCGGCACCATCGTCGCCGACGGCACCGCCGAAGACTTGCTCCATCGCATCCGCCACCACGGCGCCGTTTCAATCCGCGTTCCCACCGAACGCTCCGACGCCGCCATTCGCTTGTTGAAGGATGCCAAGGTCGTGGCCGGGGTCGAAACTCTGGGCAAAGCCAACGGCCACATCCACATCCGCGCCCTGCCCCGCGACGGCGGCCTGGAAGCTGCCGAAGTCGCAGCCCTCCTGCGCGCTCAGCAAATTCCCATCGACGAACTCTATGTCGAGCGCGGCCGCCTCGACGATGTCTTCCGCCAGATCACCACTTCAGACGACCAGAAGCGCAAGACCAACGGGGAGGGCGCCGGCAATGCGTGAGACCTTCGACAACGCGTGGATTATCGCCAAGCGCGAGTTCCGCGCCTATTTTGCGACACCGCTCGCCATCGTGTTCCTCACGATCTTTGTTGCGCTGACCGGCGCGTTCGCCTTCTACATCGGCGGCTTCTTCGATCGCGGACAGGCTGACCTCGCACCGTTCTTCGCCTACCACCCCTGGCTCTACCTCCTCCTCGTCCCCGCCGTCGCCATGCGTCTGTGGGCCGAAGAGCGCAAATCCGGGACCATCGAACTCTTGATGACGCTTCCCGTCTCGCCGATGGAAGCGATCCTCGGCAAATTTTTCGCCGCCTGGGCCTTCATCGGTCTGGCACTGGTACTAACCTTTCCGATGTGGATCACGGTCAACGCACTGGGCGATCCCGACAACGGCGTCATCCTGACCAGCTATCTTGGCTCCTTCCTGATGGCCGGTGCATTTCTGGCCATTGGCTCCTTCGTTTCTGCCATGACCAAGAACCAGGTCATCGCCTTCATCATCGCCGCAACCATCGCTTTCCTCTTTACCATGAGCGGCTTCGAGATGGTGCAGAACGCCGTCAAGGCGTGGCTGCCGGAAGTGGTCACGCAAGCCATTTCGTCGATGAGTGTCCTGTCTCACTTCGAGCGCATCACGCGAGGCGTTCTCGAAGCTCCAACGCTGGTCTATTTCCTCTCGATGATCACGTTTTTCCTGTTCGCGACCGGTATCGCCGTCGATCAGAAAAAAGCCGAATAAGGGTGCGTCATGACAAACGCAGCAAACACCAACTCTGAAGCGCAAAAGCCTCGCGAAGGCTTCTGGACCGACCCCGCCGCCTATCTCGGCGGCATGAGCCGGCGCCGTATGGCGTGGACCGGTTTGGGGCTGGGTGCGGTCATTCTTCTGTCGGTCAATCTCATCTCTGCGCTGGCGTTCAAGAACGTGAAGAGCGATCTCACCGAAGACCGCCTGTTCACAATCTCGGACGGTACCCGCGAAATTCTGCGCAGCATCGATGAGCCCATCACGGCGCGGCTTTATTTCTCCCGCCGCCTCGCCGAACTCGCCCCCGAGCAGTCGCGCTATTTCCAGCGCGTCAAGGCGCTCTTCGAGCAGTACCGCGATCTCTCCGGCGGTAAACTTCAACTCGCCGTTCTGGACCCCGAGCCCTTCTCCGATGCCGAAGACCGCGCCGTCGCGGCCGGTCTGCGCGGCGTGCGTCTCAACACCGAGGGCGAGGTTGGCTACTTTGGCCTTGTGGCAACCAACTCGACCGATGCCACCGAAGTCGTTCCCTTCTTCGCCCCTGACCGCGAGACGTTCCTTGAATACGACGTGACGAAGCTTATCTACAATCTGGCTAATCCTAAGAAGCGCGTTGTCGGCCTCATGTCTGGTTTGCCCCTCGACGGCGGCGAAACCGAAACGCCCATGGGCAAGCGGCCGCAGAAGCCGTGGATGATCATGAGCCAGATCCGCGAACTCTTCGAAGTTCGCGACGTGGCCCAGACCGTGTCCGCGATCCCGTCCGGGATCGATGTGCTGATGGTCGTGCAACCCACAGGCCTGACCGAAGAGGCAGCCTTTGCCATCGACCAATACGCTTTGAAGGGCGGCAAGGTCCTCGTGTTCATCGATCCCGTCACCGAGACCAATCAGTTGGCGATGCTCAAAGCCCCGGGCGAAGGCCGCAGGCGGCTTGCCAAGGTGCTCGAAAACTGGGGCGTGAAATTCGATAGCACGAAGGTCGCAGCCGACATCCGCCACGCCCGGCGAGTGCAGTTCGGTCGTGAGCAGGATTCGGTGACCGAATTCGTCGCCTGGCTCGGCCTCGACCAGCGCAACATCAACAAGGATGATGTCCTGGCTGCCGGCATCGAAGTCTTGAATGTCGCCTCGTCCGGCTTCCTGGAAAAAGCAGACGGCACCACCACCAACGTTCAGCCATTCCTCAAGACGAGCGCAGATGCAGCCGTCATCGGCGCGGAAAAGATGGGCATGGGCGCCGATCCGTTGGGTCTCTTGCGCGCCTACACCCCCGGTGGCAAAGAGTTGACGCTCGCCGCCCGCCTCTCCGGCGAAGCCAAGACCGCCTTCCCGAACGGAAAGCCCGCCGCTGAGCCCGAAAAGAAGGAGGGCGACAGCGCGGACGCCGCCAAGGCCGCCGAAGCAAAAACGGACACCAAGCCCGGGCCGGATCTTGTAAAGTCCGGCACCGTCAATGCCATCGTCGTCGCTGACGCCGACATGCTCGCTGACCAGTTCTGGGTCAGCCGCCAGGAGATGTTCGGCCAGGAAGCCGTGATGCCGACCGCCCACAACGCCGCTTTCGTTCTGAGTGCGCTCGAAAATCTCTCCGGCAGCAACGCGCTCATCGCGCTGCGTGGCCGCGGCGTCAACGAGCGGCCGTTCACCTGGGTTGAAGAACTGCGTCGCTCAGCCGAACGCCAGTTCCGCGAAAAAGAGCAGGCTCTCGAAGCGCGCCTGAAGTCGGCACAGGATGAACTGACCAAGCTGCAGTCCTCCGGCGCCTCGGGCATCGTGATGTCCCAGAAAGAACGGGACGCGATGGAACAGTTCAGAAATGTCATGCTCGAGACCCGCCGCGAACTGCGCGAAGTCAAGCGCGCGCTTCGCAGCGACATCGATCGCCTCGACGGCTGGCTGAAGTTTGCCAACATCGCACTCGTGCCGCTGATGATCGCATTCGGCGGCCTTGGCTACACCGTTCTACGCGGTGCCGGTCGCCGCAAAGGCAGATGAAACAGCGGATCAGGGAGGATCGACGCATGAAGCCGAAACAGTTCGCAACACTCGCCGCCGCCGCCGCCGGTTCGCTGCTGCTCGCCATCGTAACGTATCTTGCCGCGGTGCCGTGGACGCCCGACGACAAGGTGTCCCGCGAAGCCATGCTACCGGGTCTCGCCGTCCGAGGCGGTGATCTAGCCGCCATCGAAATCGCCCGCGAGAAGGAGACGGTCCGTATCGCCAACAAGGAAGGAAAGTGGGTCTATGAGTCCGGCGAAGGCTATCCCGTCGACGAAGCCAAGGCCCGCGAGTTGGTCGTCGCATTGACAGAAGCCCGCCTCGTCGAGCGCAAGACGGCCCTCAAGGATCGCCACGACCTCCTAGGCCTCGGCGACCACACAGCGCCCGGCAGCAACGCCCGGCTCCTCCGCTTGCTCGATGCACAAGGAAACGTATTAGGCGAAGTCGTCCTCGGACGGCCAGCCTATGACATGATGGAAGCTGCCAAGGGCGGCACCTACGTGCGCCGCCCCGGCGATGATCAAACCTGGCTTGCCGACCGCCCGCTCCAAGTCAGCCTCTCAATCCGCGACTGGGTCAAAACCCGCCTCATTGACCGCGACGTGAAATCGATCACGTCCCTTCGCATCGAACGCGAAGGCGAAGCGCCTATCGACATCAAGCGCTCCGCCGACGGTAACCAGCACGAACTCGTTGCCATGCCCGCCGGCAAGAAGCTGAAGTACGTGAGCGCTATCGACGACATCGCTGAAGCCGTCAGCCTCGTCGAGTTCCGTCAGGTCCGTAAGGCAGGCCAAGCCGACAGCCTTCCCTTGAAGGGCCGCGCGACCTTCGAAACCGACAACGGCTTCAAGCCCACGCTCGAATTCCGCGGCGACGACAGCAAGGTCTGGATCCGTCTCACAGCCACCGGCACGGGCGCCGGCAAGGCCGACGCCGACGATCTCACCGCCCGCTCAGCTGGGTGGGAATTCGAAGTGCCCCAAACCGAGCTGAACGCCATCCTCGTCAAACTGGCCGATCTCGTCGAGGACGCCCCCGCATGACGCTCAGCGGCGCGAACTGCAGCTATCTCCTGCCGGTCTAGGCGCCGGTGGGAGATAGCAGCGTTTGCACCCGCATCGGCATCCCCTGCAGCCTCATCGCGTGCCTGAGCGCATCCAGAAAGTCGGCGCGCTCGACGGGCGACAGATCCCGGCCGACCTCCACCGCGCGCCCGCGCTGGAGCAGCCGGATCCGCCGCAGCCCATAATCCGGGTCCCGCTCGCACTCAATCTCGATGGAACCCTGTGGCAGCGCCGTCCTGGATACGAGCATATCCCGGCGAAATCGCGTCACCACGACCTCGCCGTTCTCGATGTCGATCTGTTCACACCGCCGCAGCCCGCCTTGAAAGACGAACAGCAGCGCCAGCAGCGCCGCCGTGGTGAGAAACAGCACCGCCGCGATAATCCACAAACCGAGCGCGATGTAGATCGCGTGAAATAGACTCGATATCCCCAAGATCCCCGTGCAAAGCCACCGATGGGCTTGCCGGTCGAGGCTTTGCCCCGGCGTGATGACGGCATGGAAGCCGGTATCGCGCGCCAAATCGTCGTCAAAGCTCTGAACAGAGCGCGTCTGTATTGCAGTCACGTTCAACGTCCCAGTCAAACGGCGCCGGCTCAAAGCCGTGGCGCACCGATGTTATGTCCCCCGCAGCCATTCCATGTCGGAGCACTGCGCGACGCCACCGCCCGGGCATGGGCCCGAACGCGGTACATCAATGATTGTTGGAAAGTTCGATCTCGCTCAGGCCGTAGCCGGCGGTCCCCGTGACCCCAGCACCGGACCGGCGCGCCGCACCGGTTCGCGCGGCACGACGACAGCAAATGCGATCGGGAGGAACAGCGCGTCGGTGGGGCTGGCCGCCACGTCGGGATGGGTCAGTTGGGGCAGCGGCGTCAGCCCGGCAAATCCGCAATCTCCATCCGCTCCAGGCGCACCATGGCCATCGGGCGGCGGATCACTGTCGCTGACCGAGATCGTCTTCAAACCCTGCGCGGTGCAGATCACCAGTTTCAGCGGCTTGTTCGACCCGGTGGCGATACTGGGCATATATCCCGGCGCCACGAGCGACCGGAGCGCAAAGCAGGCCACAAGCATCAGGCAGAGCCAATGCTGCAGTCCCCACGGGCGCGCATGAAAACGATCGTTCATGACCCTGAAGGCTAAAGGCGACCGGCTAACGGTGACAATGGGGCCGAAGAGCGCGGGGCCCCATCGGAACAATCGGCCGGTCGGCCCGGTTGAATCGGCCCCGCGTTAGCATTAAGTCCCCGAATGACCGCATTGATTGGCCACACTCTCGGTCCGCCATTAGCACAGGAAAAATGCCCATGATCGAGCGCCGGACTTTCCTCCTTACCGCAGGAGCCGCGACCGCCGTTGCCGCGGGCCTGGGATCTATTGTGATGCCCGCTCTGGCCAACGACCCCGACGGTCCCTTCAAGCTGGCACCACTGCCGTACGACCCCGCCGCTCTGGAGCCCCATATCGATGCCACCACCATGGGCATCCACCACGGCAAGCACCACGCCGCCTACGTCAAAAACCTGAACACCGCACTCGCCGGCAAAACGGACCTGGCGAGCCTCCCCCTCGAAACACTTCTGACCAAACTCAACGACGTACCCGAAGCAATCCGCACCACCGTGCGCAACAACGCCGGCGGCCACGCCAATCACACCATGTTCTGGCAGATCATGGGCGCGCCCGGCGGCCCTGGTCCCGACGGCGATCTCAAAGCCGCCATCGAGCGCGACTTTGGCGGCCTGGAAAAACTGCAGGAAACCTTCAACGCCGCCGGCGGCAAAGTCTTCGGCTCCGGCTGGGTTTTCGTCACCGTTGAAAAGGACGGCAAACTTGCCCTCGAATCGCGCCCCAACCAGGACACGCCGCTGATGGACGGCAAGCGCGTCCTCTTCGGCAACGACGTCTGGGAACACGCCTATTATCTTAAGTACCAGAACAAACGCGCCGACTACCTCAAAGCCTGGTGGAACGTCGCGAACTGGAAAGCAATCGCCGATCGCTACGCCGCCGCCAAGGCCGGCACGCTGACGATCTAATAGACCGACCTGATGAACGACAAAAACGGGTTCGATCCATCACGCGGATCGAACCCGTTTTTCTATGTGTCTATTAATTGCCGTCGGCGGCTAATACTTGTCGGGTGTATTCATATCGTCGCCCGTCGTCGTTTTGCCCTTCGCGCTGGCGTCGTCATCGGTGGCCGAACTGGCACCCTGATCAGTCGTCCCATCCGGTGTCCGATCCGACGTCGTGCCGGGCTTGGGCGGCGCGGCTGTCGAGCCTGCCGGAGCAGGCGTCGTTTTATCCCGCTGCGAAAGCGGCGTTTCAGTCTTCGTTCCAGGCGTCCGGTCGCTTGTTTCGCCCGCTGCAGGTGCGGTTCCGCTCGGAGCGGTCGTCTGCGCCGACGTCATCGCTGGACCTGCCAGAATCAATCCGGCCGCAACCGCAGTCATCGTTATCATCTTCATCGCAATTCCTCCTTGCGTATTGACCCCCCCTATCGATAGCGTTTCACGATTGACCGGTCCCCATCCCGGGCCGGTCAATCGCTTATTCGCGTGTCGTCCGCCCTGCTATGGCGTCACCGCATCGCGCGACGTATTCCCTGCCGGATTTCCGTCAGCCGGCGGCGACGGCTGAGCCGGTGTCTGATCCTGCGTCACAGGCGGCGCAGCCGGTGCATTGCCGACGTTGCGATCGCCGCGAACTGCGAATTGAGCCACTGCTGCCGCCATCACAAACAGGAACAGTAACGCCGCGAAGAATCCGATTGCGGTCCCCAATCCAACGGGCCGGCTGTCCACACGGCTGCGGATCGCTCCCGCATCGCGCCGAAAGTGATGATCGCGGTGCAGTTCATCCGGCGGAATGCTGGATTGGCCGCCTGTATCCGATCCGACAGGCCGGCTGATAGGCAAATCGTTCATGCTGGGAACTCCTTCATAAAGCTGGGTTTCCAAGGCACGGCTACACATCGGTCACGTATCGGGCCGCGCTACGTGTGCGCACGTCGACGCGATTGGGACGTGCGCAAACATGCCTGTCGCATCGTCGTGTGCCCAGAAAACGCTCTCGCTCCGGCATGGTTCCGTCGGAGCAACATGAGGGGAGCCAGCCATCGCCAAGCCGCTACAACGTGACAACGCTCCCTTACGCCGAGCAACCGGTTCAATCGGTTCACAGATAACTTCTGCAACAGGGATGAGAAGCAAGGGAGCGCAAGTGGTGCCATTAGAGCGCAAGCGCATTTAGCTGCCGCGCGCCGATCGCGTCGTCGCACCAATCGCCACTGCGCGGGGTATCAGCACAAGTGCGGCCGTTGTCTCGATCGCAGAACCCAAAAAAGCAGGCTTTGAAGCACTGGCATCACTCAAACCGCCGCTCGCGAATTCCGGTGCTGGGGCAGTATGCCGGTCAAAGTCTCAACGAGCAGTTCGGGCCGGCAGGGCTTTTGAAGAAAGCGCGTACCGGCAAAAACATTTTTTAACTGATCCTGTGAGTAGCCGGATAACAAGATAAATGGCAGCCCGCTTGCCTTCAACGCGATCGCGGCGGGCGCTGCACTCACGCCAGCTAAGTTAGCATCGACAATGGCTGCATCGCAGTCGCCGCCTTCAATCAGCCCCAGAGCGTCTTCGAGGTTGGTAGCGAGGCCTGCGATCGAAAAGCCAGCGTCACGGAGGATGTCTTCGATGCCGAATGCAATCAGTGGCTCATCCTCAAGAATGAGGACGCGGATATATCCATTGTTATCGCCGGGTACCGACTGGGGAATATTCATTTCGTCGCCTTTTCACTTTACAACGCATCGGCGATGGGGGCTGTTTGCCTTCCAACACTGTCCGCCATCAGGACCTCCAAGATGACGGCGCAGGAACAACGGCCATGAACTGGTCAAGGCCGTACGATACGTTAGCTCGGCGAACAGTCGTCGGACACTAACCGATGTTAGTCGAAATGGCAGTTTTGAAAGTTTCTGAGGCGATGCACCTGAGGCGAGGCTCGGGGCCATCCTCAGGCAGTGTTCAGCTGATTTGAAACACGGACGATCAGTCCAAGTGTGCTTTCCCGCGCGCAAATGCTACTAGTGTCCGCTGCACGATGCCCGTCCCATATCGACAAGCCCGGCGCCCCCTAACATGCTGCGCCAACGGTTCTCGAAACCAGCATTCATGCGCGGTTCAACTCCAGTGTGAAAGCAGCAGGCGCCGTCAAATTCCAGCAAAGACCGCTCTCCCGGTAGTTCACTTTTGCCGTACCGTGAAGGGCCGCTTCCACAATTTTTCCGATGACCGTCCTGCCGAAACCATGATGTGAAGGAGGGATGACTGTGGGTCCTCCCTCCTCCGACCAAGACATTGAGAACTCTGTCTGTGGGGACCGCGTAATGTTCCACAAAATACGAACCCGACCCTCGTGGTTAGAGAGTGCGCCGTATTTGCTAGCATTCGTTGCGAGCTCATGAAGAGCCATGCCAATTCCTTGAGCCGCGGCCGAGTTCAAGCGCGCGGGCGGGCCGTTGACCAGCACACGTGTACCGATCAAATCCTTAAAATGCTCGAGCTGAGCCGCCACGAGATCGGAAACTTCGACGCCTTGCCACTGACTGGCGACCAAAAGGTCCTGACATGCAGCGAGGCATCCGATGCGCTCGCACAAACGCTTAACTAAGGTTCCAGGATCGGTATGGCGAGCCGTCTGCCGCGCGACCACTTGCACGACGCTCAGTAAGTTTTTTGAACGGTGATTGACCTCGGCCATGAGCAGGTTGTTGTTTTCTTCCGCCAGCTTTCGTTTCGTGATGTCGCGAATGTTGCATTGAATGACGGAGCGGCCATTTTCATCGTATAGGTTGGCTACGAGTTCAACGTCCTGATGCCGCCCCCCCTGACTCACCAGCGGCAAGTCGTCGTACCGGACATGGTGCTCGCTTTTCAATCTTCGGATCATTTCTTGGCTCGCACCTTCATCTTTGAGCAGGCCGATCTCGGCCAGGTCTTTTCCGGCCAACTGCTCGTACGAGCAATCCAGCAGCTGGGTCATAAACGGGTTGGCATCGGTGATTCTGCAGGTTCCGGGATCAACCAACAAAACACCGTCCTGTGCCGCCTCAAAAAGTCGTCGATAGCGGATTTCAGAAGTTCGCAAGCGATTTTCGGCATGGAGACGGTCGGTAATATCGCGAATAACGGCTAACACGCCGGCCCGCTGGCCGGTAGGATCGCGCAGCAAGGACATGCTCGACTCAACATTCAGCATGCGGCCGTCGCGGGTGATTTGGACATATTGACCGCACCATTTTCCGTTTCGCTCCAGGGCAGCTGCAGAGGCAGCCTCGGCTTCTTCATCGAGCCATTGGGATGTGAAAAAAGCATTCAATTTTCGTCCGAGTGCGGCGGACGCGCTGATGCCATATTGCATTTCGGCCGCGTTATTCAAATACGTGACGAGCCCGTCACCATCGACTGTGATTACGGCATCGCTGACCTGCGCAAGGATTTCACCGCGGAAGCGATTGGATGCGGCATCCAAGCCTTGTAGTGTGTAGATACGTGGGCCCGCAGAACCCTCCACGACGAGCGCATCGACTTCGCCGCCGCGAATTGCTTGGAGTATCTCTTCTACCTCCTCAAGTCGCACCCGTAACGTGGCGTTTTCGGCCGCAAGTCTTGATACGCTGAGAGGTTCTGTGAGCATATCTAAGAGCTTCTCTCAGGAGGCAATTTCTCCGGCTGTGTGCTGAGCCCAAGCCCGCTCAGAATGCGTTCGGTTCGCGACATATCGCCGATAAATCGGCGCGAAGGCAGTGGCAGCTTTTTGATCAAGGTCGGGGCAGCAACAATCTGCTCTCCTTTAGCAAACGAAGGGTGCTGGGATAAGTCCACGATTTCGAGCTCGTAGCCCCCACTCATGTAGTTCTCGCAGAGCCTCCGAAGGTTTGTGATCGCCCGCGCGGATTGTGTCGTCGCTCCTGTAATGTAAAGGCATAGCACGTAGTGGACGGTGATGGGATCCACCGTGGCGGCGGTTGCCGAAACGTCTAATTCGCCTATCTCGTTGCCGTCGTTTTTCATCACCGGCTCGACCTCACCGGCTCGATGTTGAGGCCGACCAGCACACGCTCTTCATTCGAAAGGTCGCCGATAATTTTCTTGATCGGCTCGGGAAGACGGCGCACGAGTGTCGGAACAGCAAAAATCTGGTCGCCGGCTGCCAGCTGAGGGGTCTTTGTCAGGTCGATGACCTCGATACGATACTGACCGGCCAAGTGTGTCTCGCAAATGCGTTGCAGGTTTGCGAGTGCCGTAAGCGACTTTGCTGTCTGGCCGGCAACATACAACCGCAGCTCGAACTTCGAATCTGGCCCTGGTTCAGGATCGATCAATTTAAGCGTCATGCCGATGACCGCTTTTCTTTTGACTGACCATTATGGCCAGTAGCGCCGCCACGCGCCTTCGCCATGGCACTGCTGTTTTGGAGCGTTGTCTTATCCTGCAACGTCTCTTGCGCAATGGCGAGCTTCACCATGGCCGCTTCCGTTTCCACTTCGATCTGCAGCGCCGCGATTTGAGCTTCAATGGCTTTTCGTTTGCCAGCAAGCACGAGCAGCTTAGCCTCATGATCCTGCTTGCGCACTTCGGCGGCGGCAAGTTCGTGCGTCTCCTGCGCCACGCGAGCGCTGCCTGTGAGTACGCCGTCGACCCCGACGTAAACATCTACCAAGTCAATTCCCTCGTCACTCAAAATAAACTCGCGCACTTGGTTCGAGTGCGCCATGCCTCGCGACTTACGCACGTAAACAGTTCGATTGCGCTCGCCGTTGAATTCGACATTGCGCAGCAACAACCATGTATCCATGAGAGAAGACACACCAAGTTCTGAATCCTCAAGTGCCTCCTTGGCGCCTGAATTGAGGCTGGTGAAAAGCGTAGTAATATGTTGCTGCTTCAGGAAATCGATGAGGCGCATGAGCGTGGGCTTTACCTCCGGATCATGCCGCTCAAGGGTGAGATTGCTGATCGGGTCGACAACAACAATGTCAGGGCGGAAAGCGCGCACAGCATCGTGCATCATTACCAGATGCTGCTCCAGCCCGTACAAGGTTGGGCGAGATGCATGGATCTGCAGCAAACCTTGTTTCACCCACGGATCGAGATCGATGCCGACGGAACGCATGTTCCGAATGATCTGCGAGCTCGATTCTTCGTAAGCGAAAAGCAGCGCTTTCTGACCCCGGCGGCACGCGGCATCGATAAACTTTGCGCCGATGCTGCTTTTGCCCGTGCCTGCCGACCCTGAGACAAGCACGCTGCTGCCGCAGAAGACGCCCTCTCCTCCAAGCATGTCGTCGAGGTGCGCCACCCCGGTGGGCAGACGCTCAGATGAAGCTTTATGATCGAGCTGGAGCGACGTGATCGGGAGGACTGAGAAGCCGCGCTCGCTAATGAGAAAAGGATATTCATTTGTACCATGGGCCGTGCCGCGGTACTTCACAACGCGCAGACGCCGGGTACAGATTTGGTCGGAGATGCGTTGATCGAGGACGATTACACAGTCTGCGACGTATTCTTCTAGTCCATAGCGAGTAAGGGTAGAGCCGCCTTTTTCGCCAGTGATGACTGCTGTCATCCCGCGATCCTTCAACCAGCGAAAAAGTCGACGTAGTTCGGCGCGGAGGACTGCGTGGTTCGGAAGTCCGGCAAACAGGGCCTCAACTGTGTCGAGAACCACGCGCTTAGCACCGATAGAGTCGATGGCGTGGCCGAGCCGGATGAAAAGGCCCTCCAGATCATATTCGCCCGTCTCTTCGATTTCACTGCGTTCGATGTGCACAAAATCGAGCAGGATCAATTTCTGCTCCACGAGATCGTCCAGATCGAAGCCGAGCGAGCGAACGTTGGTTGTCAACTCCTTGGCGTTTTCTTCGAACATCATGAAAACGCCGGGCTCGCCGAATTCCGTCGCGCCCCGCACGAGGAACTCCAAAGCAAGCATCGTCTTACCGCATCCGGCACCACCGGCGACGAGTGTAGGTCGCCCGACTGGAAATCCACCGGCGGTTATTTCGTCGAGACCTTGGATGCCCGTGGGGGCCTTAGCAAAGGTGGGCGGGCTGTCATTTAATTTTGTCATGGCGCCGCTTTGAATTTAACTGGTAAACGGCTCGAATTTCAGACATTTGGAGCCCCCGGCGGAAACGAGACTGGGGGCAATTGGTTCCGTGCAACGTTTGTACAAGTTTCCAGGCCGGCACGATGGTATGACGGACGACGTCCAAATGCGCGAACAGAAAACCAAATGCTGAATTTGCGCATGTCTACGGAAATGCGCCGCGTTCTGATGGCAAGGGAAGGATCACGGCTCGCCGCCTTCCGCGACACATTACACTAAGGGTTCCCAATCTGCTAATCTCCCGGCTTGCCCGTTGCACAGACGTGTTGTGCACCGGCACGACGTCCGCTCGGGGCTAAAGGCGGGCTCGAGCGGCGTTCAGAGGACTACCGGACCACCTCCGTGACGGGTGGGATTCGAACACAGAGAGTTCTCACTCCTCCTCCTTTTACAGGGCAGCCTTCGTCCCAAACGCAGTCAAACCTGATCGTTGACGCGGGCGCTGCGGCTCTCAAACCATTGCTCCAATCCTCGAGCCTGAGTTGCACCGTTGCCTTAGTTGAGGGAGCGAGCAGGAGCGCTCGGCGTTGTGAGCGTTGCGCCCGCAGACGATGTATCGCGGGCGATCGCAGCATCTATTTGTTGGTTGTCGCATTTACTCCCTGAGACGTGCTCGCAGGCGCGTTGCGCCGTCTCTTTAAGCTGGCTCAAGGATATTCGCCTAGTGAAGATGATCAATTTGGACAATGAACTTTCCGACTTGGCACCCCCGTACGGCGCCTTCTTGACTAAGTCATTCGGCAACACGGCCGGAACATGCGCCTACAAACTCTACATCCCGAGCGGTGCCGAATTGGAACCGCGACCGCTCATCATCATGCTCCATGGGTCCAGCCAGTCCGCGGATGATTTCGCAGCCGGCACACGAATGAACTTCGCCGCAGAAACCAATTCTTGCTATGTGGCCTTTGCTGAGCAGAGCCCCTCAGCGAACAGTTTGAAATGTTGGAATTGGTTTCAGAGTAGCCATCAAGCGCGAGGTTATGGCGAGCCATCGATCATTGCAGGGCTCGTGCAGCAGATTATTAGCGAGCACAACATTGATCCTCGGCGCATTTACGTGGCGGGGCGCTCCGCCGGAGGCGCCGCCGCGGCGGTCGTTGCGCAAGCCTACCCTGATATCTTCGCCGCGTTGGGTGTGCATTCAGGCCTGCCTTGCGGCGTCGCTCGAGATTTAACGTCCGCGTTCGCTGCGATGCAAGGCTATAGCTTCTTTACGCCCACTCAAGGTGATGCAATTCCCACTATTGTCTTCCACGGTGACCAGGATAGGACAGTGCATCCCAGGAACGGCGCCGAAGTGGCAATCGGCGCGGCTGCGGGTGCGTCGTACGTGCGGGAGGTTGAACGTGGGACGGTACCCGGTGGGCGGAGTTACTCCCGCTCAGTTCATCGAAATCAGAGTGGGAAGCAGATGATCGAGGATTGGGTCATCCACGGAGTGGGACACGCGTGGTCGGGCGGCAGCAACGCCGGATCGTATACAGATCCTTTAGGGCCAGACGCATCAAGAGAGATAATCCGCTTCTTCCTCGAGCACGAACTCGACGATCAAGAAAGAAAATCCAGTGTGCCCGGCGTTGGGCCCCTAAGCTCTCAAACGAAGCCAGCGCCCAAGGTGGTCGAGATGCGATTAACAGACGGCTCGTCTCGATGAGCCCTCCTGCTCCTCAGCCGATCGGCAACGGAACCCAAAGGATTTTCTGACGTTTATCCATAGAAGATGTTCGAACCGTGCGCGGAGCCCAGTCTGCGCTCGAGTGGCTCGACAGCGTAGCACTCCGAAACAGTGCCGATCTCCATCGTAGAGTTCGATGGCCGCTAGAGAACACACCACCCGACCGAAAAGGCTGCGACGCGTATGACACCAGCGACAACGGCCAACGGCATGGCGAGTCAGGTGTGCGCCCGAGCGTAACTCCACGAGGCCCCCAGATGAATAGTCATCCAGCGTCAGTCCTAGCTTTCGTTGTGATTGCACTCGTTTTCGCAATGCATGTCATTCCGGCAGCGGCGGAGAAAAAAATATCGATCGTTCTACTCGGTACGCATCTGCAAAACGATAATCAGATCTACGAGCCGACCAGTGACGCGGAGCGTGCGCGCCTGGAGAAGGTTGGCCAGGCCTTTACGGAGCAACTCGCGAATTCCGGCCAGTTCGACGTGAGGTCAGTGCCGCAAACGATGTCGGCCAAGATCACAGCCGGCCAGACGCTCGGCGAATGCGGCGGTTGTGAACTTGACTACGGAGCCGCGCTTGGCGTCGATGCAATCGCCTGGATCAACGTGCAAAAGGTGTCGAACCTCATCCTCAATCTCAACGTCTATATAGCCGACGTTAAGTCGCAGAAAATGACGTTCGTCCGCAGCGTGGACATTCGTGGAAACACCGACGAGAGCTGGATTCGAAGCATCAATTATGTGGTGAAAAACTACCTCTTGCCAGGGCAAGGCTAAGACATGAGCGGCAGGCGAGCGCGAGAGCCATGACTTCTGTTCTGAACGCATGAGCGAATTGGCGTGAATGCCTTATCTGGCACTTACAACGTGCTTGCCTGAAGCTCAGCTCGTGCTCCCCGCGTTTATCTTCTAAGGATCATAAAATGAAATCGACTTCTCCCACTACGCGCGCGAAACGAAACGCCAAAGCAAAAAAGTTGGTGAATAGATCTACAGATCGGGCGGCGCTCATTCGAGCCCGCGCTCTGATTGCTGAGCGGCCAACGATGAAACCGAAAACCGCACTGCGAAAAGCGGGAGTGACCTCGGCGAAGAAAATTACTCTGTTGAGTGAGGTGCTGAGTGAGCGGCGAGCGGCCCCACTCAAGTCGAAAGTGAGTCCTAATGTCCGACGTGATCGGAACCGGGCGTCATCGTCGACCCCTTCGCAGCCTGCAGAGCCGGCGCATGAAGACGGCACTCACAGTGTGAACAATCATCATCTGGCCAAGCAGCGTGAGACGGCAATGAATCGCTTTGCGATCTTGCCTAGCCCAAACGAAACGCAATCCGGGCCGAATGCTGGCGCTGACAACGGCTCCAGCCGGCGAATTGACGCGAGTTCGTGGTCAAGACTGCTGCAGTGGTCTCCGTACGGCCTCATGCTTTGGCAGGCTTCAGCGATGGCGGACTACTTTTCGAGAGCTACAAAATACTCCATGGCACTTTATCAGAGCGGCCATAGGTAACTGAATGCAGCGTAACGACCGGGCTCCTCATTATTCTCTGAGGAAGGCCGCGGTAGAGAACTTAAATCGGATCCAAAAGCCGCTCAGAAAGAGCGGTTTTGGCGCCGTTATCGCGCGAAATGGAGCGAATGATGATTAGTGATTTTATTGCCTTCGCGGCAAAGTGGGATCAGCTCTTTAACGAGGGCGACGTGGCTAAACTCGAGAACCTTTACGATACAGAGGCCACCGTCGTTCCCGCGGGCGGCGCGCCGGCAAAAGGCCCAGCAGAAATCGGCCAATTTTTTATGGATGTTAGGTCCAAGGGACTCACACGGCACGAGATCGCCGTGCATTCATGCATCGAGCGCGGAGGTGTGGCGGTTGCGATCGGCACGTGGAGCTTGAGCGGCGGAGACCAAGAGTTTAGCGGCAACTGGGTCAACGTACTTGGCCGGGATGGCGATACGTGGAAGATTATTCTTCACACGTGGAATTAACATGAGTGATATGCCCACAAGCGCGATCGCAAGTGGATGTATCGATTTCGTTCTTTCACCCGAGAAAATCGCGCGTGAAAGTATAGCGATTGCTAACTGAAAGGCGGAGCCCGAGCGGCCAGCAGTGGGCCCTGCGCTGGCCGCACCTTTCGAAATTCAGTCGCCGCGCAAGGAGCAGTAGCGGCGTGTCGGCCGGGACGCCCTTGTGCACCATTCGACGGCCGGCACGATCAGCGTTTGAACGGCTCGAGCCGTTTGGGCACGCCGATGTGTTGGACCGTTGCGTAACGTGGCAAGCCCCTATCATACGGAGGCGGATCTTCCCCTTGGATCAAGGGCAGTAGATGCATCCGACAAGCATTCGTAATCCCAAAACCGTCTGCAGAAATAAAGTGTCGCGGCAGCACATTCTCAACATTGGCAACCTGCGTGAGGGGGACTTTTCCAATCTTCCAAGTATAGGGGTCGTTGGACGCGCGCACTATTGTAGGCATGATCGCGTTGTCACCGGCCATCGCCATTTCGACTGCAGCCTTGCCTACGGCGTAGGCCTGATCGACGTCCGTTCGAGACGCTACATGACGCGCCGACCGTTGCAAGTAGTCAGCGACCGCCCAATGGCATTTGCATCCGAGTGTTGAACTCAGCATATCTGCGACAACGGTTGCGGCCCCTCCCAATTGTGAGTGACCAAATGCATCCCTGTGGCCTTGTTCAGCAAGGAAGCGGCCGTCCGCCAGCTTGGCACCTTCCGCAACAATGACCGTGCAGTAGCCATATCTATGGATCATGGCATCGACCTTCGCAGTGAACCGCGAGCGGTCGAACGCAATCTCGGGGAATATGATCACGATAGACAGATCATACCCTTCGTCGGCGGCCAGGGCACCCGCCGCAGCAATCCATCCAGCGTGGCGCCCCATAACTTCAAAGACAAAGACCTTTGTCGATGAGACGGACATAGACCGGACATCGAAGGATGCTTCGCGCGTCGAGACGGCGATATATTTGGCCACAGAGCCAAAACCGGGACTCGTGTCCGTTCCGAACAGATCATTGTCGATAGTTTTGGGAACGAGGATCGCTTGAAGGGGATAGTCAACGCTATCAGCAAAGCGGGAAATCTTGATGCACGTGTCGGCGGAATCGCCGCCGCCATTGTAAAAGAAATAGCCGATATCGTGAGCTTTGAAGACGTCGATGATCCGCTCGAACTGACGTTTGTCAGTCGCAGGATCGTCGAGCTTGAAGCGGCAAGATCCAAACACACCAGATGGCGTGTAGCGGAGAGCAGCGATCGCGTCGTCGCTGACGTCAGTCGTATCGGTAAAATCTTCGTCCAACACGCCGATGATACCGCTGCGTGCCGCAAACACCCTTCCAATCGCATGTCTATGCTGACGAGCAGCTTCGATGACGCCACAAGCCGACGCATTAATAACGGCCGTGACGCCACCCGACTGCCCATAAATAGCGTTTCTCACGTCACATCCTTGGGGAACTGCCGCATGCTCAATGTTCTAGATCCTCAAAAAAAGGGCAGTCTTTCGACTGCCCCTAGATGTCTGACGCTGCTGGATGCTAGTTCGATCCCGACGTACCGGTCGAAGATCCGCTGCCCGACGAGCTTCTGACGAGGCCCTTGTTGCAAGCCGCCATCCACTCATTCTGATCGATCGTGTTATCGCCGTCGGGATTTGCGGCCTTGAAATCGCTCACATACGGAGCAGCTTGCGCCTGGGTCAGGCTGGCAGCACCAGACGGGTTTGCACGCTGCCACACATTCGTGCATTCACTCTGGCTCAGCTTGACACCACCGGCCGGGGACGGATTTGCCGGGCTTGTCGTCTGGGCAAATGCACCGGTTGTGCCGGCAAAGATCGCAGCAATGGCAGCAACAGTTGTGTACTTCATGGGGAGTTCCTCCTAGTTGACCGCACGTTTCGTGCTTAGTGTGCTCTATTTCAGACACACGTTGGCCAACGCACTGGGCGCCGCACCCGTTCCGACTATTTGTTTGAATAGTGCTCTTGCGTGATCCATCTTCGGTCTCGAGCACATCTTGTATTTGGTTGGCATGCTGGGGTGGGGGGCGATGACGATGAGCGGGGAGGCGCGCTGTTCGCGCGTGCGCATTATCAGAACACGTGACGTAGCGGTATTGCTGATTATTTCTATGACTTTTGGCCTTGCTCAAAGCGCCTTGGCATCTTCGAAAATGCTGGGTGCGTTTGGCCCGGAAGGCAACAGGATGCGGGAGCAGTTGTGGCTCGTTCCAAGTGGTGATCCAGGCACTTCACTCCGCGCAACGGTGTTCCGTCCACACGATGCAGTTCCCCAGAGACGAAAGCTTGTTGTTATCAATCACGGCACTGATGAAGCGACCCGAGAGGCCGTGTCACTACCCGTCTACTACTGGCTTTCCCGGTGGTTTATCGATAGAGGGTATGTCGTCATTATTCCGCAACGGCGCGGCCATGGAGCGACCGGTGGCGATCTCGTGGAGTCTGTAGGCACGTGCGAGACGGCCGACCATTACTCGTCCGGTGAAACGGCCGCCGACGATATCGCTTCCACGATCGACTTTATGACCCGGCAAGACTTCGTATCCTCCCGCGATGTCGTCGTGGTGGGCATTTCAACAGGCGCATGGGCTTCCCTTGCGCTTGCCTCACGCAATTTGCCGACAGTCGGATCCATCGTGAACTTTGCAGGCGGACGCGGCGGGCATGCGTATGGGCGCGCCAATGCAATCTGCAATTTTGATGGGTTGCGTGCAGCATCGTACCTCTACGGCAAGTCGGCGCGCCATCCGAGTATTTGGCTCTACGCCGAGAACGACAGCTATTTTGGTCCTGAGGTCGCGCGAGCGCTGGCAGCTGAATGGAGGCGGGCAGGTGGCAAAGTGGAAATGCATATCTTTCCCCCACTGGAGAAGGATGGTCACACGATCGTCGACGACGGCGCCAATTGGAATCTATGGGGGGCTGTCTTGCAAGAATTCTTGGATCGCCACCGCATAGATCGGGAGACCGAAACAGCGTCGCGAGACGAAGCACTGAGTGGGGACTCGACCCGTTAGCATCCGAGCAAGCTCCTCGCCGGGCCTGCGCAGCTATGGTTCTTTTTGTCAGCGATCATCGAGATGGCGTGCCGACGGCGTTACATGTTGCCCAGATCCCAAGGGCCGCGCCCGGCCCTTGGGTTGTTCGCCTACGCGACTAGTCGCCGATGACGAACACTACATCGGGCTGATCTTTCGCGACGATTGCGATCTCATCCTCGACATGCACAAAGCGGTAGTCGCGCACGACCGGGACTTCTACAGTGATCGTTTCTGGGAACGGCTCGAAGGCATAATCTCCTGGCAACTTAATTCCGACCTCGAGATCGCCATCAAAATCGTACGTCTTTCCGCGGTTGCGTGTTTCCCGGCGAATGATTTCAATCTGCTCATTCGTGAGATCAAGACGCGAACTGCCGCCGCCGGAACGATAGGCATACTGGTCGCGATCTCCACCCGTGCGCGGAATGACATCTATTATGACGTACGTCTCCGGGTCGACGATGCAATAATCATCTCCGATCACGATGTACCGATAACCACGATAAGCTGGCGCAATTGCGATGATGTCCGGCGGAAGATCATAGACTTCGATGGTTCGAGGCAACCGAATACCGATGTCAATCCGGATATCGGTTCTGTCAGCCCGGCGAACGTCTCCGCGAAAGGCCACAGCCCGTACGCGGTCGCGACCCTCGCGATCGACCTTGGAGCGAGCCTGCTCGGCCTTCTGGCGATCTTCCTGCCTTACTTCGCCACGCGCCTGACCAGAATCCATCCCATCGGACTCGTCACCAGTCTGCTCCCTTTTGGCCTGGTTCTTGTCCTTGTCTCCGCTCTGGTCCTTGCGCTGGGTCTGGTTCTTGTCCTCGTTCTGGTCCTTGCGTTGGGCCTGGTTCTTGTCCTCGCGATCCCGATCCGGATTAGTAGCGGCACGCGGGTCCTTTTTGCCGGTCGTATCATCGGCTTTCTCGGGCGACTTCGAGCGGCTGCCATTCTCGCCGTCGTCACTTTTTTCATTCCCGGCCTGTCCGCCAGGTGACTTTTTATTTTCGTCCGCAGCCTTTTCCTTTGATGGTTTGGCATCATCTCGGGAATCCTTCCGGCTCTCGCCGGCCGGCTTCTGCCCAGCCGTAGATGGGTCACGGTATTGTTCGCGGTCCGAGCGGCCGTTGTCAGACCGTGCGGACCCGCGGTCTCCACCGCGCTGCGCGTCAGTGTCTGACTTATCCGCATTGGGTCCCTTCGACTCGGATGGCGCCCGGTCGTCTTTCTGATCCGAAGACGGCTGAGCGAATGCGATGGGAGCCGCCAAGATCAATGCTGCAAGGCTTAGTCCGGAGAGCGTGATACGCTTCATGACGAAATTCCTTCTGTTTTGTGCCCCGCAGGATATCGAACCGGACCAACGGGAAATTGTTCCGGCGCAATCGGCGCCGCCGCGTCGAAGATCCGGACCGAGCCGGGCATGCTGAACGTCAAGCGCCTCTGACGTACACGTACGCCTGGCGACTATGTTGGTCGGGAGATAAAGTTGGGAAACGAATGCTATCGAGCGAAGTTCTTAAGTTGAACGGACTTGATCGATCACGTTCGGCAGTGTCGAGTGAATGCATTCTCCGGTTCGTTCAGAGAACGTCGCTTAGACAGTGGTGAAGACTGCTAAACTTGATAACCGCAGTCTTCTTGACCCAGGTGTGCGTCATGCCCAAGAAAGCCCGTGCCTATTGGAAAGGCTATTTGAGGCTCAGCCTCGTCTCCATCGGCGTTGAAATCTACAACGCAGTAGAGTCCAAGTCGGAAATCTCCTTTCGTCAGATTCATAAGCCGTCCGGCCGCCGCGTTAACTATGAGAAGGTCGTGCAGGGGCTGGGCAAGATTGACAGCGCCGACATCGTCAAGGGCTATGAAGTCGATACCGACACTTACATCACGCTTGAACCCGAAGAGATCGACGCGCTCAAGTTGGAAAGCAAAAAGACTATCGATCTTGTCCAGTTCGTGGACACCAAGGAAATCGACTATCGTTATTTTGAGCGGCCGTATTTCATAACCCCTGCGGATAAGTTCGCCGGAGAAGGATACGTTGTCATCCGCGATGCTCTGCAAAAAACAGGAAAGGTCGGCTTGGCCCAAGTCACGATCGGCGGTCGGGAGTGGCTCGTTGCGATTGCGCCGATGCAAGACGGCTTGGTCATGGAACTACTCCGTTACGCGGAAGAACTTCGCGATCCGGCCGACTTCTTCGACGAGGTACCTAACGCGAAGCCTGACAAGGAAATGATCGAACTGGCGGTTCAACTGATCGCCCAGAAATCGAGCAAGTTTGCCCCCGAGAAATATGAAGACCATTTCCAGACAGCGCTGCACGAACTGGTGCAAGCCAAACTGAAGGGCAGAAAAATTATCGCGCCTGCGGAAGAGCCGCGACCGAAAGGTGCAAACGTGGTCGACTTGATGGAGGCTCTGAAAAAAAGCGTTGGCCGATCCGGGAAGGGACCCCCAAAGCCCAAATCTCCGAAGACTAAAAAACGCGCATGATGGCTCGATCCATGGGTATGCAGCCCCACTCCATCAACCGCAAGCAATTCAGCCGGGATTCCAAACTCCTGAACGCCTTGGAAGCTTACGCGCGGGACATTGAGGCCAGCCCTGACAAATTGGCCGGCGTTGCGTTTGAAGCTCTCCTCAAGAAGCGTCATCGACCAGTGTCTTTGCACGAAGCCCCAACGATCAGCGCGCGAACCCTCCCGGTCAAAGACCGAGAGCGGAACCGGCCGCACGCGAAGACATGAGCGAAGTCATGGCCAAACCACTTTCGGATTATCATGCCAAGCGCGACTTTAAGAAAACCGCCGAACCGACGGGAGCGAAGGCGGTCCGTCCCGCCCAATATCCGCGCTTCGTCATCCAGAAGCACGATGCGTCTCGACTGCACTATGATTTGAGATTGGAAGTTGGAGGCGTGTTCAAGTCTTGGGCAGTCACACGCGGCCCTTCGCTCGACCCCGCCCAAAAGCGCCTTGCCGTCGAGGTTGAAGACCACCCACTCGATTACGGAGACTTTGAAGGCACCATTCCGAAAGGTGAATATGGCGGCGGCACGGTCATGGTGTGGGATCGAGGCTTTTGGTCACCCCTGGGCGATAAGCCAGTCGCGCAAGCGCTTCGCGACGGCGAACTCAAGCTCAACCTTGCCGGGGACAAGCTCAAAGGCAGCTGGGTTCTAATTCGTATTAAGCACGATCGAAACGGTGGCAAACGCACCAACTGGCTGCTCATCAAACATACCGACGAATGGGCCAAACGGGGCAGTAATGAAAAGGTATTAGGCAAGGACCGCTCGGTGGCCTCTGGTCGAACTATGTCACAGATTGCGGCCGGCAAAGGGACCGGGCCGAGCCCGTTTATGATGACACGGAACAAGGCTGCAAAGCCTGACGACGTCTGGCACTCGACGCGAACTCAAGAGGCACCACCGCCGCCCGCCAGCCGACGGAATCGCGGCAAGCTCAAAATCATTCCCGTCAGGGCGTCTGGTAGTGCAGTGCTGGGCGTCAAGATTTCAAAGCCTGACAAGGTGCTTTGGCCAGCTGCCGGCGACGACGCCGCTGTGACCAAGCGCCAGCTCGTCGAATACCTTGCGACGGTTGGCCCCTGGCTGATTGAGCATCTGCGCGGCCGGCCATGCTCGCTGCTGCGCGCGCCCGATGGCATCAATGGCCAGGTGTTCTTTCAACGGCACGCGATGTCCGGGACGTCTGATCTTGTCAACACGGTCAAGGTCGTCGGCGATCACGAACCCTATTTGCAGATCGACGAGGTTGAAGGGCTGATCGCCATGGGCCAATTGGCGGCGCTGGAGTTCCACCCATGGAACTGCGCCCCGTTTCAGCCAACCGTACCGGGTCGATTGATTTTTGATCTTGATCCGGCCCCGAATGTGCCTTTCGCCGCTGTCGTCGAAGCGGCCAAGGAATTGCGTGAACGGCTGGAATTAGTCGGTCTTGCCGCATTCTGCAAAACAACCGGCGGTAAGGGTCTGCACGTTGTCACGCCGCTCAAAACAAAGGCCAACGACAACTTGGGTTGGCACGAGGCCAAGATGTTCGCACAGGCGTTGAGTGGGCAAATGGCGCAAGACAGTCCGGAAAAATACCTCATTAAAATGACCAAGAAACTGAGGACGGGGCGGATTTTCATCGACTACTTGCGTAATGACCGCATTGCCACGGCAGTTGCGCCCTTGTCGCCTCGTGCGCGGCCTGGCGCGACGGTGTCCATGCCCCTGACGTGGTCGCAGGTGCGCAGCGATCTGGATCCCACTCGATTCACGGTGCATTCCGCGCCGGCTTTGTTGGCCAAAACGTCGGCTTGGAAGGAGTATCATAGCGCTCAGCGACCGCTGCGCGCCGCCATCAGCAAACTGGTTGGCAAAACGTGACACGCAAAGCGATTGGAAAGAGCGCGCCGACGCCGGCCTTCATTAAACCCTGCTTAGCAACCTATGTGGCTGAGCCTCCAGACAGCCCACAGTGGGTCCATGAAATCAAGTTTGACGGCTACCGACTGCAAGCCCGGATTGACAACGGCAAGGTCCAGTTGTTGACCCGGAGCGGGCTCGACTGGACGGAGAAGTTCAGCGGATTGGTAGAAGATATGCTGAAGCTCAAGGTCTCGTCGGCCATTATTGACGGCGAGGTGGTGGTCGAGGATCAAAACGGCGCATCGAACTTTGTCGAACTCATTCGGGACCTGAAAGCTAAGCGCTCGGTACGCATGGTCTACTATGCCTTCGATCTTCTGTTTGTCGACGGCATCGATACGCGAGAATTGCCGCTCGTGGATCGCAAACGCCTGCTGAAGCGCTCTTTCGGCCGACACAAGACGGGCGTCCAGGTCCGTTTCAGCGAGCATATTGAATGCGATGGCGCGAAAATGCTCGCCGAAGCCTGTTATCTTGGACTTGAGGGCATTATTTCCAAACGCCTGGATAGGCCCTACCGCTCCGGACGCGGCGTCGACTGGGTGAAGGCCAAGTGCATACAATCCGATGAGTTCGTAATTGCAGGCTATCTCGAATCTACGGCCGTCAAGATTTCCATAGGAGCACTGGTGGTTGGATTTTACGAGGGCGAGAACCTCATCTATGCCGGTCGAGTCGGAACGGGTTTCGATCGTCGGGTTGCTGGCGACCTGTGGAATGAACTGCAAAAACTGCGGAGGGATACGGCGCCCTTTGCTGCTCCAGTCGACCGGGCGAAGGCGAACAAAGTTGTGTGGGTTGAACCTAGCCTTGTGGCACGAGTTGACTACCGCGCATGGACAGGTGACGGGCTATTGCGCCACGCAGCATTTAAGGCGTTGAGGGCCGACAAGCCGGCCGGGGAGGTCAACGACCCCAGATGGCCACGTACAGACTGGAAGAATCGTGACCACTGAAGCTTTCAGCGTTAAACCGCAACGTGCACATCACATATCAGACAGCAACATTTGAAACAAACGCTACCCACCGCTGACCATGAGGATGGGCAGCGGTGGAAGAACCGCGATCGCTACTCGCGCGGCGGGACGGCCGCCGGCGCAATGGGAGCTGGCATTGCACCGCCCGGACGTGTGCCCGTGGCACCACCTTCTTCGCCTTGCGCTTCACGGCGGTCCACTGGCGCGGTGGGTACGCGAGCGCCAGGATTGCTCCCTGCTGCAGGGTCGGCTGGCTGCGAGTTGCTCGGTGCAGGTACCTGGTTGCGTTCATTGTTGGGATCGGCTGGAGATGCACCACTGGATTGAGACCAGGCGGCGCCACTCCCCGCAGCAAACACGAAAACTGCGACAAGCCCAGTGAGACGACTCATATTCTACACGAGAGGTTCCTTTCGAAAAATTACCGCCAATTGCAGCGTTCAGATTGCGATCCACTTTGAACAATGAATTCGGCCTTCCGTTCACTTTCTGAAGGCATATAGATTGCTCTGCTGGCGGACAAACACTCGGAACGATATGTATCAGGAACCGTTCCCTTTATGCTTTTTAAGCTGGAGATCGGTGCGATGATGCAATTGATCATGACGGCATGCCTGATGGTGACTTCCTTCGCCTGCCGCGAGGTCAAAGTCGACGTTCACGAACAGATCAGCGAGCTACATTGTGCTCTCGGGGCGCAATGGCGCATTGCGGCATGGTCGGACGAGCATCCCACTTGGCGTATCACGCGCTGGCGCTGCAATTACAAAACACTGGCCCGTTTCTAAAGCCCACATTATTTGCCAAAATTACGGGAACAATGGCCGTCGACTCCAGTTGTTAATTGAACAGCCTTTGGAGACATTCGATGCGTATCGTCACATTCATCACTGCTTTACCGCTAACGGCAACAATTGCGTTGGCTCAACAGCCCACGCAACCTCTTACCGATGATCAAGCCATCCCGGCACTTATGTTCTTCACGCTCTTTGCCGGATTGGCTATCGGTATCGGTGGATTGCTTTGGTTCCTTCGCAAGCGATCGAATAGAGCGGCTATGATGGACGACTAAGTTCTAGCCGACTCGACCGGTTGCAATGGCGACTTGGAAAATATACTTCAAGGTTGGAATCTGCTTGGATTTCCTTACACTGCTGCGCGGCTTTGCCGCCGTGATTACCATCGTCGCCGCCGTGCTAATTGCGTCGAACTGGTCGCCCAAAACCATGGTGGCCGGCTTCGTCCTCTTCATCGCAGCCTCTCTTGCTTGGATACTCGATGGATGGCTTGAAGAGGTTCCATCCCTGTTCATACAAAATGTCGTACTTCTTCTTATAAACATTTTTGGCGTCTTCCGCTGGCTTCCAAAAACCTAAAAATGTTGGTGCGCTAGCCTTCATCAAATAGACGCCATAACATATGCTCTGGGGTGCTGAGCATGCCGTCAGGAATTCGCACATCAAAGAATGAATTGTGGCAGCGGAGTATCGACCCACATCTCGAAGTGTAAGCCAGCTGTCTCGTTCTTCAGTGCTGCGATCGACCAAAGGCTTCGCATTGCTCCTCGGGGAACTTGGTCGCGTCAGCCGCGTTGATAGGTGAATATTGAAAATCAGTGTTCCTCTTGAGAGGGCCGTGACAATGCCTGGTTACACACTCACAGGCCGATTTTCTAACGCCACGCTTGCCGACAGTGCGGTTGGGCGCTTGGAAGTGTTAGGGGTTCCGCAAACCCATATCATTACGTCATCTACAGCAGAAGGAGTCGTTGTCCGCGCCGTCGTTGACGGCCGGCTCGTTGAAAAGGCACGTGACATTCTTCGATTTGGCTAAATCCATTGAGGTTGAAGACCAGCCACTTGGAGACTTCGCAAGGACTTTTCCTAAAGACATCGCAAATTGACGGAGCGTGTTGGATAACCGTTTTAATCCAAGTGCGGACGCTAAACGTCGATATTGCTCAGCAATGACCAGCTCTCGCCAAAGTGGCTGGCAGTGCGGGGCGTACTACTCGTTGCAGCCTGATGCCGAAGCCCGCGATGTATTGACAGAAAGCCGTACCAATATGGCCGCAGTGGCGCCCCGGCAAAAAAGACAATCCATCGGGGTCATCTAAGATATTGATTTCATTGGTGCCGGCTGCAGGATTTGAACCTGCGACCCCCTGATTACAAATTGTCGGCGGTGTGCTTTCAGCAAGTGTCTGCACACCGCAGAAAGCCGGAAAATGGGGGGTTTCTCACCGCAGGAGACTTCCGCAAATCGCCCGAACCAGCTTACGCTTGGTTGCTAGATGGTTGCTAGAACGGGGCGAGAGATGGGATCGAGTGTTGAACGGATCGGGCCGCAAACGGCGAAAGCCATGCGGCCCGGTGACATTATCTGGGATGCCGATCTCAAGCGGTTTGGGGCCCGTCGTCAAGCCGGAGCCGTGACCTACGTCGTCAAACTGCGGATCGACGGGCGGCAGCGGTGGATCACCCTTGGCAAAGACGGCCCGATGACGGCCCACGAGGCGCGGCAGAAGGCTCGCCACGTCCTTGCCCTTGCCGATAGCGGGGCGGATCCGACCCACGAGCGGGAGACGAGCCGCAACCGGCCGATCTTTTCGGACTTTGCTGAAACGTGGCTCCGGACGCACGTCGCGATCAAGCGGAAGCCAAAGACGCTGATCGAGTACCGGCGGATGATCGCCGCGAACCTCAACCCGGTTGTCGGCAAATTGCGGGTGGATCGGATTGACCGGGCCGACGCCGTGGAGCTTCACGCCACGTATGCCGGAAGCCCCTACGTCGCAAACCGCTCGCTCGCCGTCCTTTCCTCAATCATGTCCCACGCCGAACGTCTCGGATACCGGCCGCCTAACAGCAACCCTGTCCGCGGCGTCGAACGCTTCCGGGAACGCAAGCGGAAGCGTCCGCTCTCCCGTGCCGAGCTTTCGGCGCTCTGGGAGCACCTCAAGACGCTCGACGGGCAAATCTCGCCTTACGTGGTCGCGGCCTTCCGGCTCCTCTTGCTGACCGGGATGCGCCGCGAGGAAGTCTTAGGGCTCGAATGGGAAAGTGTGGATCTCGTCGGCGGCGTTTTGCACCTCAAAGACGCCAAGACGGGCCCACGGGACGTCGTCCTCTCGAGCGCGGCCGTCAAACTTATTTCGGAACTCCCACGCATCGAGGGCAACCCGTACGTTCTGCCGGGCGCGAAGGAAGCGCAGCACCTCGCCAACATCACCGACCGTTGGCAGGACATTCGCAAGACGCTCGGCTTCCCCGACGTCCGGATCCATGACCTCCGCCACACGGTCGCGAGCGAGTTAGCCAGGTCGGCACCGCTGACCGTCGTTCGCGACGCCTTAGGTCACGCCGAGATCACGACGACGAGCGGCTACAGCCATGCGGCGGCTGACGACGTGCGGGCGGCCGTAAATGCTTTTGCTACCGTCCTGAGCAGCGGCAACACGCAGTTATCAACATGAGATAAAAATTATTTTAGGCCGGGGTCGTGATCGAAAAAAGCGCTATAGCTCGAAAAAGAACAAAGAGTACGCTATTGCGCGCTAAATGAGGGACGTTCCGTCCCGGCGGGTTATTTTGCACCCCTAGGCAGTTTTCGAAAATCACTTAACGCTATCGGCTCCAACGTGAAACGATCGGAGCCGACATGGACAAAGTTGAACCCGTCTTAACTCCTAAGCAGGCTGCGGAACTGCTTGGGGTAACACCCGAGCATTTGCAGCGCTTCCGGTCGGAAGGTGGCGGACCTCGCTTCGTGCTGCTGGGTAAGCGCCGCATCGCGTACCGTCCGTCCGATATTAACTCGTGGCTGTCTTCGCGCGTCGCATCGTCGACGGCAGAGGCGCGTGAGCGCGGCTTGTCGGCCGCATAAGGTCGCCGACGGGGGTCGAACGGCAACAACCGATCCTAGACAGAAATCGCGGCTCCTTCGTTGATGTCCGCAGATTGTCCAAGGACAACATCTCAAATGGGGGCAAAGTTGTTAGACAAAATCCTTAGCGCCTTCGGCCGCGGGCGCGGTCCGGGCGGCACAGCGCAGCAGGTGAAGGCCTGCAAACTCACTTGGCAATACCAGCACTCTCCGGAGGCCCTTGCTCGAGCCCAAGAGGCCGATAGCCGCGACTTCCTGCACTGGATCCTATCGTGCCCGGAGCTTGACCCTGAGGCAATCTCCCGCCGCGAGCTTATCAGCCTCTACGCCGAATTTTGCGACGTGAACGATCTCCGGCCGATGCCCTGGGGCCGTTTCGATAGAAGCCTGCGGGGCGCTGGGTTCGTGCGCGCTCGTTCGTCCGGAGCGGGTCGCCCGTGGCTTTATCGGGCTGTTCGGCCTGGATCTGCATCGGTCTATAAGTTGCCGCCGGCTGTTGCGGCTCCTCGCGAACGGGTGGCGGCATGAACATCGTCCGCGAGGTTGTCAAAATTGACGAGATCTCCGTCGGCGGGCTGTTCACCGAAGTTGGTCAATGGTTCGTCGAGGAAGGATCGCGCCTCGCCGCGCGCTGCACTGCCACCGACGCTTACGAAAGCTATACGGAGTGGTGCGATCGCTACGGCCTCGAGCCTCTGGCTCTCCCAACCTTCGGACGCGAGATCACCCCGGCCTTTCGAAGGGAGCGGAGCGAAGGCCGCGTTATGATGAACCGTCGCTGCCTCCCGCCTTGGAGCGGCATCTCGTTCCTCTACGAACCCGGTCGGAAATACGAACGGCCCTTGCCGCCTCATATCGTTGCAGAGCGCGCCACGCCGCTCGACGCTCGAATGATTGGACTGATCGAAGGGTGGCTAAAATCGCTCCCTCCGAACTGGGTCGCCTCAAGGCGCTACTCGCGCGAAGCGTTCTGCGAATGGTGCGAGGCCGATCGGACGCGGGCGCAGCCCTGGCCTGACGATTGGCGTTTCGAGCGCTACCTCGAGAGCCGCCTCGTGCAGATCACGCTCGATGACAAGCCCTGCTTTTGGAAGCGGCCCTGGCTCCGCGCGCTGGGCTCTCCTCCGGCCAACCTCCGCCGGGCCGACCTTGACGACGCAGAGTGGATGGAACTCTGCGGCGACTAAACGAAAACCGCCCCTGGCAGGCACCGGGGGCGGCTTCAAATAAGTTCGGTTGTTCGCGTTCAGGAAAACACGACCGTCGAATAGTGCCACGATTTGGCGCGAGCTTCAACGGTCAGCGATCAGGACCGGCGATGCACCCCTCGACAATCTCGCAACCAATCACCCCGCGCAGCAACGAACGTCGGCCACTGAATGACGATCAGCGACAAGCCGTCGAGGCGCGGAAGGTCGTGTTCATCGCGGAAATTTCGCGCTGGGTACAGGATCGCCGCGACGAGAACCGGCTCACGCGCGAGCAGCTTGGCGCGCTCGGGGGTTTGGAGCGGATGCAGGCCCAGCGTCAGAGCCTTCTCGACAACCTCGCCCACTTTTACAGCCAGAACCCAAACGCCGACGCAGCGCCCGGCGTGCTCGCCCTCGCGACGATCTTCTCCGATAACAACGATGGGTGTTGCTCGCTTTCTGTGGCCCGCATGGCGCAGTTCCTATCTCGCTCACCGCGCCGCGTGCGGGACGCGGTATCGCGCCTGAAAGACGACAACGTCATTGTAGTCGATGAGGAGGTCGGTGCAACAAACCGCATCTACCCATGGGTCCACGTTGCGTTCGGATCTACAAAAGACCCGATGACCTGGCTCATGGATGTGCGAGCTCCGAAGCCCCAGGCGCGACGGGCAGGTCGGCCGCCGCAGAATACCCCTGACGCCAGCGTCACCCCTATTTTCGATGGACCCCTGACGCCTGTGGCAAATACCCCTGACGCCGATGGCGTAATACCCCTGACGCCGGCGTCACCCAATACTACTAAGTTAGATACTACGAATAATAAGGGGGAGAGCGCGAAGTCGCGCGCCCCCGGTTTGGCTTCGCTTGAAGGCTGTGAAGTCGAAGGGCTCGGCAACGGCGTCGATCATATCTGGGAGGCTCTCGTCGCCCAGAACCTCGGCTCCCAGCCGAAAGGCGAGGGTGTTCGGATCTGGAAGGAAGCTGTCTCGCAGTCGGAGGATTGCTGCCGCACCTCCAAGACGGAGGCTCATGAGCTTGCGACAGTGATCGCTAAGGCGGAGCGGTACTGGCCGGGGTCGGCCCGGGTCATCGAGGCTGTCGCCTCTCGTGCCAGCCGCGAACGGGCCCGCCTAGCTGCGCTTGCGGAGTATGAGGCGTGGCGTCCGCTGCGCGAGGCTTACATCGCCGATAAGAACCGCTTCGACGAGATTGCAGAGACGGTGCCGGAGCCGACCTGGGAGGATGCCAAGGCCTTGGCGGAGCAAATGCGCAAGAGCGGTGATCGGCCGAACGTTTCGGCTGCGGAACAGAAGTTATACGCGGATCGTAAGCGGAGGATTGCCTCCCTGGCTCAAGAGGCTGGGATCGATCTCGATCGGCATCCGCTCGAGGCACGCGAGAGTAAGCCCGAACCATCAAAGACGCCGACCGAGTTCCGCTGGCCGGACCGGGAAACTCAAGGCCGGTCGAAGCAGTCCGCGAAATGGGCGGCTGGGGCGTAGCCGAAGGGCAATCGAGCGGCAATCAAAGGGCAATCAAAGGGCAAGCAACGCCCCTGTTAGTTCAACGAGTTACGCACCGTCCGATACGCGGCCCCTCCCAACAAGGGCAAGCAAAGGGCAAGCAACCGTCTCGAGTTTCCTTCGTGTGAGTTCGCCATTGCCGGCGGCGACAAGTAGGCCGGCAACGTCCCGAACTCACGGAGGGCCCGATGGCCGTTGAAGTCGAAAAGCTGCTCGTTCGCCTCGAGGCGCAGACCGCCCAATACAATTCGAGCCTGCTCAAAGCGCAGCAACTCACGAACCAGCAGCTTGCCGGGATCGAGAACCGCTTCGCGACTATGTCGAAGCAGGTTCGGGGCTCCACCTCAAGCATGGCCATGGGCGTTACCGGCGCGCTGGGCGCGATCGGCGGGGCTCTGGGGACGGCCGCCGTCGTCGAGTACGCGAACGCTTGGACGCGGCTCACGCGCTCGATCGACGCGAACTCGCAGATCTTCGGCGTCGCCCTCCGGTCCGCCCAGGACTTGACGGATCTCGCCAATGAGGCGCGCGTCGATATTGAGGCTTACGGGAAGCTCTACGTCCGGACCTCCGCGGCAATCCGCGACTATGGCTTCGAGGCCGGGACCGCGGAGAAGGTGACGTCGACGCTCGCGAAGGCGTTGAAGCTCGGTGGCGCGGCTGCAAGCGAGCAGGCGTCCGTCCTCTTGCAGTTCTCCCAGGCGTTGCAGAAAGGTAAACTCGACGGCGACGAGTTCCGCTCCGTCATGGAGAACGCCGGCGTCGTTCAGGAGCTTCTCGCCAAGCGGCTGAACGTGACGAAGGGGCAGATCATCGAACTCGCAGCAGCCGGAAAGTTGCGGATCAACGATCTCGTTGGCGCGATGGTTGACGGAGCGAACCAGGTCGACCGCCTTTACCAGCGGATGCCTCAGACGATCGACGAAGCCTTCGCGGTCCTCCGGAACAACGTGATCCGGTTTATCGGCGAGGCCGATCAGGCGTCCGGCGCAAGCCAGAAGGTCGCCGCCGGGATTGTCACGATCTCGCAGAACCTCGAGACGCTCGCCGTCGTCATCGGTGCCGTTCTTGGATCGGCAACGGTCCGGATGCTTGCCTTCGCGGCGGCAACAGTCGGCGCGGCCAACCCCGTCTCCCTTCTTGCGGCGGCCGTCGGCGCGCTCTCGACCGCGTATCTCGTCTATGGCGACGACGTCTCGCTCGCCGAAGACAAGACGATCACGCTCCGGGACAGTGTCCAGGCGTTCGCGGAGATCGCCGGCGGCGAGGCAAAGGAGGCCGTCGCGACGCTAACGCAACAGATCAACGACCTCGCCTCGTCCAACGCAGAGGCGACGGCGTCGGTTCAGAAACTCGTCAAGGAGACAGCCTTCGGTTTCGCCGGCCTGATCGCTCAGGGTTTGATCTTGCAGGACAAGCTCTCGATCGGCCCGTCGATTATTGACGGCCTTCTCTCGCTCGACGCCGCGCTCGGCAAGGTTCAAGACCGCGCGAAGGATATCTCGATCGCCCGGAACTTCCCCGACTTCGGGAAGCTCATCCGCGACGCGGAGGCAGGCCGTCTCGAGGATCCGTCGAAGCGCCGCCTCGACCCAGGCACCAAAGACGCCGCCAAGGCGACGGAGTTCTCCCGGACAATGAAGCAGATCCGGGAGCGGACCGCGCTCCTCGAGGCCGAAGCCGAGACGATCGGGCAAACCGTTTTCGCCCAGGAGAAGGCCCGCGCCGCGGCGGACCTCCGCTTCGCCGCCGCCGAGACCGCCGCAAAGCAGAACCGGAGCGTCACGAAGGAGGAGATCGACGCGATCGAGACCCTCTCCAACGCCTATGCAGAGGCGCAGGTTCAAGCCGAGTTCTTGAACGCCTTGCAACAGGCCCGGGAGACGGAGATCGCGCTCCGGAACGAGATCGAACTCGTCGGCCTGTTCGGGGAGGAGCTTTACCGGGCGCGCAACGAGCAAGAACTCTTGAACGCCGCGCGCCGCGCCGGCGTGAGTTTGACCCCGGAACTCGAGGCGCAGATCTCGCAGCAAGCCGCGGTTAACGCGATGCTCCAGCGTCAGCGCGAATTGCAGATTGAGATCCAGGCGACGGCGAAGGAGGCCCTGACGAGCTTCATCTCCGACATGCGCCAAGGCATGTCTGCGACGGAAGCGCTGGGCAACTCCCTCAACAAGCTCGCCGACAAGCTTATCGAGATGGCCGTCTCCGGGCTCGTAGAGAGCGCGCTGGGGCCGCTTCTTGGAGGCGGCGGCGGGGGTAGTAGCGGGGGAAGCCTCTTGCGCGCCATCGGGCTCGCAGACGGCGGCCTAGTTCGTGGCCCGGGAAGCGGACGTTCCGACAGCATCCCGGCCCGGCTTTCAAACGGCGAGTATGTCGTCAACGCTGCGGCGACCCGTCAGAACTTGCCGCTCCTCGAGGCGATCAACTCCAAGGGCGCGGCGAAGTTTGCCGACGGAGGTCTCGTGTCGCCGTTGCCGTCGGCCGTCATGCCGAACCTCTCCCGGCCGGCGACGAGCGCACCCGCAGCCCCAGCCATGAACCTCGCGCTTTCATTCAACGTCCAGAACGGCACCCCGGAAGGCGTCGAGAAGCTCAAGTCCGACGTCGTCCCGCAGATCAAGTCGATCGTCCGCCACGAGATCGGCCAGATCTTCGACCGCGAACGCCGGTTCACGCGCTCTGGCTTGTAAGGGGGGAGGGGAGCATGGGCAAAACGTCAGCGGAGGCCGTCGCCTTGGCGGCGCTGGGCCTCGTCACGGAACTCTGCATCGCCCTCCGTCGCGCCGGAGCGCTTGGTGAGGCCGATCTCGACCACGTCTTCGACCGGGCGGCGGAGGATCAGGCCGCCATGGGCTCCGCCATCAACCTCGAGGCGTCTGAATTGCTCGAGCAGGTCCGATTGGCGGTAAAGTACGTCTGCGTTGAACCGCCGACCGACCCGGACCGGCAGTAGCGCAATATTCAAAAAGAGCGGACGGTCAAACCCGCAATAAACGGAAATTCGGGGTGGGGCGGCCAGAGTTGAGAGGAAGTCGATGCACCGGACCCGGGCAATAAATCGGCACTAAAAACCGGTTTCTCCCGACATGAAATCTAGGCGGCGCTCGCCGGCGCAAGTATTGGGGTGAAACGGCGGGTCAGAACGTGGCCCGAATTTCCGGACTTTTTCTCCTGATAGGTGGGGGCAAGACACCGGGCTTAGAGATCGCATCCATGTCCCAAGTCTACCTGATGATCGACCAGCCGACGCCCTTCTCCCCCTTGAGCGAATGGAAGGAGCACCTCGAGGAGCTAGCCGACGCCCTTTCGCGGTACGGGGCGACGCCGGAGCTTAGGGAAGCGATCCGCGTGGCGGAGAGAGCCATCGCCGACCTTGCGTGAAGCCAGCGACGGGCCGCGCTGTGAATGCCTGCCCGTTGTTTCGCCGGGGGTTTCCTTCTGCATTGCTCGGAAAGTCCGGCCCACTTGGCCGATAAGTCCGGGCGAAGTTCGGTCGAAATCGCCCATGGTTTCAATCCGCAGGTTTCAATGCAGGTTTCAACGGCGGCCGGGTCCGGGACCAATCGGGCCTGAGGATCGCAGCGCGGGTTTGATTGTTTGATTTTCAATCGAAGTAAATCAAAGCCCTGCGGCACGCCGCCGACGGCGGGACCGGGTTGACCGTGGGTTGACACATACAAGTCGGGAGGTTGTTGCATCGATCGACCTCTCGCTTGTAGAGCGAGGCTTGATGTGACCCCGGCCCCGATTAGCCCGAACCAGCACGTCAACCGATAGCTCGCGTGCGCTTCTTCACGGCCGACGATCGCAAAAAGATTGGCTGATCGACGCAAACAGTCTGCCCACCCTTGCAATGGGGGGTCGGTACACAGAACGGACCCAGATATACGCTAAGGTTTTGCCGTGCCTTCGACGGCGCGCATCTGGCGAAGCGGTCTGAGCGCGGTGGA